>Ga0316628_100004486_pt1 | contig 10975 bp, 6 predicted proteins | sample OWC_Aug_M2_C1_D5_FD_207648 | JGI IMG/M metagenome (GOLD analysis project Ga0316628, IMG submission 207648) | Wetland soil microbial communities from Old Woman Creek delta, Ohio, United States - OWC_Aug_M2_C1_D5_C | ecosystem: Environmental > Terrestrial > Soil > Wetlands | place: USA: Ohio... | reverse complement strand
CCGCCCCTCGTGCAGCCACATGGCCTGGCGGCACAGCTTCTCGACCGTCGGCAGGCTATGGGAGACGAGCAGGATCGTGCCGCCGTCGCGCCGGAAGCGCTCGATCCGTTCCTGGCAGCGCGCCCCAAACGACTCGTCTCCCACGGACAGGATCTCGTCGAGCAGGTAGATGTCCGCGTCCACCGTGGTGGCCACGGCGAAGGCAAGCCTCGCCACCATGCCCGTCGAGTAGGTGCGGAGCGGCATCTCGATGAAGTTCGCCAGTGCCGAGAACTCGACGATCTCCTCGAAGCGCCGAGACATCTCGGCGCGCGACCGGCCGAGGAGGGCGCCGTTGAAGAAGATGTTCTCCCGGCCCGACAGCTCGATGTCGAAGCCGGTCCCGAGCTCGATGATCGGCGCAACTCTTCCCCGCACGATCGCCTCGCCGGCGGAGGGCGCGAGGATGCCCGCCGCGACGCGCAGCAGCGTGGACTTGCCGGCGCCGTTGGCCCCGATGATGCCGAGCGTCTCGCCTCCGACCGCGGTGAAGCTCACGTGCTGCAGGGCGAGAAAGTCCTCGTACCGCAGCTTTGCGGTGAGCCGCCGGATCGCCCACTCCTTGAGCGTCGGGATGCGCCTGTCGGGCAGCCGGAAGCGCATCGTCACGTCGTCGAACTCGAGGGCGGGAGCCGTCGTCATGCCGGGATCACAGGTGGAGGTAGAACCCGGGGGCCAGGCGGCGGAACACCGCAGCCCCGATCACGAGCGCCACCACGGCGCACGCCGCGGAGATCGCGACGTCGTGCAGTGACGGCAGTTGTCCCAGGTAGATCGGCGCGCGCGACAGGTCGAAGAGGTAGAGCAGGGGATTGAGGCGAACGAGCCAGAGGTACTTCTGCGGGATGATCTCGAGCGGGTAGAAGATCGGCGTCAGGTACATGAGACCCATGAGCGCGACGCCGTACATCTGGGCGACGTCGTCGAAGTAGACCGCGGCCGCCGACATGCCGAGGGACACCCCGAAGGCGAACACCGCGAGGATGAGGAAGGCGACCGGCAAGAAGAGCAGCGCCGGGGTCAGCGGGGCTCCGACGATGAGCATGATGGCGAAGAGCGGGAGGCAGGAGAGGCCGAGGTTGGCGAGGCCGGAGATCACGGTGGAAAGCGCGAAGATGACCTTGGGGACGCGCACGCGCTTCATCAGCGCGCCGTTCCAAGCGAGGCTCGACATGGCACTCGTCGTGGTCTGGGCGAAGAACGTCCAGCCCAGGTAGGCGGAGAGGAAATAGATCTCGAAATGCTGGATCGCGAAGCGAAAGACGGTCGAGAAGACGACCGAGAGGATGATCATCAGCAGGAGCGGGTTGAGCATCGTCCAGAAGAACCCGAGGACCGACCGCTTGTAGCGCACCGTGAGGTCGCGCCGCACGAGGTTGGCCAGCAGGTGGCCGAATGCGGCCACGTCGCGGGCCTCCTCGAGCAACGACGGACGGTGGCCGGCGGCGTTTCGCAGGACCGGCCGCGGCGGGGACGCCTCAAGGTCGGACTGTCGAGAGACCATCAAAAGTGTCCGCCTCCCTCCCAGGCGTGCGCGAGATCATACCAGACGGGCGGCGGGAGGACGCGCGCCGGCCCTTCCCTCGGCGGGCCGCCACGCGCGGAGGGACGCTCGCCGCCCGTCTCCGATTTCGCGAACGCGGCTAGAAAAGGGGCGGCCCGCCGCAGAACTGCGCGACGGGCCGCACGGTCCAGTCGCGTGCCTAATCCCTCACCATGGGTAATGAAGGCCCAGCGCCTTGGCGAGGTAGACGGCCATCTCGGAGCGCTTCACGTACTGCTCGGGGCAGAAGACGCCGGTGCCGCAGCCGGCGGTGATCCCGGATGCGGCAAGCGCTTCGATGTGTCGGAACGCCCAGTAGTCGGTCGGCACGTCGGTGAACGTCGCGCTTGCCGGCGCCGGGGTGATCTGCCGGTTCCAGATCGTCCGCACCCCGAGGAAGGCGATGTTGGAGTTGGTCGTCGGAAGCGACACAACAACGTACCACGTGTAGTCCCCAGGTCCGCCAACGTACCGCAGGACCGTGAAGCTGGTTGTGATCGCGAGCGACGTGTAGCCTGGGGTGCCGGCCGCATCCCCGGTCACCTGGTAGGGGCAATCGGAGTCGGGGTTGGTTCCGACGCTATCGTCGACCCACGCCCGGCAGATCCAGAGCGTCGGCGCGGCCGCCTGATCGTTGTCGTAGTAGTACAGGCGCGCCACATCGACGCGCCCTCCCGAGGGAACGTTGAAGTCTGCGTACAGAAATGTATCCGTGCCACCGGTCCGGAAGCGGTAGAAGTCCGTCGGCTGGCCATAGTCCCAGCTGCTGAGGTTGGTCATGGGCTGAAACGCTGCCGCCGCGTAGAAGTGGGTCCCCTCTTGAATCCCGTACCCATGGGGATCGCGCGGCACAGCCGCATCGGAGACGTAGACCGGGACGTCATGGGTGCGGCGGTCGGGTCCGATCTGTTTGACCGTCTCGCCCCATGCCGCAGGCGACGACAGAAGTGCCACGAGAAATGCGACCAGAAGCATCACTTTAGACGCCGTCTTCATCGCGTCCTCCTCTCTTCGTTCGCCGGCCCGAAGCCGGGACACGACGCGTCTCAGGTCGCGGGCGCCGGGCCACATTCGTCCCCTAACGTGCTTCTCGCTTGGCTCACAACGAAGCTAAGTTCTTCTCAAGGTCGTGTCAAGGTGGAGGTGAAGGGAACAGCGCCTGCCTTCGGGTCATCCAATGTACCCGAGCGAGCGGAGGCGAGCACGTTCCTCGTCGGTCAGCGGGGCGGACGGTGTGCTTCCCCGCTGCACGGCGGCGAGCCATCGGGTGATGGTCTTGTGGAGCGCGTCGGCGACGTCCGGACGGACGGCTGCCAGGTTGCGCCGCTCGGTCGGATCCGCGGCAAGGTCGTAGAGCTCCCGCGTCCCCGCCTGCGGCGCCTCGATGTACTTCCAGTGGCCGGAGCGGAGCGCGAACATCCCGCCGACGATGGGGTGGCCGGCCGGGCGCGGCAGCCATGGGGGCGCGAACCAGTTGTCGTTCGCACCCGGGGGGAAGGTGCGCCGCTGCAGGAAGACGTCGCGGCCCGTCCACCCCGGACGGCCGGTCAGCAGGGGTGTGAGCGAGCGACCCTCGGCGGGCAGGGCACCAGTTCCCACGTCGAGGAGATCGAGGATGGTGGGTGCGACGTCGAGCAACTCGACCGTGTCGCCGATACGGACGCCGGGCTTCACCCGGTGCGGGAAGCGCACGATCAGCGGCACCCGGGTGTCTTCCTCGTAGAGGCTGAGGCCGTGGTGGACGTGACCGTGGTCCATGAGGCCCTCGCCGTGGTCCCCGGCGATCACGACGAGGAGGTTCTTGCCCTCCGGCCGCGTCGCGAGAAAGTCCAGCAACCTGCCCACCTCGCGGTCGGCGAAGTGAATCTCGCCGTCGTAGCGGCGGATCGCCGCGTGGAGGGGATCGCGATCGTTCCCCGGAATGGCTGCGAGATCCGACGCCGGAGGGTCGTACGGCGTGTGCGGGTCGAAGTAGTGGACCCAGAGGAAGAACGGCCGTCCTCCGGGAGCTCGGCCGGCCAGCCAGGCGACCGCCTTGTCGGTCGCACGGTTGGCGCGCTGATCCAGCGCTCCCCCCTCGACGGGCACACCTTCCCACGTGTCGGTGACCACCGACGCGTCCCTGCGCGTGAAGGCGTCGTCGAAGCGAGCGAAGCCACGGTTCCAGGCAAACCTCCGGCTGAGGACGAACGAGCTCACGAAGGCGGCGGTGTCGTAGCCGCGGCCCGCCAGCACCTCGGAGAGCGCCGGCTCGGGGCAGGAGAATGCAACTCCGTTGGTGAGGACCCCGTGGCGGGCGGGGTAAAGCGACGTGAACAGCGTGGCGTGCGAGGGGCCGGTCGTCGCCATGGGGGCGTACGCAACCTCGAAGAGTGCGCCCTGGGCTGCGACCGCCTCCAGGACAGGGGTGGTGGCAACGTGGTAGCCGTAGGCGGAGACGTGGTCGGCGCGCAGGGTGTCCACCGTGATCAGGAGGAGGTTGGGGCGGGTCTCCGGCGCGGGGCGGCGCAAGACGAGGACGATGGCGGCGCCAAGCGCGACCGCCACGGCCACGCCGAGGGTGACGACGACCCGATGTCCAGCGACGGGCGCCGGCCTGGGCGGCGAGCCGGTTTGCATGGCGTCCCGAACTATATCGCAGGGCCGGGCGCTGTAACCGTCGGCGCGAGCGGAGCCTCTCCCCGAGTCTTCGCCGCGCCGGCCGCGAACGCTACGGGCCGTAGAGCGAGTAGCCGAACGCCTTGGTGACGAACACCGCCATCTGATCGCGGGTCAGGCCCAGCGCGGGACAGTAGTGGACGGCGTCGCAGCCGACGGTGACGCCGGTCGCCGCGATGTAGTGGATGGCCTTGCACGCCGGGTCGCTGGCCGGCACGTCGGCGAAGACCGAGGTCCCGCCGCTCGCCTTGCAGTCGTAGGCACCCTTTCCGGGCACGGTGCCGGAGGTCGGCACGTACGTTCCGGCCATGGCCTTGGAGACGAAGACGGCCATCTGCCAGCGGGTCACGGTGTCGTTCGGGCAGAAGTCGCCGCCACCGCAGCCGGCCGTGACCTTCTTCGCCGCCACGTAGTGGATGGCCTTGCACGCCGGGTCGGCCGCGGGGACGTCGGCGAAGAGCGAGGTGCCGCCGTTCACACAGTTGTACGACCCGAGCCCCTCGACGGTGCCGGTGACGGGCAGGCTCCCGCCCGCCAGCGCCTTGGCCAGGAGGACCGCCATCTGCCACCGCGTGACGGCCACGCCTGGACAGAACGAGGCGCCGCCGCACCCGGCCGTGATCCCCTGGTGGAACATCGTCTCGATGGCCCGGTAGGCGAACGCCCCGGGGGGGACGTCGCTGAAGCTCTTCCCGATGTGCAGGACCCACTGCTTCGAGCCGCCCGTGCTCAGGTTCTCGGTCAGCGTCGCGTCCCAGTGCGGCGCGGGACGGACGGCAGGGTTGGACACCCCGACCACGTAGCAGTTCCCGGCGGTCTGGCAGTTGGTGGTCGCGGTGCTCGCGATCGTGCCGTAGGAGGCGCTGCCGTCGAGCAGGCTGTAGGTCGCCCCCGCCGGACCGGTGAACGTGGCGTTGCCGGTGGGCGACAGGCTCCCGGCTGTTACGTTGGTCCACCCGGTCTCCACCCGCACCGTCTCCCCCGGCTCCAGGACGCCGTCGAGGTTGGAGGTGGTCCCGGTTGTCGAATGCGTGTCGACCGCGGGGAACGAAGCGGCGAGCGGCGAGCCGTTGGCCACCGCCACGGTGAAGCCGCCCGGCGTCGCGCCGGTCACGGTCATGCCGATGTCGTTGGCGGCGTCGCGGAACAGGGAGCCCACGCCCCAGATCGCGCCGGCAGCTCCGTTGGTCCCCATGATTACGGCCGGGATGCTTTGCGTCGTGTCGACCTGGTGCACGATCACGGCGTCCCCGGGGAGTTGCAGGTCGTAGGCGACCTTCCGTCGCGCCTCGACGGTGTAGAAGAGCGACGACGAGCCTCCGATCGGGACCTCCACGACCTTGGCGATGGGCCACCCCGGCGTGGCCAGCCGCTCGAGCCTGACCGAGGTGGACTGCCCAACGTTGAGCGTCAGCTTCTCGGGGGCGCGGAACCAGCCCTCCCGATCCTTGTGATACGAGATCGTGTGCTGGCCGAGATCGCCGTAGGTGGGGTCGTAGATGTTGCAGTCATAGGTGTCGCTCATCACGTCCCAGCAGTTGTCGTACACGGCGGAACGGTTGAACGAGGAGTGCGGCAGGCCGAAGCCGTGACCCATCTCGTGGGCGATGACCGACGAGTTGCCGTACCCCCAGGGCGGCTCCCAGGTGGTGCGCCAGCTCTTGGTCACGCCGTCGAGCGTCGCGAACCAGCTGCCGCCCCAGGCGTAGCCGGGGTCGTACTGCTCGTTGAACATCAGATTGATGCCGGCGAACGGCGCGAAGTTGACGTAGGGATCGGCCGCGGCCGTGCAGTCCGTGAAGAGCTCCCCGAGACCGGGGTTGGGGTATCCGAGGGCCTGGTAGTAGGCGAGGGTGTGGGGGAGGGTGTACCAACCCGACGCGGTGCTGCCCACGACGTTGATGTTGTCGTAGGAAACCTGGCGCCAGAAGTTGTCGATGCCGGGGTAGTTGGACGAGTACATCCCCTGGAAGTAGGAGAGGGCCCGGGGCTCGGCTGTTACGTCGCTGAACTTGCACATGATCGAGATCCATGGTTGTGCCCCGGTGAGCGCCGCGGGCGCGCCCGGCCCGGAGCCGTCCGCGAAGCGGAGGTCGGTCACCGCGACCGCCGCCCCGCGGCCCGTGGCACCAGCCATCCACGACCCGGTCACCGTCACGCGTCGGCCGTTGAGGGAGAGAACCCCTCCGACCCGGCGCAGCGTCGCGTCGTCGAGGGTGAGCTCGACCGAGTTCCCGGCGGCATCGGTGAGGGTCGCGATCGGGCCGATCGAACTCGGGTGCTCCCGGCTGCCGTCGCCCCACACCAGGGTCACGACGCCGGTGATCGTCGTCGTCAGGCCGGCGGCCGGTGGCGACTGCCCGGCAGCTATCGCCCCACACGCGAGCACCGCCACCAGGATCACGAGCCCGCAGGCACCGTTCAGGCTACGGCGCAGTCCGGGGCACCTGCGACTGGTTCTCGATCCAAATTCTGTGGGCAACCTCATCTCAGACCTCGCCTTCCCGACGGAGACCGACCCGATCAGCGTCATTCCTCTGAGCAGCCACACCTTCCCATCTAGTATGCGGCGCTGGCCGCGAGGCCACAGTGTGATGCGGATCACAATTTCACGGTGCCCTTGCCGCTCCCGGGCGGGGGGACACGGGCCGGGTCGTTTGGGCGAGGGGGCGACTTCAGCGAGGTGCGTGACCGGCTCGACTCACGCGAAGTCCGATGGACGAACATGAGAATCGCTCGCTGCGACAGGAAGGCGATCCGGGATGGGTGACACGAGTCACTTGCATCGCGGGGCGCGGCGACCTAGGTTCGTTGGTAGTGGGTAGTGGAGAACGGAGGGCATTCAATGCGGAACAGGCTCCCCCTCATGATCGCCTTGTTGCTTCTTCTCGCGGGTGCGGCAGTGGCCGAGGAGTTGGTGCTGCCGGTGGTTACGGTCGTCTGGCCGGGCAAGGCCGGCAACCTCTGGAGGTCGGAGGTCCTGGCCACGAACCCCGGGCCGCTGCCGGTGGACCTCGAGATCGGGCCCTTCCTGCCCGGAGTCATCAAGGCGTCCGACCCCTGCATGGTCCCGTCGCCGCTCCGGCGCGAGCTCCCGCCGTACAGCACGCAGCTGATCACCGCGGCCGATCTCAGCTTCGCCCTCGGGTGTCCCGACTTGGCGATCGGTGGCCTCGTCTTCTCGGCGGTGGCGCCGGTCTCGCTGGTCGCCAGGGTGGCCAACGTCACCGGGTTTCCCAACGACCCCAGCGCCTCGGCCGCCCCGATCTCGGGTTTCGGCCAGCAGATCCCGGCCATTCCCGCCTCGCAGCTCGCGGTGCCCGGCACGGTGTACCAGGTCCCCGGCCTGATCCTGGACGCGAACGGCTGCATCGGCTCGCGCTTCGAAACCTACCTCTACATCGCCAACCCGGACACGCTCCCGGTGGACGTCACGCTGCAGCAGAGCCAGGGCGGCACCCCGGCGGGAGAGCTCGTGCTGTCGGGGCAGCCGGTCGTCACGCCCTACACCTTCAAGGTGCCCGCCCGGGGCTGGAAGCAGCTCCTCGTGAAGCTGGGGGGAGGCCCGATGGGGCCGTGCGGTGAGCCGCAGCTCCTGGACCTCTTCTTCACGACCACCGGCCCCATCGCGGTGGTCGGGGCGGTGGTGGACAGGGGTTCGCAGGAACCGCGCACGGTCCTGCCCCTGGCGACGACGCAGTAGCCGGCGGCGCTCCGCCGTCCGTGCCGAACGCACGAAGCCGCAGGCCTGAAGCGGGTCGCGCCGCCTGGCCGTCTTGACGCCGCCCGCGGGGGCGCAGACACTACCCCACCGTTCGGGCATCGGTGGAGGCCCGCCCCGCGGGCTCCCCTCCCGGCTGGAGGCGTGCATGGCGAGAAGGTCGCTGCTGCTCGTGGGTGTGGTGCTCGCGGTCACCCTGTTGCCGTCCCTGAAGGTCCGTGCCGCGGAACCGGAGTCGCCCGAAAAGGCGAGGAACGAGCGCCTGTGCCGGCTCCTCGGCGAGGCGCGGGAGGGCAAACCCGCGCTCGGCGAGGTCCGCCTCGCGGTGATGGGGATCGGAGCCACCGGGGCCAGGACGGTCGTGCTGTTCGGCGACGGTGTCGGGATCTGGGACCGCGACAGGCAGTTCCGGGTCGACCCGAAGTTCGTCCGCACTCTCCTCACGACGATCGAGAAGGCGGGCTTCTGCACCTGGCCGGAGGATGCCTCCCTGATCGGCAACCCGGACGCGGCGAAGAAGAAGTGGAAGGGGTCGCGGGCGACGAACACAGTCTCGCTGGCGATCGGCGACGTGGCCAAGAGCGTCACACAGAACCCGCGTGCCCCGGAGTCCACCACCTTCACCGCCTTTGCCAATCAGCTCCTTGACGCCTGTGAGAAGGAGGGTGAGAAGGGGACCGGTGCCGAGAGCCTGCAGGACGCCCTCGCCAAGCTTCACGACGGCACACTGGATCCACGGATGTTGACGGTCAGCGTCAACTGCCAGCAGCAAAGCGTCCACGACCCGGAGGGCTGGCGTCTGCTTCTCAATGGTGGCGAGGTGGAAACCCAGCGCAACACCAGGGCGGGCGGCTACACCGACCGCAGGACCACGCGCATCTCAGGGCAGGAGGTCCGCGATCTCGCCGGTCTACTGCTCTCGGCTGGCGTGGCAGGGCTGCCCGCCAACATCGTCGCTCCCGGCTACACCGACCTCGCGGTGACGGTGCTCACCCGCAGCACGTCCATCCAGGCGCGGGTGTTCGCCGGCACCTCGGCCTCGACCAAACCCGAGGCGCAGGCGGCGTTCGCGAAGGTGCGCGACGCCCTCCACGCTCTCTACGTGAGGGCGCGCGAGGCGAAGGCGGGCGCGGCCGGCTAGGGGCGGCGATCCGTCGCCGCAGAAAATCGACCGCCGGCGCCGCACGCCTTTCCCCAGGGCTCCCCCGTACGGGAGCCGGCGGGGCGCCGCAGAACAGCACCGCCCCACCTTCGGGTAGCACCCGCCGGAAACGGTTTGCAGCGTTGTCCGGGGTCTGCGCCGGAGCCCGTCTCCCTCGTGTCGGAATCCTGTCACGAGCTCCGGAAGACGAGCAGGTGTAGAACTGCTGGCTGGTCAGCACGGTAGGCGAGCGGAGGGCAAATGCTGCCGTTTCCGCCTGGCTTTTTCGACCCGTGTGGTCCTCGCGAAAACTGAGCCAATCCTGAGACTATGCTCAACTCCTGGGCACTTGACAAGGATTCCTGCCGCCCTACACTGAGTGACAGTTTTTTGTGGAAGGGGTACGGACGTCACAGGACTTTCTCGGTCTCGCTGTTCGCAGAGAACCCTTCGGACGAAACCGCGCAGTCGCAGGGCGTGTCCAGGCAATCGGGTTCCCGGGAGGGCTGTCGGTACACGGGGCGCAAACTCCTGGCGTCTCGTGCGGCCTCTCGGCCATCAGGATCCTAGGAGAGCACGTGGAGGAGGCGACGGTATGAGATGGCGTAAGAATGTCGTGCTTTTGGTCGCTGCCGTCGGCATCATCGCGACCCTGGTCGCGTTGGGGGCCGGCGCAGCATCGGGGCCGCGCCTGCAGCCGCAGGTGTTCTACCCCCTCAAGGCGGACGTCTCGCCGGCCATCCGCAGCATGTCGGCCCCGGCGGCGCCCAAGGTGACCAAGCCGTTCGAGCGCCCGCAGGGCGAGATCGTCAGGCCGGCTGCGGCCCCCGTGACCGACCCCGTGGTGCAGCGCTCGGTTGGGTCCGGCAACACGCCGGCGCCGCTCCTGAGCATCGAGGGCGTGTCCAACTGGGACAACACCAACTACCTCGGCACTACCCTGACCCCGGCAGACACGGAAGGGGCGGTGGGCGGCAACTCGCCCGCCAGCAACGTCTACATCCAATGGGTCAACCTGATGTGGCAGATATATGACAAGACCACGGGCGAGCCGCTGATGCCAACGCCTCTCCCGGGGAACATCTTCTGGACCGGCTTCGGCGGCGGCTGCGAGGCGAACAACGACGGCGACATCATCGTGCTCTACGACAAGCTCGCCGATCGTTGGTTCTTCTCGCAGTTCTCCGTCTCGACGTCGCCTCAGTTGCTGTGCATGGCGGTCTCGGCGTCCCCGGACCCGCTGGGTGCGTACTACCGCTATGCGATCAACACCGGCAGCGTCATGCCCGACTACCCGAAGTGGAGCGTGTGGGCGGACGCCTACTACGGCACCGCCAACCAGTTCGGTGCCGCCTCGGGTGCAGCCTTCTTCGCAGCGGAGCGCGACAAGATGCTCACTGGTGATCCCACCGCGGCGCTGATCTACTTCAACCTCGGCGCCCCGTACGGCAACGACCTGCCCGTCGACTTCGACGGCGTGGCGCCGGCGCCGGGCACCCCGGGCATCTTCACCGAGGTGGACAAGGCCGCGTGGATCCCCGGTCTGACCGAGGACTCGCTGCTGATCTGGTACCTGACGCCCGACTGGACCAACCCGGTCGACTCGTGCCTCGGTGACGCCTGTGGCGGCGCCCCGAACGAGATCGTCCCGGTGGCGACGTTCAACGCGCCGCTGTGCGGCAACAGCCGCAACTGCATCCCGCAGCCTCCAGGGGGCGAGGGGCTGGACGCCATCAGCGACCGCGTCCTCTACCGGGCGGCGGCCCGCGACCTGAGCGTCCCGCTCGGCCACCAGAGCCTGGTGCTCAACCACACGGTGGACGCGGGCGGCGGCATCGCCGGCGTGCGGTGGTACGAACTGCAGAGCACCGGC
>Ga0316628_100004485_pt1 | contig 10975 bp, 6 predicted proteins | sample OWC_Aug_M2_C1_D5_FD_207648 | JGI IMG/M metagenome (GOLD analysis project Ga0316628, IMG submission 207648) | Wetland soil microbial communities from Old Woman Creek delta, Ohio, United States - OWC_Aug_M2_C1_D5_C | ecosystem: Environmental > Terrestrial > Soil > Wetlands | place: USA: Ohio... | reverse complement strand
CATGTCGGCCGGAAGGGTCTTGGCGTACTCATCGATCGCCGCGCGGACGCTCTGGGCCAGGGCCACGGCGTTGGCGCCGCGCTGTTTCTTGATGCCGATGCCCTGGGCCGGACCGCCGTCCATGCGGGCCAGGCGCCGGACGTCCTCGAAGCCGTCCTCGACCATGGCCACGTCGCTGAGGTAGATGGGGCTGCCGGAAACTTCGCGGACGACGATCCGGCGCAGGGTTTCGAGGTCGACGGCCTCGCCGAGGACGCGGACGTTGACCTCGCGGCCGGTCGTCTCGAGCCGCCCCGCGGGCAGCTCGATGTGCTCGCGCTGGAGGGCGGAGATGACGTCCCGCACCGTCAGCCCCTTCTCGTCGAGCCGGGCCGCGTCGAGCCAGATACGGATGTTCCGCTCCAGCGTGCCCATGAGCGAGATCTCGCCGATGCCCGGGATGGTCTGGAGCCTCTCCTTGAGCCCGTAGCGGACGTAATCGCTGAGGACCCTCTGGGGATAAGGACCGGCCAGCCGGGCCATCATGATCGGCTGGTCCTCGGGATTCTGCTTGGAGGTGATGGGCGGGTCCATGTCCCGGGGCAGGCGCCGGGCGGCCTGGGAGACCTTGGCCTGGACGTCCTGGAGGGCCAGGTCGACGTCGCGCGAGAGCTCGATCTCGACCGTGATGTTGCACGAGCCCTGGCGCGAGCTCGAGGTCAGCGTCCGGACGCCCTCGACCTGGATGAGGGCCTCTTCGAGCGTTTCGACGACCTCGTTCTCCATGACCTCGGGCGCCGCGCCCTCCCAGGTGGCGGAGACGTTGATCGTAGGGAAATCGACGTCAGGGAACTGGCTGATGCCGATCCGTCCCCCGGCGACGACGCCGAAGACGACGGTGGCGGCCATGAGCATCCAGGCCAGGACGGGTTTTCTGACGCAGGCTTCGGTGAGGTTCATCGGCCGGGTCCTTTACTTCTTGGCCGGGGCGGGCCCGCCGCCGGCCGGTTTTTCGGAGGGCGTGGGCGCCGCGGCCGGCGCGCCGATCCGCACGGAGGCGCCGTTCGAGAGGGCCTCGGAGCCGCGGACGACGATCGACTCGCCGCCCTTGATGCCCGAGAGGACCTCGACGCGCCCGTCGGCCGACCTCATGCCCAGCGTCAGGATGCGTTCGACGGCCTTGTCGCCCTCGACGACGTAGGCCAGGAAGCCGCGCTCGCTCGGCCGGACGGCCGCGACGGGGATGACCGGGGCCTCCCCGGCCGAGGCCACGGGGACGGTGATCTCGGCGAACGAGCCGGGCCGGAGCGTCCGGTCGCTCGGGTCGTCGATGTTGGCCGTGATGTCGACGAGGCGGGAAACGTCGTCGGCCGACGCGGCCACGTGGACGACCTTGGCCGTGAACTCGCGACTGTCCTCGCGGACGCGGAAGACGGCCTGCTGGCCCGGCTTGATCCGGGCGGCGTCGCGCTCGGGGACCCGGAAACGGAGGAGCAGCGGGTCGCGGCGGACGAGCGTGGCCAGGACCGTGCCGGTCTGGACGTACTGCCCGGTCTGGACCGTCCGCGTCTGGATGACGCCCGGGATGGGCGCCCGGACGAAGGCGTCGTGGAGGTTGAGCTGGGCCTGGTTGAGGGCCGACTTGGTCTGGGCGACCTCGGAGGCGGCGGTCAGCACCTTGGTCCGCCAAGTCTCGACCTCCTCGCCGGGGATGAGCCCGGGGTTCTGCGTGATGACGGTCTCCCGGCGTTTGAGACCGGCCTCCGCGTCGGCCCTGGAAGCCTGGGCCTTCTCGTACGAAGCCTGGGCCGACTCGACGGCCAGGCGGTACCGTTCGGTCTCGATCTCGACCAGCACCTGGCCGGCCGCGGCGTACTCGCCTTCGGTGAAGAGGACCCGGTCGACGGCGCCGGAGACCCGGGCCGTGACCTGGACCTTCTCGAAGGCCTCAACCGAGCCGACGGCCGTGACGGAGTAGACGAGGGAGCGGACGGGGACCTGCTCCACGTCGACGGGGAACTGCATGCGGCCGCGCGGACCGCCCGGCCCGGCCGGCGCGCCTGCGCCGTCCTTCTTGCAGGCGGCGGAGAGGGCGACGAGGGATAAGGCGGCGGCGAGGACGAGAGGGGTCTTGTTCTTTAAGCTGATCACGTGCGTGGCTCCTTCCCGAAGGGGTCGAGGCCCAGGGCGGCTTCCAGGTTGAGGAAGGCGACGCCAAGGCCGTAGCGTTCCTGGACGAGGGCGACTTCCGCTTCGAAGAGCTTGACGTTGGCGTCGGCGACTTCGAGGGCGGAGGCCAGGCCCTGGCGATAGAGTTCGGCCGTTTCGGCCGCGTTCTTCTTGGCGACTTCGTGGGCGGCGGTGGCCTGCCGGAGCGAGGCGCGCTGATTGGCCAGGGAGACGAGGGCCTCCCGGACCTCGACGTCGACGCGCCGCGTCGCGGCCTGGACGTCGAGGTCGGCCAGCTTGGCCAGGGCCTTGTCCTCCCTGTACTGGGCGAAACGCGTCCCGCCGTCGAACAGGGTCCAGCTCAGGGTCGCGCCGACGTTCCAGTTCCAGTTCTTATTGTTGAACGCCGCCTCGTTCGTGAGCCGGTACTGGCCGCTGGCGCTGAGGGACGGGACCCAGCCGAGCATGGGCAACCGGGCCAGGGCGCGCTGGGAAGCGGCCAGGGAGCGGAGCGACCCCAGGTCGAGCCGCCGGGCCAGGGCCTCGGCGACGAGGGCCTCGGCGTCGGCGGCCTCGGCGGCCGCGGCCTCGATCAGGAACTCGGGGACGACCAGCCGGCCTCGGACGGCGTCCGGGGCGTCGAGGAGATGGCCGAGCTGGAGGAGGGAGGTCTCGACCTGCCCCTTGACCTGGGTGACGCCGACCTCGGCGGTGGCGTACTCGAGCTCGGCCCGGGTGACGTCGTTGACGGAGGCCAGCCCGGCGGCGAAGCGGGCCTTGGCGGCCTCGAGGTTTTGGCGGGCGAAGGCGAAGCGGCGCTCCGACGCGTCCTGGACCTGGGAGGTGCCGAGAGTGGCCAGGAAGCCCTGGCTGACCTCGAAGGCCAGCTGCCGGCGGCTCTCGGCGGCCGCGGCGACCTCCGCGTCCCGCTGGGCCCGGACGGCCGAGAGGCCGGTCAGGCTGGAGGCGTTGAACAGGGTCAGGCTGAGGGCCAGCGTCTCCGAGAGGGCGTTGAACCTCGAGATGACGACTTCGCTTTCGCCCACCAACCTCCGGACCTCGTAGGCCCGGCGGGTATAGGTGCTCGACGAAGTAAGCGTCGGGAGGAAGAAGGACCTCGCCTGGGCGACCCGGGCGTTAGCGGCGACGACGTCCTCCCGGGTGGCCAGGGACCGCTCGTTCCTCTCGAGGGCCAGCTTGACGGCCTGGTCGAGGGTCAGCGGCCTATCCTGGGCGGCCACAGGGGGCGCGAGGAAAGAGATCAGGCCGAGGGCGGCGGCCGCGAGGCGCCTGGCCCGGCCCGGTCGGGGATTCTCTGCCATCGTCGTATCTCCTGAAACGAGGGCCGTCCGGATGGGCCCGGAAGCCCGGATTAAACACAGAATTCTACCACAGGTTTTTTAGACGTCCAAAGTCCCTGATTCTTCCCTGGGGCCCGCGGCGGGGGGCGGCCGGGCGGCGGCCGCGCCCCGGACCCGGCGGAAGCCGGGCCGGCCGGGACCGTCTAAAGGGGTAGGTAAGATCGATGTTCAGAGCGACGGAGGCGGCCATGGATCTAAGGACACTCGCCGGCTGGCTGATGGTCCTGACCCTGACGGCGGCGGCCCACGCGGCGCCGGGCGGCGGGCGGGCCGGAGCGGATCTCGACAAGAAGGTCCAAGCGTTCCTCGACTCCCACGCCGGGCGGTGGCGGGACATGAACGTGCCCGAGGCCGACGGCCGGATCCTCTACGATCTCGTCCTCAAGAATAAATATGCCCGGGCCCTGGAGATCGGGACCTCGACCGGGCACTCGGGCATCTGGATCGCTTGGGCCCTGAGCAAGACGGGCGGCAAGCTCATCACGGTGGACATCGACGAAGGCCGGTACCGCGAGGCCGTGGCCAATTTCCGCGAGGCCGGGCTCGACGCGTTCATCGACGCCCGTCGGGCCGACGCCCACGAGCTCGTCCCCGCCCTGCCCGGCCCCTTCGATTTCGTCTTCTGCGACGCCGACAAGGATTGGTACAAGAACTACTTCGTCGCCGTCCTGCCCAAGCTCACGATCGGAGGGTGCTTCGCCGCCCACAACGTCTCGCCGCGCATGCGGCGGGGCGGCTGGGGCAGCGGCAGTTTCGTCGAGCACGTCCTGGCCCTGCCGTTCATGGACACGGCCTTCGTCGAGGAGAGCGGGTCGGGCCTGTCGGTCAGCTATAAACGGGCCGAAAAGTAGGCCGGGCGCGGCGGCCGGCCCGCCGGCCTACCACTTCTTGTATTTCCAGAGCGCGAAGAAACTGACCATCGAGACGGCGGCCAGGCCCATGATGATCCAGAAGGCCGGGTGCTCCTTGAGGCCGAAGGGGAGCTCCACGTTCATGGAGAACACCGACACGATGAACGTCGGGACCATGACGGCGATGGTGATGATATTGAGCGTCTTGATCAGGACGTTGAGGTTGTTGCTGACGATGGAGGCCCGGGCGTCCATCAGGCTGGCCAGGATGTTCGAATAGACCTCGGCCTGCCGGTAGCACTGGTTGTTCTCGATGACGATGTCGTCGAGGAGCTCCAGCTCCTCCTGGGTGAACCCGAACTTGGCGGCGTTGTGGCGGATCTTCTCGATCAGGGCGCCGTTGGAGTTGACGGCGTTCTGGTAGTAGACCAGGCTCTTCTGGAGGGCGAACAGGTTGATGAGGTACTTGTTCTCCATGGCCTTGTTGATCTTCTGCTCGACGTCGTCGGCGATCTGGTTGATGATCTTGAGGTGCTCCATGAAATGGAAGATGGCCCGATAGATGAGCCGGATGACGAGCTCGCGCACGCTGCCGACCTTGGCCAGCTGCTTGCCCTCGAACAGGGTCGTTTCGTCGGCCACGACCAGGATGAGCAGGTCCCCGAAGAAGAAGACGCCCATGGTCGAGGCCTTGAACAGGAGCTGGTCCTCGCCCGAGTAGTTCTTGGGCCGCTTGTAGATGAAGGCGATGTGGCCCGGCTCGCACTCGAGACGCGCTTGCTCGTCGGGGTCGAGGGCGGAATTGAGCGTGTGCTCGTCGATCTGGTAGGTGTCGACGAGGCGCCGCTTCTCGGCGTCGTCGGGGTTGACGAAGAGCAGGATGGGGGCCTTCTCGTCGGCCGTCTCGATGATCTTCGCGTTCTCGATCTGGTAGCGTCTGAGCATCGCCGGGCTCCTTTCAGCGGCGCGGGCGTCCGCCAGGCCATTATGCGCCCGCGGCCCGGCATTGGCAAGCGTTCCGGCGGATCGGCCTACTCGAGCTTGATCGTCTTCGTAAGCCTGCCGCCGTGCCGCGATTCGTAGGTGATCGTCAGCTCGCCTTTGCCCTCGACCAGGAACTCGTGTTCCACCTTGCCGAAGCCGGGGACGACCAGGAACTGGAGGTCGGGGCGGTATTTCTTGAAGACGACCTGGTTGAGATACGGGTCGACGACGACGCCGCCGGCGACGACCTTGGTCCCGGCGGCTTTGAGCGTGTCCTTGGGGTAGAGGTTGACCTTCTGGGCGAGATAGCTCATGGTCGGCACGGCCTTGGGATTGGCCAGGCGCGTCCGGACGCGGAAGAGGTCGCCGCCGAGCGGCTTGACCTCGGTCACCTCGAGCGAGACCTCGGGCAGGTTCTTGGCCGTGAACAGGACGGCCATGGCGTTGCGGTGGACGAGGTCCTTGATCATGAAGGGCGCGCCGAGCCGGGAGCTCATCTTGACCCAGCCGCCGATCTCGATATCGCCGTAGGCCGGGTGCTTGAAGGCTTTCCAGGGCTTGTAGAGCTCGCCCTGGACGACGTTGTCGCTGAACTTGATCCGCTCGCGGTCGGTGACCCCCGGGGAGAATATGTCGCGCACGGTTTCCTCTCGCGGCGAGCCGGGCTCGGGCCTCTCCGAGACGCCCTTGAAGGCTTCCGATTCGCCCTGGAAGACCTCGGCGCAATAGAAATAGGCGCCCAGCGTCTGGGTGGCCCATTCGCCGGAGTCGCCGTACGTCGTGTAGAGGTCCTTCCAGGAGATCATGTAGCGGTAGCCGGGGATGATCCGCTCGCCCTGCTTGCCGAGGTAGTCGTAGACGGCGACGTCCTGGGGCGGGTACTCGCCCAGCCCCTTGCGGCTGGGGCCGCGCAGGATCATGCCCCCGTTGTTGTGATAGGACCAGACGAAGGCGATGTTGGTCTTGGTCATCGTCCACTCGGCCAGGGCCTTGAGCCCGACCCCGGAGAAGGGATACTCGCCGGAGCCGCTCTGGACGTAGGGCGGAGCCCAGTCGAAGCCCCAGTTACGGTTGCCGTCGACGTAGCCCGGCCCATCCTCGTTGACCTGGCCGTCGCCGTCGTTGTCGAGTCCCTCATCGCCGAGGGTCGTCCACTCGCCCTTCTCCCCCGGCTTGACGAGGACCATCAGCCGCGGGTCCTCGGGGTCGGCCTTGAACGGCCCGAAGGGGTCTTTCTTGCGCATCGTGCAGGTGTTGCCGTCGCCGTCGAGGTCGTCGGGGGGGTCCTCGTCGATGAGTCCGTCCTTATCGTCGTCCACCGGGATGCGCAGGGTGCGGTTGCTGTCCGGCGAGTTGGCGTCGGCGAAGAAATGGTAGCGGCCGTCGACGTTGACGACGGGCACGACGTAAAAGCAGACCCTGTCCACGAGCTGGGTCACCTCGGGGTTCTTGCCGTAGCCGCCGAGGAGGTAGTCGAGGAGGTAGAGCGAGATGTCCCCGCCCTGGATCTCGTTGCCGTGCATGTTGCCGTCGACATAGATGCCGGGTTTGTCCAGGGCGGCGCCCGTCTTGGGGTTGTTGACGGTCATGACCATCAGAGGCCGGCCCTCCTCGCTCGGACCGACCGTTTCGAGGGTCGTCAACTGAGGATAGGCCTTGTTGAGCGCCCGGAGGGCTTGGTAGACCTGGTCGAGCGTGTAATACTGGTCGAACCGCAGGGGGACCGTCACCTCGGGCTTCTGGGCCGGCAGGGTCGACGCGAAGAGCATGAGCACCAGGATGAGACCGGCGAGCTTTTTCACTTGGCACCTCCCAGGTCGAGCGCGCGCGAATCGCCCCAAGCGTTCCGTGTCTCCGCTTTGACCTCGAGCTTGACGGGCTTGGCGGCCCGGACGATCCAGGTCACCGGCTGCGAGCCGTGGGCCGGCACGGCCGGGACGAGGCTCCGCTTCTTGCCTTCGACGATGTCGAAACCCTGCCCGCTCAGGCTGACGATGACGGGGAGGACGCGGCCGTTGCGCCGGGCCATCGCCGTCGGGTAGGGCAGGTCGCCGGAGTTCTCGACCCAGGCCTTGACCTCGTAGACGCCGCCGCCCAGGCTCTTGACCTTGGCGTCGGCGATCTTGATGCGGGCCATCTTCCTGGCCACGTCGAGCGCCCAGGGGACCTGGCCTTTGAGCAGGCCCTCGACCATCTTGGCCGGCGGCGTGTTGTCGGTGAACGGCACGGCGCCGCCGATCTCGACGTCGCCGAGGGTCGGGTGCTTGAAGGGCTTCCAGTCGACGAAGCCCGTCTTACCGAGCTCCTTGTCGCTCCAGGCCAGGAGGGCCTTCTCCTTGGGGTCGGCCCCCCCTTCGCTCGGCTTCTTGGGCATCTGCTTCACCATCTCGGCCATCTTCTTGGTGTCGAGCATGCCGCCCTTGAGCGCCTCGATGACCTGCTTGGCCTTGAACTCGTCGGGCGCGCCGGAGGCCTTGAGAAAGGCGTCGATCTTCTCCTCGCCCAGGGCGATGAACTCGTCGTTGGTCATCTTTTCGAGCTTCTCCGGCGTGATCTCGTCCGCTGGTTTTTCCTCCTTGACCTCGGGCGGGGTCCAGAAGTCCAGGGCGAAGGAGGGCAGGCCGAGGTGATAGTAGGCATAGAGCTCGAGCGACCCGTCCTTGTCGGGCGCCGGGTCGAGACGCTTGCCGTCGAGCTTCCCCGCCTTCAGGAACTCCTTGTATCTCTCGGAGATCTCCTTGTAGAACTTGAGGTCGTCTTCGAGGGGGTTGACCGCGGCCCCGAGCTCGAGGAAGCCGGCGACATCCGACTCGGAGAGCTCGACGCCGGGCGGGACGAGAGGCCGGACGAGGTCCATGATCTCGGCGATGGTATACGTCCGGGTGGGGTCGGCGTTGATGAAGCCGGCCACCCGCTCGGGAACCTTGATCTGGTTGAGGTCGGCGTCACCCTTCCGGCCAACGCGCGGCGGGGCGAGGCAGAAATTCGCCGCGCCGAAGACGAAGGCCAGGCCGACTTCGCGGTGGACGTCGAGGAACTTGAGCAGGGCGAAGGTCTCCGGCTCGCTGCCCGACCACGGTCCCGAATCGGGGGCGTGGTACTTGAAGAGGTGGGGGAAGGCGGTGCCGAGGTTGACGCCGCCGGGGCCGTCCTCGTTATAGGCGCCGTCGCCGTCGCTGTCCAGGCCTTCGGGGTAGAGCTTCCAGAGGCCCTTCTCGCCCTTGGTCCCGTCGGCCTTCTTCATCAGGCGGGGCTCGCCGGGGACGGCGATCCACTCGCCCTCGGGCTCCTTGACCCGCATCTGGGTGATGAGGCCGTCGCCGTTGAGGTCCTCGGCGCCGTCCTCGTCGGTCCGGTCGTCCTGGTCGTCGTTCTTGGGGCGGGCGTTGCGCGCGTCGAGGAAGAGGGGCTTGCCGAAATAGCGGGCGGCCGCGTCCGGGTTGCCGCAGGCCAGGATGTACCAGGTCCGGTCGGCCCGCAGGTCGGCCTTCTCACAGACGAGCTTGGCCAGGTAGAGCGCCGCCTCGCCGGACAGGGGCACCGTGCCCTCCATGTTGGCCGCGACCAAGACGGCCGGCAGGCTCTTGGCCGTCTTGGCCGTCTCGGGTCCGACCTCGAGCAGGGCGAGGTCGCGGCCGCCGGCGCTCTTGGCCAGGACGTGGACCTTGGCGAAGCCGGGGTTGGCCCGGGCCAGGTCCTGGAAGGCCGCGGCGAGCTCCTCGGGCTTATGGTAGCGGTCGAAGGCGATGTCGGCCGCGGCCAGAGGGCCGAGGGCCAGGATGACGAGCGAAAGGGCGATGAGGATGGGGGTTCGGCGAAGGGTCACGTAACGGTACCTCCGTGAAGAAGGCGTTGCCGGGCCGCGTTCGGCGCGGGTCGGACTCAGGCCCGGAAGGGTCATTCTCGCAAAACACGCGGGCGAAATCAACGCGCCGCCCACTCCTCTTTATACGCGGCCCAAAGAATAATGGTTCCTCCAGGCGTCAGGCCGCCCAGGGGCTTCGGGTATCCTCTCCATTCGCTGCGGTGTTTTTTCACGCCGGTCCGCGCGCCGGACTCGGCGCCAAAACAACTCGCTCGGCGTGCGCTACGCCTCGCTCAAACACGTTTTGGCGGTTTCCCCTGAAACTGCCCTCGTCCGTCTTCGTCCCGGCTAAAACACCGCTTATGCTCACTCCGAGGACACCCTCAGCCCCGACATAGCGTCCCTCCTCTGGACATACGCCTCGCAGGGATGGCCTTGACCCGCGGACGGGGGCGGTGATAGATAGAGGATAATTCCCGTTCACGGAGGGTCCTCATGTTCAAGAAAGCCGTCCTGGCTATCATCGGGCTTGGGGTCGTCCTGCTCGCGGGCTTCGAAGCCCCGGCAGAGGCCCAGCATGGCGGAACGCCGGCGGTCCTGACCGTCCGTCAGCAGGCCGACCTCGTCCACCGGATCACGGCCAAGCGTCTCGACGCGCTCCTGCCGCGGCTGATGCGCGAGACCGGCTTCGACATGTGGATCATCTCGTGCAACGAGGACAACCTCGACCCCGTCTTCGAGACCATGGTCCCCCTCGGCAACTGGAACCCCATCACCCAGGTCCTCGTCTTTTATGACCGCGGGCCGGAGAACGGCGTCGAGCGGCTGAACGTCTCCCGGACCGACACCCAGGGCCTGTTCAAGAACGCCTGGGACGCCGCCGCGTTCGACGCCAAGAAGGGCGAGAGCCAATGGGAGGCCCTCGGCCGCGTCGTCCGCGAGCGCGACCCCGAGCGGATCGGCCTCAACGAGGGCGAGGTCCAGTGGGCGGCGGGCGCGCTGACCTCGGTCCTGAAGAAGCGGATCGTCGAGGCCGTCGGCCCGAAGTACGCCTCCCGCCTGCGGTCGGCCGAGCCGCTCGTCACCCTCTGGGCCGAGACCCTTCTCGAGGAGGAGGTCGAATGCATGGAGCGGGCCGCCGCCCTGTCCCGGTCGATCATCGCCGACATGTTCTCGGCCAAGGTCGTCACGGTCGGCCAGACGACGGCCGAGGACCTGCGCTGGTACTACTGGCAGCGCGTCCACGACCTCGGACTCCGCGTGTCCTTCTCGCCCTTCGTCTCGATCCGGGGCCGCTCGCCCAAGGACGTCGAGAGATGGGGCAAGGACGACAAGGTCATCCGTCCGGGGGACCTCCTCCACTGCGACGTCGGCCTCAAGTCCATGCGCTGGAACAGCGACCATCAGGAGATGGCCTACGTCCTGCGGCCCGGCGAGACGGACGCGCCGGAGACGTTCAAAAAGCTCATGGCCGAGGCCAACCGCCTCCAGGACGTCTACTGCGGGGAATTCCGGACCGGCCTGACCGGGAACGAACTGCTGGGGAACATCCTCAAGAAGGCCAGGGAGCTGGGCATCCCCGGCCCGCGCGTCTATTCCCACTCGCTCGGCTACTTCCTCCACGAACCCGGCCCGCTCATCGGCCTGCCCTGGGAGCAGGTCAACAACGCCGGCCGCGGCGACGTCAAGCTCGCGCCGATGAGCGCGTTCACGGCCGAGATGAGCGTCACCGGACCTGTTCCCGAATGGGGCGGCGCGGACTTCCGGGTGCCCCTGGAACAGGACATCCTGTTCGACGGCCAGAAGGCCTTTTTCCTGGCCGGCCG
>Ga0316628_100004484_pt1 | contig 10976 bp, 7 predicted proteins | sample OWC_Aug_M2_C1_D5_FD_207648 | JGI IMG/M metagenome (GOLD analysis project Ga0316628, IMG submission 207648) | Wetland soil microbial communities from Old Woman Creek delta, Ohio, United States - OWC_Aug_M2_C1_D5_C | ecosystem: Environmental > Terrestrial > Soil > Wetlands | place: USA: Ohio... | reverse complement strand
TCGCGGCCGACGTGTTCAAGGTGAACACGGCCTTGACGCGCTCGGTGAACGGCCCCAGCACCCCGACCGCGCCGGTCGAGAAGTTCTCCGCCCAGCCCTTCATGGAGGGGCCTACGAAGTCGAACACCGCCGCCACCACTGCCGCGTACGAGAGCACGATCGCGTTGCGCCCGCCGCGCTTCCCGGCCACCAGTATCTCGGTGGTAGCCCGCGCCTCGGGGTACGGCAGCTTGCCGTGCAGGTCCCTCACAAAGTAGCGCCGGAACGGAGCCAGAAAGAACAGGCCCAGGACGGCGCCCAGCAGGGGGACCAGGAAGATCTGGAAGAACGAGGACCGGTGCTCGAGGCCGAGGATGTAGATGGCCGGCATCACGAAGACCGACCCGCCGGCGATGATGCCCGACGTGGCCCCGATCGCCAGCACGTTCACGTTCTCCAGCAACGTCGAGGCCCGCGATCGCAGGAACCGCGCCGCGAAGACCGAGAAGCCCACTGCCAGGATCGAGATGGGGATGGCCGACTCTATCCCCTGCCCCAGCTTCAGCGCGATGTACGTCGCGGCCGCCGAGAAGACGACCGACCAGAGTGCACCCTGCACGATCGAGCGGAGCGTGACCTCGAGGACCGAGTCCGAGGCCTTGATCACCGGCTGGTAGCGCTCGCCGGGAGCGAGCACGGTGAAGGCGTTGTCGGGGAGGCGCGTGTCTTCAGACATCGTACCTCTCCAGCACCGACTCGACCACGCGGCGCGAGAGCGTGTGGTAGCCGGACTGCGCCTCGTCGAAGATCTGCCGCGCCAGGGCGCGGGTCCGCGCGTGCCTGCCAAGCGCCGTGTAGAGAGGCCTCAGGTACTTCATCCGGCCCACCCTCGTCAGCACCTCCCGGACCCTGCCGAACACCGGCTCGTAGTCCGACCCGGCCGCGATGGCGAGCCATTCCACCAGGATCTCGTGGTTGCCGCGCCGCGTCAGTCCGAAGCGCTCGTCCAGCCAGCGGCACGAAGCCTCGTCCAGCTCGCGCGGCAGGCGCTGGAGGTACACCAGCAACTCGCTGAACGACCAGCGCTCGCTCTCCTCCCGGCCCGGGCGGGCTCCCGCCTGCCAACCCTCGGCCAGCGCCGCGAGCCCCTCCAGAGCCTCGGAGCGGAACACAGGCGCGTTGGCGGGGATGCCGGTCTCGTACAGCCAGTGGTGCGCCCCCACCTGCGCCGCGACGCCCGGGAGCTGCGCCTCGAGGAACGCCAGGAATTCCTCCGTCGTGATGGAAGTGAATCGAAACCGCTCGATGTAGGCTCGGACGAACCCATCGAACCGCTCGCGCCCCACCGCCCGCTCCAGCACCGCCACGAACCGCGCCCCCTTCTCGTAGGGAATCGACGAGAACACCTCGTCGGGGTCCACCCCCGCCATTTCCGTCCGGAGCCTCGTGACGGGGGAGCCCGCGCCGAACCGCGCCACCGCCTCGTCCAGGGCCCGCTGCCCGATTGCCCACGCCAGGGCCGTCTCCTCGGGCCCGTGCAGAGCCTCCACGATCCGCCGCTCCGCCCACACGGTGAAGCCCTCGTTGAGCCAGAAGTGCTCCATGGTCGCGTTGGTGACCAGGTTGCCGGTCCAGGAGTGCCCCAGCTCGTGCGCCACCACGTCCACCAGCGACCTGTCGCCGGCCAGCAGCGTGGGCGTGAGGAAGGTCATCCGCGGGTTCTCCATCCCGCCGTACGGGAAGGACGGCGGCAGGACCAGCATGTCGTAGCGGTCCCACAGGTAGGGCCCGAACAGCGACTCGGCCCGGGCGATCATCTCCTCGACCCCCTCGAACTCCCAGGCCGCCTTCACGACCGTCGCCGGCTCGGCCCAGACCCGCGAGCGCGGGCTCAGGTCGCGCGACTCGAGGTCGCCAACCGCGAGCGCGAGCAGGTACGAGGGGATCGGCTGTGGCATCTCGAACAGCCAGGTGCGCGAGCCGGCGCGCTGACCCGGCCGGACCCCCACGGGTCCCGCCGACATGACGGCCGCGAGAGCCTCCGGGATCGTGACCTCGGCCCGGTAGGACGTCCGCACGCGCGCGCTGTCCTGGCACGGCAGCATCGTCCGCGCGTGTATCGGCTGGCACTGGCTGAACAGGAACGGATGCCGCCTCCCCTCGGTCTGCTCCGGCGCGAGCCACTGCAGGGCCACCGCGTCGCGCGCGGTCTCGTAGGCGATGGTGACGCACCGGGTCTCCGCGGGGAGGTCGAGCCGCAGACAGCTGCCGAGGATCGGCTCCTCGGCCCCCAGCGAGAACGGCACGGCGGTGCCGCGCTCGGTCGTCGCACCGCGGATGGCGAGCCCCTTGGTGTCGAGATCGAGCCGACCCGATACCGGCCCGCCGAAGTCGAGCGTGACCCTCCCCCGCAACACCTGGGCGGCGAAGTCCACGTCGAGCGCGAGGTCGAGGCGCCGCGTCAGCGGCTGCGAGTTGTCCGTGTACGAGTGCGGGTCGAGACGCGCCATCGGGTTCCCTTGTCAGCGAGACCACTGACACTGAGCCTGAAAGCGCAGGGGCGCAAGTACGCCCAATCCCCGCCTGGCGCACCCGCGCCCGAAGCTGCATCTTCGCCGGCGACGCCCGAACCGGTGGTGCCCGGAGTGAGCCCAATCCTGAATCGCCGCACCGCGATTCGCGCCGCGGCCGCCTCGCTCTGGCCGGCCCTCATCGCGAACGCCGCCCTGGCCCGAGCCGCCCGCGCGGCCGCCCGCGCGCGGCCGTTCGCGCACCCCGACGGGAGCCCCGCGCCGGACGCCGACGACCCGCTGTTCGGAATCTCCCTGGCCGAGTGGTCGCTGCACCGCGCCCTCGCCGGCGGCCGGCTCGACAACCTCGACTTCCCGCTCGCCGCGCGGCGCGACTACGGCATCGAGGCGGTAGAGTACGTCAACACCTTCTTCCTGGACCGGTCGGCGCCGCACCCGGAGGACGGTGCCTACTTCCGGGGCCGCGAGGCGGACGGCCGCTACCTGCGCGAGCTGCAGCGCCGCGCCGACGGTGCCGGCGTGCGGAGCCTCCTGATCATGTGCGACGGCGAGGGCGCCATCGGCGACCCCGACGCCGCCGCGCGCACCCGCACGGTCGAGAATCACCACAAGTGGGTGGAAGCGGCCCGCTTCCTCGGCTGCCACTCCATCCGCGTGAACGCCCAGTCGCGCGGCACGCCGGACGAGCAGCGGGCCCTCGCCGCCGACGGCCTGCGCCGGCTCACCGAGTTCGCCGCCGCGCGGGACATCAACGTCATCGTCGAGAACCACGGCGGCATCTCGTCCGACGGCGCGTGGCTCGCCAGCGTTATCCGCGCCGTGGGCCACCCGCGCTGCGGCACCCTCCCCGACTTCGGGAACTTCCAGATCTCGGCCGACCAGTGGTACGACCGCTACCGGGGAGTGGGAGAGCTGATGCCCTTCGCCAAGGCGGTGAGCGCGAAGTCCCACGACTTCGACTCCGCGGGGAACGAGACGCGCACCGACTTCCTGCGGATGCTGCGGATCGTGCTGGGCTCCGGCTACCGCGGGTGGGTGGACGTGGAGTACGAGGGCGAAGGGCTCAGCGAGCCCGACGGCATCCGCGCGACGAAGGCGCTGCTGGAGCGGGTCCGCGCGCAGCTGGCGACGGAGTTCCGCTAGCCGGCCCCCGTCTCGGCCCAGAACCTCCCCAGCAGGTTGACGGCGACCCGCCGCCGGTACTCGGCGGTCGAGCGCAGGTCGTCGATGGGGCTGATCTCCTCCGCGAGCACCCGCTGCGCCTCGGCGATCCCGGCTCCCGCAGCCAGCGCCGCCTCGGTGCGCGGCAAGCGGACCACCGTCGGCGCCACGCTGCCGAGGGCGACGCGCGGCGCGTCGCTGCGCACCGCAGCCATCACGACCTTCGAGATCGTCTGCGCCGCCCGCGTCCCGACCTTCCGGAACCACTGCCGACCCTCGACCGGGCCGACCTCCACGGCCCCGATCAGCTCGTCGGGGCGCCGCACGCTGGCGCGGTAGCCCGTGTAGAAGGAGGTGAACGGCACGCGCCGCTCGCCGTCCACACTCAGGAGCACGACGGTGGCCTGTGCCGCGGCGAGCACCGGCAGCGCGTCGCCCGCGGGAGAGCCGTTCGCGATGCCGCCGCCGATGGTGCCGCGATGCTGGATCTGCGGCCCGCCCACCTCCCGGGCGGCGGCCGCGAGCATCGGCAGCCGCGCGCGCACCAGCCGGGAGCGGGCCAAGTCGGTGTAGGTGGCGAGCGCCCCGATCGCCAGCCGGCCCTCGCTCACGCGGATGCGCCTCAGGGCGGCCAGGCGCGACAGGTCCACGAAGGCGCGGGCCTTCTCCGTGCCGAAGTTGAAGCCCACGAACACGTCGGTGCAGCCGGCGAGCGGCGCGAGCGGCGCTTCCTCGCGCAGCAGGTGCAGCGCCCCGCGCAGCGTCCGCGGCTCGTGGAGCGCGAGCGTCGAGAGCGGCGGCCTCACCGCTTCGGCTCCCGGCGGTCGGCAGACTCCTGGCCGCCGGCCGCCGGCCCCTGCCTCTCCACCGCGCGGTAGATCGCCTCGTAGCCCGTGCAGCGGCAGAGGTTCCCGGCCAGTCCGCGGCGGATCTGCTCGCGCGAGGGACGAGGCGGCAGCGCCAGCGCCGCCAGCACCATCCCGGGGGTGCAGGCGCCGCACTGCGCCCCGCCCTCCTCCGCGAAGGCGCGCTGCAGCGGGTGATCGCCGCCCAGGCCCTCGATGGTGAGGACCTCGCGCCCGCGGGCGTGGGCCAGCGGCACGAGACACGAGCACACCGGCCGGCCGTCGAGCAGCACCGTGCAGGCGCCGCACTCCCCCTCGCCGCATCCCTCCTTCGTCCCCGTGAGCCCGAGGTCCTCGCGCAGCACGTCGAGCAGCCTCGCCATCGGGTGCCGGTCCACCGCCACGGCGCGACCGTTCAGCGTGAAGGAGACGGGCGGCCGGCTGTCGGTCCCCGCCGGCTTCGAGCGCCGCCGCGGGCTCACCGGGTCTCCGACCGCGCCGCGCGATCGAGGGCGGCCATCACGCGCTCCGGAGTCGCCGGCAGCTCCCGCAGGTCGAGTCCCAGGTGGCGCAGCGCGTTGATGATGGCGGGCGCGGGGCCGCTCATTGGCAGCTCCCCGACGCCCTTAGCGCCGCAGGCGCCGTGCGGGTACGGATTCTCGACGATGTGGGTCTGGAGGGGAGGCGTGTCGAGGGTGGTGGGGATGCAGTAGTCGGTGAGCTGCGCGTTCGCCATGGCGCCCTCGCGCATCGCGACGTGCTCCGTGAGCGCCCAGCCGATCCCCTGCGCAGTGCCGCCCTCGATCTGCCCCCGCGCCAGTACCGGGTTCAGGGCGCGCCCGAACTCCTGCACCAGTGTGAGCTTCGTCGCCCGCACCTCGTACGTGTCGCGGTCGAGCCGCACCTCGGCCACGTCGCACGCCCACGCGAAGGTGCCGTAGGCGTCGCCGCGGTAGCGCTCGTCGTCCCACGAGACGCCGGGCGGCGGCTCGTACCGCTTCGTCACCGCCAGCGGACCGTGACGCCGGTGGTGCACGGCCGGAGCGACGCCGCCCAGCCGCTCCCGCATCTCCAGTGCGCATCGCTCCAGGATGCGCCCCACGACCATCGAGGTGCGCGACGCCACGGTCGGGCCGCTGTTCGGCACCACCGCCGTGTCCGGCGCGGCGACCTCGACGTCCGCGAGCGGCACGCCGAGGCCGTCGGCCACCACCTGCGCGAGGACGGTCCGCGAGCCCTGGCCCATCTCGGTCGCGGCGACGAGCGCGCGCACGCCCCGCTCCGTGGTCTCGATGGTGCAGCGCGAGGCGAGCCGCGCCTCCCCGGAGCCGGTGAACCCGCCGCCGTGGCAGAACAGGGCGAGGCCGATGCCGCGGTCGGTGCCGCGCCACGACTTGCGCTTGCGCGCCCAGCCGCAGCGGCGCACCGCCTCGCGCAGCACGGCTTCGGCGGAGCAGTCATCGCCCATCCTCTGGCCGGTGGGCATCGTGTCGCCGGGTTGCAGCACGTTCTTGAGGCGGAAACGCGCCGGGTCCATCCCCAGCGCGTCCGCCACCCGCTCCATGTGCGCCTCGAGCGCGAACTGCGCCTGCGGCGCGCCGAAGCCGCGGAAGGCGCCGTTGGGTGGCGTGTTCGTGAACATCGCCCGGCCCGCGACCCTCACGTTGGGGCAGCGGTAGCCGCCCGTGGCGTGTAGGCAGGAGCGCGACAGCACGACCGGGCTCAGCGTCACGTAGGCGCCCCCGTCGAGGACCAGCTCGATGTCCATGGCGACCAGCCGGCCGTCCCTCGTCACGCCCGTGCGATGCCGCACGACCGACGGATGGCGCTTCGTGGTCGCAAGCATGTCCTCGGCCCGGTCGTATACGAGCTTCACCGGCCGCCGAGCCTTCAGTGCAAGCAGGGCGGCGTGTCCCGCGATGACGGACGGGTAGTCCTCCTTGCCGCCGAAGGCGCCCCCCAGTTCGGTGGCCACGACCCGGACCCGGTCGTCAGGGAGGGCGAGGAGGTGGGTGAGCGCGTGATGGACGTAGTACGGGCACTGGATCGAGCCGTGGATCGTCACGCCGCCACGCTCGTCCGGAAGCGCCACGACCGCGTTGGGCTCGATGTACGCGTGCTCCTGCGCGCCGGTGCGGTACTCCCCCTCCACCACGAGGTCGGCCTGCGCGAAGCCGCGCGCGAGGTCGCCCGCCTCGATGAGGATCTCCTTGTGGCTGCGCGGCGACCGCAGCGGGTCGAGGACGGGCTCGGAGCGAACGTAGTCGAGGCGCACCGACGCGGCGGCGAGCGCAGCGCGGTCGGCGTGGGCGAGGAGGAGCACCGGCTCCGCCTGGTGTCGCACCTCGTCCTGCACCAGGCACGGCTGGTCATCGGTGAGGTGGAGGACGGCGTTGGCGCCGGGAATGTCGCGCCGGTCCACAACGGTGAAGCCGGCGGGATCGAAGTCGAGATGGATGCCGGTGATGCGGCCGGAGGGGACGGTCGTCCGAATGGTGCGACCGAACAGCATCCCCGGGAAGGTGAGGTCGTCCGCGTACCGGGTCGCGCCCGCGGCTTTCGCCGGGCCGTCGACGCGCGGCACGCTGGTGCCAACAACACCCATCCGCACACCTCCGTCAGACGTCAGCCGTCGGCCGTCAGACGTCAGATGGCTCGCGAACGCCTGGCGGCCCACCGGACTTCCTCGGGCCTTCCCTAAGATGTGCGGGCCCTGTGGGTGCCGCCAGCGCGAGCTCCGCGTTGACGCCCCCTCTCGCGCGGGCTAACCTCCCCTCGATCCACCACGTGCGGCGCGGGGACAGGGATGCTGCTGGAGTTCACGCTCAACGGGAAGCCGGTTCGGGTCGAGCCCCGGCCCGACGAGTCGCTGCTGGAGGTGCTGCGCGAGCGGTGCGGCATCGTCTCGCTCAAGGACGGCTGCAGCCCGGCCGGCCAGTGCGGCTGCTGCCTCGCGCTCGTGGATGGCGATCCCAAGGTCACCTGCGCGATGAGCGCGCCGTCGGCGCAGGGCAGGACGGTGCTGACCCTCGAGGGCGTCTCCGCCGAGGAGCGCTCGCTCATCGCCGGCGCCTTCGCGGCGGCCAACGGCCTCCAGTGCGGGTTCTGCATCCCCGGCATCGCGCTGCGCGCCAAGCACCTCACCGACCGCAACGCCGCTCCCAGCCGCGAGGAGATCGCGCGGGCGATCGACGTCCACCTGTGCCGCTGCACCGGCTACGTCAAGATCGTCGACGCGATCCAGCTGCTCGCCCGCGCCAAGCGCGGCGAGCCGATTCCGGAGCCTTGCGCCGACGGGCGCGTGGGCGCGCCGCTGGCGCGCCTCGACGCCGCGCGGACCGCGCTCGGCGAGCGGCCTTACGTGGCCGACCTGGCGGTGCCGGGGATGCTGCACGGCGCCCTGGTGCTGTCGCGGCACGCCCGCGCCCGTGTGCTCCGCGTCGACACGAGCCGCGCCGCCCGCGTGCCGGGGGTGAGGGCGGTGGCAACCGCGGCCGACGTGCCGGGCGAGCGGTGGTTTGGACTCCTCTACGACGACTGGCCGGGCTTCGTCGCGGCCGGCGAGGAGGTGCGCTGCGCCGGCGACGTCCTGGCGGCCGTCGCCGCGGACGACCGCCACACGGCGCGCGAGGCGGCGCGGCTCGTCGCGGTGGAGTACGAGCCGCTGCCGCCGCTGCTGGATCCCGAGGCCTCGCTCGCGCCCGGCGCGCCGCGCGTCAACCCGAAGCACGAGAACCTCCTCTCTCGCACGGTCATCCGCCGCGGAGACGCGGACGGCGCGCTGGCGGCGAGCGCGCACGTCGTGAGCGGCACCTGGACCACGCAGCGCGTCGAGCACGCCTACCTCGAGCCGGAGAGCGCGCTCGCGGAGCCGCTGCCGGACGGCAGGCTGCGCCTGTGCACGCAGGGCCAGGGGATCTTCGACGACCGCCGGCAGGTGGCGCGGTTCCTGGGCGTGCCGCGCGAGCGGGTGCTCGTGGAGCTGTGCCCGAGCGGCGGCGCGTTCGGCGGCAAGGAGGACATGAGCGTCCAGGCCCACGCGGCGCTCCTCGCCACGCTGACGGGACGTCCGGTGAAGCTGACGCTGAGCCGAGAGGAGTCGGTGCGCCTGCACCCCAAGCGGCACCCGATGACGCTCCGGTACGCGGCGGGGTGCGATGCCGAAGGGCGGCTCACCGCCGTGCGGGCGCGAATCGTGGGAGACTCCGGCGCCTACGCGTCGGTGGGCGGCAAGGTGCTGGAGCGTGCGGCGGGGCATGCCTGCGGCCCGTACAGGGTGCCGCACGTGGACATCGAGTCGCTGGCGGCGTACACCAACAATCCGCCCTGCGGCGCCATGCGGGGCTTCGGCACCAACCAGGTGCACTTCGCGATGGAGGGCTGCCTGGACCTGCTGGCGAAGCGCGCCGGCCTCGACCCGTGGGAGATCCGCTGGCGCAACGCGCTGGACGTCGGCGACGTCTTCACGACGGGCCAGGTGCTGGAGAAGTCGGTCGGGATCCGGCGCACGCTCGCCGCGGTGAAGGACCGCTTCTACGCGGCGCGGGAGGCGGGGCGCGCCGTCGGGATCGCCTGCGCCGTGAAGAACAGCGGCATCGGCAACGGCGTGGAGGAATGGGGGCGGGCTCGGCTGGTGGTGGAGGCCGACGGAACGATCTCGCTCCTCAACGGCTACACCGAGATGGGACAGGGCCTGCTCACCGTGCTGGTGCAGTTCGCCGTGGAGGTGACGGGACTCCCCGCGGCCACGTTCGTGCCGCGGGTGGACTCCACCCACGAGCTGGACTGCGGCCAGACCACCGGCTCCCGCGCCACGCTGTTCGCGGGCCGGGCCGTCGTTGAGGCCGCACGCAAGCTCCGCGCCGACCTCGATGCGGGCCGCCGGCTGGCGGAGCTGGCCGGCCGCGCGTACGGCGCGGACGTGGTCGTGCGCGACACCACGGCGCCCGGCGCCGACGTGCCGAGGATCAAGACCCACACCGCGTACGGCTTCGCGACGCAGGTCGTCATCCTCGACGCGACGGGCCGGGTGGAGCGGGTCATCGCGGCGCACGACGTGGGGCGCGTCGTGAACCCGGCGCTGTGCGAGGGACAGGTGGAAGGAGGCGTGCACATGGGACTCGGCTACGCGCTGACCGAGGAGCTGCCGTGTCCCGGCGGCATACCCGCCACGCACAAGCTGCGGGAGCTGGGCGTGCTGCGGGCGCGGGACATGCCGGTGGTCGAGGTCATCCTCGTCGAGGAGCCCGAGCCGGAAGGACCGTTCGGCGCGAAGGGCGTGGGCGAGATCGGGCTGGTGCCGACAGCGCCGGCCGTGGCGTCGGCGCTCGAGGCCTTCGACGGCGTGCGGCGCTACGCCCTGCCCATGAGGGACTCGCCCGCCGCTCGCGCGATGAGCGTGGGGCGGATCCGGTGATGGCGGCCGGCGGCGCGGACGCCGGGGCGCCGGCCCTCGCCCCTTTCGTGAACGCCCACACACACCTTTACTCAGGCCTCGCTGCGCTGGGCATGCCGGCGCCCGCCGTCGCGCCGCAGAACTTCGTGCAGATCCTGGAGCGCGTCTGGTGGCGGATGGACCGCGCCCTCGACGAGCGCTCGCTGCGCGCGGCGGCGCGGTACTACGTTGCGGGCGCGCTCCGGCTGGGCACGGCCGCGCTGGTGGACCACCACGAGTCGCCGCAGCTCATCGAGGGCTCGCTCGACGTGCTGGCCGACGCCTGCCAGGACCTCGGCATGCCGGCGCTCCTCTGCTACGGCGCCACCGAGCGCAACGGCGGTCGCGAGGAGGCGAGCCGCGGCCTGGCGGAGTGCCGGCGCTTCATCCGCGGGAACCGGCGGCCGCTGGTGCGCGGCGTCGTGGGTCTGCACGCGTCGTTCACGGTCTCCGACGAGACGATCCGGGAGGCGGGCGCACTGTGCGGCGAGCTGGGGACCGTGCTGCACGTGCATCTGGCGGAAGACCGCGCCGACCTGGAGGACGCGTGGCGGCGGGGCTACGATGGCCCGCTGCGGCGCCTCACCACGCTCGGCGCCCTGCCGAAGGGCTCGATCCTGGCGCACGGCGTGCACCTCACCGTCTCCGAGGTGCGGGAGACGGCCTCGCGCGGCTGCTGGCTGGTGCAGAACCCCCGCTCCAACTGCGGCAACCGCGTCGGCTATCCGGCGGCGCTCGGGGAGAGCGAGCGCGTCGCGCTGGGAACGGACGGCTACGCCTCGGACGGAGGGGCGGAGGCCGCGGCGCTGCTGGAGGGCGCGCGGAAGCACGGCGAGAGCGAGGTCGTCGCCGCGGCACGGGTCGAGGCCGGGCGGGCGCTCTTCGAGGAGCGGTTCGGGCCGGCGCCGCAGCCGGGGACGGTGAGCGACGAGCGGTACGCGGACATCACCGCGGAGGCCCAAGCGGAAGCGCGGCGCCTCTGGGAACGGATGGCACGGCTGTGACGGGAACCGACGCCGAAGCCGC
>Ga0316628_100004483_pt1 | contig 10977 bp, 11 predicted proteins | sample OWC_Aug_M2_C1_D5_FD_207648 | JGI IMG/M metagenome (GOLD analysis project Ga0316628, IMG submission 207648) | Wetland soil microbial communities from Old Woman Creek delta, Ohio, United States - OWC_Aug_M2_C1_D5_C | ecosystem: Environmental > Terrestrial > Soil > Wetlands | place: USA: Ohio... | reverse complement strand
TCACAAGAGGACGATCGGTGAGGATAGTGACCAGACGAATCCTTGACCCGAATTGTTCATTGACGAGGAGGTTGTTCCGGCCAATCCATCCCAATCCCGAAGCCCGGGCCACATGCTTATGGGAGAGGGCGCCCTTCTGGGTTTTCCAATCCACGATTTGGGAGGCAGGAATGGGCATGGCCTGATACACAAGGTCTTGAATCGCCGAACCCACGATCAGCCCAATCGTGTCCAGAAGAATATTAACCCTCTGGTAGTGATGAAAATAGAGTGGGGTGGGCTGGTTTTCAATCTCTTCTAAGACCGCATTGGAAAGGTGAAATCCAACCGAGATCCCATAGGGAAGTCGATCAACCGAGGGAGGAGGCAGGAGGATTTCCTCTTTCTTAAAAGGATGAAGATCTGCCACTCCAAACAGAGATCCTCCTTGTTGGCGGCAAAGTGTTTTTATCCTCTCGGTGTTTTGGATGGGGGACATAAGAATATTGTTACTTTAATATGGATATAACGCAAGCAGCAAAAAAGTTCGGAGTCCGGGGTTCGGAGTTCGGAGACGAAAAAAAGATCTAAAACAGAGACATTAAGTAAAGAGTCATTGCAAAGAATGAAATGACGAAGCAATGGCATTTATTGGGTGAGGTTGCCACGCCTGTATGCCGAAACATTTATCTGCACAAAGCGTTTCGGCTCAGTAAGGAACTCCGGCGTGCAGGCACCCTCTCCCGCCAAGGCGGGGTCGCTCGCAATGACGAGCTAAGAACATTTAATCCGCTTATATCAGTTCGGAGCAATGGATTGGAGGTCTTCGCTTTTGGTGGAGATAGGTTTTTTTGATTCTTGACTCCGAACTAATCGCTCCGAACCTTAATTTTCAGTTCTTGCATTTTCTTACGGAGGGTATTTCGATTGATCCCTAAGAACTGAGCCGCAGCAATTTGAACATGGTCCACCTTCTCCAAGGCGGACTTAATCAAGATCTTTTCTACCAATCTAATAATATCGTTATAGATTCCCATCTTGGTCTTTGTTTCCACATAAGGATCAATCTTATTCAGGACCTCAACCAGTTTCTGTTCCAGGATCTCATCCAACAGATGGGATTTTGCTTTCAGTTTGCTATCCTGTGTAACGGGTCCGCTCTTTTTCAAATGATAATTCTTAATCACAGGAGAGAGGATCGCTGAGAGGATGGAAAAGAACTGAAAGTCCTCTGCCAATTCCTCTCTGGGACCATAGAGAGAATTCATGTTCATGACACCCATGGGTTCGTTATCCGGAATGATAGGGATGCATAGCAGCGGGGGGTGGATCTTTTCGACTCCCCCGTGGCTCTTGATCATTTCCTGGTAGAGTGGCTCCTGACCTAATTCCTGAATCACCATGGGTCGGCGCGATTCCAGGACTTTGCCTACCGTCCCCTTTTGGATAGAACACGTAAGCGGATGAATCTCTTTTTCGACTCCATAGAGGGCTTCCATGCGGAGAAAATCCCTTTGCGAGTCTCGGAGGAAAAGAACGGAATACTGGATTGGGAAATATTGAGACAGGATTCCCATCGCTCCAAGAAAATAGTCTTGCAGGTGGTCTTGTGCAGGAAGTAAGATGATCTCGTAAAGGCTCCTCAATTCAGGGTTTGCCCGGGGGTTGGTGAAGAATGTGGAAAACATATCAGGCTCCTATCCTCTGAAACTTGAATGAAGCGATGGTTTTGGGAAACGGGGTAGCTTGGAGTCTATTCCGAACTTTAATCCTATATAAATTGCTTTTTAATTTCAAGAAAAATTTGCGGAAAAATGTAGGCCCTCAGCCTCAGGTGCGGTTGAATCGGGGTGGTCTCCCCTCCGAAACCTTAAAAGGCGGATCATTAGAGGGAGGGGGATAGAAGGGTGGTGCTGAAGGGACCATTTTAAGGGTATCTGGGCCTTGGCTCATCGCTCAAATGCGCCGCTTCAAGCTTTCTTCGGAGAGGCCATCCCGATTCTGGACACAGGATCTCTGCCCATCACGGAGGGCTTATAGAAAAATTTGCACTTGAAGTCTCATCGCGAATTCATTAAAATCCACTCCATATGGCCGCAAAGATTGAGATGGATCGGCCTCGGGTGGTGATTCTCCTCGGTCCAACGGGAACAGGGAAATCTAAGTTAGCTATTCAATTGGCAGAAGAACTGGGGGGTGAAATCATCAGTGCGGACTCCATGCAGGTTTATCGGCACATGGATATCGGCACTGCCAAACCCACGATCGATGACCAAAAGAGAGTAAGGCACCACTTAATCGATTTGGTCGCCCCTGATCAGCCTTTTCATGCTGCCCTCTATCGAACTCTGGGTCGTAAGACCGTTGATCAATTGTTCCAGAATAAGAAACACATTTGGGTGGTAGGAGGAACTGGGCTTTATATCAAAACCCTCACCCAGGGACTCTTTTTCAGTCCTAAAATAGAACCCCACGTGAGGGAAGGTCTGAAACAGGAAGCCACGGAGAAAGGGTCGAATGTCCTTTATGAGCGTTTGAAGAAGGTCGACCCCCAAGCCGCCTTCCATCTTCATCCGAACGACCTTTTTCGAATTATACGAGCGCTGGAGGTCTTCGATTCAACTGGGAACCCCATCAGTTTCTATCGGGAACAACATCGCTTCGGAGAGAGACCCTACGCCACTTTCAAAATTGGTCTGGAAATGAACCGGGACGCGCTCTACCGTCGCCTCGAAGCGAGAGCTGATCGGATGTTGGAGAAGGGGCTTCTGCGGGAGGTCGAGGGATTGATGGAGATGGGTTATGGACCCGAATTGAAGCCGATGCAGAGTTTAGGTTATAAGCAGATGGTTCAATTTCTCTTGAAAAAGGTCGGGTGGGACGAAGCCGTCAGACAGATGAAGAGGGATACGCGCCATTATGCACGACGGCAACGGACATGGTTTAAGGCCGATCCTGAGATTCACTGGCGGGGCGCGTCGACGGATCAGCGAAAAATGTCTCTTGAAATTGAATCTTTTTGGGGAGGGGGAGGCCCCAGGGTATGCTGAAGAATCAGATTAATATCCAGGATCAATTTCTCAATCGTCTGCGGCGGGATCGGAAACATGTGGCGATCGAATTGACCACGGGTCGGAAGATCCAAGGGGTTATTCTCAGCTTTGATAATTTCTGTATCATCGTCCGGGGAGAGGCGGATGAGTTGGTCTATAAACATGCCATCTGCTCGATTTCTCCTGGCGAGAAAATAGAATTTCTTGACTCGAAATAGAATTGCATCTCACCCTAACCCTCCCTCTCCAAGGGAAGGGGTTAAGGTGAGGGGGGAGCTGATAATGAGCGAATTTGAAGTTAAACCCATACTGGAAAGCCTTTTTTTCGTTTCAGATTTTCCTATTCGCCTTGAAACCCTTGTCGAAATCCTGCCCGAATCGAATAAAGAGGCAATCTTAGAAGGGATTCATCAGATTCAAACAGAGTATGCAGATCATTCCAAGGGAATTGAACTGACAGAGGTAGCCGGCGGCTATCAATTCCGAACCAAACCCAGCTGTGCCGGATGGGTCAGCCGGCTGAAAAGGGCGAAGGCGGTGAAACTGAGCCAGGCCGCATTAGAGACGTTGGCCATCATTGCCTATCGCCAACCCATCATCCGGCCTGCTATCGAAGAGGTTCGCGGAGTCGATTCGGGATCCGTCCTTCACACCCTTTTGGAAAAGGGATTGATCAAGATCATGGGCCGCAAGGACCTCCCCGGACGTCCCATTGTCTACGGAACCACCCATACCTTTCTTGAGCTCTTTGGCTTGAATGCGCTTTCTGATCTTCCTAACCTCCAGGAAATTCAATCCCCTCGAGTGCCGGAAGAGATTTCAGCACAAGATATCCTAAGAGTTGGAACCGAGGAAGCCAAACCTGAGGAAGCCAAACCTGAGGAAGCCTTGATTCAACCCCTTCCCACTCGGATGGGGGAGGATCCGGGCGGCGCCGCCCAGAGCCGTCATAATGACGCCAAGGCGGGTACAGAGACTATGGCGCCGGACAGTGGGGGTGGGCAGAATTGACTCGCCCTCCCCTTCATTGCCTCCCCTGCCTTCGCCGAAGCGGCTTCGCGCAGGCAGGCGCAAGGGGAGGGGAGAATGAGTATGGAACGGATTCAAAAGATTTTGGCCAAGGCCGGGATCGCCTCGAGAAGAGAAGCCGAGAGGATGGTGGTCGAGGGAAGGGTGTCGGTCAACGGCAAAATCGTTCAGACATTGGGTTTTAAAGCCGATCCCTCCAAAGATCACATCAAAGTAGACGGCAAAAGGCTCGCTCCTTTTGAACCGAAGGTCATTCTTCTTCTGAATAAGCCGAGAGGCTATCTTTCCACGGTCAAAGACCCAAAGGGTAGGCCGACTGTTTTGGATCTTCTTAGAAATTTGAAATGGAGAATCTATCCGATAGGCCGCCTCGATTTCGATGCCGAAGGACTCCTCCTTCTCACCAATGACGGGGACCTTGCCCATCTCCTCTCCCATCCCAGATTCTCTATTCCGAAGACCTATTGGGTGAAGGTCACGGGGGTTCCAGAAGAGAAAAAGCTGATGCGGCTCAAAAGAGGAGTGATGCTCGAAGATGGGCAAGCCAAGGCTGTTTCCTGTGGCCTCATCCGCCAAAGAGAAAAGAATAGCTGGGTTCGGGTCGTGGTGACAGAGGGAAGAAACCATCTAGTGAAAAGGATGTTTTCAGCCATTGGCCACACGGTTCTGAAATTAAAGCGAACCGAATACGGACCGATTCAATTGGGGGACCTTGCGTTCGGACAGTTTCGTTATTTGACCCCAATGGAAATGGGAAAAATCAAACAAATCAGTTCGGAGCGTAGAGTTCGGAGTTCGGAGTGAAAACTCCTGAGATATTCTAAACCCTGGTTGTTTTACTCTCAGCTAATTTGGGCTAAAAAAGATGTTATTCTGAATTCCGAACGACGAACCCTGAAATAAGTTGGATTTAAGTTGTTGCTCCGAACTCTGAACTCCGAACTCCGGACTATATAGCCATGCTGACCAAGGTTGAGATTCTAAGGAAAATTGTCCATCTGGCCACCCTGATCGTTCCCTTCGGATATGCATTGACTTCCGAAGAGACAGCCATCCTGTTCCTCGTTCCTTTCTTCTTAGCTCTTCTGTCGGTCGATCTCGTTCGCCACTTCCATTCCGGCATGGCCTCGCTCTTCCGGAAATACTTTTTCGGAAGGGTCCTCAGAGAAAAGGAGGAATCCACCTTGATGGGCTCCACCTATTTTATCTTCTCAACGATCCTGACCATCCTTCTCTTTCCCAAGCCCATCGCCATTGCCAGCATGCTCATCCTGATCCTTTCTGACACAGCAGCCGCCTTGATGGGGAAATGGATCGGGAAAGTGAAGATCTTTGGAAAGACCCTCGAAGGCAGCATGGCTTTTCTGATCACCTCCCTTCTGATTGTCTGGATCTATCCTCATCTGGACCGATTTTCGGGAAGCCTCGCGGCGCTTGGGGCAACATTGATTGAGCTCCTTCCAATCAAGTTGAACGACAACCTCAGTATTCCCCTGGTGGCAGGAGCAATCATGGTTTTCGCGGGGGGATAAGGGAAGGAAACGTCTTCAGGGCCTCAACGATCCTTGCGACTTCTGCTTCTGAGCCAACCTTGGCAATCGTCGCCCACACCTTCAATTCATCAAAGAGGAAAGAAAAAGCCCCTTCGGGTTCTTTCATCAGTGTCCCGTCGGCAAGAGGGTTAAGGCTGATCACGGGCTTTTCAAACTTCTTGATCAGATGAGAGGCTTGCTGCAAATCGAAGAGGCTCCATTTCTTATTGATGGGTACGGCATACGCGGATACATTGAGGGATTTTGCCTTGGGAAGGGCGAAGGTTGCCCATTGCGCTGAAAAGATGGGGAGGAATCCCTTTTCCCTGACCCTTGACACCATCTCGTGGAGAAGGTCAATCCGGCCCAGCGCCAAGAGCCAATCCCCGTAGGTTTCTCCAACGAGGAGAAAGGGAGATTCCTTGGGATCAAAATGGGAAAGGGCTTTTCCAAAGCGAAGGGAATCGAAAGCGATCCGGTCAATCTCTTTTTGTGTAAAGACCTCGGAGTAAGAGGAAGGAGGAAGAATATTTCGAGGCAGATGAGAAGGGAGGAGGTCTTTTTTGATCGTGGAGACGACTTTTGATTCGAAATGGTGAAGAGGCTTCCCCAAAAAGGAGGCGCCTGTCTCCACCTCCAAATGGCAAAGGCCTATCAGCATTTCGTCAAGCGCTAGATTTCTTAGCTCCTTAAAAGATTCAACATGACCTGCCGAAGGCAGATCAAAACACCAGGCCCCCGTTTCGTAGGCTTCTTTCATGAGGGATAGAATCTGGGTTCGGTCAGAAGGGGGCTGGGGCTGGATGGAGAAAATGACCCTCTGGATCTTTTTCCGCTCTAAAAGGGTTGTCGGAAGTCTCATGGTATCATCATTCTATGATCTTCCTGTTTCGTTTTCAATCAAAGGTCCAATCTTTGTATTTCAATAAATGTTCCTTTATTCCAGATCAATTGTGTTTTCAAGAATGGATCAACCTCTGCCTTCGGGATGAATAGCCACAGGGCCGTATGAGGCCAGCTGTCCATCACGGGGGTTGCGCCCCACCTTCTCTTGTGTTCATAAACGCCATCGCTCGTGTTGGCCCGGCTTCGCAAGAGATCAACCTTCTGGACCGAATGCTCCTCCGCCCACTTAAAGATGAAATAGTAGGCCGCCGAGAGGGCTCCCCGTTGCAGGTCGTATTGGTTGTTAGGGAGGTGACCGAAGGCGAGAGTGCAGATTCCATCTTTCTCCAACCTGCAGATGACCCCTGATACCCAAAGGTCTTGTGCGAAGACCTGAAGTAGAAAGCCCGATCGGATGGCGGTCTCAAGCTCTGAAAGGCTCCGGGCGTGGCAGGCGCTCTGAAATCGGGTGGTGACATAGGGGAGGTAAAGTTCTTCATAGAATTTCTGAACCATTTTTCGATCACTGGTCATCTGACATCGGTAATCGAATTTCCTGATCTTTCTCCCCCAAGAGGCTTCAATTTTATGTTTTCTTTCTATGTGGTCATGACTATTCAGTGAGACTTTCTGCCTGATCCATGGAAAAGTGAGGAGGCCTCCCGCAGGAATCAAGGGCGTGAGCATCCGATTTATCTCAACAAAGATCTGTGCATTGAAAGAGAGCAGATGTTTGACCTCCTGCCGTAAGAAGCATATGGGCAGAGCGGTTGTGCTTGTTTCCCTGGCATCATTTAAAAGGGTTTTCTTCACATAGTCGAGACTTTCGCCTTCACCGATATAGATCATGCGCCTGCCGGAAACAGAGTTCTCAATCTCAACCTGCCTGAGCCAGAAAGACCGATAAAGCAAAATGATACGCTTAGCAAAACTTGCCAGGCCGTAAAGGATACTGTTCGTTGGCTCCAGGAACCCCATTTCCATTCTCAGCCGTGATCCTCCCACACCGATTTCAGACACGAGCCCCGTCTTTCCATTTCGGCCCAGCATCCTCCCTGGCATTGGTTGAGGTAAGCGCACCTTTGGCAGTGGCTAGGGAATTCGTCTCCTCTGAAGCGGGTAAAACCCTCTCTCCAGATTTGCGAAAAGGGTTTTTCGCGGATATTTCCCTCTGAAAAGGAGATATCATAAGCCTGGTGGCATCCCATCACCTCGCCGTCCGGCATGACAGAACACCTTGTGAGGCCGGCTCCGCAGAAGAAAGGTTTTCCGAGTGACCTGCCGTCAAAGCAGGCGAGATAGGCGTGGGATTCACAGAATTCGATTTTCATGGCATCTTGATGGGTCGTAATGAAATCGGCAAGGAATCTCAATTGTTTTCCCGTGAGGTTATACTCACCCTGTGTCGCTGCCCTTCCAACCCTGGCGATGGGGGCCAACCGCCAATAATTGGCGGGTGAATCTTTTAGAATCTCGAAAAGGCTCTCGAGTTGATCGATATTTCCCGGGTGCACAACGGTGTTCACCATGATGGCGGGAATGCGCAGCCGTCCGAATAATTCGAGGCCTTTCATGGCCCTTTCAAAGGCTTCTCGATTTCCGCGCATTCGGTTACCGTATTCCGCCGTACCATCGATACTGGTGAAATATAGGAAATATTTGAAGTGTTGAAGCTCGTTCCATCGGTCTTCGACAAAAAAACCGTTGGTCACCAATCCGAGTTTAAGATGACGATGGCCGGCATATTTCATGATCTCCACCAGGTCCGGTCTGAGAAGGGGTTCCCCTCCTGAGATTAAGAAACGTTTTGCCCCCGAACGGGCCAGGTCATCAATCAGACGTTCTACCTCCTCAGTGGTCAATTCATTTTCCGCCGCCTTTCCTGCAGAGGCCTCACAATAAGGGCAACGAAGGTTGCAGGCATAGGTCGCCAGCCACTGGACAAAGGTGAAAGGCTTGAGGAGCCCGAACCTTTGAAGTAAGAGGCAGAAATGGCGCTTCAACTTGGCAGCTTTTCTTAAGGAACAGCCGCTGAGCAAAGGAATTCTCAAAAGGCTACGTTCGATATCCACGAATCAAGTCCTCCTTCATCTGATTCACAAGATCATGCGCTTCCCCTCGAGTCACTTTTCCAACATCGGACATGTTTCGCAACACACGGCTCGAGTATCGCAGAAATCGATATCACAACACACATCCCTTCCTGTTAAAGCGAGGGTAACGCGGTCAAGACGCTGCGTATCGCGCCCCTTGATTAGCACCACATCTCCGGAGTGAAGATCCCCGCGAAGAAGCTCGATCGCTTTCAACACACTTCTTTCAGCGTCCATGATCGACGAGGATGGGAGTCCGCCGCGTCTTACCCCTGCTGCATAGCGTTGGAAGTTTCCGCCGATGAAAATGGCCCGGGAGGCGAGGCTTGCGACGCGTTCTCCGATCTCGCGATAAATGGGGCCCTGGCTTCCGGGTGGCTCAGAAACTTCACCGAGGACCACCGTCCGCCGCTTTGCAGGGACTTGCGAAAAGAGGTCGAGTGCCGCATGAATGGTTTCTAGCGACGACTTAAAATCATCGCGCAGAATCAACGCGCCATTTGAAAGTCGGATCGGCTCCAAACGGCCCGGCGTTGGAGAAAGCCTCTGGAGAAGCGGGAGAATCTGCTCCAGAGGAAACCCTTCAGCAAGGGCGGTTGCAATCGCCGCCAGGATGGGATAGACCATGTGGCGACCAAAGAGTCTCGTGGTCATCTCGCATGTCTTTCCATTTGCATGGACTTTGAATTGTGTACCCATGGGCCAGTTCAGGGTAAGATGGCTGGCCCGGACATCATTCATTTCTCCGAGTCCAAAAGTGATGACCCGATTTTGGGTCTGTGTGGCCATCCAGCGGACGTTCGGATCATCGCCATTGAGAACGGCCACGCCCCCAGGGGTCAGCCCGGCCAGGATACTAACCTTCTCGTTACGGGTGCTCTGTAGGCTTCCCAGCGAGCGGTTGTGTTCACTGCCGATGCACGTAACGACAGCAACACTCGGCCGGATCATTTTGGCGTATTGGATCATCTGTCCTACTCCGTCAATGCCGGCCTCAATGACGGCAAAAGGGCGCCAGGGCGGCGTCTTCAGGACCGCCGTCGCCACGCCTCCCTTGAAATTGTACCAATTGACATCCTGATCAGTTCCTCCCAGGGCGACGGAGACGGCCCTGGCAGTGGTGGTTTTTCCAAATGACCCGATGACCACTACCAAGCAGGTATGCCTGAGTGCCGTACGCCGGTAGATCATGGCCAGTTGCTGAAAGAGAGGCCAGAGGCGACGCAGAACTGCTATCCATAGGTGCTTGCGGCCCACCGGTGTCCGCAAAAAAGACGGGATGTCTCTCCAGGTGTAATATTCTCTCATCCCTGAATACTCCGTGCCATTTTAGCCATTCGGGCGCCTCATTGCCATCCTTTCTCCAACATGGGACAGTTACCGCATCGGTAAGCCCTTGATCGGCACTCCGTTCGCCAGCATCGTATTTTTCGTCCTGAAAGGGCCAGGGTGATTCGTTCGAGGTGATCGTCCAATCGTCCCTTGACGACAAGCACGTCTCCGGGCTGGAGTGTATTGCGCAATACTTCGGCAGCCTGCCTTAAGTCGTTATGGAATTTCATGATTCGTTCACGAGGCATCCCGGCCGCCGCGGCGCCGCTCGCATAGGCTTGATCCATGGAACCCAGCAGAATGGCGAAGTCGGCGAACTGGGCAAACCGTTGTCCGATTCTCCGATAAAATTGTCTTTGTGGATTCTGAGGTTCAGTAATATTGCCCAGAACAACGAGGTGTCGAGCAGCCGGTGTGGAGCGGAGGAAATCCAACGCTGTTTCTATCGTCTCTAGACCCGACTTGTAGTCATCTTGGATGATCCGGGCGCCATTGGGCAGCTCCACCACCTGCATTCGACCGCGAGCCGGAGTCAGGCCTTCCATTGCTCTCACAGCGGCATTCATGTCTTGGTTCGCCGCATAAACGACCGCCAGCGCGGCCAGGGCAGGGTAAGCCATATGCCTCCCGTGCAGACGGGTGTGGAGAGGGTAGTTCACGCCGTTCAGATGGACCTGAAACCGACTGCCTTCCGGCCAGATCATCTGCCAATCGCTGGCACGGACTTCGTTCCCCTCGTTGAATCCGTAGGTGATCACTCGACGAGTCGTCGTTCCCTTCATCCAGAGCACATGGGGATCGTCACCATTCAGGATGGCGATGCCATGCGGGGTGATCCCCGTGAGGAACAGAGCTTTCTCTTTCCGCGTATTCTCCAGTGTTTTGAATGCTCGTTGATGCTCCATCCCTATGCTGCTGACAACGACAATGTCTGGCTGCATCATTTGGGCATACTGGATCATCTGCCCCGGCCCCAAAATTCCTACTTCAAATGGTGCAAAGCGTTGCCACGGGGGGGTCAGAAGGAGAGCTTTGGCCACCCCGCTCTGAAAGCTAGCCTTTTCCACGGCGCCG
>Ga0316628_100004482_pt1 | contig 10977 bp, 2 predicted proteins | sample OWC_Aug_M2_C1_D5_FD_207648 | JGI IMG/M metagenome (GOLD analysis project Ga0316628, IMG submission 207648) | Wetland soil microbial communities from Old Woman Creek delta, Ohio, United States - OWC_Aug_M2_C1_D5_C | ecosystem: Environmental > Terrestrial > Soil > Wetlands | place: USA: Ohio... | reverse complement strand
AATGGGAAAAACGGTAGTTATGACAAGAAAAAGAAACCCCCATGTGTGTCGGCGGAAAATGGGCAAGACGGTGGAAATGCCCTAAATCCCGGCTTAAATGGGGATAACGGGACTCACGCCGCAAAAGATGCCTATGATTTTTACTTAACCTGTACCGAGTTCGAGGTTCAAGCACCTGTGCGCATCTTAAGCCAGGGCGGAAAGGGCGGAAAGGGCGGAAACGGCGGAAACGGCGGAAACGGCGGAAACGGCGGTAGCGCCGGCCAGCAGGCCTACGAATGCGCAACACTACCAACCATGAAAGGAGGTCAGGGCGGGAATGGAAGTAACGGCGGCAACGGCGGCGATGGCGGCAACGGCTGCAACGGCGGGAAGATTGTTATCCATTGGAAAAAGGCTAATAAAGGTTCCCCTATAAACGGCCAATCTCTTGGAGGAATGGCGGGTGCGGGCGGTATTGCCGGAACCGGGGGAGCAGCCGGTAAGGGCGGTGCCAATGCAAAACCCGGCACCTTTGCACCTGATGGAAATTCCGGCACTACTGGGAAAAATGGGAACCCGGGAAAAGGCGGTAATGGTGGAATTGTGGATATTCAACTGGTCTCCACTCTCTAATTTAGCCCCGCTTAGATATTAAATAGGGAGGAACGCCAAAACGTTCCTCCCATAGCATAGAATTAAATGAAGTTTTCTATAAAATAAACAAATAAAATAGGAGGTATTATTATGAGTATGGATTTTACAGGTAAATGGTCGATTAAGGCAAAGGATACCGGTTCGATTTATGTTACCCTTGCGGCCTCGGGTAATTTGTCCATTGTTCGATTGGACAAACCCGGGGAAATGCAATTTTTTAACACCTATGAAGATGAAGAAAAACCGGGGATGTTTTGGCTCCAGGCCTCCAACGGTAAGTATATGACCTTCACTGAAAATAAATATACCCCCGCCCTGGCCCGGGACGCACAACCGGTGTATTTCTCCTGCGAGGATGCAGGAAAAGGGTGGGTGCGGATCGTTGACCACGGTCCCGACGGTACTGCCGCTAACCTCTATTATTGGAACAGGCAGGATGGGAAACTGGAACGGATACAAAAAAACGGTACCCCGCCCGATACCACCCTGTTCCAAAAAATTCAAACGACACCCGGGTTAAAAGAAATCAAGAAAAGCAGTTCTGCGGCATATTACAATTTAAACTGGGTATACATGTCCGGGGCCGATCTTACCGGAGTTACTTTTTCCAGTTGCCAAATGGAACATGTCGATCTCTCCAAAGCCTTAATGCCAAGAGTTATTATCGCAGATATAACCCTGAGAGAGGCCAATTTATACAAGGCCACCCTGAACAAAAGTGCCACGATTACGAATTCCAATTTCCTGGATGAAACAGATTTGTCAGAAGCAGATCTAACAGGAGCCACACTGAGTAGTGTAGTATTCACTAAAGCAACGATGGTGAAAACAAAATTTTTAAGTGCCACTGTGGCCAATTGCGATTTTACCGGTGCGAACCTGACCAATGCCGACTTTACCGGAGCATTGCTCAGTTACTTGACCATTTGCGGGACAAATTTTACCGGGGCCATTTTAAACGAGAAGGACTTCACCGGTTCAAAAATAGACGAAAACACAAATTTTAAAGGAGCCAAAATGCAGCACATTGTTCTAAGAGGCTGCAAACTGGATGGAATCGCCTTTACCAATGCGGATATGACCGGGGCAATCCTGGACGGAGCCAGTTTGAAAAACGCGGAGATGAGTTATGTTGATTTAACCAATGCCACCCTGAAAGGGGGGGTGATGCTTACCGGTGCCAGTTTATCAAATGCCAAACTGTCGGGGGTAGATTTAACCGGGGCGCAATTAGGAGCCAAAACTAAAGCTTTCAACCTGGATTCAAGATGCCAGGCCGACCTGGACCAGGGGAAAATTTCTGACGCCCTGAGGAAGGCTTTTTCGGATCAAGGTATCACTCTATCAGCTTCAGCTCTCGTTGTCGTCCGTATAAAGGGGCAGGATTGGTTAATCACCGATAATGGGAAGTACTACGAGATTAAAAAGAGCGGCAGCGGTCTCATCGTCTATAACTATCAATCGTCTGCCAATGCCGCGGTATTGTCTTCCGCTTATATGCCCAATGCCATTCTTACCGGGGCGAATCTTTATGCCGTTAACATGGCCGGTGCCAGTTGGTACGGCCCAGGCGCCAAAGCAGACAACGCCGACCTGGAAGAGGCGGACTTTGCCAACGCCAACCTGGCCACCATGGATCTTAGCCAGGCCCAAATGTACGGCTGCACCCTGGACTTCGCCAACCTGGTAAACACCAAACTGCCGGGCGCCATCCTTACCCCTGCCGCCAACCTGAAACAGGCTAGTTTTGTCGGAGCCTCTCTTCAAGGTACGGACTTCACTCAAGCCCAACTGGCGGACGCCGTACTGACCAATGCGGCGGTTTCATTGAAGGACAGCGGAGTCCCTATCTTTGAACTGGACACATCTTTTATCACTGACCTGGATAAAAAAAGAATTTCCGACAAGCTGAACCAAGTTTTTACAGATAACGGGTACGGGCTTTTAGATAAAGCAGCCATTACGGTCAATACAAATGGCAGCCAATGGACCATTGCAAATAATGCCAAAGATCCCAATCAACTGCATCCGGGATATGCGGAATTCGTGATAATAAAGCGCACGGACAAGAATAATTCTCTGCAGGTCTACGGTTCATCCCTGTGGATCGTTCGCACCGGGGATGATCATAAATTGGAGCAAATCCAGGTTGCTTTCGGCCCCACAAATTTGACCGCAGACGTCATGACCGAAAATACCACCGGCCCCTGTGGACAAAGATTGAAAATCTATCAAAAAAAATACATTACCTGGGTACAATTTATGACAGCCAATATCCCCCCGGCACCACCCAAATGTATCCCCTCTCCTCAAAGGTTTTGTAATAAATAGGAGGTAATTAAAATGCTAAACTCAAAAACGAAAGAGCTTAATCCCATTGATTATGCAAGAAATCTTGTTTTTTCCCACCCCGGGTTATTGGACCTGGATTCTTCCAAAACATACGTTTTAGAAGATATAAATGAACAAGAGAATAGTTTAAATGTCCTGGCAACGTCGATTTCCAGCCAGGGACCGGCCGGTAAAGACCGCGGATGGGCGAAGATAATAAAAATCGGGGAAATAGACAAGAAAGGGGTGAATGAATATCAACCCTCTGAAAAAACCCTTAAAGCCGCGGTTGCTGTCCTGCAAGATAGTTTATCCGCCGTACAATCGGACCCCCGGTTAAAAAATATTCTATGGATGGAACAGCAGGGAAAAATCGGGGGATATCGACCGGTAATACCGCCCATTAGTCCCTTTCAATGGACGATAAACAATATATCTCCCAGGTTTGGCCTGGCCATCGACACCATCAGCGCCGATCCAGCCACCGGGAAATACCGGCTGGAGGTGAAAAACCTGTACCCCATTTTCCTCACGGTATACGCAGAGTTTTTAGCGGCGGATGGGAGCGTCATTACCCCGGGGCAGTGGCAGTCGCGTTTACCCGCATCCGTCAGGAATACGTTTGAAACCGGCAGCAAAAAATACCTGGGACTGGTACGGCCCACCAACCGCTGCGAAGGCATCCCTATAGATATAGATAAAGTAGAAATCGAATTCACCCAGCCCGCCAATGCCGCGGCAGTCAGACTTATTTTCGGCGGCATCGGCGGCAGCAATTGGGATAATGTGGTTAACCCGGTGGCTGTAATGGTATCCGGGGTACTGGGGTATGCAGTCCCCGGGTTGCTAAACGCCGGCAGCGTCGTCTCACCGACAGCATGGTACAATCAACTGCCGGGTAAACGGGAAGTTTTGGAAGAGGTAATAACTGCCGCATCTGTCCTGGCTGATGCTTCAAATTCGACAGAAGCCCTCTCTATACTTAAAGACAATATCGGACCACTCTTTTTCAACGGGCAATTATCCCATCTACTTAATGCCCTGAAAAAAGAAATGAAAGATAATCTTATCGAAAGTGCTGAACAGATAAACTGGGGAATTGCCACATTACATGCAACCGCAGCCGCAGCCACCTCGCCGGGAAACCAGTTTAACGAAATCCTTTCCACGCCATCGACTTTTTCACTGGAAATCAACCCGGATATGGTAAAAACACTCGCCGTCAACGTACTACCTGATCCCGGGCACGGCGTATGGCCTCTGGATGCCGACCATTTTGATCTCACCATCGATTATAACGGCAATACCCAAAAGAGTTCCGGACAGATAAACGGCATATTTTCACCAGACCCCCTCGCCGTATCGTTTAAAAATATTCCCTCTAACTGTACGGTAAAAGCCGATGTTGCCCTTTATGACAGGAATGATCGGCAAATCGCCAAAGGGAGCGCCTCAGCTTCAGCCGGGAGCCCTATAATCCTTCTTATTGCGGAAACCGCGGCGGCGGTCAATGAAAACACGGTGTATACGGCATTGCTTGATTTGGATTACAGTGAGCGGGCAGGATACCATTGGAAAGCCTCCGTTAAAAATAAAGCCACAATAAAGAACCTGGACTGCGGCAATACCGGCCGGAACCTCTGTCAACTCGTCGCCCTTACCCTCAATACGGATGCCTGTATGGCCGGTTACTGCTGGCGGGCCTCGGGTCAGGACATACCTGCCTGTACCAATGGGGGCGGAATAACCGAAGCACAGTTGTATACCTTCCGGAACATTTCCAAATCGGCAGACCCCGGAAAAGCGTTTAAATCTACCGGCTGCGGATTCTATATGCAGCCCTTTATCGTTTACTCTAAAAAAGGAAAAACCGATAACTTTTATTTAGACCCCAGGAATAGCCCTTATCATTTACGGCAAATTGTTTTAGACGAAACGACGCCTTTCGATCTATCCCTGGGGGAAAGTTGGGGAACGTTTACAATCCCCCATGTAAGCGATATCCTCATTCATCCCGAAGGATATGCGGCAGCAGTAAGCTGGTCTGACAACATCGTGCAAATTGTGAAATTAACCGCAAAAGCAGTTCCCGACACCCAGGCCCCGCTCCCTTACACGATTGGAGGGAAAGGAACCAGGGTAGGTTTATTGAACGGTCCCCTGGCATTGGCACTAAGTCCGGGAAACGACTTTATCGTACTGGAAACCATCAATCACCGGCTGCAGGCATTCGATCTTTACGGTAACCCCATACCCTATTTTCCCGGTAATACCGCTTGTTTACCGCTAAAAAACAACCGACAATATCTCGACCTGGCTTTAGACTGCGAAGGATATATTTATATCCTGTCCTATAAAAATGACGGATCAAAACCGGAAGACTACCAACTTGATTTATACAGCCCCGGGGGAGAATGGCTAAGTTCCACCCCGACTATGAATGCAGCGAAAATAGCCGTCGATTCCTGGCGTAACATCTATACATTAAATTACGAAACGATAACGGGAAAAGGAGGCGGAATCGAGCCTTCCATTACGATTTGGATACCCGGCAGGCAGTAATAAATAAGCCGGGATGGCAGGTGGTAAAGGTGGCCTTGTAGGCAGAGGACGAAACGGCACCAATGGAAAAAATGGTGCGAATGGTAATAATGGAAAGCCAGGTTTAACTATCTTAAATGGGAGAATTTTAAATTAAAAAAAACCGCAGCAGTAAATTAGTAATGCCACATACCTGAAGCCGTTCCTGTTAAACGCCAAAGGTCGTTTTTCCCTGCTAAGGAAATCAAATAGACCGGTGTCGATTCAAAACCATTGGTGTTTCCTGCTTCGGTAGTACCGGAGACTATTTTTTTTATGTTCAAAAATTCCGGGAGTACTGCCTCCGTCTTTTTAGGAGGGATAAAACCAATTTATTTTTTTCATCTTTTAAGGTCTGAAAATCACCAGGTCTAATTCTTTTATATGTTTGAAGTGTTTGACATTAGCCCGACTTCCGCACTTTTTTTAAAAAATTTTTTAAAAAAAGGCTATTTTTGGCCGTTTGAAAAATTAAAATCTTCTATTAGCGCGGTTTTTACTTTTTGATTTCCTTAATTTTTTCCAATGTAGGCACTAAAAAAAATTTGACAAAAAACCCTGGATATTATAAACTTAAGGCATGATTTTGCCAAAAAATTTATTTTTTGGAATTCTTAGAGATGTCGCATTTTTTCAACAAAAGACATCAAATATAGTGACAAAAAAAACAACAAAATCCTTTAATATAGGGCATTTTACTCCATAAAGTGCGGAAGTCGGGTTAGAACCATATGGGGTGACGATTTGTAGTGGTTATTTGCCTGGCACTTTTTTTCTTTCGTCTTTGCCTCCGGCGGCCAGGGGGGCTTTTTTCGAGAAAACCGCCCCCCTGGACCCTCCGTAAAAGCTTTTTATTTGGCTGAATTAAAAACTCGCTCCAGGTTAATTTCCCAAAGATTAGTTCTGCCTATCAATAACAATCGCTTTCCCTTTATCATGGCTGCCAATAGCTGTAAAGGCTCCGGGTAAGCCATTTTGTAAGGCGTCTCCGCTTTATGTCGTAGAAACTCCATATGCCCTGGAAAAAACCTCACCTGCATCCAGGGTTGGGTACCCCCTTCAAAGGTGGCAAATTCTTTTAAGTGAATATAAAGCGCATTGCCGTAGAAAGCCGGCTTTTGGGGATCAGCGGTATCGATCAACGTCCACCCCCGCTGTTTTTCCTTTTCCCAACGATACCGAATAAAATCCTGGGGCCCGTCCTCTACGGCTAAAACCACCGCTCCTGCCGGTACCAAAGGCTTTAATTGAGAAATGGTTTCTCCGGGAGCCGCAACCGGATGAAAACCCTCCTGGCCCAGGTAAATCGCTGGTCTGGTGTTGGAACGGTGGTCCATATAAAGTACGCGCGGCGCCTGACCATTAGGTAACCGAAGAGATTCTTTGGGGTAAAGATCCGCGGGTTTCAATTCCTCATCCAGGCGAAGTATCCCGGCTCCTGTGGGTACCAGGTAATAACCGCCTGGTTTATCGATTGCACTGATCGGCAGCCCCAGGATGATATCATCGGTGAATCGCCCGTTTTCCATCTGCCGCTTCGCACGCCCCACTTCCGAGCTTTTTACCGTGGTAATCGATAATTTGTCTTTACCATCTTCCCGGTCATAACGCCAGAACCCGTCACTCCCCAGGTATTGGGGGAACCGGTCGGTTTTCCCCATAATTCCTGTTTTGCCCAATCTTATAAATCCTTCTGCAGTGGTGCGTAACCCCAGGATGGTTTCTCCTTCAAAGTTACGGCTGGTGCGAACCTCTTTTACCAGTGTCGGGTCGATGCCCGGGGCTGTGGGGCGTTTAAAGTTGGATATATGGAAGTTTATGACGGGTTCCAGGTTGACGCGGTACCATCCGCTTGCATCAGTGCCTATTTCCACCTGGTCTTCCTGGAGAAAGGCAACAGAATTGATACTATCGAAGGCAAACCTGCCGCCAACCAACTGCACTTCTTCGCCGCGAAATTTACCCTCTAACCGGCCTGGGGAAAAATCTTTACCGCCCTCTCGCCTCCACTCCCAGAAGCCATTTTGGCTTTCCGGGATCAGCATTTTACTGGCAAAGGGGTCCTGGTTTTTGTCTTCCATCGGTTTGAATACGCCGCGATCGGTTTGACCATCGAGGGTGCCCTGGAAAACCAATTGGCTGTCACTGTCGCAGCGAAGGGTGATAATGTTGCTTTGGGCTTCGATATCGGTAATTTCCAGGACTTTATTCTCCTTTTGCGGTCCTTCGATCACAGTGAAAGTATCAGGATCAAGGATCACTCTTGGATTCCTGTCTTTACGGGAAATCTTATAAGAAACCAATCCCAGGGAAGTTGCTGCCCATAGTTTATTATCCAGGTAAAGGAATGTCGACCAGTTGTCCATTTCCATACTGTCGCCCCGCCAGGGGAGGGTTCGCCACTGCCCATCTGCGCCGCGGTATTCAAAATTGAAAGGTGGTTTGCTTGGCGATGCGGAGGGTGGTTCTTCGGGGGCTAGGAGACGAAGCCGTTTGTGCTTTAAAATAGGTTCCCGGACGTATTCTAATAATCCCGCGATGATTTTGGGGTCGGTTATTTCTTGCCAGGATTTTGAAGATGCCAGGTACTGCCAGACCTGCTTCCCTTTTCCCCGGATACACAAACCCCGGTCACCCATGATAAATCCCTGGGGTTCCAGGAACTGCATATTATAATTTACAATATTCTTGCGGTGCATCTGGTGCAGATCGATGGAAAGACTGTTATAACGGGAAACCCAGCCATTATTCCATAAAGTAAACACCTGGCCGTCGTGGATGGCAATATCTTTTATAAAATCATGGGGAAAATGGCCCTGTTGGATAGATATTATTCCCGGGGAGTACTGCCCCTTTTGGTCTTGGTATCGGCCTTCCAGTTTGCCGTTGTTGTCGATGAACCGCCAGAAATCGGTTTGATAGCGCAGCCGTTGATTCAACCTTCGAGAACCTGCCTGGGTGCAACTGCGAAAAGTTTTAGCTCCCGCGGGTTTTTCAATGCATTCTCCGGCGGAGTAAGCCATTACTATATCCGGTTGGTCCACGGGGATGCCTACTTTTTCCACCGCGGCTAACGGCTCCCCTGGGGGACCGACCAGTTGGTTCCAACCGGTCATGGCATTAAGTCCTGTATCCAGTCGACCGGCATAAACCTGGAGACCGGCCCCGGTTCCCACATATAACTCGTCTCCCCTGGCTGCAATGGAAGTGACCACATCGAAGGGAAACCGGCGGTTCCGGAAGTTAAAGGGGACCCATGAATCTTTTCCTGTAATCGGTGTCACTTTTACTTCTTTTTTGATCCGGCCGGAAGGTTCCCGGGTAAACCGCAGCCTGGGGGCCTGGTTGGGGATTTTTGCCAACAGGCAGTTTCCATAGGGAGGATCGCTGCGTTTTGACGGTTCAAACCGTTGGGTTTTGTTGTTCCAGCAATAATACTGGCTGCCGGTGTAAAGAACCAGTACATCTCCTTTTTCAAGGTCCCTGGCGGTTTGAAGACTGCCAGTGGGCTGGGATGGGAAACGAAGGGCCTGGAAGCGGTCCAACGGCGATGAGGAGTTCGCTCTTTCAAAAAACGCCGCAGACATTACCATGAGTTGGTTCCCCACCGCAGCGGCATCCTGCAGCAAATCCGCTGTAAATGCCAGACCCGCCCCGGTGGAGATGAGCTTGAAATCGTAATTATCCTTCTTCAACTTGATTTCCACTTCTTCATTTCGTTTCTCCCATTTCCAGGTATCATTATCCACGATTACCCGGTTGGCAGTAGGGTCGGCAGCGATTTTTTTCCAATTGGAGGGCCCCTGCCGCTCATACCAGGTCTGACCGCTTTTAAAAAAAATCTTGCCGGCCTGGTATGAATATAGGCGTCCCTGGCCCGGTGGAGGTTCAAAACCGGTGTAACCCTTCACCGGGTGAATCCCGGCATCGCTTTGAACCAGCAGTTCGGCGGAAGTATAGGCCAGTCCCTGTTTATTTTGATCCCAGGTAAATCCCCGGGCCGCAAAGGCATCGATAAACCCGGTACCCTGTTTTACCCGGCCCTGGATGCCGGTCCCTCTTACCGGTTCTGTAAAGATAACGTCCCCGAAGGTCACTCGGTGGTTTTCCCGGGAAGGCGAAGCCCTTTTTCCATCGATATCATATATGCTGTCCGGCGTAATAAAAAGTCCATGGGCTGCGCCCAGGGGTTTGCGCCACTGCACCGGTTGAAAAGTAATCCCACCGTCATTGAGACTTAAATCCTGCTGCGTATGCTTCCAGATACCATAACGGTTGGCTGCATACACACGGTTGGGACTCAATGCCGCCAGCGCATCGACCTCTTCAAAAATCAGTTTCCCCTCCCGGATAAACTCATTGGGCCTCATGGTTTTGAGCGTGGTTGGCGTTTTGACGGTAAAGGTTTTGCTGCCCCGGTTCCACTTCAGCCAACCTGAATCCAATGGGGCCGGTAGGTTACCGGCATCCGGGTTAAGGGCAGCGGATTGAGCCAGGTAACTATCTCCACCAGGCCGTTGGGCAATTAAGCGGCCTTCTTTGTCAACGATCAATTGGGTAATCGGATCGTATACTTCCTGTCCGTTGGGCAGCCGCACCATATGACGCTCCAGTTTTGGCCATTGGTTTCTTATCCTGTCGGGTAAGGTGATATTCCCGGGAACTTCTTCGATTCGTATTTGCTGGCCGGTCCGGGTGCTTATCCACAACTGTTTACCGTCATTCACAATTTCCCTGACACCGGTGATATTTTTAATTTCTCCTGGTAAAATGATTTCTTTTCGCATGGCTTTATCCAGCATTCGTAACCCTTCATTCGTGTCGAAAAGAATCCGCCCCGGCCATTCAAACGCCCCGTTTACACGATCAGGGTTTAATTGGAAAGGTTTTTCATAAGGTTCCGGGTCAAGGTTGTAATCCCCGCTGAGGTACTGCTGGAAACGGAACAATTGCCCATTTGGGGACAATCGCCAGATGATGCCGTCATTGTCCAGGGCAGTGGTTTCCCCGGCTTGGGATCGATGGTCATACCTGGCAAAAGACGTGGGATGATACCCTTTTTGCCTGGCCACCCACCATACCTGTCCCTGCTTCGTTTTCATAACCATGAACCCCCGGTCTTTTACCTGGCAGTAAATGAAGGGACCATCGGCACCTGGAATCATGATATCTGGCGACCATTGACGGCTTACCGGCTGGTAATATTTGATCCGGTCCTTCAATACAAACGTCCAATGGCTTTTACTTCGCATCTGCACATCCAGGAGATTCCCGGGCTCATCTTTAAAACCGGTGGGAGGGGTAAAAACCGGTTCGGTTTTTGCCGTGGAATCGATGCTTGTTAAGAAGAAGCTTCCGTTTTCAGTCCGGATGGTTATCAGCGGTTGAAGACCCTGGGTTCCAATATCGATGTCCTTCACTTTATCCCCG
>Ga0316628_100004480_pt1 | contig 10980 bp, 9 predicted proteins | sample OWC_Aug_M2_C1_D5_FD_207648 | JGI IMG/M metagenome (GOLD analysis project Ga0316628, IMG submission 207648) | Wetland soil microbial communities from Old Woman Creek delta, Ohio, United States - OWC_Aug_M2_C1_D5_C | ecosystem: Environmental > Terrestrial > Soil > Wetlands | place: USA: Ohio... | reverse complement strand
CTCGACGCGGACGGGCCCTATTGGGGTCTACGGGCCAACGGCGGCATCCATTCCACCGGCTACGACATGCTGCGCTGGGTCCAGGCCCTGCTGGAGGGGAGGATCCTTTCGGCCGAGTCCTTGAAGATGTGTTGGACGCCCCATGTCCGAGAAGCTGGCGACGCGCACTACGGTTACGGCTGGTCGATCGCGACCGGACCGAACAATCTCAAGGTCGTCACCCACAACGGCGGGAACGGGATATTCTTCGCCGATTTGGCGATTGTTCCCGATGAGAAGTGGGCCTTCTTTTTCATGACCAACGTGGCTGCCAGCCTCCCCGGAGCAAACGACCTCAAGGATACAATCGGCTTCCGATTCCTCGACGGACGGCCATACCCCGCCATCCCCGACGTTCGGGAGATACCGGAAGGCTCCCTGCCGTCTTTCTGCGGGGATTATGAGCTGGCGGGGAAAGACGGGCGCTTTCGAGTGTCGGTCGAAGGGGAGGGTTTGGCGTTGGAGCCTCAGGGATGGAAGGCGTTCTCCGCCCTTCACTCCGTATCGGCGATCGACGCGGCCCGCTGCGAGCGCCTCAATCGGCTGTTGGACAAGATCGTCGCGGCCAACCGGGCGGCGAATTTCAAGCTCCAATTCAAGGCGTACGGCGGCCGTGTGCCGCTTGAACGGCTGAAGGAGAGATGGCAGGAGATCACCGGCGAGATCGAAGCGGTCAACGGCCCCATTTTAAGGCATGAAATCCTCGGCACGGCCCGGACGACGGAGCGGGACGAGACGGTCGTCCGCTTCATTGGCGAAAGGGGGAATGCGGAGCGGACATATGTCTGGGCCATGGATCGGGAGGCCTCTCTATTGGGTATGTCCGTGAGGGGGCTTTCTGTACGTCTACACTTCGTCCCGGTCGGCGGCATGGAATTCGCTTCCTGGGACGGCGGATTGAGGCCGTCGAAGCGGCTGCGCTTCACCGCACAACCCGGCGGGGGGATGACCCTGCAGCTCGGCGAGGTTGGACTTCCTGCGATGAGAAAATAGGCTACCGCGGGATATTATTCAGCAGCAGCCTTAGGGACCAGTAATCGACCGTGCGGCAGATCTCCTGGACGGCCTTGGTCAGGTCGGCGTCGTGGCTGATCAGGGCGTCCTTGAGCATGTACGCATCGTAGTCGAGGTCCAGGGCGCCGTGGTAGGTGGCCAGGACGCAACCCACGGCGCTAAGGCCGCAGAGAAAGAGGGTGTTGCAGCCCTTTTCCCGCAGCAGCTTGTCCAGGTCCGTCTTTTTGAAGGCGCTGGCGTAATTCTTTACGATTTTGGGGTCGTCGGGCTTGATGGCTACCGAGGCGGGGAATTCGAAGGCTTCGCTGCCGGGTTTGGGCCCATATTGGGGATCGGTGTGATAGACGCGGATGATGGGAAAACCATTTTTACGGAAGAGTTCGATGTAAAAATTGATCACTTCCATGCCCGGCTTCGTGTCCTTTTCATCCATGCGGGGCAGATACTCGTTCTGAATGTCTATCACCAGCAGGGCCGGCTTCAACTTGACCGGAGCGGTCTTTTCCGCCTCAGCCGCGAAAAATGTGATCGCCAAAGCCAGCAACAGTAGAATGATGATCTTTTTCATGGGGACTCCTTATTCCTTTGAAAATAATTTATGGCATCCATTTCCCATTTTTTCCATATGAAAAAAGTCACATTCCCGCCATTTCGTTCTTTTTTCCCAGGCAAATTGACAGCAGCTGGACAAGTGGTGAATAATATAACCGTGCGCCACAGCAAAAGCCGTGCTTGCCAGCTCGCCATGCTTGCGCTGGCGTGTATTTTGGCAAGCGCCCAGCAGGCAAGCGCACAGCCGACCCTGGTCCTGACCGACGAACATCAGGTCTACGGCTTGGGATCCCATATAGAAATCTTGGAGGACGCCGGCGGGAGCTTGACGCTGGCGGAGGTCAGTAAACCGGAGTACGATTCGCGCTTCATCGCCCATACCAGTCCGGTCCCGAACTTCGGATTCTCCCTCTCGGCTTTCTGGGTGCGTCTCCGGGTGAAGAGCGCCTCCCACTCCCGTTCTCCCTGGGCGCTCCAGCTGCACAATCCCAATATGGATTTTGTCGATCTGTACGTGTTGAATGCCGCCGGGAAAGTCAGCGTCGCAAAACATTCGGGCCGGATGCGCCCCCTGCAATCCGGCGACTTTTTCGGGGAACATCCCGTTTTTTTGATTTCGTTTCCCAGGGCGTCGACGCAGACGATCTACATGCGCTTCCAGGGCGAGGAATCGGTCATCATCCCCCTCCGGCTCTTGTCCATGACGAGTTTCATCGCCGACGTGGGCTCCAGCCATATATCCAACGGCATTCTGTTGGGCATTTTGGTCATCATGCTGTTGTACAATCTGTTCTTATTCGTCTCCTTGAGAGATAAAAACTATCTGTATTTCGTCCTGAGCATCGCGGCCTATCTTCTTTTTTCAGTCTCTTTCCTGGGGATCGGTTACCGTTATTTGTGGCCCAATCTGGTGACATGGAACAAGTTGACTTTGCCCTTGTCCGCCGGACTGCTGGTGCTGGCGCTGTTGAAGTTTTCCGACCTCTTCTTGATGGCCAAGGAGCGGATGGCCGGAATACACAAAGCCATCATGGTCATGATGATCCTCGTCGGCGGGTTCGTGATCGGCACGTTTTTCTTGAACTACCCGATTTTTATCCAGGCCATCGTGCTAGCGACGATCGTGAATGCGGCGCTGGTGGTGACGGCCACCATGATTTCGTCTCGCCAAGGGTACCGTCCGGCCCGCTTCCTGCTGCTGGGTTTCTCCATCCTGGCCGTGGGCGTCATTGTTTTCCTTCTTGTGCGCCTGGGGCGGCTGCCCAGCACGCCGCTGACTGGAAACGGTTTCGCATATGGGGGCGTCGCGCTCATCCTGCTGATGGCCCTGGCGCTGGCCGACCGTATCAAGATATTGAAGGCGGAAAAGGAGGAATCGGACCAGAGCCTGCGGAAAAGCGAAGAGCAGGTGCGCATACTCTCGCGGGCCACCGAACAGAGCCCCGCCCTGATCCTCATCACCGATCTGCGCGGAAACATCGAGTACGCGAACCCCCGCTTCGAGGAGGTCACCGGCTACACGTTCGCCGAAGTCCGGGGGAAGAATCCCCGGCTGCTGAAGTCCGGGGAAACTCCCCGGGCCGTTTACGAGGAACTTTGGCGCACCATCGCCTCCGGAGAGGCCTGGCGCGGCGAATGGCAGAACCGGAAGAAGAACGGCGAATTGTATTGGGAAAGCGCTCTCATCTGCCCCATCAAAAACGAGGCGGGAGAGATCACGCACTATCTGGGGATCAAGGAGGATATCACCGAGCATAAAGAGCTGCAGGACCAATTGTTTCAAGTGCAGAAGATGGAATCGATCGGCACCTTGGCCGGAGGGATCGCCCACGATTTCAATAACATCCTGACGGTCATCAAGGGCTATTCGGATTTCGCCCTCTCCAGGCTGGACAAGGGCCACCCGTTGTACAATGACATCTCGATCATCCAGTCGGCCGGGGAGAAGGCTGAAAATCTAACCCGGCAGATTCTGGCTTTCAGCCGCAAGCAGATCTACCATCCCCAGGTCGTCGATCTCAACCGCATCATCCGCGATATGGAAAACATGGCCCTGCGGCTCATCGGCGAGGACATCCGCATCGAAATGTCCCTGGCTCCGGAGTTGCCGGCGATCAAGGCCGATCCCAGTCAAATCGAGCAGATCTGCGTCAATTTGCTGGTGAACGCCCGCGACGCCATCAACCTGCGAACCGACCGGGCGGGGGAGAAAAAAATTACCATTGAGACGGGAACGATCTTTCTGGATGAGGACTATGTCCGCCAGCACATGGGCTCCAAGAAAGGTCTGCACATCCTTTTTGCGATCAGCGATACGGGAACCGGAATCAACGAGGATATCCGGAAAAAAATTTTCGATCCCTTTTTCACCACCAAGGCATATGGCACCGGCTTGGGTCTGGCCACCGTTTATGGAATCGTCAAGCAGAACGAGGCCAACATTTTGTTGACCAGCGAACCCGGCACGGGCAGCACGTTCAAAATTTACTGGCCGGCCGTCGTCGAAAAGCCGCCCGTTGTCGGCGGCGTTGACCTCGTGGGCGCAGATCTCCACGGCAGCGAACGGGTGCTGCTTGCCGAGGACGAAAGTAGTGTGGCCGGTTTCGTGTATGCGGTCCTGAAAAAAGCGGGCTATCAAGTGACGGTGGCCAGGAACGGCAAGGAAGCGCTGGATCTGGCCGCAAGGCAATCCGTGCCGTTCGACCTGCTGCTCACCGATTTGGTCATGCCCGACATGAACGGCAAGGAATTGTCGGAGAAAATTAAGGAGATACTGCCCACCATCCGCATCCTGTTCTCCTCCGGTTATACGGACAGCTATCTCGACCACAGCGGCGCGCTCGACGACGCCATCGATTTCCTGCAGAAACCCTATTCGATGAACGCGCTGCTGAAAAAAGTCCGCTCCGTGCTGAGCAAGTGAAATCGCGGCGGGGTCGGGGTCCGCGCTAGCGATTGCGCAGGATGACCAGGTCCTGGTTGTTCCCGATGTAGCCGGGAATGATGGTCACGATGTCGAAGTGTTTTGACCAGTGTTTTTTTATGTATTTCGCCGAATGGAAAATGCCGCGATAGTAGTGGGGATTGTCGATGAAATCCCCCAGGTCGGTGCAATCTCCGACATCTAAAAACCCCCGCGATAGCGAGAATTTCAACAACGGCTTCAGGCCGCCGCTACGCATGAAAGAGGTCATGCCGTGGATGGTCATCAGCAGTACGGCACCGGGAGCGGCCAGACGCCGCAACTCGCTCAGCCATTCCTCCTGGACGTCCTCCGTCAGATGGGTAAAGACCGAGATGCCGATCATGAGGTCAAAAGAGCCGGCTTCCAGGCGAGTGGGCGGATGCAGGGGAATGGATTGAAAGGTTCCGAATCCCAGATTCTTGTCGCACCAGGCGATGTTGTCCTTGTCGATGTCCAGTCCGGTCAAGTGCAGCGCCGCTTCTTTTTTGAAATGCCGGGCGAGGCGGCCGCAGCCGCATCCCCAGTCCAACAGGCGGGGAAAATAGGAATAATTCTTGCCGACGTGCTTTTGCAAGGCTCGCTGGAGTTTGACGTACATGGAATGGCCTTCCAACAGGAAGAAACATTCGTTTTCCGTTCCCTGTACGCGGCGGCGCTTCTCCGGCGGCGGGATGGGCAGGTCGTCGTCGAGACAATAGTAGAAGTTGTGGTCCTCACAAAAGGGCCGGCCCGTTTTTTTCGCCACATACTCCAGCGTCACCGTCGCCTGGGCCTGCGGCCGTTCACGGGGAAGCGGAGTGCGACAATGGAAGCCGGAGGACAGATTGCGCGGCACCCACCAGAAAGCCTGTTGGATGTCCGGGCGCGGCAGGGGGTAGCGGATGTCCGCAAAGGGATTTCCATTCAGGGCAAAGCCGGCCGCTGCGGGGCCTTTGGCGGGCGGCAGCGCCCAACCCGCGATTTCGAACATGTCGTTCTCCCGGCGCACGTCGTCGATCCCCCAGAGGGGCATTTTCCTCATGGCGCGATAAAAGGAGCGCATGGGCGGGAGGTGGCGAAAAAAAGGCTTGATTTTTTTTTTCAAGCTGTTTATGCCGTCGGTCAGCATGCGGATTTTCATAGCGTGCATGGTATCATGTCAGGCGGATTTAGTAAAGGCGGCCGGAAAGTGGTGGAAAGGAGGAAATGGAGGTATAATACGCGCGGCCACCCAAGGGGTGGCAAACTACTGCCAAGGAGGCGCGATGTACCGACGTATCATGGGCATTGGCTTGGTTTGCCTGTTCACCCTGCCGTTATTGGCCGGGACCAGGAGTGGAGTGACCATGTCCGATTCCATCGTCATCGACAATCAGACGCTGGAACTGAACGGCTTGGCCCTGCGTAAGAAGGTCATCTTCAAGGTTTACGTGGCGGGGCTCTATCTGCCGCAAAAGCAGAAGAGCGCCGAGGCCATCCTTGCGGCCGACGAGATGCGCTGCATGCAGATGCACTTTGTGCGCAGCGTGGATGCGTCCAAGATCAACGAAGGCTGGCGCGACGGCTTGAGCGCCAACACCGCAAACGCCTCGCCTGAACTGAAGAAGCAGTTCGATACGCTCTATTCCTGGATGGAAAAGGTCAAGGACGGGGACCTCCTTTCTTTCACCTACATTCCCGGACAGGGCACCAGGGTCAAAGTCAAGGGACAGCTGAAGGGTACGCTCGAGGGCAAGGCTTTTGCCGACGCCCTGCTCGCCTGCTGGATCGGTCCCAAACCCGGGCCGGGCGAAGGCTTCAAGAGGGATATCCTCGGTCTTTGAAACCGGGCGCGTTTAAGGAGGATTCGTCATCCGCGGTTTACGAAGCGAAATTTTGGGCGTGGACGCCCGCGTGCCCCTGCTCGACGGTTCCGAAGCCGTTTACGTCAACTTTGACAACGCCGCCTCGACTCCCTGCCTGCGCCGGGTCCTTCGTCGTGTCGGCGGATTTTTGGATTATTACGCCTCCATCCACCGCGGCACCGGTTTTAAATCGCGCCTCTCCACCTATGCCTACGAGGAGGCGCGCCGCCTGGTCGGCGATTTTGTCGGCGCCGATCCATTGGCTCACCAGGTCATTTTCGGCAAGAACGCCACCGAGGCCGTCAACAAGCTCTCCTACCGGCTGCGCTTTCCTCCGGAGGCGGTGGTCATCTGCACCGAAATGGAGCACCATTCCAATGACCTGCCGTGGCGTAACCGGGCCCGAGTGCTGCATGCGCCGGTCAATCCGGCCGATGGATCGTTGGATCTCGATCGTCTCGAGCAGCTGATCGCTCAAAACCGGAAGAACCTGTTTCTGGTGGCCGTGACGGGCGCCTCCAATGTTACCGGGCTGATCAATCCCCTGCAGGAGATCGCTGCCTGGACCCACCGAGCCGGAGGTGTTTTCATGGTCGACGGTGCGCAGCTCCTTCCGCATCGGCCGCTCCGTCTCGGGGCGCCGCAGGGCGAACGATCGATCGATTTTCTGGTCTTTTCAGCGCACAAAATGTACGCCCCTTTCGGAACCGGAGTGCTGGTGGCCCGGCGCGACTTGCTCGATCGCAACGTCCCCCCGGAATATACCGGCGGGGGCACCGTAAAGGTCGTCACCCTGGACCGGGTGGTCTGGGCCGGTGAGCCGTTCGTGGATGAAGCGGGCAGCCCGAACGCGGTTGGCGCCATCGCCTTGGCCGAGGCACTGCAGTTCTTCCGAGAGACGGGTTACGATCGGCTGGAACGGATTGAAACGGACCTGGCCCGGCGGCTGCTGCTGGGGCTGCGCCGGTTCCCCGACATCGAGCTGCTGGGGCCGAAGGGGGATTTCGACGCCGGCAAGCGCCTGGCGGTCATCCCCCTGCAGATCCGCAACATGCCACACGCGCTGGCGGCGGCTATCCTGGCCTACGAATTCGGCATCGGCGTCCGCTATGGCTGCTTCTGCGCCCATCCCTATATCAAGAAGTTGCTCGGCGTGAGCGGCAGCCGGGAAGAAAAACTGATCGGGGACATTCTGCGCGACGATCGCGGCGACATCCCCGGTGCCCTGCGTGTCTCCTTCGGCTTTTACAACCGCGCCGCCGAGGTCGCTCGCTTGCTGGCAGCCTTGGAGGCGATCGTGAACCGTTCGTTTCACGGCCACTATGCGCTGGATCGAGAGCGGGGAGAATATTCCCCGACAGGGTACCGGGAACCTTTCGAAAGATATTTCCGGCAGTGAAAAACGGCGATCGACGGGAGATGGAGCGGCGCGTCCGCGAGCGTTTTCCGCGGGCCCAAGCGATCGAACAGATCAGGGGCGAAGCCTCGTTACGGCGGTTCTTCCGCCTCACCTTCAGGCGCGGATCTCGGGTAGCCATGGTCTATCCCTCCGGAAGCCAAGGCGAGGTCGAGCGCGTGTTGCACATGTCCGCCCTCTATGCCCGCCGGGGACTGCCGGTCCCCCGGGTCGTGGAGGCAGGTCAGGGCATCATCCTTCTGGAGGACCTCGGCGATCTTTCGCTGCAGCGTTTGTTTCGGCGCGGGTGTGAGGCGGACAGGAAAAAGGCGCTGCCACAGATCGTGCGACTGCTGGGCACCTTGTCCGAGATTCCCGTCAACGAGACCGCTGCCATCTTGGACAAGGGGCGCCTCGATAGCGAGATGGCTTTTTTCCTTGACCATTTCCTCCGTCGCCATCCTCCCGTTGCCGTGGCCATCGCCGAGTTGCGTTCGGCCTTGGGCGCCCTGACGGCGGCTATAGACCCGCCGGCGGTATTCGCCCACCGGGATTTCCATTCCCGCAACATGCTTTGGCGTAACGGGCGTCTCTATCTGGTGGATTTCCAGGATTCGCTGGTCGCCCCGCGCTTCTACGACCTCGTTTCCTTCGCCTATGACAGCTACCTCGAATTGGGCCCGCGGCGGCAAGAGCTGTTTTGCCGGCTGGCGGAGAGCGGCTGGGTCATCACCGGGGATCAGGTGCGATTGACCGCCCTGCAACGGAACATCAAGGCCCTGGGGACTTTCGCCTTTCAGATTCATGAACGCGGCCGTGGCTCCTACGCCCGCTATATTCCCCGCACTGTCAGCCACATTATGGGTCACCTGCGGGAGCTGCGTCGGGCGGAATTTGACGCGCTGCGCCTCTATTTCCGGAATTGTGTCATTTTTCCCCGCTGCCCTTGACAACTGTCTTTTTCTTTGCTAAATTATTCTCGCAAACGAGGAGGCCCGGTATGAGCGTTGATGTTGGTAGTGGCCAAACAAAATCCGAACCCAATGTAGTCCCCTTGTGCGACATCCTGTTGGTGTTGCTGATTATCTTCATGGTCATCACGCCGACGCTGCAGCGCGGCATCGATGTCAAATTACCGGAGACGGTCAATCCCACAGAACCAGGCGCGCTCCAGTCGACAGCCATCATTCTCACCCTGGAGAATGACCTGTCGCTCAAGATCAACCAGGAACCGATCGACATTAACATACTCGAGAGCCGGCTGCGAGACCTCTATGCCGCCCGCACGGACAAGACCATTTTCATCCGCGCCGACGAGAAAGTGAACTACCGGGACGTGTTGAGAGTCATCGACATCTGCAAGGGCTCGGGCATCGAGGTGCTTGGCGTCATTCCCGAGCATTACCGCAGCGTCCAGTAACGCCCTTTTTCGTTCGCCCACCTGTCGCCTGAGTCCATCCACTATTGCAAAAGAGGGGTGAAAGGTGTACAATGGCCTTCGAGCGAGGAGGACGAAGCAATCATGAAATTGATGGAAGAGAAAGAACTGCAGGCCATTACCGACGAATACGAAAAAGCCCTGCGCATTTTCCATAAAAAGGATTACAAACGCGCCCAGGCCGCTTTTGCCGATATCATCGAAAAATACAAGAACTCGGAATCGTTCAGCGTGCTGGAGATGCAGACCCGTTCCAAGGTATACATGACTATCGCCGATTCCTTCCTGAATCCGGTCAAGCCGGTATTGAAGAGCGACGATGACGTATTGTGGGAGGGGCTCTATCAAATGAACGCCGGTCATGTCGACCAAGCGCTCGAGCTCTTTCAAAAGATCAAATCGCCCAACGCCCATCTCTATTACCTGCTGGCCTTGGTCTACTTCCAGAAGGACGACGTCGACCAGGCCCTGACGTACATGGAAAAGTGCGTGAAAAAAGACGAATCCTACAAGATCCAGCTTTACAATGAACCCGATTTCGAGCCCCTGCTGCAGAATCCCAAGTTCCTGGCCATCGTGGAATGATCGCTGCTGTTGTCGATCCCGCCTGTGGCGCGGCTAAGCCCCTTCTTTTCCGGGGAAAGGACATCCCGTTCTGGACCGGCCAGATGCTCGCCCCCCTGCCGTTTTCCGCATTGGCCGATCCCCCGCAAGACGCCGCGTTCCTCCTGGTATTCGACGGTTCCCAGCTGTGGGATTGTCCCGCGAGCGCGTGGCAGGCGATCCTGGGGGGGCTGACGAATGAGGATGGGGAGAGTCCGCGCCTCCTGACCGTCCGCGGCCGTCCTTTCGTGGCCATGTCTTGCGGCTATCGACGGGAACGAAAGCCCCTCTTGGAACCGGGCCTTTTCGCTCGGCTCGTCGCCGACGATGAGTGCCGGCTCTGCGCCAGCGACGAATGGACCGAGGTCGCCTCAGACGAATGCCGGCTCCTCGATGCCGGGCGCGATCCGCTGGCCGTGGAGGCGGCGATTCTCCGTTTCCAGGTGCGGCAGTTGATCGCTGCCGGCGTACAGGTCGATGATTTCCAGCATTTTTTCCTGGCGGGCGGCGTGCGGGTCGGGTCGGGGTCGCGCCTGGCCACGGGAGTGGTGATCACCGGCGACAGCGAGATCGGCCGTCGGGTCACGATTTTCCCCCATTGCGTCATCGATAACTCCCGCATCCTCGACGGCTGCGTCATTCTGCCGGGCACCGTGATCCGTGATTCCTGGATCGGGGAGAACGTGACCCTCGGACCTTACAGCCACATCCGCGAAGGCTCGCAGGTGCGCCGGAACGCCAAGATGGGCAACTTCGTCGAAATGAAGAAAAGCGTGCTCGGCGAGGGATCCAAAGCGATGCACCTTTCCTATATTGGCGACGCCACGGTCGGTGAGCGGGTCAACATCGGCGCCGGCACCATTACCTGCAATTACGACGGCGAAAAGAAGCACCCGACGATCATCGAGGACGGAGTGTTCATCGGCTCGGGTACCGAGCTGGTGGCGCCGGTGACCGTGCACCGCAACAGCTACGTCGGCGCCGGATCGACCATCACCGAGGACGTGCCCGAAAACGCATTGGCCATCGCCCGCCAGCGCCAGCGCAACGTCCTCGACTGGGTGCTGCGCAAGAACAAGAAAAAGAAGAAGTAGGGTAATAATTCCGGAATCCCGGGCTTGTCCGCGACGTTCAATGGCCGCGGAGCAGG
>Ga0316628_100004479_pt1 | contig 10980 bp, 6 predicted proteins | sample OWC_Aug_M2_C1_D5_FD_207648 | JGI IMG/M metagenome (GOLD analysis project Ga0316628, IMG submission 207648) | Wetland soil microbial communities from Old Woman Creek delta, Ohio, United States - OWC_Aug_M2_C1_D5_C | ecosystem: Environmental > Terrestrial > Soil > Wetlands | place: USA: Ohio... | reverse complement strand
CTTGCCGCTTCTGCTGTCATCTCCCAGCGCCTGCAGCCACTCGAGACGGTAAGAACCATTGGCGTCAGCGGTCATGGAGTGGCGCAGGGTCAACATCAGCGTGTTGTCCTTGTTGACCTGCCAGCTACCGGTGAGTTCGCCGCGACCGATCAGGTCATCGATATACGGGTTGTCGTCAATGCCATCACCGTCGGTGATCCGGTTCCACAGGCGGGCTGTCAGGGTGTAGCGATCGCCCCTTTCCATGCCGGCCATCAGGATGGTGCGGTTCCAGCTGCGCGACAGCGGCAGGGTCTGGCCGTTGGACTGGTGGTTGAGGCTCACGCCGGTGTAGCGCAGGCGCCAGCCGCCGGGCAGCTCGGCCGGCGTCGGCACGATGTACATCAACTCGGGCTCGTGGTCCGTATTGCGAAACGGCCGTGAAATCGAGGAAGTGAACAGCTGCCAGTAGGACTGCTGCGTGTAGCCGAACCACAGCGAATCGCGGCCGCCGAAGTGGCTCACGGGCAGGAAGCCCTGGCCGACCTTGGTGCGCACCGAGAGCTGGATGCGGCCCTCGTCGATGAGATAAGGCTGCTCCTGCGTCGCCGTATGGTCGGGAAGCGGTGAGCTCGGAGCCCGGTTGATCGTATTCGAGTGGATCCAAGACAGGCTGATCGGCTTGTAACCGCGGATGTTGAAGCGGCCGCAATCCGTGCCGTCCTCCAGCTCCCAGAAGCGCGATAGCGTCGAATATTGGGTGCTGTGGCAGTCCTCGCGCGATGCCGTGGGGGCCGCCGCCGGTGTCGGGGCTGACGCGGGTTCTGCCGGCGCTGCATTGACTGGCGTGACAGCCGGCGTCGTGCCCTGGCTTTGCACCCAGCGGTCGTAGCAAGCCAGGCGTGCCACGGGATCCTGCGTCTGCTGCGCGCATTGCTGCCAGTCGCTGGCGGTGGGCGCGGGGGTGGTGTCGGTCTGCGCCCACACGGGGGCGGTGGCGAGAGCGACCAGCAGTACCAGGAATGAGCGCGTCCTCATGCGGTGCCTCCAGCCAGGGCCTGGGCGGCGGCGGTTTCCTGCGCCTTCTTGGCAAACTCGGCGCGCAGCGCGCGCAGCTTCTCGCGCGGGTCTTCCTTCACCGTGGCCTGGTCCAGCGCCATCTCGGCGATGAAGCGGCTGGGCTGTGCGCTGACCATCTCGCGGCCCTTCTTTTTTTTCCTGGGCCAGCTCACGGCCAGCGTGCGCTGCGCGCGCGTGATACCCACGTACATCAGGCGGCGTTCTTCCTGCAGGCGCAGGGCGATGCTTTCGTTCACCGCTTCGTGTTCGCGCGTGGAGCCGCCCAGCGAATCGCCACCTTCGTCCAGCTTGAAGGGCAGCATGCCCTCGGTCACGCCCACCAGCATCACGTGCGGCCACTCCAGGCCCTTGGCGGCGTGCAGGGTGGAGAGCGTCACCACGTTCTGGTCCTGCTCGCGCTCGCTGATGGTGGAGAGCAGCGAGACGGTCTGCGCCACTTCCAGCAGGGATTTCTTCTCGCTGGCCAGCGTCACGCCGGCGGCATCGTCGATCTGGCCGCCGCAGCGCCCCGCCATCCAGTCGCAGAACTCCAGCACATTGGTCCAGCGCGAGGCGGCCAGCTTTTCGCTGTCCTCGCCGTCGTAGAGGTGCTTCTCGTAGCCGATGTCCTTGAGCCAGTCGCTCAGGAAGGCGCGCGCATCTTCGGCGCCTTCGGTGTGGCGGGCGCGGTACTCGAGGTCGTTCACGTAACGGCCGAACTCGTGCAGGCTGCCCACGGCGCGCGCGTTGAGCACCGCGGGCAGGGAGTTGGAGAACAGCGCCTCGAACAGGCTCAGCTTGTACTGGCTGGCGAAGGTACCGAGCTGCTGCAACGTCTGGTGGCCAATGCCGCGCTTCGGGGTGGTGACGGCGCGCAGGAAGGCCGGGTCGTCGTCGTTGTTGACCCAGAGGCGGAACCAGGCGCAGAGGTCGCGGATCTCGGCGCGGTCGAAGAAGCTCTGGCCGCCCGACACTTTGTAGGGGATCTGCGCCTTGCGCAGCGCCTGCTCGAGGACGCGGGCCTGGTGGTTGGCGCGGTAGAGCACGGCGAAGTCGCGGAATTCCTTGAACTGCGCGCCACCGCCCGCGCTGGCTTCTGTTCCGGCGCGCAGGCTCTGGATGCGCGCCACCATGCGCTCGGCCTCGTGCTCCTCGTTGTCGGCATCGACCACGCGCACCGGCTCACCGGGGCCCAGTTCGCTCCACAGGCGCTTGGGGAAGAGCTTGGGGTTGGGGCCGATCACATTGTTGGCCGCCTGCAGGATGGCGCCGGTGGAACGGTAGTTCTGCTCCAGCTTGATGACTTTCAGGCTCGGAAAGTCCACCGGCAATTTCTTGAGATTGTCCAGCGTGGCGCCGCGCCAGCCGTAGATGGACTGGTCGTCGTCGCCCACGGCGGTGAAGCGCGCCTTCTGTGGATCGTCCGGCACCAGCAGCTTGAGCAGCTCGTACTGGGTGGCGTTGGTGTCCTGGTACTCGTCCACCAGGATGTGGCCCATGATCTGCTGCCATTTGGTCCGCACTTCGGGGTGGTCGCGCAGCAGTTTGAGCGGCAGGCCGATCAGGTCGTCGAAGTCCACGCTCTGGTAGGCACTCAGCCGCTCCTCGTAGCGCGCCATGATGCGCGCCGTGATGCGCTCGTTGTCGTCCGCTGCCTGCGCCTCGGCCTGGGCCGCGTTCAAGCCCATGTTCTTCCACAGGCTGATGGTCCACTGCCACTGGCGCGCGGTGGCGGCGTCCGTGCTGCCGCCGGCGTCCTTCAGGATGCTGGTGACGTCGTCGCTGTCCAGGATGGAGAACTTGGGCTTGAGTCCGACGGCCTCGCCGTCCTCGCGCAGCAGGTGCACGCCCAGGGCGTGGAAGGTGCAGATGCGCACGTCTTTCGCCGCCTTGCCGATCAGGCTCTTGGCGCGCTCGCGCATTTCGGCTGCGGCCTTGTTGGTGAAGGTGATGGCGGCAATGCGCTTGGGTTCCAGCCCGGCCTGGATCAGGCGGCCGATCTTGTGCGTGATGACGCGAGTCTTGCCGGAACCGGCGCCGGCCAGCACCAGGCAGGGGCCATGCAGGAAATTGACAGCGTCCTGCTGGGCGAGATTGAGACCGTGGGAGGGGGAAGACGACATGCGGATACGAGTTGAGATGGGTAATCATACCGAGAGCCCATGTCACACTGCGGCGACAATAACGCCGTGTTGCAAATCTTCTCGGTCACCTTCCCCTTTTTCGCCCTGGTCCTGTGCGGCTACCTCGCCGCGCGCCGCCGCATGCTGCCGCTGGAGGCCATTCCGGGTCTGAACGGCTTCGTGCTGTTCTTCGCGCTGCCCTGCATGCTGTACCGCTTCGGCGCCACCACACCCATCGCGCAGCTGCTCGACTATTCGGTCTTCATCGTCTGGCTGCTGTGCGGCCTGGTCATGGTGGGCTTCACCATCGCCGTCACGCTCAATGAGCGCATCCGCTGGAACGATGCCTCCTTCGGCGCGCTGGTGGCGGCCTTCCCCAATACCGGCTTCATGGGCGTGCCGCTGTTGGTGGCCCTGCTGGGCGCGCAGGCGGCCGCGCCCATCATCGTCGGCATGCTGGTCGACATGGTGATCACCACCTCGCTATGCATTGCGCTCTCGCGCCTGGACGGCGCCGACAAGCACGGCATGGCGGTGGCGCTGAAGAACGCCCTGCGTGGCATGTTGACCAACCCCATGCCCTGGGCCATCCTGCTGGGCGGCGTGGCTTCCTCCATCCAGCTCGAGCTGCCGGCGCCGGTCGGCAAGACCGTGGGCCTGTTGGCCGACGCCGCATCGCCGGTGGCGCTGTTCACCATCGGCGCCGTGCTGGCGCGCTCGCAGATCCTCACGGTGGAAAGCAAGCATCCGCCCATCCCGCTGCGCGATTACGTGCCGGTGGCGGTGTTCAAGCTGCTGCTGCACCCGCTGCTGGTGCTGCTAGTGGGCATCGGTGCCGTGCAGCTGGGCGTGCCGCTCTCCCGCTTTGCCCTCACCGTGATGGTGCTGGCCGCGGCCCTGCCCAGCGCCAGCAACGTCTCGCTGCTGGCCGAGCGCTTCGGCGCCGACAACGGGCGCATCGCCCGCATCATCCTGGTCTCCACCGCCGTGGCCTTCCTGAGCTTCTCGGGCGCGGTCGGCCTCATGACCTGATCTCGCCCCCCGTACAGACAGGGGTACTGCTTCGGTGCTGCAATGGGCCGGTGCATAGGCACGGGCTATTGAATAGATGTTGTAAATCGAATATCCATTTCAATAGCTAATTCCTAGACTTGAGCCTCGTTCAAAGAAGGAGCCCCGTTATGCCTACCCAAGCCCGCATTCCCCGGACCAGCCGCCCGCCGGTCTGGCTCGAATGCCTCGCAGCCCTGGCCCAGGCCAGTTGATTCTCCTGCCTTGAAACATCCGTTTAACCCCAAGGAGAAAGCCATGACAACCGAAGCCAAGTGCCCCGTCCATCACGCAGCGGGTAGCGGTGCGTCGAACCGCGACTGGTGGCCCCATCAGCTGAAGCTGAACGTCCTGAACCAGCATTCCTCCAAGTCCGACCCCATGGGCCAGGACTTCGACTACGCGAAAGAATTCAAGAGCCTGGACCTGGCGGCCCTGAAGCAGGACCTGCGCGCGCTGATGACCGACTCGCAGGACTGGTGGCCGGCGGACTTCGGCCACTACGGTCCCTTCTTCATCCGCATGGCCTGGCACAGCGCCGGCACCTACCGCACCGGTGACGGCCGCGGTGGCGCCGGTGCCGGGCAGCAGCGCTTCGCCCCCCTCAACAGCTGGCCCGACAACGTCAACCTCGACAAGGCGCGCCGCCTGCTCTGGCCGATCAAGCAGAAGTACGGCCGGAAAATCTCCTGGGCCGACCTGATCATCCTCACCGGCAACGTCGCGCTGGAATCCATGGGCTTCAAGACCTTCGGTTTCGCCGGCGGCCGGGCGGACGTCTGGGAGCCGGAGCAGGACGTCTACTGGGGTTCCGAGCAGAAGTGGCTGGACGACCAGCGTTACAGCGGCGAGCGCGAGCTCGAAAACCCGCTGGCCGCCGTGCAGATGGGCCTGATCTACGTCAACCCGGAAGGCCCGAACGGCAAGCCGGATCCGCTTGCCGCGGCCAAGGACATCCGCGAGACCTTCGCCCGCATGGCCATGGACGACGAGGAAACGGTGGCACTGATTGCCGGCGGCCACACCTTCGGCAAGACCCACGGTGCGGGCGATGTGAAGCATGTGGGCGCTGAGCCCGAAGCGGCCGGCCTCGAGCAGCAGGGCCTGGGCTGGAAGAGCAGCTACGGCTCGGGCAAGGGCGGCGACACGATCAGCAGCGGCCTGGAAGTCACCTGGAGCACCACCCCGACGCAGTGGAGCAACAACTTCTTCGAGAACCTGTTCGGCTACGAGTGGGAGCTGACGAAGAGCCCGGCCGGCGCCCATCAGTGGGTCGCAAAGGGTGGCGCGGGCGCCGGTACCGTGCCGGACGCCCACGACCCTTCCAAGCGTCACGCGCCGACCATGCTGACCACGGATCTCTCCCTGCGCTTCGACCCGGCCTACGAGAGGATTTCCCGGCGCTATTACGAGAACCCGGATCAGTTTGCCGACGCCTTCGCCCGCGCCTGGTTCAAGCTCACGCACCGCGACATGGGGCCGCGTGCGCGCTACCTCGGCCCCGAGGTGCCGGCCGAGGCGCTGATCTGGCAAGACCCCATCCCCGCGGTCAATCACCCGCTGATCGACGACAAGGACATCATCGCCCTCAAGGCCCAGGTGCTGGCGTCTGGCCTGACGGTCGCGCAGCTGGTGAGCACCGCCTGGGCCTCGGCTTCCACCTTCCGCGGCTCCGACAAGCGCGGCGGCGCCAACGGTGCCCGCATCCGCCTGGCCCCGCAGAAGGACTGGACGGTGAACCAGCCGGCCCAGCTGGCGAAGGTGCTCAAGACGCTGGAAGATATCCAGAGCGCGTTCAACCGCACGGCCACCGGCGGCAAGCAGGTCTCCCTGGCCGACCTGATCGTGCTGGCCGGCAACGCCGGCGTCGAGCAGGCGGCGAAGAACGCGGGTCAGAGCGTGACCGTGCCCTTCACGCCGGGTCGCATGGACGCCACCCAGGCGCAGACCGACGTGGCATCCTTCGCCGTGCTGGAGCCGATTGCCGACGGCTTTCGCAACGACCTCCAGGGCCAGTACACCGTGTCGGCCGAGGAACTGCTGGTCGACAAGGCGCAGCTGCTCACGCTGACCGCGCCGGAGATGACGGTGCTGGTCGGCGGCCTGCGTGTGCTGGGGGCCAATGTCGGTGACACCCAGCATGGGGTCTTCACCCAGAAGCCGGGGACGCTGGGCAACGACTTCTTCGTTTACCTGCTCGACATGGGCACGCAGTGGCAGCCGGCCGCGAAAGACGCCGGCGTGTTTGAAGGCCGCGACCGCAAGACGGGCGCCGTGAAGTGGACCGGCACGCGGGTCGATCTCGTCTTCGGCTCCAACTCCGTGCTGCGTGCCCTGGCCGAGGTCTACGCCAGCGCGGACGCGCAGCAGAAGTTCGTGCAGGACTTCGTGGCGGCGTGGACCAAGGTGATGAGCCTGGATCGCTTTGACCTGGCTTGATCTGAGGCGCAAGTAAGCAAGAGCGCTTGCTTGGATGACCAAGGCCACCTTCGGGTGGCCCTGGTCCTGGGCGGCTCGCCAGGCGCTGGCGCCTGCCGCGTGCGGCGTGCTCAATAGTGCAAGGTCATGGTCAGCTCGATGTTCTCGCCGTTGTAGCGGAAGCTCGCGGCCGAGAACGGCGGTGCGCCCACGAGCCCATGGGCGTCATTTGAAAAGCCGTAGCCTTCGGTCGGGATGCCCAGCCAATTGGTGTCGAGTTCGCCGTTCATGTTTTCATCATGAATGACGGCCATCGCGTAGGTGCCCGGCGGGATGTCTTCAAAGTCACACCGCGCCTGGTCCTTCCTGATCTTGATGATCATGACGTTGGTGGCCATGCGCAGGAAGTCAGTGGGAAAGCCCTCCGGCGCCTCGAACAGGGCACAGGCGACGGTCCCGCTGCTGTTCTTGATGTTCAGAATCTTCACATGGATCCCGGGACAGGAGGGTTGGGACCCGGCGTCAGGAGGCAGCGTCGCCAGCAGCAGCGCCGCCAGCCACCCGAGCCACGGTTGGACGCGCCTTGACAGCCGCGTCTCGACGCCGAGCGGCGCAGCCTTTCGAAGGGTGGACGGACGCATCATCATCTTTCTCCTCTCATCTGGCGGCGACAGCGTCGATCGCGGCGGACCTGCGATCACGCCACGGACCCAGGCGCCCGCGCCTGGACTCAGGTGGCATACCAGAGCACGGCGAGATAGTGGCACACCGTGCCGGACAGGACAAACAGATGCCAGATCAGATGGCCATAGCGCAGCCGTGAATCGAGGGCGAAGAAGACGACGCCGGCGGTGTAGCAGCCGCCTCCGGCCAGCAACCAGAGCAGGCCCGCCAAGGGCATCCGGGTCACCAGGGGATCCACCGCGACCACGACCAGCCAGCCCATCACGAGGTACAGCGCCGTGGAGAGGATGGGGTGTGAGGTTCCGCCGATGATCTTGGACATCACCCCGACGATGGCCAGGCCCCACAAGACCCCGAAGAGCGTCCAACCCCAGGGGCCGCGCAGCACCCCCAGCGTGAAGGGCGCGTAGGTGCCGGCAATCAGCAGGAAGATCGAAGAATGATCGAGCACCCGAAAGACGCGCTTGACCTGGCCCGCCGGCAGCGCGTGGTAGATGGCCGAGGCAAGATAAAGTATGAGCACGGTCGCGCAGAAGACGCTGACGCCGACGATCAGCGCAGCATCGGCGCGCCGCGCCGTATCCACGATGAGGATCGGCACGCCGACCATTGCCGCGCCCAGCCCGATGCCGTGACTGACGCTGTTGGCCACTTCTTCGGCGCGCGACTGCTCGCGCTTCGGACTCGCAGGTCGCATGGGCAGGGCAGTTTCCCGTGGGGTTTAAGGTCCGGTCATGCCGGTTTCATCGACGCGGAAATTCTACGAAATCAGGCCGCGATTCGGTTGTATCCCGCGCGGGTGTGATGGTGCGGCCGCCGCTCCAAGGGCGCATCGCTGCTCGCGTGCAGCAGGGTGGGTGACCTGTCGTCCGCCCTGGATCGTGATCGGCCGCTCAGATCGTCAGCGGATCGACATCCACCGCCCAGCGGATCAGGCCCTTGCCCGCAGGGCCCAGGCGCACCTGATGCAGCACTTCATGCCAGCCGGCCAGGAAGCGCTGCAACGCGGCGCGTGAAGGCGATTCAATCAGCATCTGCGCGCGCTCCACGTTCGCCACCCGCTGCACGCTCATGGGCACGGCCGGGTAGAGCGTGACGTTGAGCGCGGCGGCGGTCTCGGTGCCCAGGGCGCTGGCGGCGTTGAGGAAGGCTTGCGCGGTTTCCTGCGTGCGCGCCTCGGCCCGTACCAGGGCCTGGAAGCTGTAGGGCGGCAGGCCGGCCTGTTCGCGTTCCTTCAGCTGCTGCACCGCGAAGGCCGGGTAGTCGTGCTTTTTCAGGTTCTCGTACAGCGGGTGCGTGGGGTGAAAGGTCTGCACCCACATCTCGCTCTGGGCGCTGATGCCGGCGTCGCGGCCGGCGCGGCCCGCCGCCTGCATGAGCAGGCTGAACAGGCGCTCGGGGGCGCGGAAGTCGCTGGAGAACAGGGCGCTGTCAGGGTTGGCCGCAGCCACCAGGGTGATGCGGCGGAAGTCGTGGCCCTTGGCGATCATCTGGGTGCCGACCAGCACGTCGACCTCGCCGCTGTGCACCTGGGCCAACTGGGCTTCGAGCTCGCCCTTCAGTTTGGTGGTGTCGGCATCGATGCGCACGATGCGCACCGGCTCACCATCGGGCCGGCGCACATCGGCCAGCAGTTCGGCCAGGTGTTCTTCCAGCTTCTCGGTGCCGCGGCCCATGGGGCGGATGTCGGGGCTGCCGCAGCTGGGGCAGGCACGCGGCACGCGTTCGGTGAAGCCGCAGTGGTGGCAGCGCAGCGTGCGGTCGATCTTGTGGAAGACGCGAAAGGCGCTGCAGTGCGGGCACTCGCTCTTCCAGTCGCAGTCGCTGCAATGCAATACGGGGGCGTAGCCGCGCCGGTTCAAAAACACCATGCTCTGCTCGCCCTGGGCGACGCGCGCCTTGATGGCCTCCAGCAGCGGGGGCGAGAACACGGCGTGCTTGGGCTGGTGGTTCATGTCCACGCGCCGCACGAGCGGCAGCGCGCCACCATCACCGACGCGGCTGGGCATCAGCAGACGCACATAGCGCCCCCCCTCACTGGCCGGGCGGCTGTGGTGCCAGCTCTCCAGCGAGGGCGTGGCCGAGCCGAGGATGACCTTGGCGCCTTCCAGCCGGCCCCGGTACACGGCCAGGTCGCGCGCCGAGTAGCGCGCGCCTTCCTGCTGCTTGTAGCTGGGGTCGTGCTCTTCATCGACCACCACCAGCCGCAGTTTGGGCATGGAGGCGAACACCGCCATGCGTGTGCCCAGCACGATGCGCGCCGCGCCGCTGTGCGCAGCCAGCCAGCTTTTCAGGCGCTGCGGATTCGTCATGCCGCTGTGCAGCGAGACCACCACTTCGGCGCCAAAGCGCTCGGCAAAGCGCGCCTCCAGCTGGGGCGTGAGGTTGATCTCCGGCACCATGACCAGGGCCTGCGCGTCGGGCTCGCGTTCCAGCAGCTGCTGAACGCAGCGCAGATAGACCTCGGTCTTGCCGCTGCCGGTGGCGCCGAAGAGCAGGAAGGGGCCGGCCTGGGCCTCGATCCGGGCCAAGACGGCACTTTGCTCGGGCGTCAGGCGCAGGGGGCTGGTGACGGACGGTATGGCTGCAGCGGGGCCCTGGCGCTTGAGGCGGCGCGCCAGTTGCTCGCCGCTGAGCTCACGCAACTGGGGCGGCAGGGCAGCCAAGGCAATCTCGCCGGCGCTGCGCTGGTAATAGGACGCCGCAAAGTCCACCAGTTGGCGCCAGGCAGACGTGAGGGCGGGCAAATCAGTCAGTGCCGCTGCAACAGGGCGCAGGCGACTGGCCTCCACCGCGGTCTGATCTTGCGATGCCGCATCCCAGACGATGCCCAGGGTCTCGCGCCGGCCCAGCGGCACCCGCACGAGGGTGCCGGGTGCAAGTGCCAGCTCACTCAGGTAGTCCAAGGTGCCGCCCACCTGGCTGTGCGCCGGTGTGTGAACCAGAACGGGGAGCTGCTTCGTCATGCGAGGGCGGGAGTTGGCGGCCATTCCTCAGGCTGCATTGCGGAAATTGCGCTAAGTGCTTGATCTGGAAAGACTTTGTGACAAATTCAAGTATTCTGTGGATAACTTTGTTGATAGTCCGTCGATGCTGGCTGCGAGGCCTTGAAAATCAAGGCTTTTATCAAAATGCCCGCGAAAAAAGCAAAGATTTAAGTTCTTATAAATCAATGACTTATATGCGCTATTGGTTTTGTAGCAGCATTTACCCCGGCAGGCATGCAATGGCGCACCGCAGCACAAGTTTTGTGCATAAGTGAGCCTGCACTGAGCCTTTTCAGGGCCTTTGATCCGTGTACTGAAATCCGGGAAACCCCTATTTCCGCATCTGGCGGGAATGCGCATGCACGGCCTGCACCAGCGCGGCCACATGATCCGGGGGGGTGTATTGGCTGATGCCGTGTCCCAGGTTGAAGATGTGCGTGGGGCCGCTGGTGTTCGGGTCGCGGTGCGGCGGGCCGAAGCTCTCCAGCACCTTCTTCACCTCGGCCTCGATGGCGGCTGGCGGCGCGAACAGCACATTGGGGTCGATATTGCCTTGCAGGGCCTTCGCTCCGCCGACGAGGGCCCGGGCCTTGCCCAGGTTCATGGTCCAGTCCAGGCCCAGCACCTCGCAGTCCAGCTTGCCCATCTCCTCCAGCCACAGGCCGCCGCCCTTGGTGAAC
>Ga0316628_100004478_pt1 | contig 10980 bp, 5 predicted proteins | sample OWC_Aug_M2_C1_D5_FD_207648 | JGI IMG/M metagenome (GOLD analysis project Ga0316628, IMG submission 207648) | Wetland soil microbial communities from Old Woman Creek delta, Ohio, United States - OWC_Aug_M2_C1_D5_C | ecosystem: Environmental > Terrestrial > Soil > Wetlands | place: USA: Ohio... | reverse complement strand
AAGTTCGAGATATCCAACGTAAAGGCCGTGAAGGCCCGCGAGGTGTACAAGGCCAAGGAGAGGGCGGCTGACGTGCCGACCGAGGAGAAGCTCGCATACGCGATGTCCCAGGACAAGGCGATGCGCTCCCTCGACAAGCGGATCACGAGCACCAACACGAGGTATGACGACCTCGAGGCCGAGAGAGTGGTCGCGAACTCTTTCGGGACGCTCGTCATGACCGTCGAGAGGTGGCTGATAGGCTCCTGCTCGGCCTACGCGAAGTCCGACGGGGTCGTGCAGAGAGGGCACATGTCCAGCGGGTCGGTCGGAGGGTATGAGCTGATGCGGAGCGAGGAGGCGCTGAGCATCGGCAGGCTCGCTGCGGAGCAGGCGATACGGCTCCTCGAAAGCAAGCCCCCGCCTGCGGGCAAGTTCACAGTGATACTCGACCAGAAGATGACCGGCATGCTGGCGCACGAAGCCTTCGGGCATGCGTGCGAGGCGGACTCGATTCTGGCGGGAGCGTCGGTTCTGGAGGGCAGGGTCGGCGAGAAGGTCGCGAGCGAGGAGGTCAGCATGGTCGACGACCCGACCGTGAAGGACACTTTCGGGTACTTCGCCTACGACTGGGAAGGCGTGAAGGCGAAGAAGCACGTCCTCATAGAGGACGGCGTGCTCAAGGGCTTCTTGCACAACCTGGAGACCAGCAGCAGATCGGGCGTCGCGCCCAGCGGGTCTGCGAGGGCCCAGGCGTACAACAGTCCCCCGCTAATCAGGATGAGCAACACATACATCGGCGTGGGGGACTGGAAGAAGGAGGAGCTGTTCGAGGACCTGAAGCACGGCCTACTGATCCAGGGCGCGCAATACGGCTATGTCGAGCCCGCGAAGGGGCAGTTCATGTTCAAGTGCGACGAGGCCTACGAGATCAAGGACGGTGAGGTCGGGCAGCGGTTCCGAGACGCGTCCATCTCGGGCGTCATACTCGAAGTCCTGAAGAACGTGGACGCGCTCGCGGACGACTTCGTGCTGACAGACCCTGGCTACTGTGGCAAGAACGGGCAGGAGGCAAGGGTCACCGACGGCGGGCCGCATATCCGGGTGAAGGATGTTGTGGTCGGAGGACTTTCGTAGGAGGGAGAAGCATGGTTGACCTTTTGGATCTCGCGGAGAAGACGGTCAGGAGCGTCATGAAGCTCGGCCCTTCGGACTGCGATGTCATAGTCACGGACTCGACGCACTACTCGGCGGAGATAGAGAAGGGCTCGATGAAGCAGTCGAGCGCGTTCAAGGACCCGGGCGTGGGCGTGCGCGCGTTCGTGAACGGGTGTTCCGGCTTCTCGTCGTGCACGGGCCACGACTTCGCCAGCATAAGGAAAGTCGCGGAGCAGGCGGTCGCCCTGGCCAGGTCGGGGACCCCGGACCCGGACTTCAAGGGGCTGCCAGGAAGGGCGAAGCCGCCGAAGGTGTCCGGCCTGTACGAGAAGCGCGTCGCTGAACTCGAACCCTCGGACGTGGTCGACATGGCCATCCTGCTGTCGGAGGGAGCGGGCGAGGACAAGCGCATCTACTCGGTCAATGCATCGGTGGCAGCGGGGTCTGGAATGGCCGCGCTCGTGAACAGCAACGGCTTCTCAGGCGTCCAGAGGTTCACCTCGTTCGATGCGATGGCGGAGACGGTCGCGAAGTCAGGCTCGGACATGTTCTCGGGCGTGGACGGGTGCTGGAGCCGGCGTCTGGAGCCGAAAGCCCTCGAGGGCGTGGCGAACGAGGCGAGGGAACACGCCATCATGGGCCTGAAGCACACGAAGGTGAGCACGGGCGAGTACCCGGTCATCATCGACCCGCTCGCAGCCGGGTACATACTGGCTGGCACGGTCGGTGGCGGGCTGAATGCGGAGAGCATCCAGAGGAAGAGGAGCTTCTTGGCGGGCAAGCTCGGGGAGACCATAGGCTCCGACAAGCTGACCATCGAAGACGACCCCACCCTGGAATGGGGCATGGGAAGCTTCTCCTTCGACGGAGAGGGCGTTGCCGCGAAGAAGAAGGCAGTGATCAGCAAGGGCAAGCTGATGACGTATCTGTACGACTCATACACCGCCGGCAAGGACTCGGTCAGCTCCACGGGGAACTCATCGAGAGGCGGCGCGATGTGGACCTTCAGGCGCCCCCCGTCCATATCATCGTCCAACATCGTCGTCAAGAAGGGCGATGCGAGCGTCGACGAGATGGTCAGGGACACGAGGTCCGGGATATACCTCAGGCTGACGTTCGACCAGCCCAACCTCGCGACGGGTGAGTTCTCTGGGCTGATGATGGAGAGCTACAAGATCGATAAGGGCGAGCTGGGACATTCCATCCGGCAGTCCACGATGGGCATCAGCCTGCTCGACATGTTCTCCAGGGTCGACATGGTCGGCAAGAAGTCCAGGGACGCGTTCGGCGTCATCACGCCCGCAGTGCGCGTATCGAAGGCCAGGATAGGCGGTTCCGCCTAGAAATCGTACTTCTGGCCGCACACTGGGCACTGGCTCGCGCGCTTGGCGCACGACAGATGCAGCTGTCCGCCGCACCTGCATATCATGATGTCGAACCCGGGCTTGATCCTGCCCTGGCACGAGATGCACCTGTTCATGTCCGCGGCCCTGCCGATCTTGAAGGCCGGGCCAGCTGAAAACACGTTGACCGAGTCCTCGAGTTCGAATGTCTGGAGCTTACCGTCGAACTGTCTCTTGGAGGTCAGCTTGATTCTGATGGGCACGCTCCCGCTCTTCCTCGGGATGAGCTTGATGGCGACCGGGCTCTCGCCGCTCGGCTTCAGGGTGGGTATCGGTCTCAGCTCAGCGACTTCGAAGTCTCCTACGACCTCGATGTTCACATCCTTCGCCAAAGCCTTGCCGGTGTTCTTGACCGTGAGCGTCAGCTCGCTGTCAGCGTTCTCCTGCAGGCCTGGCGAGGAGATGCTCATGGCCAGATCGGGGGAGTAGGCCTCCATCATCTCCTTCGCCGTGTCGAGCGCTGCGGCAACGAGCTCTATCGCGGAGTCATAGTCCTTGTCCTTCTCGATCTCCGCCATGTCCAATAGCCTCTCGGGCTCTCTCTTCGAGAGGCCGAACCGGGACAGGTTCTCCATGGCGCTCTCAGCAGTGATCAGGATGTCCAGGTACTTCCTGTGGGACTCCTCGAGCGCCGCTATCTTGCTGTCCGCTTCCATCAGCGCCTCAAAGGCGCCTGCGATGTCGCCCCTCGTCGCCGCCTTGTTGGCGTTCTGGATCAGTCCCTCGACGACCTTGACCGATGCGCCATAGCGCCTGAGGTCGTCTACCCTGGACTTGACCTCGGAGACAAGGTCAGTGATCTTCTTTGATATGAGTGATATGCAGCTCTCCCTGCAGGCCATCGCCTGCTGGTATGCGAAGTCCCAGAGCTTCTCGGAGAACGATGTGTTGGCAACATCGAGCAGGTCGTCGCAGGGCTTCGTGTTGATCCCCATCGATTTCGCCTTCGTGATCATGTGGCGGTTCTGGTCCATGACTTCCCTGATGGAAGACTCGAACAGTTCCGCCGCCATCGATGCCGCGTCCGCCAGCATCCCCTTGCACCCCTCGAAATCCTGGGAGCCGATGCGTTGCTGGGCCTGTGCCATGACCTCGTCTATGTCCGAGGTGTCAATCTCTATCTTCTTCAGGCGCTCGATCCTCTCTCTCGTGGTGCTGAGCTCTATCCTGCAGGTGTCCAAGTGGTCCTTGATCGAGTGGAGCTCGTCCCCGCTCTCGATCGCAACGGCCATCGCGTCGACGTACTTGCCTTCCTTGAGCAGCTTGTCGGCTCTTGCGACGAGATCTGCGAGCTCCTCGCTCCTGATGCCCTCGGAAATCGCGTCCGCGAGCTTCTTCCTGGCAAGTTCGACAGCCCGTGAGCTGATGTCCCTCTGGAGCTCGGCCCTGTCCATCTCGGCCTCGCAGGTCATCGCCAGCCTGAGCGCGTCCTGGTACTTCCCGCTCTTGAACGCCTGGATGCCCTCCGCGACACACCTGTCAGCCATGCCGATGCTGAGGCCGTCTGAAGCCGCCTTGTCGATCCGCTCCTTGAACTTCTGAAGCGTGTCCCATATCCTCGCCTTGGATATCTCCGAAGAGGTCTCTGAGGACTTCCGGGCGAGCTCGAGCGCGATTGCGTACTGGTGTCTTGTGAGCGCCTCGACGGCCTGCTCCAAGAGCTCCCTGGAGCGGCCGACCTCCATGTCCAGTGTTTCGGCGTTCTTCAGGTTCCCGCGGGCGACACGAATCTCGACAGCTGCCTGTGAGCTGAGGTTCTTGACATGGTTGATGTCTTCCCTGGCAGAGGTGATGCATTTCAGGGCCTCGACGTAATCAGCGGAGTCAGCGAGCTCACCTGCCTTCTGGAGCAGCTTCTCAGGGCCGAATGTGTCTACGCCCACATTCCTGGCGTCTGCGAGCAACCTCTGGACCCCTCTGATCATGTCTGATATGGAGTTTGAGACCGCATTCCTCGCGGACTGATCGCAGGCCTTGGCCGAGGCGAGCGCCTCCTCGTACCGTTTCTGTTTCATCAGGTCTTTGGAGGCAGCCAGCATGCTTGCGGGCTCCTTGATGTCGATCCCGTGGCTCTGGGCGAGCTCTATTGTCTCCTTCGAGTTGAGTATGAACTTGGCTGCGAGATACATGGCCAGGCTCTTCTCGCCTTCCTGGATGAGTTTGTCGAGGATCTCGTCCGTGCGGTCGAGATCCATCCTCGCGAACGCGGTCCGCGCCTCCTCCAACCTCCTCGCGAGCGAGGCGGCATCCGTCCTCGTCTTCGTCGCCTCGGCGATGAGGTCCTCGGCCCTGGAGATCTTGACCTTCACGCCGTCGTATCTCCGGATCTTGCTCCGGAGCGCATCCTTGGCGCCTTTGACGATGTTGAAGGCGTCTTGGTAGGCCCCCGATTCGGTGTGGGACCTGACCTCTCTAAGGGCCTGTTTCGACTCGTCGGTGCTTATGCCTATCGTCCGTGCCTCCTCGAGCGTGTCCTTCACGGAAGACAGCTCCGCCTGGACGATCCTGGCCATCGCGTCGTCGGCGTGCTGAACGATCTCCCTCGCCCTGCTGGTGACATCTTCGTAGACCTTCCGTTCGAGGGCGTCGTTGGCGCGCGTCAGGAGTATCTCGAGGTCGGACGCATCGCCCTCCATCGCCTTCACGGCCTCGATCTTCTTGGCGGCCTCGGCGATGGACTTCTCGCACTCTGACTTGCCGATGGATTCCAGCTTCTCCGTGACCTGCTTGAGTTGCTTGTACGCCTTTTCGAACTCGAAAGATGCGACATTCTGCCGGGATTGGGTGATCATCTCGTTGAGCTCGGAGACGGACTCCTCGTCCCCCGAGTACCCTTTGACGAACTGGTCGAGGCTCTGGAGACGGTCGCTCATGACGCGGGTCATGGCGGCGTCCGCTGCCTCTTTGCTGGACCTCGCGAGGCTCACGCTCTCCAGCATGTCCTCCTTCGACATCGTCTCGAGCGCCCGCTGGAGGGTGCCCTCGGCCTCGGTCATGTCAGCGCCGATCTGCTTTCCGAGCTTCACGGCCTTGTCAGCAGTGTCAATTTGCACCATCGCCTTCTCGTTGGCGATCTTCTTGACCTCTTCGAGGCCCAGTTTGGTCGCGTCCGCGGTCTTGTCATACTCCTTCTCCTCGAAGAACTTCCTCGCGTCGGTGAGTATGTTCTTAATCGCGGTCGGGTCCCCTCCCAGGTCCGCTGCGAACTTGACCGCCTTCGCCAGCTCGACCACTTGGTCCCTGGCCTTGTAGAACATCTCGAGGGACTTGTCTACCTCCTGGCGGCTCTGTTCGGCATACTTGATGGCGTCCTCGAACTTGCCGAGCTTGAGGTTGTCCCTGGATGTGTTGAGAAGCATGATCGCCTTGGTCATGTCCACGCCGACCTTCTTGGCGAGCACGAATCTATCCCGTGCCTTGGATATGACCAACAGCACTGAATCGAACTCCGCCTGGTGGACCTTCTCGTGGGCGGTGTTGAGCGCGTGGAGCGCCTCGATGTACTTCTTGTCCTTGAGGGCGTTCAAGGCCTGGTCGAGGAGCTGCTGCGGGAACGCGACGTCCTCCTTCGCGTTCTTCATCTTCTTGATGCTCTCTCGGACGTCCCTGGCCAGCTCCTGGAAGCGCGTGGATATCGCGCCCTCCCCTTCGGTCTCGGCCTTCTTCGCGTACGAGAGGGCTTCTTTGAATTTGAGCGATGTAAGGGCGGTTCGGGAACGCTCGACATGGTTCTTGACCCTGGCCATGTCCGCGCCCAGCTCCTCGCCTGCAGAAACGACTTCCTCGGCCCTCGAGATGGTCGCGTTTACGGTCGTCTTCAGGTCCTCTCCAGCTCCGTCGAGTACCTCCTTGAGCTGGGTCGCGCAGGCCTCGTACTCCTGGTTCTCCAACGCGCTCTTTGCGCGCAGGAGCTGGTCCTCGAAGATGGCCACATCGTCCCCCATCTCCTTGGCCTGCATCAGGACCTCCTGGGCCTGCGAGAAGAGCTGTGAGAAGAACTCGTGGAGCTGCCTCTCGGCGGCGTCGTACGCGCTCTTCGCGAACTTCATGGCGCCTTCGAGGTCGTCCGCCACAACGCGCTCCTTGCTGCGTTCCAGGTAGTCAACGGCGCCCTTCGCCTCTCCGCCGGAGCCCTGTATGAGCGCCAAGATCGCATCGACGGAGTCTGCGACATCGCCTATCCTCTTGATGTAGGCCTCCTTCGCGATGTCCCTGGTCCTCCGGATGTGGGCGATGGCGCTCTGGTAGTCCTTTGCGAGAATCGCGGCATCGATGTCCTTCTGGGACTTCTCGACCTCGGAGAGGTCGACATCGTTGCCACTGCATACCTTCAGGAACTGCTGTAAGGACTCGTTCTCCTTCTCAGCGAGCTCCCTGTTCTTCGAGGCCTCTTTGGCCCTTTCCTCTAGCTGCTTTGCTAGCTGGAGGCTCTTGAGATAGTTCCCAGCCAAAGGGATTCAAACTCCGAGGGTCTGGACTCTAAGCGAGCTGGGCCACTGACTTAGGTCCGTGTGTTATCATTTTTCTAAGCTCATATAAACGTATCGTTATCTCTATCAATAGTGATAGGTGCTGGAATCCCTCCATGACGTGAGGCCGTGCGGTCACTTCCTAGGCCCGAGTCCCAGACTGGCCATTGCGTCCGAAACGCTCTTTCCCGCGGATTCCGCAAGGTCCTCGACTTTCTCAGAGAGCGCTTTGGCATAGCCAGCGTCCTTGATCGAGCTCAAGTTTATGTATACGTTCATTGCGGCGCCCATGAACCCCGCCTCTGCCATCCTCACGGCCGTCCCAACATCGGATGCGGCGCTTCTTGAGCCGAGCCCTGAGACAGTGACCGAGAGCCCGAGGACCTTGGCGCACAGCTCGGCCGTACGAAGCGGCACGTCCGCGGCGTGTTTGATCGCCGCATCGAACAGCCTGTCAGTACTCTCGTCAGGGCTCTCCCGGCGCTTCCGAGCGGCCTCGACGACCTTGTCATACGCCTGGGCATCCAGCCTCGCGTTCTCAATGAGGTCGTTCTGGAGGAACAGGAGGACGTCCCTGAGCTCGTCTAGCTGGGGCTTCTTGTGAGCGTGCTTCTTGCTGTTCGCGGTGATCCCGCAGACCATCGCCAGCAGGGAGGCACCGATCGCCCCCGAAGCCGCGGCGGCGCTGCCCCCGCCAGGAGACGCTGTGGCCTCCGCAAGCTCGTCGCAGAAGGCCCTGAGCTCTCCGGCAGTCTTCAGCACCAAACTCTCCTCTCCAATACCTGGTTGCTCGAAAACTGGCTGATCTTGAGGTACTTCGCCGCGAGATCGCATACGGCGTCGAGTGGGATGAGCCCTATGATCTCGCTCTCCGCAATCTCCACCCCGTGCACCTTCGCCTCCTCGCTGACTGCCTCAAACACCTTCGAGATGTGGGTGACGGTGTAGTCCGTTATGTTCATCGACACCTGGACTATCCCACGGGCCTGGAGCTCGAACCCGAGCGCCTTCACCTTCGGGAGGCCTCCGCTGCTCGCCCTGATCTTCTTGGCAATCGCCTTCGCCACCTGGATGTCCTTCGACGCGAGGTTGATGTTGAACGCTATGAGAGGCATCCGGGCGCCAACCGCCGTCGCTCCGGCTGTCGGGTGCAGCATCCGCGGTCCGTAGTCGGGATACCTCGTGTCGTCTTTCAGGATGGCTTCCCTGAGCCCTTCGAACTCCCCTCTCCGCACATTCTCGAGGTTCGCCCGCTCGGGCCGCTTCGCAGCTGCCTCGTAGAGGTACACGGGTATCTTCAGGTTCTTGGCTATCTTCGCCGCAACCTTGTTCGCAATCTCTATGCAGTCGTCAATCGTGACACCGGAGAGCGGAACGAACGGCAGGACGTCGAGGGCGCCCATCCGCGGGTGCTGGCCCTTGTGCTTGTTCAGGTCTATCAGCTCAGAGGCGGCCCTGGCTCCTCTGAACGCGGCCTCCTGGATGTTGTCCTTCCCGCCGGTGAACGTGACCACGGACCGGTTGTGGTCGGGGTCCATCTCCACATCGAGTATCTTGATGCCCGGTACCGAGCGGATGGAGTAGACGATCTTGTCCACAACGTCCTTCCTGCGTCCCTCGCTGAAGTTGGGGACGCACTCGACAATCGCTGGCATGTGAATCGAACCGGGCTAGTGCATGGGGCCTACGTCTAGTTAAAATCGTCGAGCGGTCTTCGCTTGCGATCGGTCATCTCTTCAGGACGTCCACTGCGGCGACCTTCTCCAGTACGAGCTCGGTGGGGGAACGCTCTCCCAGGGTCGAGAGCTCCCCTTCGGAGATGCCGAACCTGACTAGCTGGGCGCGGTCCTCGGACGCCCGCACGGCGGGGAGCTCGATCCAGGAAGGGTCCTGTGCGAAGCCACCGTCCACAAGCTGAGCGACCACGACCTCACTGCTGTCCTCGGAGACGCCCATCTTCTTGGTCGCGGACCCGAGCTGCCTCTCGCCGGACGCGTACAGGATGGTTTCCATAAGAAGAGATTCGGAAGCGTTCGTACCCTCCTCGATTGCGCGGGCAGCATGGTACATCGCGGCCGCCAGATGGTCCTTTCCGAAGACCATGCTGCCATCCAGAACGAGCACCTCGGTTCCCGCGGCGCGCGCACTCTGCACGATGCCTTTCATCGTCTCCGGGCCGCGCCCAGGCTGGACCTTCACGGACCACGCCTTCAGCCTGCTGCGCGCCCCATCGATCGAGAGACTCACCGTGCCACCGGGTTCGCATCGCGCACGACGGATAAGCTGTTATCGGTAGTCTGTGAGCGCCTTCTGCCCGTCCTCCGGCTCTTCTGGCATCCCCTTCTCCTGCTGCCCCAACTGCTTCTTGACGGACCTGGCGACGGCCTCCCCTATGGTCGGTATCTGCTTCAGCCGGTCGTAGCTCGTGTTGCGCAGGTCCTCGACGGTCTTGAGCCCTCTGTCGTGGAGTGCCCTCGCCCTGACTCTCCCTATCCCCCTCAGCTTCACCAGCTCAAGAAGCTCGGCCTTGATGCCGTACCTGATCCTAGTGCGCAGCTCGAGCGTCTCCTCGACCGCGTCCTTGTTGAACAGCGCGGCCAACCTCGCCGTGCCGTGGATCAGCCATTCCGCCATCTCCATCTTGTTCCTGATGTCCCCGGGTCCGATGCCGAAAGTCTCGGCGATGTCGTTCTCGTGGACCTCGGATATCCAATCGTTCAGAAGCTTCGCGGTCTTGATCTCCGACAGGAAGAGCTCGTACTTCGTGAGGTCCTCGGGAGGATCGAGCAGGAGCTGGCCGCTCACGTCGCTCTCGTACTCCTCGATCCAGCTGTAGTCCGACTGCCGCAGGTACAGCTGCTGCATGTCGGGCACTGCGCAGACCGCGTGCAGCAGGCCGAACCCGTGGCCGGGGACGTACTTCTTCAGAGCGTCCCGCAGGATCGTAGCGGACTGCGGGTCGATGTAGAGGTCGCTCACGTGCCTCCCGAACAGAGTGGCACGCAGCTGCTCCTCGTCCCTCAGCATGTCCTCGGACTTCAGGAAGTCGACGACATTGGATATGACATCGTCCAAGTAGCCGATTTCCGTCTGATGCGAGAGGAATGTCTTGTGGAAGAAGGTGGTCAGGTCATCGATCGAGGACGCAGCCTTCGTGGCCACGAGGGCCAGCACATGGGACCTGATGGCCGGTTCCGTCCCGAGCTTCGAGTAGATGTTCTCGTTCTCTCCGAGGAGGTAGGTGTCCAGCAGGAGAGATTTCTCCTCCTCGTCCTTCGCGACGATGATGGCCTCGCCGTATTTGTCATACCTGGGCCTTCCGGCCCTGCCGCACATCTGTCTGATCTCCAGGACCGGGATCATCGTTCGGCCGACATTGGCATCGAACCTCCGGACGTCTCGTACGATTACCGTTCGAGCTGGGAGGTTGATGCCCGCCGCCAGGGTCGGCGTGGCCACGATGCACCTCAGCATCCCCTTCCTGAAGCTCGATTCGACAAGTTTCCTCTGGGATCCGGTAAGGCCCGCGTGGTGGAACGCACACCCGGTCCTGATGCACTTGCCTAGCCGGCTGCCCATGGCGGTCGGCTCGTCCTGCTCTCCGACCAATCTCTTCGAGATTGTCGACAGCTCCTGGTGCTGATATCCTTCCGTTGACTTCACTACTGGGCCGAGGTGCGCAGCAAGCGACTCGCTCGACTTCCGCGTGTTCACGAACACGAGGCACTGGCCACCGGACTCAAGAGCGCTCTTCACGAGCGCGTGCACGGGCTCGTCGTCAGTAACGAGGACCCGCTTCGTGTTGTCCGTGAAGAACACCTTCCCTTCCGCGTACACACCCTGCTTCAGCGGGACGGGCCGCCACTCGCTCGTCACGAGCTCCGCCCCGATCCATTCGGCGAGTTCCGAGGCGTTCTTGATCGTCGCGGACAGCGCGATTATCTGCGCGTTCGGGTTGAAAGTCTTGAACT
>Ga0316628_100004477_pt1 | contig 10981 bp, 9 predicted proteins | sample OWC_Aug_M2_C1_D5_FD_207648 | JGI IMG/M metagenome (GOLD analysis project Ga0316628, IMG submission 207648) | Wetland soil microbial communities from Old Woman Creek delta, Ohio, United States - OWC_Aug_M2_C1_D5_C | ecosystem: Environmental > Terrestrial > Soil > Wetlands | place: USA: Ohio... | reverse complement strand
CCTTGGTGATGGCGGGGATGTCGAGGTCCTTGGTCTTGGGAACCTCGAGGACTTCATAGATCTCGAAGCTGTGTTGGCTGAGTTCGGGATCTTCCGGCTGTGAGCGCCTGAGGAACTTGATCACTCTTTTTCAAACCATTTCCAGGATGTGGCCCATCTTCTCTTTTTTTGTTTTGAGGTACTGAAGATTGGACGTGTTTGGTGGAATCTCTATCGGGATCCTGTCCACGATTTCCAGCCCGTATCCGGCCAGGCCGATGAATTTTCTGGGGTTGTTGGTGATCAGCCTGATCTTTTTGACTCCCAAGGAGACCAGGATCTGGGCTCCGATTCCATAATCCCTTTGGTCGGGCTTGAACCCCAGCCTCCGGTTGGCCTCGACCGTGTCCGCCCCTTGGTCTTGAATGGCGTAGGCCCGGATCTTGTTGGTCAAGCCGATGCCGCGGCCTTCATGGTGGAGGATGTAAAGAATGACGCCTCGGCCGGCTTTCTCGATCATCTCCATGGAGAAGTGGAGCTGATCGCCGCAGTCGCAACGATAAGAACCGAACGTATCGCCGGTGAGGCACTGGGAATGGGCCCGGACAAGAATCGGCTCGCCTTTATCGATATCCCCTTTGATAAGGGCGATGTGGTTTTCGTGGTGGATGATGTCCTCAAAGACGAAAATCTTGAAGTCGCCGTATTTCGTGGGGAGCGCGGCTTCGTCGATCTTCTTGATGAGGCATTCGTTCTTCATCCGGAATTTGATCAGGTCGGCGATGGTCAGGATGGGGAGGTCGTGTTCCAGGCTGATCTTCTCCAAATCGGGCATTCTGGCCATGGTGCCGTCTTCGTTCATGATCTCGCAGATTACCCCGGCCGGGGCCAGCCCCGCCAGCCGGGCCATGTCCACGGCCGCCTCGGTCTGGCCGGCCCTGGCCAGGACCCCGCCTTCTTTGGCTTGGAGGGGGAAGATATGACCCGGCCGGGCGAGGTCTGCCGGCTTCGTCCCCGGGTCGATGGCGGTCAAAATAGTCTTGGCCCGGTCGTAGGCCGAGATGCCCGTCGTGACCTCCTGCTTGGCATCGATCGAGATCGTGAAGGCGGTCTGGAAGCGAGCCGTGTTGTCCTGGACCATCAGGGGGAGCTGGAGCTCCTCCTGCCGTTCTCTTGTCAAGGGCAGGCAGATCAGCCCCCTGCCGTGTTTGGTCATGAAATTAATGATATCCGGGGTGACTTTCTCCGCGGCGACCATCAGGTCGCCCTCGTTTTCCCTGTCTTCGTCGTCGACGATGATGATGAGCCGTCCGGCTTTGACGGCCCTCAGCGCTTCTTCAACGGGAGTCGTCTTGAAGCTTCTCTCCATTCTTGTATTCCTATCGGTTTCCTTGAGTTATCCAATTATACACGTATTTGCCGATCATGTCACATTCGACGTTGACCTCGTCGCCGGCCCGGAGCCCGGTCAGGTTGGATTTCTCGAGGGTGATGGGGATGAGTTCGATTTCGAAGGCGGACGGCCCGAGCGAGGCAACCGTCAGGCTGACCCCGTTCACGGCCACAGATCCCTTGGGGATGAAATAGGGCCTGAATTCCCCGGGCAGGGAAAATGCCAGCCTTTGGCCGGGCTTCCTGGGGACGATTTTTAGGACTTTAGCCTTAAAATCGACATGTCCGGCGACGAGATGGCCGCTGAGGAAGGAGGATAGGCTGAGAGGGAGTTCCAGGTTGAGCGCGGCCCCCGCCCTGAGCGAGCCCAGGTTGGACCGCTGAAGGGTCTCCTGGGAAAGGTTGAACACGAGGCTGCGGTTTTCTCTGCGGATGAGACTCAGGCAGACACCGTTGACATTGATGCTTTCCCCCGTCCCGATTTGAGCTGGGATCGAGGGAGCTTCGACCGCCATCTCCTTTTTGCCCATCCGGAAGCCCTTGAACACACCCGAATGATGAATGATTCCCGTGAACATTAGAGGTACCCCTCCGCGATGATGTCCTCCCCAAGCTCGAAGGTCGAAAATCGTTTTAGCTGGAGGGCATTTTCCAGGCGCTCCGCGCCCCGGCCGGCATAGAAAGCCACGGCCTTTGCCCCGCCGATGAGCTTTGGGGAGATCGTCAGGAAAATTTTATCGGCCAGCTTCTTTTCCAGAAGCGATGTCGCCAGGCTTCCTCCTCCTTCGACAAGGACGCTGGAAATCTCCCGGCGGCCCAGCCAAAGGAGGATCTTCTTGAGGTCGAGTTCGGGCGACCTGCCAGGCTCGATGACCACCTCCGCCCCCTTTTTCTCCAAGGCCGCTATTTTCTGTGGGGAGGCTGTTTGATTGGTGAAGACGAGGATTCTGCCCCGGGAAAGGGTCGAGAGAATTCGCGATCCCAGCGGGAAGCGAAGCCCTGGATCGAGAATGATCCGGGTCAGCCTTTTGTTCTTCCAGTTGGGATGGCGGACCGTGAGCTTCGGGTCGTCTTTGAGCAAGGTTCCACTTCCGATCATGAGCGCATCGTATTCCCCGCGGAGGAGGTGGACATATTCTCTTGCCGATTCCGAGGAGATCCACCGGGAGTCAAAATTTTTCGTGGCCATTTTTCCATCCAGGCTGACGGCGGCCTTGAGCGTGACAAACGGGGACCTTTGAGTGATGTACTTGATGTAGTGCTCATTGAGCCGGCGGTTTCTTTCGTGGAGGAGGCCGGCCGCGACATCGATCCCGGCCCGCTTGAGCCTGGCTAAGCCCTTTGTGAAAACCAGGGGATTGTCGTCGAGGGCGGAAATGACGACTCTTTTGAGATCCGCCCTCAGGATGGCATCGACGCATGGAGGCGTCCTTCCCCAGTGGACGCAGGGCTCGAGGGTCACATAAAGCGTCCCGTTTTTTGCCCGGTCTCCGGCCCGCCGGAGGGCGACGATCTCAGCATGGGGCTTGCCGGCCCCTTCATGATGTCCGAAGCCGATGATGGCGTCTCCCTTGACGACGAGCGCCCCGACATAGGGATTGGGGCTGGCCAGCCCCAGAGCTTTTTCGGCCAGGCTGTAGGCCATTTCGAGGTAGGCATAGTCCTGAAGGTTGTTCATGCAAATAGGGCGTCCACGAACTGCTCGGCGGAAAAATCGAGCAGGTCGGTTTCGCTCTCTCCAGTCCCGATGAGCTTGATCGGGAGGCCCAGTTCATCGGCGATGCTGATGACCGCTCCCCCCTTGGCCGTGCCGTCCAGTTTTGTCAAGAAGATCCCCGTGATACCGGAAAATTTAAGGAATTCCCGGGCTTGGATGAGGGCATTCTGGCCGATGCTCGAGTCCAGCACGAGCAGGATTTCCTGGGGAGCCCCCTCGATCTCGCGGGCGATGATCCGCTTGATCTTTTCCAACTCATTCATCAAGTTGGTGTTGGTGTGGATTCTTCCCGCCGTGTCCACCAGCATATAGTCCAGCCGCCGGGATTTGAAGTGCTGAACGGCGTCGAAAACGACGGAGGCGGGATCGGCCCCGTATTGCCCCTTGATGATCGGAACGTTCAGCCGCTTTCCCCAAACGGCCAGCTGTTCCTGGGCGGCGGCGCGGAATGTGTCCGCTGCCACGAGAAGCACCCGTTTTCCCTCTTCCTGGAAACGATGGGTCAGCTTAGCGAGAGAGGTCGTCTTCCCGCCGCCGTTCACCCCGACCATCATCAGGACGCCGGGCGCAGCGTTCAAGCTGAGCCGGGAAGGAAAACGGGACAGGATCCGGATGAGCTCCTCTTTGAGGGCGGCCTCGATTCCGGCGGAGGAATCGGTCTTCTTTGTCTTTTGTCGGATCGCCTCGACGATCTTCTCGGTCGTGGCCATCCCGACATCGGAGAGAATCAGGGTTTCGGCCAACCCTTCAAGGGTCTCTTGGTGCGGCTTTCCGCTTTGGAGGAGTTCGTCGAATTTCCGCTTGAAGGTCAGGCGCGTTTTGGCCAACTTTTCCCGAAGGTTTCCTAACATGTTAAAAAGATTATAGTTTCACCATTCCTTAAAGTCAACTTGGAGGGAGAGGCGATGTCAAGGACCGGGAAGCAGGAGGCACGAAGCATTTACCCCGGGTCCTGATTGTGTTACATTGAACAGCGATCATGGATGATTCACTCTGGATCGTCGCCTCCCCCAGCGATGAGGCCAAGCGGCTGGCCTCCGAGCTGGGCATCCCCCAGGCGATCGCCCAAGTCTTGATCAACCGGAAGATCACGGAAGCGGAACAGGCCCATCTATTTCTGGATGGCGGGTTGGCCCAGCTTCACAATCCCCTCCTGATGTCCGGCATGGCGGCCGCTGTGGACAGGATAAAATCAGCAGTCGCCCGGCGCGAGAAAATCCTCATCTTCGGAGACTACGATGTGGACGGCGTGTTGTCCGTGGTCATGCTCGTGAAAGCCCTGAGCTCTTTGTCGGCGGACGTCGAATATTTCATCCCGGAACGGCTGAAAGAAGGCTACGGGATAAAGGACGAGCACATCGCGGTGGCGGCCGGCAAAGGAGCCCGCCTCGTCATCAGTGTCGACTGCGGAATCAAGGCCGTCGGATTCGTCCGAAAAGCCAACGAGCAGGGGATCGATGTGATCATCACCGACCACCATCGCCCCGGGCCGGAGCTTCCCGAGGCGCTGGCCGTTCTCAACCCCGTCCTGGAAAGCTCCGGCTACCCCGATAAATGCCTGGCCGGCGTCGGCGTCGTGTTCAAATTAATCCAGGCGCTTTTTGAGCAGGCAGGGCGAGCGTCCGTCCTCCCGCACTATTTAAAGCTTGTCGCCATCGGCACGATTTCCGATGTCGCCGAGCTGCGGGGGGAAAACAGAATCCTGGTCAAGCTCGGGCTCCAAGGGCTGGACAGTATCTCCAACCAGGGTTTGAGAAGCCTGATTGAAATCTGTGGGCTCAAAGGGAAGAGGATCTCCGAGGGGGATATCGGGTTCAGGATCGGCCCGAGAATCAATGCCGCGGGCCGGATGGGGGCGACGGACCTCGCCGTCCGGCTTTTTTTCTCGCCGTCACTCGAGGAAACGGCCGGGATCGCCCGGCATCTGGATGAGCTCAACTCGAAAAGGCAAACAGCCGAGGAAAAGATCTGCGAGCAGGCCATGGGCCTGATCAAAAAAAGATCTCTGGAGAAGAGGTACAAAATATTGATCCTGGGCTGCCAAGATTGGCACAGGGGAATCATCGGGATCGTGGCCTCCCGGCTGAAAGACGCCTTCTCGCGGCCGGTTGTCCTCTTCGCTTATGAAGACGACAAGGCCTTCGGCTCGGGACGGAGCATCAGCGAATTTTCTCTGATCGAATGCCTGGACGTATGCCGGCATTTTTTCCTGACGTACGGCGGCCATCCCTTCGCCGTCGGTTGTTCGCTCGAACGGGCGCGCCTGCCGGCGTTCAGGCAGGCCGCGAACGCCGTCGCCGAGGCGCGCCTGTCCGACGCGGAGCTGCGGAAAAAAATCCTGATCGATTCAAAACTCGATTTTTCGGATATCAGCGCCGGTTTTTATGAAAGCCATTCACTTCTCTATCCCTTCGGTGTCGGGAATCCGCGGCCCGTCTTCCTGACCGAAAAGGCGGAGATCGTCGGACCGCCCCAAAACCTCCAGGGCCGCCATGCGAAATTCCTGGTCCGCCAGGGCAGCCGGGTGTTCGAGGCCATTGCCTGGGACCGGGGAGACTGGGCGCAGAAGGTCTCCAAAGGCGGCCGGGTTGACCTGGCCTATACCTTTCAATTTTCCAACTACTTGGGCGAAGACAGGCCGTATCTTTGCCTCGAGGGATTGAGGAAGTGAAACGATCCCCGCAGAAAACCGCGAAGGTCCCTCCGGCCAAGCTCATCAAGCCCGCCCTGGCCGTCGCGCTCGTCGTCGTCATCGGCACGATCCTGGTTTACTTTATCGTCCATTTGAAGCGCCGGCCGACCATCCCACCCGATAGCAAAGAGATCGCCCAACAGAAGATCGAAGTCCAGGAAAAGGTCGATTTTTTCGATTTCAAAGGCAAAATCAAAGTGACGGCCGCCCGGAGATATCTGGGGGAAGACAACCTGTACCATCTCGTCGGTCCCGTGGAAATCATTGATCAGGGGAAAAAGGGAGGCGGGGAGATCAGCATCGCCGGACAATCGGTCATCTATGACAAGGACATGAAGCATTTCGCGATGCAGGGCAAGGTCAAGGTCCGGTCCCAAGGCGTCCTGCTTGAAGCAGAGAATTTTGATTACAACAGGGAAGAGGAATTCTTTAGGACGGCGAGCGGCATCGTCCTTTCGTCTCCGCGTTTCTCGGGTTCTTCGAAACAGGCCGTTTATTCCTTGAAAGAGAATACGATGAGCCTCGAGCACGATGTGGAGTTCAAGATCGTCCCCCGGCTGGAGAATCCCGAACCGCTCCAGTTCAAGGCCGACAAACTGGTCTACAACTTGAGGGATCGAAAGGGCAGGATCGAAGGCCGAACGGATGACTCCCCGATCATCCTCCTCCATGGAAAAAGCCGGGGACGGGCGAACCTGATCGAGTTTGAGCAGTTTAATGATGATGATGACCTGAAAGTACTTTTTCTCAAGGGGCGGGTCAAAGTCGACCTGAATGAGAAAGAGAATGTCGGGCCGCAGAAAAAAATAAAAATGCCGGACGAAAAGGTCGTTCCCGGCGGGCCGCAGCCCGGCCGGGAATGGAATTTTTTCCAGAGCGAAAAGCAGGAAATCGAGGCCGAGGAAATCAAGATCAGGGCGTTCCTGAACCTGCCCGAGCTCCATGCCGTCGAAAGCAAGGGCGGATGCTCTTTCAAATTCATATCAGAATCAGGAGAGCAGACCCATGTCCGGGGGGAAGCCGTGGATTTTATCTTCAACCGGGGAGCCAGGCTCCGGGAATTTCGCGTCTTCGAGGAAGCCCGGATTTCCAGTCTTCTGAGAGACGGCCAACAAGACCGCCTCGTGGAGGGTAAGACGATCGCCTTGGACGGCGAAACGCAAATCGTCCGCGTCCAAGGGAAGGACGGCGTCTCGGCGCGCTTCGCCTCTCCGAGGAATGAGGTGACCGCGGCAGAGATCGAGATATCGATCCAGGATGACAGCTTCGGAGCCAAGGGTGGGGTCAAGGCCGTCCTTCGGCCTCAGATGGAAACTAGCGGCGCGACGGGGTTCTTTGCCAAGGACAAGCCGGTTTTTGCCAACGCCGGGTCCATGAGATATTCGGCCGGCGAGAAGCGTTTTATATTAAGCGGGCAGGTGAAAATGTGGCAGGAAAAAATGGTCCTTCTCGGCCAGGAGGTTTCCTTTAACGAGGAGACGGGAGAGATGCAAGGCCATGGGGATATCGAGTCCATCTTTCCCCATACGCCGAAGGAAGGAGAAAAAGAAGAACGCGTTGAAATTTCCGCCGGCCGGATGAGCTATGATCCCAAAGCCAATCAGATCTTCTATGAAGCCGGCTGTTCCCTGAAGATGAGAAACATCGACCTGAGCGCCGGTCTTATCACCGTCCTGCCCGGAGAAACGGCCGGGAAGGTCCGCTCGATGAGGGCCACGAAAAAAGTGACGATCATCCAGGAGGCAAGACAGGCTGCCGGGGAAACGGCGGAATACGATGTCGAAAAAGACACGATGGTCCTCACCGGCCGGCCGGTCCTGACCCTCAAGGACAAGGGCACGGTCAGGGGTGACAAATTGACTTTCCGCCTGGGCGATGGTACAATCCTCGTCGAAAATCAAGATCAACAAAGATCGGTGGCAGTTATAAAATCGTGACCGATGAAATCTTATTTAAAGGCCGTCCAGCTCACCAAAAGCTATCACGGAAAGAAGGTCGTGGATGGTGTCAGCGTTGAAATCCGGAGGGGCGAAATCATCGGCCTCCTCGGACCCAACGGAGCCGGAAAGACAACGACCTTCTCCTTGATCCTGGGCCTTGTCCCCCAAGATTCCGGTCAAATATTTTTGGACGGAGAAGAGATCACGGAGTATCCGATGTATCTCCGCGCTCAGCGGGGCATTTGCCTTCTGCCGCAAGAGCCTTCCGCGTTCCGAAAGCTCACCGTCGAGGACAACCTGCGGGCGATCATGGAAACCTTGCCGGAAGCCTACCCTCCAAGGGCGAGCAGGCTGGAAAAAACTCTCAAAGAATTCGGGCTGGAAAAGCTGGCCCGGGCTAAGGCGGTCACATTATCCGGCGGCGAGCGAAGAAGGCTGGAGATCGCCCGGGCCATGGTCTCCCAGCCGGAATTCATCCTCTTGGATGAGCCGTTCACGGGCATCGACCCGATTGCCATCGAGGAATTGCAGAAAATCATGAATTCCCTGAAAGAAAAGGGTTTGGGCGTCCTTGTCACCGACCATAGCGTCCGGGAGACCCTGAAGATCGTCGACCGCGCCTATATCATCGACAAAGGAAGGATTTTGAAAGAAGGAACCCCCCGGGAGCTGGTGATGTCCGAGGAGGTTCGGCGAAGCTATTTAGGAGACGAATTCCGGCTGTGAGAGAGGGCGGCTTGGCCGCCCGGGGCATTAGCGATGGTGATGAGACAGCGGCTTGACCAAAGGCAGGTTCAAAAATTGATCCTGGCCCCTGCCCTCCAGCAGGCGATCAAGCTCCTGCCGCTGACCAACCTGGAGCTGATCGAAGTGATCGATGAGGAGCTCTCCGAGAACCCGCTCCTGGAGCTTGAAGAAGAAGCTGTCGAAAAAAAGCCGGAGGAAACGCCCGAGGAGGCGGCCAGGGAAGCGGAGAAGGAAGAGGAAAAAAGCGAACCTGCGGAGGAGCCCGTTCCGGGCGAGCCGGGGACCGAGGACGTTCCGGAAACGCCCGAGAACCAGGAAGAGCTGGAGTTTGAATCCTATTTTCAAGAATACATCGACGACGGTTTCCGCTCGCTCTCTCATGAACGGCGAGAAATCCCCTCTCTTGAGAACACGCTTTCCAAGAGCGCTTCTCTCTGGGACCACCTCAACTGGCAGGCCAACCTGACGTTCTTTGAGCCGGCGGACCAGGAAATCGCCCAGCTCATCATCGGCAACATCAACGAAGACGGGTACTTGACGTCCTCCCTCCCGGAGCTCGCCGAGGCGGCCCAGACGACAGAAGAAAAAATCAAGGAAATCCAGGAAAAGATCAAGATGTTCGACCCGGTCGGCGTCGGCAGCCTCGACTTGAAGGAATGCCTGCTTGCCCAGATGGATTATCTTCAGCTCAAGGACGATGTGACCCGGACAATCATCCATGAGCATCTTGGCCTCCTCGAGAAATCGGATTTTGCCCAGCTGGCCAGGCTTTTGAACGTCCCCATGGCGTCCGTCAAGTACCAAATTGAAGTCATCAAGCGGCTCGACCCGACTCCGGGGCGCAAGTACACCGAAGACCGGACGAACTACGCCGTGCCGGATATCGTCGTCAGCAAAGAAGGGGCGGACCTCAGAATCGCCCTGAACGACGAAGGACTGCCCAGGCTGCGCGTCAACTCCTACTACAAAACCCTCCTGGCCAAGGCGTTGAAAGAAAACCCGGAAGCCTATCGCTTTCTTAAGGACAAGATGAAAAAAGCCCTCTGGTTCCTGCGCAGTCTCGATCAAAGGGACCAGACCATTTACAAGGTCGCCAAGTACATCGTCGACAAGCAGCGGGATTTTATCGAAAAGGGAATGGATTTCATCCGGCCGCTGACCTTGATGGAAATCGCCCAGGAGATCGGCGTCCATGAATCCACCGTGGGCCGGGTCGTCGCCAACAAATATATCATGACGCCCCGCGGCGTCTATTCCTTGAAGTACTTCTTCCACAAGTCGCTCCACGATGATTTCGGCGAGGGGGTCTCTTCGCTGCGGGTCAAGGACAAGATTCGGAAGCTCGTCGAGAACGAGGATAAGGGAAGCCCCCTCAGCGATATCGAGATCGGAGAAATCCTGGCCCGGGAGAACTTCAAGATCGCCCGCAGGACGGTGGCCAAGTACCGGAAGCAGCTAAAAATTCTGCCTTCCCATATCAGAAAACGGAAGTTTGTCATGGAGGGATCTTCATGAATATCCATTACACGGCCCGCCGGATGCCATTCACGCCGGACCTGCGGCAGTACTGCGAAAAAAGGTTCAAGTCGCTGGAGAAACTCCTGAATTTCGCCACCGCGGTGGACGTGATCTTGTCGTCCGGGAAAAACAGGCATCAGGCCGAGATCCATATCAAAGCCAAGGGCGCCGGGCTCGTCGTCATCGAAGAGAGCCATGATATGCTCAACTCGCTGAACCTGGCTTTCGACAGCCTGGAAAAAAAGATCAAAAAAGAACGGGAGAAGTACCGCGAGAAAAAACGACGGGGCGGCCGCGAGCGAAAAGCCTTCGCTCTTCCCGCGGAGACCGTCGAAAAAGAAGGGCGGATCGTGCGGGCCGACTATTATACGCCCAAGCCCCTGACCCTGGAAGAAGCCCTGATCCAGTTCGACCTGAACAAGAAGGAAGTGTTCGTGTTCCGGAGGGCGGGTGAGGAGAAATGGGCGGTGCTTTTCCGTCGGAAGGACGGGAACTACGGACTTGTGGAACCGGAATGAAGAACGAAGAGCCGCGCCTTGCCCTGAAAGTCCACCAGCTCCTGAAGGAGGATTTCGTCCTGGCAGACCTCCGATCCCAGACCAGGGAAGAGGTTCTTCAGGAGCTGGCCCGATTCATCAAGGCCAAGACGAAGGAGCTCTTAGAACAAGACCTGTATGAAAAGCTGCTGAAGCGGGAGAATTCGCAAAGCACAGTGGTCGGAGAGGGCTTTGCCATTCCGCACTGCAAGGTCGAAGGCGTTGAATCACCGTTCTTCGGCCTGGCCGTCTCCAAAAAGGGCATCAGTTTTGATGCCGCCCACGGGAAACCCTCTTTCGTCTTTTTCGCGTTTGTGACTCCCGCGGACCATCCCAGCCTGAACCTTCAAATCCTGGCCGCCGTGGCCCATCTCATCCGCCGATCCCGGCATCTTTCAAAAAAACTTACCCGGGCCCGGACGAGCCGGGAGATTCTGGACATCATTCGGGAGGAAGAAGA
>Ga0316628_100004476_pt1 | contig 10982 bp, 8 predicted proteins | sample OWC_Aug_M2_C1_D5_FD_207648 | JGI IMG/M metagenome (GOLD analysis project Ga0316628, IMG submission 207648) | Wetland soil microbial communities from Old Woman Creek delta, Ohio, United States - OWC_Aug_M2_C1_D5_C | ecosystem: Environmental > Terrestrial > Soil > Wetlands | place: USA: Ohio... | reverse complement strand
CTGCTCAACCAGGACGACACGTGGGGGTTGGACGTTTTCGGCCAGCCGAAGATACCGGGGCAAAGAGAGGACCGAACGCAAAGTCTGGGCGTGTTCGGCGACGAGATGAGCATCGGCGGGCCCGACCCCGGCTGGTTCACGGGGCTGCAACTGCGGATACCGATTACCGAAGGCGGCGCGAGAAAAGGCAGGCAAATCCAGGCCAAGGCCACGCTCAGCAGCCTCAAGGCGGGACTCGAAGATCAGAAGGATCGCATCGAGCTGAGGGTGCGCCAAAGCTTCAGGTTCCTCGCAGAGCAGAAGTACCAGGTGGACCTGGAACAGGAGAACGTCAATATCGAGAACCAGCGATTCCTGATCAAGACCGAGCTCAGGGACGTCGGGAAAATCACGGACGACGAGCTGGAGACCTTCAGGCAGTTGTTCTTTAACGCGCAGGACCGCCTGTTCAGGCAGCAGGAAGTGATGATTGAACGCCAGGAAGACCTGCGATTGGCCATACGCTACTTCAAATAGGAGCATACTCAGGATGAACACAATCCATAATCTCAGGAATCTTCTGTTGACGGTTCTCGCGCTGTCTCTGAGCACCTTTGCTCGCGCACAGCAAGAAGGACGCGAGACACCCATCGTCGAGACCGAGAAAACGACCAAGACGCGCACGGAACTGTTGAATGAGCTGAGCCTGCGAAACGCTCAAGTCACCCTCGAACACGCCCAGGAAGCGCACGACCGCTACGAAAGCGCGTACAAGAATGCGCAGATGCTCTTTGACAAGAGCATCATTACAAAAAAGGAGCTGGATGATGCCTTGTCGGCTTACACACAGGCCCAGGAGCAGCTCAAGAAGGCCGAGATTGAGCTTGAACGAACCAAACTCGGCTTTCTGGCCAACGCCACGCACATCACGATTATGGAGGCCAAGAAATACTATGACGGCGAAGGCCGGCGTATGCTCGATCTGGTTCTCAAGAACACGTCCAACCTGACGCAGGCCGCCTCGGCGCTGGGTCTGGTCGAAGGCGATCCAAATTCCGTATCAGAGTGGCAAAGCCCTGATCAGATCCAGGCCCTGCTGGACATCGAGAACATCATCGTCTCGATCGTCAGCAGCGCCGCGAGCATCGGCAAACCGTACGAGCAAATCATACCGCTCTTGCCTTACGGCAGGGAAATGAAACTGACGTTCGCCCTGCTCACCGACGTCCAGGAGGCGGGGGTCAAACTGAAATACCTGAATCAGGACGTCATAGAGAATATTTACCTTGAGAAGGAGTCGCTCCAGGAGATCCCCACGATGGTCGCCTCCCAGTTCTCGCAGGAGGGCCAGCTTGGCACGGATATCCGGTACGACTTGGACATGGAGATGCTCGTCACGTCCGACACAAGCTTTTCGCTGCTGGTGACAAATCTTCCGCCGCAGATCAACTACTCCTTCCTGGATTCGAGCAGCGGCGCCCGCATCACCAGCGTGCGCTTCACGGAATTGGTCAGCAAACACGACCTGGCGCTGCGGCTGTCCATCCCGCAGAAGCTCGAGGTGGCGATGATTGACAAAACGATAGACTTTGAGGTCTGGGTCGTCACGACCAAACAGGCCGAAGTGCTCAACGCCTTGAGACAAGAATACGCCGGGCGGGCAATACCCGCCGAGAAGCTCGACCAGATAAAGGCGGGCCGGGCCGACCTGGCGCTGATTCCCAAAGGGACGGGCCGGCTGGAAATCCTCATTAACAATCTGTTCCAGGAGATCAAGCCGCAGCAGGGCGTGGACATCACGGCTGACCTGCACAATGACGGCACTCTGACTCTCTTCAACATTGTCCCGGAGATCTCCCCGCCGTTGGGCTGGACGGCCGAAGTCCTGCCGACACTGGTGGAAAAGCTCTCGCCGGCCGATAAGTTATCCATACAGATACATCTGAGCCCCGGCGCAGACGTCGGCGTCGGCGAATACGAGGCCCAGATCGAGGCCAAAGGCCAGAGCGGCAGCGAGGTCGTCGAGGCCCTGGAAAAGCGGCTCAAAGTCCGCATCAGCGCCCAGACGAATATCACCGCGACTGTTGTGCTGGTAGCCGGCCTAGTCGTTCTGATCAGCGGAATCGTCTTTATGGGTGTCAAACTAAGCAGACGATAGCGCAGGTTTCGATAGCTGATCTTGGATTCTTGGGAGTCAAACTCATGCTTGGAACACTTATCAGGAAAGAGATGCTTCTTAACCTTCTCAGTTTCAAGTTTTCAATCATAACTGTGCTTTCTACAATATTGATTCTCGTCAGCATATTCATCATGTATCGCGATTACGGCCTGGCTCTCGAGAACTATGAGATCCTGGCATCCGAGAGCGCTGCCGCCGTTATCCCGCCCACGCCGTTGTCTATCTTTGCCAAGGGCCTTGAGGAGAACTTGTGTCGCGCTCATGTACTGGGTTTCGGCCAACGAATCAGCGCCAGCAGTAAACAGCAGTCGGTGAATGATCTCTTCAAAGTCTTCACGGTGCCGGATCTGCTGTACATCATCAAGGTCATACTCTCCCTTTGCGCCATGCTGTTTGCCTTCGATATGGTTTCCGGCGAGAAGGAGGCCGGGACGTTGCGCCAATCGCTGAGCGGCAGTCTGGGAAGGCCGATCCTTATTGCAGGCAAATGGATCGGTGGATTTGTCAGTTTCATTCTGCCTTTCTTCCTCGCGGTGCTCTTGGGCACCATTTTCGTGACCTCGTTGCCCATGGTACAGATGAACACCCAAGATTGGGCAAAGCTGGGGCTGTTCCTACTAAGCAGTGTGATCTATTTGGCGGTGTTCTTCTCCCTGGGACTCTTAATCTCGTGCCTTACACATCGTTCTTCCACGTCTTTGGTCCTTTCTTTGTTTGTCTGGGCCATACTCGTGTTTCTGATCCCGAATCTTGGCAACATCCTGGCCCGTCAGTTTGTCGAGGTTCCCACGGTTCAGCAGCTTGAGCTGAGACGTCGACAAATCGCGATCAGTGCGTGGCAGGAGGTCAACAGACTGCAACTGGTGAGGGAAAGAATGGCGCGCCTCGAGCGATCACGCTCGGAACAAGATCAAGTCACGGAAGACTACCGCAACCGTTTCGATCGCCTGGTGACCCTGTCGCAGAGTATCACCCGTGTCTCCCCGACCGCGGCCTTCACCTTCCTGGCCACCGACCTGATGGGAACGGGCATGTTAGAGGAAGGCAGGTTGAAGAACGCGGTCGTGAAATACATGTTCGGAGCTGGGGATGAGGAAGGGCGCGATCGTCCAAGGTTCAGTTACCAGCGTACCTCCTGGCGAGAGGTGTTAGGCCGGGGAGGGCTGAACAACCTTCTGATTCTCGTCTTGTTTAACATACTGATTTTCTCGGGGGCGTATGTGGCTTTCCTGCGGTATGATGCGCGTTAACCTGATCGAAGGAGAATATCGATGTTAAAGACAATCGTTACAAGAGAGTTTTTGGACAACATCCTTAATTTACGGTTTATGATAGGGCTTCTCTTATGCCTCATTGTCACCGTTGCCTGCATTATTATTCTGTCCCATGATTACCGGCAGGAACTGGCCGATTACAGCCTTCGAGTCAATTTGCAGGAAGAATTCCTGGGCAAGTATGCTCTCGCGGGTTGGGTCGGCCAGTTGATTCCCGGGCAGAAGCCCCCGGAACGGTTTCGGCCGCTCATCATCGGCATTCCTACCAACGAGAGTCAGGACTCCTTTTATGATAATCCTTTACCCATACTCTTTCCTTCTCTTGATTTCTTATTCATCGTGACGATTATTATGAGTTTGCTGGCGATTTTATTCTCTTATGATGCTATCACCGGCGAACGACAAAGCGGTACGCTCAGATTAGTGATCGCCAATTCCGTATCCAGAACAACGATTCTCCTGGGTAAGTTCATCGGGGGCACCGCCAGCCTGATTATCCCTTTTATCCTGGCTATTTTGGTCGGCGTGCTTTATATCAACTTGAACCCCAACATCCAGTGGGATGGCTCGGCATGGGCAGAGCTTGCCTTATTAACCGCAGCCTCGATTACTTTTATCACGTCGTTTTATCTTTTGGGTCTTATGGTATCTACGTTTTCGACGCACTCTGCCATCTCAATTCTGAACTGCCTTTTCCTGTGGGTCTTCCTGGTTCTGGTCATTCCCAATGTCGGTCCCTACGTCTCCGCCCAACTTCGGCGCATTCCCTCGATCACGGCGACGGCAAGGCGGGCGGAGGAACTCAGCCGTGCTTGCCGCGAAACATGGCACCAGCGTAGAGAAGAGCTCGTCGAGCAATTCCGGGGCAAATATGGCGGACTCTTCTCCAAACTCGAAGCGTTGGATTTTGGCCTGATATTGTACGACGATAGGGGCGATGCAGAGAAGGTACAAGAATTAGCGGCCGCCGATCCCCAGTTCAAGGCCATGGTCGATGACTTTCGTGGCGAGGTCAACCGGATCGGGCGCGAGTGGCAGCAAGCAAGCAGCCAGGCCGAGGACGAGCTCTGGACGGACCTGCGTACGAAGGCGGCGGCCCAGACGCGGCTGGCCAAGAACCTGGCCGGCATTTCACCTCTGGCGGATTACGTTTATGTGGCCAGAGATCTCACGGGAACAGGCTTGCGGAGCTTGAAGTACTTCGAGGAATTCAAAGGCAAGTATCGTAGGCGCTTCGGGGAGTATAAAGCAAAGGTCACGGCGGCAGTAGTGGCGGCACACAAGAACGAGCCTTCACCTCCAGGGGGCTGGTTTCTTGACCTCCGTGACCACCCCCGTTTTGTGTTCCAGGAGGAGTCGCTGAAAGGCAAACTGGGCGCCGCCCTGCCTTACTGGGGGATACTCGGCTTGTTTAACGTCGTGTTTTTTGCAGCGGCGTTTGCGAAATTCATGAGATACGACGTGCGGTAGTGGAAAAACACCTGGAAATCAGCAATAATTGCAGACTTTGAAAAGGAAAGGAAAACAGTAATGATCCAGATCAACGAATTGACCAAGCGGTACGAGGACGGGGTTTTGGCGCTGGACCATGTCAGCTATCGCGTCGAGCCGGGTGAGATCTTTTGTCTGTTAGGCGCCAACGGGGCCGGCAAGACGACCACCATCAACATCCTGCTGGACTTCATCCCGCCCACCAGCGGCTCGGCGACCATCAACGGTCATGACTGTAACAAGTTCCCGCTGGAGGCCAAGAAGTACGTCTCGTACGTCTCGGAGAATGTTCAGCTTTACGGCATGTTCACGGCCCGCCAGAACCTGGCGTTCTTCGCGGAGCTGGCCGGCAAGAAAGGTCTGCGCAAAAAAGACTACGACGACGTGATGCGGATGGTCGGCCTGCCGGAGAGAGTACTGAAGATGCGGCTGAAACACTTCTCGAAGGGCATGCGGCAGAAATTAGGCATTGCCATCGCGCTGCTGAAGGACCCGCCGGCGATCCTGATGGATGAGCCTACCAGCGGTCTGGACCCGACCAGCGCTCAGGAGTTCCTGGATCAATTGCGCCGTCTGCGCGAGCAAGGCAAGGCGATCCTGATGACCACGCACGACATATTCCGGGCCAAGATGATTGCGGACCGCGTGGGCATCATGAAACAGGGGCGTCTGGTCGCCATCCGAAAGCGGGAAGATTTCAAGCACGCCGACCTCGAGCAGATCTACATTCGGGAAATGGAATCGGCCGAGGTCATTGCCTAAGGGGCGTTCCACCGGCTCTTTGATCTGCGGCGTAGAAAGCGACGGACGGTTTCCTGATGACGACGTCTGGTTCATTCCACCATCGCGCCTACGCCCTTTGGCGGTTCTCCATCAAACCAAGCGCCTGAAGTTGGCGTGGGCCTCAGTCACTTTGGCTCATCTTAGTCGCTCATCCGTCAGATCTCTGTCCACTGACCTGGAATCGGTACGGGGTAGTGCCCTTGAGCATCCGCTTGCACCGGCGGAGCGCTCTCGTCGGTGAGATGGTCGATGTCCGGACAAAACCGGAAATCGGAAGCCATCGCCTGCTCCCACGTGATGATTTTGCCGGAGTGGGCAGCCGCCCGGCCCATGATGTCTGCAAGATTCGACAGAGCGGCGCGTTTAGCCTCATTGTGCGGACGGTCGTGGCGGATGGCGTCGAGCAGAACGTCCCACTCCGCCTGCCAGGGCGTAACGGCTTCCTTCGGCGCGCGCCAGGCCACGTTGTCGGCGGAACATCGCTGGTCCTTGTAGGTGTGCACCGTTCCTTCATGATTGCTGCCGGAGAACTGCGCGGCGCATCGGGTCCCGTGGATGTACGTAGCGAATTCAGTATGGCAATTCGGGAGCCAGCGGACCACGTCGAACGCTTTGGCTCCGTCGGGAAACGTCCACTCAATGGTGAACGAGTCGAGGTTTTGGCCGCAGTCGGTGCTGTTGGCTGCGCGCCCGCTGATGCCGTGCGCGGACACCGGCCAGGCATCCTTGATCCAGCAGATCTCGTCGATCTGATGAATGTTCATCTCCGCGAAGAGCCCACCCGAGACCCAAAGGAAATGAGTGAAGTTGCGAATCTGCCAGTGCAGGTCTTTCACAGCCGCCGGCCGCGGGCCCAACGGACCGCATGGTTGCATTCGGTAGGCGCGGATAAGCTGGATGTCGCCGAGTTGCCCGTCACGGATACGTTTGATGAGTTCCTGGCGATTTCGCGAGTGCCTGCACTGCAAGCCGGCGGCGATCTTGAGGTTCTTTTTCTCTGCGGCCTCTCCCGCCTTGATCACGCGCCGAACGGCCGGTGGATCCGTCGCAAACGACTTCTCCATGAACACGTTGATGCCCTTTTCGACCGCGTACTCCAGTTGTGTCGGGCGAAAGCCCGCGTAGCCGGTCAGCATCGCCACGTCACCTGGGCGGAGACAGTCAATCGCCTGCCGCCAAGCCTCGAAGCCTGCGAATCGCCGCTCCGCCGGCGCATCCATCCGCGCGCCGTACTGCTCGCTCAAGACCTTGTGAGCGTTGGCCAGCCGGTTCTCGAAGAAGTCCGCCATTGCTACCAGTTTGACCGGCCCATTGGGGGAATCGAACGCGTTTACCGCCGCTCCGCAGCCGCGCCCGCCGCAGCCGATCAGAGCCAGTCGGATGGTGTTATCCTCCGCCGCGTACACTGCGGGGATACCAACCGCCGCCAGCGAGGATGCTGCAACCACCTTCCCGCTCCAGCTCAGAACATCCCGGCGTGAGGGTTTGAGCCGAATTGAGCCTGGTCTGCTAAAGTCTCGTCTCATGAGAAGTTCTCCAGAGGATACAGAGCCTGAATTCTTGGGTCTTGCTACGCACTTTCCAGGAAGCCCCAGCCTCCCGCGGCGTGATAGCGATCCGTGATCTGGCTGGGACGCATCCACACCACGCGGTCAGACAGATGTTTCTTGATCCGTTCCACTACCGTGACGAACGCCAGCCAGCCGACGCCCTTGGCGGGGTTCAGGCCTTGCCAGTGCGCATACCAGATGCAATAGGGCGCTCCGGCCTGGATATGACGAACAAGGATGCCCGACTTGCCGTCTTGCGTGATGTAGTAGTCGGGATTGACCCGCTTGGGATCGTTCTCCCAGATGCCGAAGTGGTCGCCAGCGTTGGGCATCAGGTCATAGACACCAAACGCACCGTCGCTGGCTTTGAGGTGAATGGCGCCCTGGCTCTCATCAGAATCGAAGAAGCACGGGACGGTCGGCCCGCGAAACTTTCCCTCTTTGGCCAACTTAAGCAGGGCCTGCCACATGGCGGGATTCGGCGCACGATGGCCGCCTGCCCGCAACTCGGCGTACCGCCGGGTGCAGGTCTCGCACCCGCAACCCGGCCAAGTCAACCCCGTGAACTGCACTGCCGCGCGCTGCCCCTCCGCAATTATGCCGGCAAAGTAGCGATAGTACTGCTCCACGGTAGTCTCGGGCTCGTACAGCCAAAGGCCCTCGTGGATGGCGCCCTGCGGCTGCCGATTTGCCTCGAAATCGAACAAGCCCTGGTGCGTCATCAGCTCCATGTGCGTATCAATGCCGCACTCTTTCGCTCGAGCGAGTTGCCGAAGGTACGCCTTTTCCTCCCCGTTCGGATCGCGAGAAATGCTGTGGCCGCCGGCACCAAGAATAGCCGTTGACTCCCCGGCGATGCCCTGACGGGCGCAGTAATCGAGAAATGTCTCAAAGGCCTTGGCCCCTGCCACGTGAGGACCCGTGTCGTCACAATAGAACGACAGGATTATCTTGCGACTGGGCGCCTTGTCGCTGTCCTCAGCCCGGACCAGAGCCGGCTGGCCGAGCGCTGCAACCGCCGTGGAGGCGGCAGCGCCGAGGAACCGGCGGCGAGTCCAGTATTGCCCCACTATTGCCATCGTTCGTCCTCCACTGAAATCTTCCTTTCGCAAACACGAACAAGGCGGCCGAAAAAAACCGCTGGTGTTGGCTATCTTACAGCCTGGTGGACTTGCCCGCAAGCTCTCGGCCCCCCCTGGTTTTTCATTGATGAGTCAGGCAGCGAACGTGTATTCTATCGGCATAAATGATTCGAAGGGACGCTCGGCCGAGGTCAGGTCGAAGCCCTCAATATGTTGAGCGAAGTCGAAACACTCAGGCAGAGCAGGCGATGAAGCAGACAGATTATTTGCAGTGGGCCGTTGAGAATACCAAAACCGCCTGGTGGCACGATTCGGCAGAGCCGAGCGAGCTTGAGCGAGGCCTCGAACGAGGCGCCGTCGGCGTGACGACCAATCCATTTCTGGCCCATCTGGCCGTGTCCAGGAACAAAGACAAATGGGCCAGAGAAATCGCCGAGGCGCTCGGCGGGCAGCCCGATCCCGAGACAAAGGCCGAACGGCTTATGAGCGTGGCCATAAAACACGTCGCCCGCAGGCTCGAGCCGATCTTCGAGTCAACTGCCGGAAAGATGGGTTACGTCTGTGCGCAGGTCAATCCCGCACGAGCCGCAGAACGCGAGTATATGCTGTCTGCAGCCAAACGTTTCCATGCCTGGGCACCGAACGTTGCCGTCAAGCTGCCCGCCACGGCGGCGGGTCTGGACGTCCTGGAGGACTGCACAGCCGAAGGCATCACGGCGACCTTGACCATCAGCTACACTGTGCCGCAGGTCATTGCGATTGCAGAAAGGCACAGCAAGGGGATCCAGCGGGCCAAACAAGCGGGCCGGGAGCCGGGCAGGTGCTTTGCTGTAATTATGATTGGGCGGCTGGATGATTATCTGCGGGACGTCGCGCACGACCGCAAGGCGAACGTAAGCGAATCGGACATTCGCCAGTCGGGCCTGGCGGTTTCCAAGCGGGCATGGTCAATCTTCACCGAGCGCCGCTACGAAGCCGCATTGATCGTCGCTGCGATGAGGGGGACGTATCATATGACCGAACTGGCAGGCGCCGAGGTCATCATGTCGATCGCGCCGCCCTACCAGGAAATGCTGGTCTCGGAGAACCTGGCCCGCGAGGAGCGCATAGACCAGCCGATACCGGCTGATGTTATTGAGAGGCTCTGCGCGTTGCCCGATTTTGTTCAGGCGTACGAGCCGGACGGGATGTCGCCCGAGGACTTCATTGCGTATGGCGTGACGCAAAGAACACTGACGCAATTCTACGAAGCCGGCTGGAAGCTGCTGGAGAATTTTCGCTGAGGAAAGGTTCTTGCCATGAAGAAAATCGGTTTCATCGGGTTGGGCATCATGGGTAAGCCCATGGCCATGAATCTGCTAAAGGCCGGGTACGCGCTGACGGTCTATGATATCGTGCCTGAGAGAATCAAAGAATTGGTCGCCGCCGGCGCAAAAGCAGCCGCTTCGAGCAAGGACGTCGCCAAACAGAGCGAAATCGTGATAACGATGCTTCCCAATTCTCCCCACGTCAAAGAAGCGGTACTCGGCTCGGGCGGCGTCCTCGAAGGCGCCAAATCGGGCATGATCCTGATCGACATGAGTTCCATCGCGCCCTTAGCAAGCAAAGAAATCGCCGAGAAAGTCGCGAAGAAGGGTGTAGTTATGCTCGATGCGCCCGTCAGCGGAGGCGAGCCGAAGGCCATTGAAGGCACACTGGCCATCATGGTGGGCGGGCCGCAGGAGACGTTTGACCAGGTCAAGGACATCCTTGGAGCAATGGGGACCTCAGTGACTCGCGTGGGCGAAATCGGCAGCGGCAACATAACAAAGCTAGCCAACCAGATTATCGTGGCGCTGAACATCGCGGCGATGTCGGAGGCGATGGTACTGGCCGCCAAAGCGGGCGTCGATCCCGAGAAGGTCTTTGAGGCGATTCGCGGCGGGCTGGCGGGCAGCGCAGTCCTGAACGCCAAGATGCCCATGGTCCTCAAAGGGAACTTCAAACCCGGATTCCGCATCGAGCTGCACATCAAGGACCTGGCCAACGCGCTGGATACGGCGCACGAGGTGGGAGTCCCCCTGCCGCTGTCGAGCGGCGTCATGGAGGTGATGCAGGCCCTGAAGGCCGACGGAAAGGCAACGGACGACCACAGCGGAATCATTCAGTTCTACGAGAAATTAGCCAAAGTGCAGGTCAGAAAGGCGTAGCAGATATGGGTCAGAAGGAGGGCAAGTTGGAACAGCAAAACTCCACAGCGGGCCTGCCGACGGGTAAGATCGGCAAGGTTCGGATCAGCCGGCTCATCTGCGGGGGCAATCTTATCATCGGCTCGGCCCACGACCGCGATCTGATCTACGTCCCGGCGCTGATGAGACACTACTTCACCGACCGCAAGATCATGGAGACCTGGCAGTTGTGCGAGGAGGTGGGCATCAACACCATGATAGGTCCCGTCAACAGCCCCTACGCCTACGGCGAAGACCCGACCCTGCGCGTCCTGAAGCGCTACCGCGACGAGCTGGGCGGGCAGATTCAGTGGATCGCACAGACGTATCCCAAGACGTTCGACCTGACCAGCTCGATTCAGACAGCGATAGACAACGGCGCCATCGGCGCTTTCATTCACGGGGGCATTGGGGATAACTGGGTCCAGAACAACCGC
>Ga0316628_100004475_pt1 | contig 10982 bp, 8 predicted proteins | sample OWC_Aug_M2_C1_D5_FD_207648 | JGI IMG/M metagenome (GOLD analysis project Ga0316628, IMG submission 207648) | Wetland soil microbial communities from Old Woman Creek delta, Ohio, United States - OWC_Aug_M2_C1_D5_C | ecosystem: Environmental > Terrestrial > Soil > Wetlands | place: USA: Ohio... | reverse complement strand
ATTGTTTTTCTTCACCGGATCAGTGTCAGTCCCTTCCAGAACGTCCCAAACCATTTTTTTTATTTTGCCTTCCACCAGGAAGGGGAACGGCGCCTTTATATTAAGGCCGGACTTCCTGGCCTGTTCGAGGACGAAGGCGTAGAACTCATCTTCGGACATGTCGGCGGGGACAGCAATAGTCTGCCATTTCTCAACATTTGCGGCGATAATGAGAGAGGCCTTTTCTCCTTTCCTGATCTGGCCGCTGGTCTTATTGATTCCGTCTTTTCCATAATTCAACCATGCCTCGCTGTCTAGACAGGTAATCTCTCCTTCTGCATTTTTTATGATCCCAACGGCGTACACGTGCGGTCCGGACAACGCCGGCTCGAGTTCGACGACACCCTCAAAATTGTTCTCCTGAATCATCTTCTTGAAGTTGCCGATATACCACATATTAAAGGACGGCTGTCCAGCTTCTTTTGCAGTGGCCACGTCGGCAGTGCATAGAAGAACGATCATTATCAGCACAGCGCTTCTCATAATAACCCAGAAATCTTATTAGAATTTGTTTGCATTGTCAATGATACGTTATCACCCGATCGCCGAAGTTTCCAGTTTAATTTCAAAAAAAAGCCCCGGGGGGGCCGGGGCATAAGGAAGGGTTATGAATAAATTCTACCTTCCGATTATTAAAAGACGATTAACATCTGATTAATAAAATTTAAGAAATGCCGGATCCCCTTTAGAAGAAAAAACCCTCTTCCTTAGTCAAAAACGGACATTTCTACACCGGCACTTTCCTATTGGATATCATTTCCCCGGCAAAAAAGTTGACAATGTTTCCCGTACATGTTTAAATATATAACAACAATTTATTCAAATCTTCCAAAAATCAATCCGGCGCATCAAGCTTTTTCCATCTGATCTGGCTTACCGTTGCGATAGCGAATAGTGACTTGAAAAGCGTGCCAATCTTTCGGTGCGGCCGCCGGCCGGTAATTGTTTTTTGGGTATGGTTTGCAGGAGGTGCATATGTTGAACGAAAAGATGAAGAAATGGGACGCTGTGACATATAGACTGGCATCGGCATTCCCTTATCTCCTTGCGGGCTTCATCGTGATTATCGGTCTCGTACTGATGTATACGGTGACATCGCCGGCCAAACCGGCGAATGCCGGTTATCCCGCGTCGCGCGGCCGCAATGACGCCGATGTGAGGGAAACGGCAAAACAGGCGGTCCTTCAATGGATGAAAGAGAACTCCGAGATGCCCGAACATGTCCTTTCGAAAATCTACGGCGTCGCGGTGAGCAGCGTCAACCCGGACCTCGTCCTCGCCATCTGCCTTGTGGAGTCCAACTTCAACCCTCACGTGGAAAGCGAAAAAGGCGCGATAGGATTGATGGGTATAATGCCGGACGTCTGGATGGAAGAACTGAAGGCGCATGGGATCGTTAAAGGGGAGGAAGACCTCTATACAATATCGAGCAATATAAAAGCCGGCATCTACGTGCTTGAGAGGTATTTGGCCAGAACGAACAATCTCAGGGAGGCCCTCAGCCGCTATGCGGGCAGGGACCCCGAGTATGCAGCGAGGGTTTTGCGGATGCTCGGGGAAGTCTCGCGGGCGCGGCGTTCAGAGGTGCAAACCCGTCTTGCCTCGTTAAGAACAGACGGGTGAAGGAAACTTCATCGGCCCAGGCCTTTTATCTCACATTACCTAGCAGGACTGCGGCCGAACGCCCGTCAACTGCTAATTCCTGTTTATCACGTTTTCCAGGCAAAAAGATTTAACTGATCTTCCCTCAGTTGTGCAAAACTCTCCTCCGGAAAATGGAAAACGCCTTTAAAAACCCTTTTCATCACCGAGACTAACTGCCGGAATTTATACGCGTCGTGGTGAGAGTCGCCCTCTTGTTCTGATACGCGCCAGCTCTGCTCGTCGGATATGCGCAGCTCCACCCCCAGAGTGTGCTGCTGGGTTTTCTTGCTGATCCGATTCCTCTGCGAGTATTCATCGGTACCTGGGACTATGATTTTGTTCGTTCCTGCCGTGCGATGGACCGGCAAGGAAAAATTTATTTTACACTGGAACTTCTTATGACCTAAAGAGGAATGCAGGTTTTTTGCCGCGTTCACACTCAGCGCTTCATAGAATTTTTTCGCGTTGTCGATCAGCTCTTTTGCCCCGGGCATTTCATTGCTGCCCTCGCTTTGAGAAAGGCTGACCATCAGCCTTCGTACGGCTTCGATCATGTCTTGAGGGCTGTCGAACAGCGTCTGCGTGATGGAATGGGAAGCCGTGTTCTCCTGCAATATGACCCCCCTCTTCTGTAACGCATGAAAAAGTTTCAGTGTGTCCTCCCTGCTCTTCAAGATAAAAGTGATCGCAAGGATGTCCCTTATATCATAAGCTTCCCCTTCCACGTCCTTCCCCAATTTGGTAACCATGCTCTGCGGACTCTTCAGCCTGGCCTTGATCTCGGCAATATCGACTTCAACGCCGTCGCCACTGTTGAAGACCAGACAACCCTTTTTCGGTTCAAACTTCATCGACTCTTTCAGTTTATGGAAAAAAGTAGAAATCTTCACAAAAGCCCTTTGCGCAGATTCACTTTCGGGGAGACGCCCGGGATGTTCCCAGCAATAATCGTATAAGTCATAAAGACTCTGCCCCTGCATCTCGAGAAAGAGACCCAACTGGGCATAGTCATCGATATCCTGGCTGTCTTCTTCTACAGACTTGATCAAATGGCCCATCTTAAGGATGGAACAGGCCGTCTGCTGCCACCCAACCTGGACTTCCATGTCGAGCCCCTTATACCCATAGAAGACATGGGGATACTTCCTCGAAGAAGCCAGGAGAAAAAGATGCCGGGGGTCTTCACCAACGATGCGTCGAAACTCGGCGTCCTGAAGAACCGACTCTGCTTCTCCGGTCGCCCGCAGGCAATTTCGGTAAAGATCGGCGTTGACGGAATTCAGGGCTGCAAGCCCTTCCAGTTGATTCTTTAAAAAAGGGAACATCCAGTCAATAAAGTACTTGTAGACCTGAACAATGTATTTGTTCGCCCTCTCCTTCTCACTCTCCTGCAGCTCATTATCGCCGAAAGTATCAAACCCTCGGTTACCCATCAGTTTGGTCGCCTGCCCGAGGGCCACTTCATACCTCACGGCGCGTAATAATAGAAATGGGGCCATCTCGGTCCTATCCAGGATAGAACCGAAAATTTCATGATGGAGTTCCTGACTTGACGATGTATGTCCCATTAAATTCTCCGGGCGGGTGACCTGACTGCCCATTCCGACCCGTCTTTATAATCCTTTTATACTTTATATTATAGCTTATTGATGCCGCAGTGAGAGAGAAGGCAGCATATGCCGGGCACCTTCAGCTGTCAGTTGTCAGCTAAAAAACTTATGCCCCGGTCGTGGCCCTGAAAGTATCGAGATGGAAATGTCATCCCTGTCTTGTTCTGAACGTCAGAGCCAATCTTTTTTCTTGAAGAAGATAAGCATCGTGACGGTGATGATGAGTATTACTATCCAGAAGACGGGATACCCAAGCCGCCACTCGAGTTCGGGCAAATATTTAAAGTTCATCCCGTAAACACCTGCGAGAAAGGTGAGTGGCATGAATATCGTGGCAATGATAGTCAGGACCTTCATCACCGCGTTCATCCTGTTGCTTAGACTTGACAGATAAATGTCGAGCATCCCGGAGACCATGTCGCGTAACGTCTCCACCGTGTCTATAATCTGGATCGTATGGTCGTAGATGTCTCTCAGGTATATCTTCGTGCTCTCCCGGATGAGCGGGGATTCACCTCTCTGCATGGCGCTGATGACTTCCCGCAAAGGCCAGACCGCCTTCCTTAAAAAGATCATCTCCCTCTTTAGAAAATGGATTGAGCGCAGTGTCTCTGTCGCGGGGTTGCTCACAATCTTTTCTTCAAGGAGTTCTACCTTCTCTCCCAGCCTTTCGAGGACCGAGAAATAGTTGTCCACAATCGCATCGATCAGCGAGTAGGCGAGATAATCCGCTCCCATTTTCCTTATCCTGCTCTTATCGCTCCTGATGCGTTCCCTGATAGGGCCGAAGACATCTCCCTCAATCCCCTCCTGGAAGGAAAATACGAAATTAGGGCCGACTATAAGACTGATCTGCTCGGAGACCGTGCCGCCGTTTTGATCATTGTAACGGAGCATTTTCAAGACTATGTAAATATACTCGGAATAATCTTCCATCTTGGGCCTTTGGTCCGTATTCATCACGTCTTCAAGAACGAGGGGATGAAACCCGTAACATTCACCCATTTTTTCGAGCAACTCGCCACTGTGAACGCCGTCTACGTTTATCCATGTCACGGTGGGCCTGTCCTTGAACGGAAAACATTCCTCGACAGCCTCCGTCTCCCTTTCCCGGTAGCCTGCCTCATCATAATCCAATATGGTTATTTTTGTCTTCCCGGACCTCTCCCGTCCTATGTGAAGCAGTGTCCCGGGTGGAAGCCCGGCTTTTTTCGACCTCTTATGTCGCGGCCCAAGCATAGTTGTTTATTTTACATTTTTTCGATATTCATGTCCCTATAAAAACGTCATTATGCGATCACCGCCGAACTACGCATGAATTTTTGAAAAACTGTTGCCGTGTCGATATAATAAATATACGTGAGAACGATAACTGTAGGTATTCTAAGGCGCCGGTATTCCATTGATACAAAAAAGAGACCATAATCAGATCATCGAAAATTTTAAATTGCGTCAGGACCGTCAGCTCCTCGCCATAGCAGTATCCCTTCTGCTTATAGTCTTACTTGCCATGATACACCACCGGTCCGACCTCTTCGGAAACCTATCGAAAGGCGCCACCTTCGGCATGCAGGCGATGGTCATCGCAGCATTCATCGGTTTCACCTCAGCCAACTGGAGATGCCCGTCATGTAATAAATATCTTGGCAGCAATATTTACAAACGTGGTTGCAGTAAATGCGGGATCAGGTTTCGATAGCGGGGACCGGCCCGACTTGCCAACTAATTTATCTAATCACCTTCCCATCCATCCGAAGGCTGCATATAATCTTGATTTATCCCTATTTATCCCGTTTGATAAACAGGGAAGAGATCATTATATCGATCTCGTCGCCTTCCGAATCCTTCTCAATCTTTGGACGGGCCGCAGGCTCAATGTTTGCGACTGAAGGGTCCGCCTCAGAATTTTTGTGTTCTATGTGATGCGACTGTTCTTCAACTGGCAGGATATCATTGAGGAAGTTGACATAATTTTGATCGAGTTCGATGATCTCCATCCCCATACCGTTTTTGATTGCCGTCTGTCCCGTCTTGATGGCCCGCCGAACGCTGCCTTTGAGCCTTGAAACCATATTGCCCGGCAGGTGAATGGTCAGATCGACCAGGGTGTCCTCAGGAAAGGGGTTGTTTGTCCTCACAAAAACTCCGCTTCTGGATAAGTCGCTTGATATGCCCCGGAAAGCTAACCCGTTGGCGGAGAACTCCGTCTCCAGACGCCTGATAATGCGCTTGTGTCTTCTTTTACGCATCCTGAAATGATCCCCATGAAGAACTCTTAATCCCGATATCCATCATTTTCAATCCCTCCGATATACGTGCAAAACGTCTGAAATCCCGGATCCCATTTCCCCGCAACACGACATTATCATACGCCCACCGGGAAAAAAACTTCAACAGTAAAAACGTTAAAAGGTGAATAGTGAGAAGTGAATAGTAAATTAGAACTGTGAATTGTGAACCATGAACTGTAAAGCAGGCTTATCTTGCGTGTATCCTGCACTGTTCCTCGATGAGCCTCTGAAGCTCATCCGGTGAGGGGAGAGGATCCGGCAGGTGGAAAGGGATACGGCAGGCCTTGAAAATGGACACGATAAGGGCGGTAACGCCGCACCTGATTATTTCTTCCGAAAACGACCCGGGGGCGTTCTCTATCATCAGAAGGTCCGTATACCACGACTCCCGTGTTGGAGCGATGCCCGCACAGTCCTTCCTCCGAATAAACCTCGGCCTCGCCCCCCTTTCGAGTGCCAGGCTGCTGATCGCGTTTCTTGTATTCTGAAGACCCCTCATCGAAGGACTTACGGCCAAACCGTGTCGTCCCCTTGTCAGCGGGGCAAACCGGTCGAGATTGACCCCTGAACAACAGATCAGGACGTCCGGTCCCTTGTCTGCATCAGGCCGTACAGTGAAATAGAAAAAGTCGTTTGCGAATTTATATATCATTTGTTTTTCCATGCGCCGCATCCGCCAATCCGCGCCTTAATGATTCAGGGGAAAAGACCAGGTCAGTGACCAATCCGCAATGGCCTTGTACATCTGCCTTGTGCAACGTACGTCCCCCCTGGCTTGCAGCGTTGCCGGCTCTCCCTGACTGTCCGCTATAGGCGTCATCTTTTTCACCGGTACTTCGATAGTAAGCAGATTCAGTCCTCCCATGTCGTCTACGTGAAGTGCAAGCTTGTTGTCCGCCAATGTATCTTTTATGTACCTGTCAAAGCTTCCGTTATAGGGGGAAACATTCAGGGTATAGTGCAGCTTGCCGGCCACCCAGGAGGTAGTTAATTCGGCTTCGGCGTTTTCGAGCTGTGAGAGTATTTTCTTGTCCCATTGCTTTGCCTCAGCCAGATACTTCGCCTCCGACCGGGCCTCATCCGCGCCGGGTTTGCACGAAATACACCATAACAGAGATAAGACAGGAAGTAAAAAAAGAAGTGATTTATAGGGGATCAGCCGCATTGCGTCCGTCAATCATTTCTTGGGCGGTGTATTGCCCCAGTGTTCTTTAGCCACCTTCCAGATGCGTCCCTTCCTGGCAAACTCCACAGTACCGTACTGTTTTTCGCCATCAAGAACGCCCTCGTAATAAAGCACCGCCCTTTCTCCCCTGATGTACCCCTTGATGATCTTCGGGTCAGAGGGCGACATGGCCGCCATAAATTCAAGCATCTGCCGCAATTCGCTCTCGGATACGTCCTGTTCATCCACCGGGGCCAGCATGCGGAGCGTCGGGATGTCCTTGTCCCGGACAGCCTTATGATAGGCGGCATATGCCTTGCCCGGCTCTCCACCGTCGCGGGGAAGCGCCTCCCCGTTCTTTGCGTCCGGGAGGGGTTCGGGACGCTTCGCCTGCAGGAGCGGAGCGGAAAATTCCACTTTGATCTCGTATGTATGATTCAGAAAGTCCTCGACCTTCCTTGTTGCGAACGAGCCTTCCAGCCTGTCCTTTTCCTTCTTTTTTGCCACGAACCCGGCCTGTGTGAAACCTGACATCATCAGACGGCTACCGCCTGCCATAGGGTGGTCGATGACCTCGTGAATAGGTCTGCCCGCATCATCGATCTTGAAAAATGCCCAGCCGTGCTCTTTTCCCGCAGCGTTATCGAGCTGTTCTGCATCTTTGATCGCGCCCTCGTTTAGGGGCCTTTCAGTCAGCAGGACCGCTATGTCGGTCTTATCCTTATCGAATGTGTTGGGCTGAGCCATCGCATAGGCATACTTCAAGGCAATGCCCTTTCCATCGATCGTGAGGGTGCCGGACGCCTTGCCGGCAACAGATTGAGAAGAGGCGGCAAAGGACTGCCCGACGTGAACGGTACAGACTGCAACTATCGCCATTAGCGTATAGCTTAAGATGCGGCCCAGGGCCTCCACCCCGTCAGCGAATTTCCCCAACGCACCCTGCCGGTAAGCCATGATATGCCTCCTTCAAAAAAAACTCAAAAGTGCAAGGACGCAAAAGATCGGCGGGATGGATGATCTGAGCGCCGGTGTCCTTGTTCCCTATGGTCAAAATTATCATACGAAATAGCCTTGATAAAGGGCAAGGTAAAAAAGTGGCGCCAGGTGCTACGGCCAGTTCATGCCGGAAGCGATGGTTCGGAGTATAATGAAAGACATGCATATCCTGGCGATCGATCACCTCGGAGAAGACAGGGATGCCCTGAGCCTGGCCCTTGCTCAGGCCCTCGGGATCACGCTCTATGAGGCGCGCGCACGCATTGCCGGTACTGGAAAGGGGCCGGTCATCATTGCAAGTTTCGGCGACAAGTATGACGCTGACAAAAGGGCGGAGCAACTCCGTGCCGCAGGCATCAGCCCCCTTATCCTCAGTCAGGCTGAGATAGAGACGGACGAGACTAGGACCACCGCACGCACCTTTGTCCTTGCTGACGCCGAACTTGTAATCGGTACGAGGACGGGGGAGGAGGTGCGGATGGCCTATTCCGGCATCACTCTCATCATCCGAGGGACACGGATAACGCATACTACCCGGACGGAGACTGAAAAAAGCACTAAGCTCGCCCCCGGCCGGGCGATACTGTCCGGCGGCCTCATGCTGACCAAGTCTGTTAAGGTAACAAGCACTACCAGCACCGACGTGCGCGATGGCTTCTTCCATCTCTACGGCGCAACCCTTCCGCCGATCGCCTTTCTAGAATCGGGCGTACTCTACGACTCCCTCGGCCCGGCGCTCAAGCCTACGAGGACGGCGAACTTCCTACACCTGCTGGGGGAACTGAGACAACGCTGCACCGCGGCATTATTCGACGACCGTCTCTTGACCAGGCCCGGTCAGATCCGCCTTCTGGGGCCGCTCTTCACCCCCGAGGCGCATATGGACATCGCGGTCTCCGTTCTCGCCCGCTCCCTCAGATCCTGAGGCAAAAGATCGACGGAAGCAGCGTCCTCCGCACAAAAAGTTCTCACGTCTTCAGAAGAAAATGCGGCGGATACTAAATTCACACATGTCGTGAAGTAAAGTATAATGCGAGTATGACTTCAAAAAGATATGAGGGACTAAGATCGGAGGAGGCGCGGAAACGTCTCCTTGAGTCCGGTCCGAACCGGATCTATGAGCCCCAAAAGACAAGCTTCTTCGGCATTGCACGCCATGAGGTGACCGAGCCGATGATCCTGCTCCTGATGGTTGTAGGGCTTCTTTACAGCATATGGGGGAAGATCGGGGACGCAATAACTATCTTTATCGTCATCTTCCTCCTCATCCTCACAGAGGTCCAAAACGAATATCGCGCGAAAAAGGCAATAGCCTCACTCTCAAAGGTGGCGGCCCCGAAGGCAAAGACGGTAAGGGACGGAATGATCACCGAAGTAGACGCCGAAGATGTCGTACAGGGCGACGTGCTTATACTGACCCAGGGCACGAGGACCGCCGCAGACTCCATGATCGTTGAGTCGAGCGGGCTCCAGGTGGATGAGTCGCCGTTAACAGGGGAGTCCTTTCCCCAGGACAAAAAAACCGGGGACACAGTGTATGCGGGTACGACCGTCCTCTCCGGCGAGGGCGCGGCTGAGGTCCGCTTTACCGGCAAGAGGACGCGCCTCGGAGAAATCGCCGCCGCCCTCAAGACGATCAGACCGCCCAGGACAGTCCTCCAGACTGCGATGAAGTCCCTCGTCAACAAACTCGTCTTCGTTGCGGTCTTCTTTTCGACTATAGTACCCGTTATCGGCATAACCAGAGGTCAGGACCTGAAGACCATGGTCCTTACAGGTCTGTCGCTCTCCTTCGCAACAATACCCGAAGAACTGCCCATCATCATTACTATGGTGCTGGGGCTGGGCGCATACACTCTTTCCAAGCATAACTTCCTTGTCAAGAGACTGCAGGGAGCGGAGACACTCGGCAATGCCACGGTCATTGTCGCCGACAAGACCGGGACACTCACCGAAGGAGAGATGAAGATATCTTCGATCTATCCGCCTGACAGGGAGAGAGAAGTCCTCGGGGCGGCATATGGAGCACTTCCTGAATTCATCCTGTCTCCCATGGAGACAGAGATAAAGAAGAGGGCTGAAGAGGCAGGAGTACAGAAAGAACTCCCCGGGATCTTCCGCCAACGGAATTTCGGAGAAGGGGGGGAGATGACAAAATCGACTATAAGAAGGAACGGAGATTTTTATCAGATGTTCGTGACCGGCGCGCCGGAGGAGCTCTTTTCAACCTGCGGCGAAGATGCAGAGGAGATGCGTGTAAATCTCCTCGAAGAATCGTCCAGCGGCAGAAGGGTCATTGCGGTCGCCTCCGGAACTCTTGCCGCGGTGCGGGAGGATCAGGATTTTACAGAAATGGAAAAAAAAGCCGGCCTCTGCGGCCTGATAAGTTTCGAGGACCCGCCGAGAAAGGGTGTGAAAGAAACTATAGCGGTCGCTGCAAAGGCCGGCATAAGGACGATTATGGTGACAGGGGACCATTCACTGACGGGCGCTTTTATCGCGGAGAATATAGGCATCCCCTCCGGGAAGGTCATCCAAGGAAAAGACATGGATGTGATGAACGACGATGAACTCGGGGAAGCCTTGAGCCGCGCGTCGGTCTTTGCCAGAACATCACCACAACACAAGTACCGCATAGTGACCGCCCTCCAGAAGAAGGGCGAGGTCGTCGCGGTGACCGGCGACGGCATAAACGACGTGCTCGCGCTCAAAGCGGCCGATATCGGCATCGCCATGGGCATCAGGGGCACCGACGTTGCAAGGGACGCCGCCGAGGTGGTCCTCGCGGACGACAACTACATCACCATAACCGAGGGGATCTTCGAGGGCAGGAAGTTTTTCGACAACCTCCAAAAAGGGATCACCTATTATCTTTCGGTCAAGGCCGCCCTTATCATGATCTTCCTTATTCCGGTGCTCCTCGGCGTGCCGTTGCCTTTCAGCCCCATACAGATCGTCATACTCGAGCTGTTCATGGACCTCGCCGCAGCAGCGGGGTTCGTCGCGGAACCGAAAGAAAAAAACATCTATACGCGCCCGCCGCGCAATCCCGGGGAGAAAGTCCTTTCATCCCGGGTGATCGCAGACATATTTACAAAAGGGACTGCTTTGTTCTTTGCGGTACTCGGCGCCTATTTCTATGCGCGCCACCTTGGCCTGGGTCTCCCGGAGACACAAACATTCGCCTTCTCGGCGTGGATCTTCGGCCATATCTTCCTGGCGATCGTTTCCCGC
>Ga0316628_100004473_pt1 | contig 10983 bp, 8 predicted proteins | sample OWC_Aug_M2_C1_D5_FD_207648 | JGI IMG/M metagenome (GOLD analysis project Ga0316628, IMG submission 207648) | Wetland soil microbial communities from Old Woman Creek delta, Ohio, United States - OWC_Aug_M2_C1_D5_C | ecosystem: Environmental > Terrestrial > Soil > Wetlands | place: USA: Ohio... | reverse complement strand
TGCTGGATCTTCTCGCCGCGAACCACGCGGTCGAGAACGGCGACGACTTCCCTGGCGTGCTGCAGACCGAAGTTGTCAACGTGCCGCTGGTAGCGATTCTGCGACCACCCTTCGACCGACGGCCGCCGGGTCTTGACTCCCTGCACGTGCTCGGTGCGTTCGGGCTCGCCGATCGCGAACACGAACAGCCTTGCCGAGGTGGAATCGACGGCGACGGCGGCGTACCGCGGGTATTGGTCGTTCAGACGGGCGAGAGGGTACAGGTGCGGCCGATCGCCCGCGTACAGCCAGTGCTCGTCGAGTGGGGCCTCGAGCTGCAGCGCCTCGAAGAATCGATCCGTAGCCGAGCACGCGAAGATCGCCACGCCGTTCCACGACGGCGTCACTTCGGCGCGAAGATAACGGAGGATTCGCTCTACGTCGTCGTCAAAGCTCTTGCGCTCGGGGCTGCCACGTCGGTAAGCGCGCGCGTGCTCAGGAAAGGCTTCGTGCAGGAATACGTCGAATCGATCGCGCCTCTGGTGGTTGGCTTGCAGGTTCAGGTAGAGGCTAAGCACGGGAAACGAGGTCGGCTCGAAAGACGCCAGACGATCGAGCTGCGCCTGGAATGGTGTCTCGGCGGCCGTGCTGGTCTTGGGCATGCCGACGATCGGGGCAAGCCGTGTGCCACCACTCGTCCCTGACCCGTAGTGAGCGAACCACAGGGGAGCTCCTGCCAGATGTTCCTGGTCAAGGTGTCAGGGCTCCAGACGGCCGCGAATGCGTGGACCCGAAGCTCAGGAACCGTCGTCGTTCGCCATCGAATCGGGCGCGAGGATGCGCGTCGAGTACAGCGGCTGGCCGTCTGAAGCGACCGCGTGCGTGGCGAAGTGGACGATTCGATGCCGCGGTGCCTGCGTCTTGTAGGCGGCTTCGGTTGCGTTGGCGCCGGAAACAACGGTCGTGGCGTCGGGCGAAAAACTCGACGCAATCTGCCTGACTTCCGCTTCGGCGCCGGGCACCGGGGTCAGGAATTCGCCGAGTCGGCCCGACCGCAGCTGTCGCTTCAAGGGATCATCGGTGGGAGATGCGGGCATGGCCGCGCCTGTCGCGGTGGGGTTCGCCATCGCGAACAACCGCTTCTCCGGTTGCGGCGACGTCGCGGCACCGCGGACGGAAAGCGCCTGCGCCGCCGAGGTCAGATAGCTGATCGCGTAGCGGCGCAGCAAGAACGGTCCTTCGGAGAATTCGGCGTGGACGCGACCCCGTGACCGGCAGGCGCGCCTCCCGGTTGATCCCCGAGCAAGGTCACGGCGGCGAGTGTATACCAACTCCTCGCATTCGCCTGACGCGTTTTCCGCTATCCCTTGTCCTTCTTCGCGCTCCAGGTCGCGTCGCCCATCTCGCCGAGCGATGCGGTCCCCTTCATCGTTTGTCCATTCGCGGCCACCTCGCCGGCGAACGACATCGTGACGGTCTCTCCTTCCGCACCCATCTGGAAGGTGAACTGGATCGCGCGGTCCTTCAGCGTCCCTTCCAGCGCGAAGGTGCCGTACCGGCCGGTGTAGGTGCCGGCGATCTTCGTACCGTCCTGCTTGAGATCGAGGCTCGGCGTCGCCGTGCCCATCGACATCTCCATCGTCATCGTCCACTTGCCAGAGACGTCCACGGCCGCCTTGTCGGGTTTCTGCTGCGGTTTGTCCTGCGCGCGCGCGTAACCGGCGAAGCCAACGGCTCCGATCAGCACGATGGCGACCACGAACAACGGGAAGCGCTTCATGGGGTTTCCTCAAAGTCGAATGCGGAATGTCGAATGTCGGATATCGTATTGTCCGAACCGGCCCTGAAAGCCATTCTACGGCGGATCGAAGGAGTGAGGCCATGCGCGAAATCGCTGCCGCAGCTGCCATCATTGCCGGGCTCGCGTGGCCGCAGGCTCGCATCGCCATCCCGCTCGTCGATCTGGCCTCTGACACCAGCCGCCAGGTCGTCGTGGATCGGGAGGATGGCCAGTACCTCGGTCACGTCACCACGGTCCTGCTCGAGGACGGCCGCACGATCATCGCCGTGTATCCCAAGGGCCATGGCGCCGGGGCGATCGTGATGAAGCGATCGACGGATGGCGGCCGAACATGGAGCGCGCGCCTGCCGACACCCGAGAACTGGGCAACCAGCAAGGAAGTGCCGACCATCCATCGGACAATCGATCCGCGCACCGGCCGCAAGCGGCTGATCCTCTTCTCAGGGTTGTATCCTTGCCGGATGGCGTTCTCGGAAGACGACGGGGCCATCTGGACGCCGCTGCAGGCCGTTGGCAACTGGGGCGGCATCGTGACGATGGGGAGCGTCGAGCGGCTGAAGAACAGCGACTATCTCGCGATGTTTCACGACGACGGGCGGTTCTTCCGGGACGGCGGAAAGGCTACGGGCGTCTTCCAGTTGTTCCAGACGGTCTCGAAGGACGGCGGCCTGACGTGGAGCGAACCACGCATGCTCTTCGAGTCGTCCGCGCTTCACCTCTGTGAACCTGGCATCGTCCGGTCGCCGGACGGCAGGCAACTGGCCGCGCTGCTGCGCGAGAACCGGCGCGCGCGCAACTCCCACATCATTTTCTCGAACGACGAGGGCGCCACCTGGACTGCGCCGCGCGAACTGCCCGCGTCGCTGACCGGCGACCGCCACACCGCCAAGTATGCGCGCGACGGCCGGTTGGTCATCACGTTCCGCGACATGGCCAACGCCGGCGCGACCTACGGCGACTGGGTCGCATGGGTCGGCAGGTACGACGATCTCGTGAAGGGACGCGAGGGCCAGTACCGGGTGCGGCTGATGGACAACAAGGAGGGGACGGACTGCGCGTACCCCGGCCTGGAAGTACTGCCGGACGGCACGTTCGTCGCGACCACGTACGGGCACTGGGAAGAGGGTAAGCAGCCCTACATCGTGTCGGTGCGGTTCACGCTGCGCGAGCTGGATCAGAAACTGGTCCCTGCCCCTAGAGGGTGAGATGGCCGCGGCGATTACCGTCGAGGACCACGGAGCGGGTGTGTCCCCGGACGAGCCGTGCGTAGCGGGCGGCAGTCGGAGCCGGAACGCGACGAGCGCTTGCGGCGATCTTCCCGGCGCAGCGCGCCGGCGGGGACCCAACGCGGCTGTCCAGCGCGTTCTGCGTTGGGGAGCCGTCGCGCCAGCCGTCGAGCGAAGGTCGGAAGACGCCGCAACACGAGGAGCGTTCCCCGCCTGCGAAGCCCGGATCGGGAGGGGATACACCCGATTCGTGGTCCGCGATTTCAAATCGTGGTCAGCGGACAGACAACAACACGAACGGCTCGAACAGCCCGTAGCCGACCGTCGAGTACTGCGCACCGGGCGGCGGGCCTGGACTCGGGCCGTTCTGGAACATCGAAGGCCAGGCGCTGCCGAGCCCGGGCTTGCCGTGGTGCGGGCCGAGGGTGTTCTTCAACGTGCCCACCACGGTGACCTCGATCGAGTTCACGCCGGGTCGAATCCACTTCGTGACGTCCTGCGTCCACGGCGCGGACTGAACAACGCCCGCAATCTTGCCGTTGACGCTCACCCGCGCGACGCCGCCGTACCACCGTTTGAGCTGGACGCGATACTCACCCTCGGGCTTCGTGATGATGAACCGTTCCGCGTAGGACACTCCCTCGCTGTAGAACGGCTGGCCCTGCTCGTTCCAGGCACCGAGCGCAGCCTTGCGAGCCGGCGCCATGACAAAGCCGTGCTCCACCGGGTCGAGCGCGAAGTCGCCGAGCAAGTACACCGGCTCGAGCTCGTGGTAGATGGTGAACGGCGCCGCCTTCAACACCAGTTCGTTGTCGCCCAGCCGTGCCGCGCGACTGAGGTCGATCTTCCCGAAAGCCCGATCCAGCCACCACTCCCCTTTCGCCGCTTGCACCAGCGCGCCGTTGCAGGAAATCGTGTACAGGTCGGGCCGCTCGACGACCGCAACGAGATCGCCTGGAACACCATCCTGGATCGTGAACCTGTAGGTTGCGTCGACGCCGCTCGCCGGGGGGAACTTCCGGGAGATCAACTCGTCCTTGAACTGCACGGCGCTGTCCCACGGGTTGCGCGCCATGCCGTTCTTCTCGAACGCGAACTGCGACGCCCGGTAGAAGTAAGTGCGTGTCAGTGCCTCCCCGCCGGCCTGCACGTCCAGGTAGTCGAGCACGAGGACGTTCGGCCCGACGCGGCGCACGTCGGGCTCGCGTTGCGGCGGCACTTCAACGGTCGCCGGCGCTGCGACCATCGCCGGCTCGCGCCTCGCCGACGAAAGGAACACCAGCAGCGAGCCTGCCTCCGGAAGGTCGAACCGGAAGCGTGTGCCGGCGCTGGTGGCTTCGAAGGCGTAGGCACGGGTGGTCCCCGTGGCCGCGTCCCACTCTTCGACGCCGCGCGCCGCGGACTCGACGACGCCCGACGATCGGGACTGGGTGCTCGTGTTGACCAGGAACAGCAGCTCGCCGTCATCGAGGCGGCGGCGATGATGGAACAGGATTCCCCCGTCGCCGGGCGCACGCAGCAGCGAGAAGCCGGATGCGCGCCGCGCGGTGAGCAGATCGGGCAATTGCCCAGCCTCAGCCCGCTTCCACCCCGCCAGCCGTGCGAGCACCGCTCCCCGATCCGACACCGCGCCGTCGATCCGCTCGGGTGGTTCGCCGCAGGACACGATGGTGCCGCCGGCCGACGCAAAGCGCTCCAGAAAGGCCACAGTCGCCGCGTTCAGATTCTCGGTCATCGGCGGGATGACCACCGTCTTGTAGTCCCGCCTGCCCACGCGCAGCGACTTACCGTCCACCGAGCCGTTACGCGCTATCACGTCTTCGCTCCCCAGGTCGTATTCCACCTGGGCGCGTTCGAGGGCGACCAGCAACGCCTGGAACGACGCACCGATCTTCTGAAGCTCCGCAGGCGGCTCCGCCGCCGCGTTGTACATCCAGGCAGTGGTCGTCGGCTCGAGGACGAGCACCTCGTTCACTTGCTGCCCCGCCGACAGGGCGGTCGACAGCCGTGCGAAGTAGTCGGCCGACACGTGGTAGGCGTCCCACCACGGCTCGTGGTACGAGAAGGACTGCGGGTGGTCGCGCTTGCGTGCCCCGCGAAGGGAGACGTACGACAGATGCTGATCCAGCGTGTTGATGCCCAGCACGTACAGCCAGTCGCCGATGCGCTTCATGTCCTCGAAGCGCAGGTCCCACCCGCCGGCGCCGTAGCCCTCCGACAGCGTCCGTGCCCGCCCGAGCTGGTTGGCGACGCTCGCAACTTCCTTCACCGCGCGCACGTTGCCGAACTGGGCGTGCACGTCCTCGCCGTACTGGTTCATCAGCGTGTCGATCCCGGGCCGCTGCTGCCAGGCCGACATCGCCATGTTGTCGGGGACGCTCCGGCTGTCCGGCCATTCGTGCTCCCAATAGTGGCCGGTGAACTCGAGCCCGTTCTTCTCGCAGTAGTCGTAGTACGGCCGGCCCCATCGTTCGATGAACTGCTCGAGGAGCAATTGGTAGTAGTCGTGCCGGATCTTCTTCCAGTCGCCAATCGGCTGGCGAAGCGCCGGGAGATTCGCGACCAGACCGTAGCCCCATCGTTTCTGAAACAGGTCTGGCAGACGGTCCGTCCACGGCAGCCCGCCCGCGGGGCGCAGGTGCGGTTCATCGGTGAAGGAACCCGGAACGCGTTTACCGAACTCGGTACCAATCTCGCGTTTGTAGGCGTCCATCGTGACCGCGAGGAACTTCTCGGTCACCCCCGGGTACAGGAGATCGACGTACGTTCGGCCGCCGTACCAGGCACCCGGCCTGGCGCGCAGCCGCGACGCGACGATGTAACGTCCCGCCGGCATCGGCGCGCCCACTCTCGCCTGGCCGCTGACATCCTCGTACCCCGCATCGGTTGTGCGGAAGACGGCGAGCGTGTCCTCCACCCAGCTGGGGGCGGCCGTCTCTTTCAGATCGAGGCCCCGGCCCCGCGACTCGGGCATCGCGTCCGGAACGAAACCACCGGCGAATCCAGAAGGATAGGAGTTCTCGTCGTAGATCCAGAGCGTCATGTCGAGCCGGCTGGCCTCCGCGAGTGCCAGCCGCCACAGCCGAAACCACTCCGGCGACAGGTACGGCGTCATCAGCCCCGGGCGCGGATGGACGAACGCCTGCTTCACATGCTGGGCCGCCAGGTCGCGCAGAGTATCCACGACCATCTCGTCGGTCAGCATGTCGTTCCACACCCACAGCGGTGCGGTGCTGTACTCGGCCGGCGGGTTCGCGAACAGCGTCCTGAGCCGCGCGGCACTGTCACCTCGCGTGGTCGCCCTGCCGGCCATCGACAGCGCGAGCAGCGCGACCAGCATCAGGCCCCATCTGTTGGTGTTCATAGGGGGTTCCTTGACGTTTGCCGCTGTTAGCCGGTTTCGTCTCCGCCGTACGAGGCGCATTCTACATCCGTGAATACCCGCCTCCACGCTCATGGTAAGCTTCGGCGGGCGTATCTCGCTTGTTCGGAGATTGCGCCCATTCCCACGGGTCTGAAGACCCGCGCTCCTGCACGTCTTGTCTCGCGTGGGATCCGGCTTCAGCCGGATTTCGACAGGAGGTCGAACCCATGTACCTGATGCGGACCCTTCTCCTGGGCCTCCTCACACTCACCGTTTTCCAGGCACCCTCGCAGCCGGCGCAGCCGTCGCCGAGCGCCTTGCAGTCCGATCCGAAGGGATGGGTCGATCTGCTCGCCGACAAGAACCTGAAGGACTGGACGCGCGTCCCGCTGGGACCCGTCGGCCAGCTGCCAGCCGGCAAGCCCGAAGATCCGTCGCCATGGCACATCGACGCGTCCGCGAAGACGCTCGTCTGCGACGGCGACAAGGCGGGTCACGAGATGTTCCGCTACGGGCCCGAGCTTGGCGATTTCGTCGTCCACGCCGAATGGCGGTTCACGAAGCTCGAAGGCGACAAGGCGTACAACAGCGGCGTGTTCGCGCGGGCGAGCGCCGATGGCTCCACGTGGTTCCAGGCGCAGACGGGAGCGGCCGGCGGCTACCTGTTCGGCGTCTTCCAGGCCGCTGGAAAGCCCGCACGTGTGAACCTGCGCGACAAGATGGTCGAGAACCGGGTGAAGCCGGCCGGCGAGTGGAACACATACGAAATCCGCGCGCAGGGCAAGACGATGACGCTGTGGGTGAACGGCGCGATCGTCAACGAGTACACCGAGTGCGAGGTCCCGCGCGGGTACGTGGGCCTCGAGGCCGAGGGGTATCGGATCGAGTTCCGGAACCTGATGCTCAAGCGGATTCAATAGGGATGGCTCAAGGCTCAGGGCTGAAGGCTCAAGCTGGCTCAGGGCTGAAGGCTGAAGTGTCTTAAGTCTTGAGTCTCAGGTCTTGGGACTTGAGGCTTAGGTCGGACCACGGCCGAAGGTCCAGGCCCAGGGCCGACACGTTTAGGAGGATGTGTGACCGGGCGAACGACTACCATCGTCCTGGCAACCGGGATTGCCCTCTGGGGGTTCACCGTGACCGCGCAGATCGATCGCCGCGCAGACACGCAGAAGTGGCCGATCCACGACGAGTCGCGCCCCCTGCCTCGCGTCGTCGATCCGGGCCCGGCGCCCGCGCCCGCGCCGGTCCCAGCCGACGCCGTCGTGCTGTTCGACGGCCGCGACCTGTTGCAGTGGACGAACTCGAAGGGCGCCGCCGCCGGCTGGCAGGTGCGCGACGGCTACATGGAAGTCGTGAAGAACACCGGCGCGGTCAGGACCAGGCGCGGCTTCGGCGATTGCCAGCTGCACGTCGAATGGGCGACGCCATCGCCGGGCGTTGGATCGGGACAGGACCGCGGCAACAGCGGCGTCTTCCTGATGGACCTGTACGAAGTCCAGGTGCTCGACTCGTACAACAACAAGACGTACGCGGACGGCTCGGCGGCGGCGATCTACGGCCAGTACCCCCCGCTCGTCAACGCGAGCAGGAAGCCCGGCGAATGGCAGACCTATGACATCGTGTTCCATGCGCCGCGTTTCGATCGGGCCGGTACCGTCGTCTCGCCGGCGCGCATGACGGTCTTCCACAACGGCGTGCTCGTGCAGGACAACGAGGAACTGACGGGGCCCACGGCAAACAAGGCGCGTCCGCCCTACAAGGCGCACGCGGACAACCTGCCCATCTCGCTGCAGGACCACGGTCACCCGGTGCGATATCGGAATATCTGGGTGAGAGAACTCTAGACGACTGGGCTCGCTGATGACTCTCGCTTGCTCGGCGGCCGTCCTCGCCCGCAGGTCACGGCCGCTCGGCCACCCGCCTCACGATTCCGAATTGCACCCGCGCCGTGTTCTCGTCGTGAAGGGACAGAGGACGCCATGACCAAGCGAGCGATTGCGCCTCGTGTTCTTCTTGTTCTCCTCGCCGCTGCGCTCCTGCCAGTCGCGCTGACCGCGCGGCCGCAGGTGCCGGGCGCCGGCAAGAACGTGCTCATCGTCTGGGGCGGCTGGGAGGGACATCAACCGAAGCAGTGCGTGGACGTCTTCGCGCCCTGGCTGAAAGCGCAGGGATTCGACGTCGAGGTGTCGAACAGCCTCGATTCGTATGCGGACGCGGCGAAGATGAAGACCCTCGCGCTCGTCGTGCAGGCGGTGACGATGGGCCAACTGACTTCGCAGCAGGAAAAAGGGCTGCTCGACGCGGTGCGCGGAGGCGTCGGGCTGGCTGGCTGGCACGGCGGCCTCGCCGATTCTTTCCGCGCCAACCCGGAGTACGAGTTCATGGTCGGCGGCTCCTGGGCCGCCCATCCCGGCGGCATCATCGACTACGGCGTGAACGTCACCAGGCACGACGATCCGATCACGCGAGGGCTTTCCGACTTCAGGATGCGCTCCGAGCAGTACTACATGCTCGTGGACCCCAGCGTGGAAGTGCTGGCCACGACGACGTTCTCGGGAAAGGCGGAACCGACCATCAAAGACGTAGTGATGCCGGTCGTCTGGAAGAAGCTGTATGGCAAGGGCCGGGTGTTCAACACGACACTCGGCCACGTCGCGGCGGACTTCAACGTGACAGAGGCGCGTGAGATCGTGCAGCGCGGCATGCTGTGGGCCGCGCGCGTGCCGGGCGCCGGCGAGGATCCGACACCGACCAACCCGTACCGAAGAGGGAATCGCTAGCGGTTCGGCGCCTTCAGGAACCGCTCCCACAGCGAACGTTGGACGTACACCGTCAGCAGCACGCCGGGGCGCAGGCCATAGAACTCGGACAGGTATCGATCGCCAAGCGCGGCCTCGACGAGGCCGGCGTTCTCCTGTGACGCAATGATCACAGGGGTGCCCTCGAGTGCACCCGCCCGGCGCGCGTCGGGCCAGTAGCCGACCCGCGTCATCGCACGCAAATACCACGGCAGCGGCCACTGCTCGTACGGGCCGGCGATCACCTTCACCAGCATATTTCGCCCGTCCTCGTGAACTGCCGCGACAGCGCGGATGCGCTCCTCGAGCCGCAGGAAGTCCATGCTGGTCTGCGCGTAAGCGTACGGATTGCGCGGGTCGGCGGGATAGCTGAAGTTCGCCCGCCAGCTCTGTCCGGCAAGCTGAACGCACGCGACGAGGAAGACGGCGGCGAGAACCGCGCGCACCGCCCGAGATCGCACCGCCCGAAACAGCGAGACGGCGCCGAACCCCGCGAGAAGAACAAAGCCTGCATGGAACGGCAGCAGGTTCCACGGCGTCTTGTAGCGAACGACGGAAAAGACGGCCGCCGTGATGACCGAGTACAGGCACAGGTAGAGGGGCCAGAACGACACCCGGCGCCTGCGATACGCGACAATCGCGCCGGCCAGCGCGAGAACGAGGACGAGCGCCTCGGTCCACACCAGGCCGCCCGTGGTGGACCATGCCAGGAGCCGGAAGTAGTAGTGCCACGGCTCCGCGTGCGCACCCGGGTCGATACCCCGCGCGAGGTAGATGCCAAAAGCGCGCACCGATTCGACGCTGCCCGCCAGGTTCGTAAAGAAAGAAGTGTAGAGCGTGACGGCGATGACGGCGGCGGTGGCGAGGGCGAGGGCGATGTGGGACAGACGGCGGAAGGTCCGAAGGTCTCGCCCTCGCCCGGTTGCGAGGTTCGTCGGGCCAGCCGAAGGCAGCAAGGTCGGAGCGGCCGCAGCGTCACTCCATGCCGTGGCGCGCGCGATGACGGAGGCGACGAGCGCCGCGAGAAGGACGATGATCGACGTCTCTTTCGTCGAGTACGCCAGGCCCGCGAACGAGCCGGCGGCAAGCGCCCAGCCCGCCCCGGCGCACAGCATGTAGCGTCCGAGCGCGATCGCAAAGCCGAGCGCGAAGAAGACGAACAGCGATTCCTGGATGTAGAAGCGGCTGTAGTACGTGAGCGCCGGAGAGATGGCGGCGAGCAGGGCGGCGATCGTGACGGCCGGCCGGCCCAGACCCCTGGCGAGCAGCAGGAACAGCAGCGGCAGGCCGGCGCCGAAGGCGACGGGCACGACCCGAATCGTGCGTTCGTCGAGCGCGGCGAGCGTGTGCTGGCCGCGCAGCCACGCGGACGGCAGCGTCAGGTAGTAGAGCGTGGGGCCGTGGTGGTCGTTCCTGTCGTAGCGGTACTCGCCGGTCTCGAGCAGGGTGCCGAACCTGACGGCCTGGTTCGCTTCGTCGTGGTGCATCGGCCGCACGTCCAGCCGGCCAACGCGCAAGGCCAAGCCGACGAGGAGCACGGCGACGAACAGCACCGGGAACAGCCGTCTGCTCATTTGACCGGCGTGCCGTAAACCTCCACCTCGACGTAGTGATTCAAGTCGTTCGACGTGTTGCCGTTCGAAGACAACCTCACGTAACGGCCCTTCGCGCCCTTCGGGTCGAACAGGCGGCCCTCGGCCACTTCGACGTACTCCTTGTCGCGGCCGACGCCCAGCCCCGAGCTGTTGTCGTGGTCGTTGTTGAAGACGGTGGCGACGCCCCTGAGGAAGTCCTTGTCGTCGGACACCTGCACGA
>Ga0316628_100004472_pt1 | contig 10984 bp, 10 predicted proteins | sample OWC_Aug_M2_C1_D5_FD_207648 | JGI IMG/M metagenome (GOLD analysis project Ga0316628, IMG submission 207648) | Wetland soil microbial communities from Old Woman Creek delta, Ohio, United States - OWC_Aug_M2_C1_D5_C | ecosystem: Environmental > Terrestrial > Soil > Wetlands | place: USA: Ohio... | reverse complement strand
AGAATCCCGATCGTCCCCTTGCTGTGTTTGACCTGTGCCATGGCCCATCTCCTCGCTGCCGCCCCCGGGTCTCGCTGAAGGGCGCGGGGGTCGCGGTCAAGAGTATGCCGCCTCCGCAGGCGTGTCACGCGGCACGCGCCTGGTATATTCGGGCTGGCATGCATGAGAGCGCTCGATGTCGGTGACCGGCAACCTCCGCACCATGGCCTTCGGAGACCTCCTCCAGTGGCTGGCCTCATCTGGCAAGACCGGCACTCTGGTCATCGAGGGCAACGAGTGCACCAAGAAGGTCTATCTCCGCGCAGGAGCGGTGGCTGCCGTGGCCTCGGACAACCCGCGCGACATGCTCGGCTACTACCTGGTCGGGTGGGGATTCTTGAACGAGGGGCAGCTCGCACACGCGATCGCCATGCAGGACGAGATCGGCGCGATGCTTGGCGAGGTCGTCGTGAAGCTCGGTTACCTGAACCGCGAGGACGTCGACTACCTGATCTGCGTGCGAACCGAGGAGAGCGTGTTCGACCTCATGTGCTGGGAGGAGGGGAGCTTCCGCTTCCTCGACGACGACCTGCCCAAGCCCAGCACCCTCGAGGTCAGGATTCCCATCGACCACCTGCTATTCGAGGGCGCCCGACAGCGCGACGAGCGCGCCCGAGCCCGGGCGCTAGTGCCGGACGCCAGGCACGTACCGGTCGCGGTTCCGGAGCGGCTCCCCGAGGCTGGCAACGACGAGGAGCGAGACATCGTCGCGGCTATCGACGGCCGCCGCAGCATCGAGCAGATCGCCCTCGTGTGCCGGCTCCCGGAGCACTCGGTCTTCTCCTTCATCTTCCGCTGCGTCGAGAGCAGAAGCCTGCGCGTCGATCCTCCCTCCGAGGAGCGCGACGCTCGCCCTGGCCAAAGCCACGCCCCGTGGTCAGAGCTCGTCCGCGAGATTCGCGTTCTCCTCGAGGGCGAACGCCTGCTCGACGCCCTGCGTCTCCTCGAGAGGCTGATCGAGAAGTACTCGAGCCAGCAGGAGGCGGTCATGCACGCCACCCTGGTCGAAGCCGAGATCCAGCGCCGGCTGGACGGCGGCCCCCTCCAGCCCGGCACGCGGCTCGCGCCCGCGGTCTCACTGCGCGAGCTGATGCGGCTCGACTGCGACCCGGCCGAGAGCTTCGTGCTGTCCCGGGTGAGCCCGGAGCGCGAGGTCAGAGATGTCCTGCGCGAGCTGCCCGGACCGCCGCTGCAGAACCGCGTCATCCTGCAGAACCTGCACCGGCGCGGCCTGGTGACGATCGTCGGCTGACGCAGCAGGCAGGCCCGCGGGAACACTCCAGGTCGGCTTCGTAGTAGGATCATGAAGTGCCAGCGCGGTGAGCGAGATCCAGCCTCGACGGGAATATCGAGGAGTCGTTGCCGCACGCTGGATTCCGTGGAGGTCCCTGCAGGCGGGGCGAAACATGTCGACGTTGCTCTCCGAGGACGAGATCCGCAAGGCGACGTTGAACGCCCAGAAGATCCAGGAGTTCCTCCAGGCCCACGCGGCCTGGAGGGTCGCTGCCGGCTCTGCCGAGGTTCTCGATGCCGCGCACCGCTCGATCGCCGCTGTCACTGGGTGCGTGGAGGCGATTCTCGTCACCAGCGGGATCCGCGTCGGCCTCCCACCGGAACCTCCGCCGGCCGAGACCACGCTCCCACCGGGCGAGATCGACGGCTCGAAGCTGGCCAGAATCGCCTCCTTCCTGGCCCAGCTCGCGGGGTGGGTGAAAGCCTACTCGGAGGCTCAGGTTCCGATTTCCGCCGCCGCGTCCCTGAAGAAGTTCTTCTCGGTCGCGGTAGCCCTTGCGCGCGCCCTGGAGCGGATTCTCGACGCCAACGCGCTCCCCTACCAGCCCGTGCGTCTGGAGCACGAGCCAGCGACCGCCCCGAGGACCGGACCTCTTCCGCCGCCGGCAGCGGACGACCAGGCACCGACTGCGCCCTCCACCCAGCTCGAGCTCGTCCACAGCTTCAAGGACCCCCTGCTCCGCGAGGTACAGAAGCGGCTCGAGCTCAACGCCAAGGCGGAGGGACTGATCGACGGTTTCCTGGCCGAGTCCGGGATCGCCTACAGTCCGGGCGAGCGGCGCAGGTTCCTGCGCAAGGTGGTCGACTGGATCCAGTCGACTCCAGAGGGCCATCACCTGGTGCTGCGCGTCAGCGCCCTGCGCGGCAAGCTCGAGCCCTACGCATCGTACGCTCAGAGCGAGGGCTAGAGAACTGACCGAAAGCCCTGGTATCTCGCCTTTCGGGCGCTGTGGGGCCGGATGTGGCGGCTCCGAGGACCGGCTATACTCGGTGCGTGGAGCAACAGCTCGTCGCCGCGCTACAGTGGCTGGAGCCGCACGCCCTCCTCCTGGCCATCGCGCTACCCCCCGTGATCCGGCTCGTTGGCCATTGGCTGCCCGAGGAGCTATTCATGATCGCCATGGGTGTGCTGGCGGCCCGCAGCGACTCGCCGCAGCACGCGATCACGCTGCTCGGACTGGTCCTTGCCAGCCACTTCCTCACCGACCACGCGGTCTACCTCGGCGGCTGCTGGCTGCGGACTCGCCTCGATCGTTTCCCGCGCTTTCGATCACCTCTCGCCAGGGTGACGTCTCGCCTGGAGGCTTCCCCCCGTGCGCTCTACGGCCTGATCCCGGCCCGGGTTTTTCCCCTCGGCCGCGCCGCCTGGCTCGCCGGCTGCGGGGTCGTCGGCGTGCGCTGGTCGCGTTTCGCCGCGGTCGACCTCCTCGCCCTCCTCGCCCACCTCGCCACCTGGTCAGGACTGGGTTGGTGGATCTCGGGCGACATAGGGCGCATCGTCTTCTCGGCCGAGGTGGGTCGGGCCGCCGCCCTGTGGCTGGTCATCTCCCTGGTCGCCGCGGTGGCCGCGCTCGTCTGCTGGCGGCGGTGGGCACAGTGGCAGCCGAGCACCCAGCACGCCATGCGCCGCGCCGCCGACACGCTCCGGCGCTGGCGAGGCTGATCTCGCCCAGCTCAGGGGCGCCGACTCGGTCCTCTGCCCGGGACCGGCGGCGCTTGCCGGCGGGCCTCGAGCAGCGCTCGGGTGTGAGGATGCGCGGGGTGCGCGAACACGGAAGCGGTCGGGCCGATCTCCACGATCCTCCCGCCGAACATCACCGCCACCGTGTCGCAGAGCTCGCTCACGACCTCCAGGTCGTGACTGATCAGGAGCACGGCCAGGCCTAGCTGCCGCCTCAGGCCATCGAGGAGGTCGAGGATCTGGGCCTGGACCGAAGCATCGAGGGACGACACCGGCTCGTCGAGCACGACCAGCTCCGGTGAGGGGGCGAGGGCCCGGGCGATGGCGACTCGCTGGCGCTCGCCGCCCGAGAGGGCGGCCGGCCTGCGCTCCGCGACCTCCTCGGGCAGCCCGACCAGGGCCAGCAGCTCGCGCACCCTGGCCCGCCTGGCCGAGCGGTCGCCCAGGTCGTGCGCAACCAGAGGCTCGGCGATGATGGTCGCAACGCGCAGCCATGGGTTCAAGGCGTCCAGGGGTTCCTGGAACACGGCCTGAAACCGGCGCCGCAACCGCCGCAACCGGCGTCCCGGCATGTCGCTGATGGCCGAGGTGTCGAACCACACCGTGCCCGAGTCCGGCCGTTCGAGGCCGAGCAGGAGTCGGGCCAGCGTGGACTTGCCCGAGCCCGACTCGCCGACCAGCCCGAGACACCGGCCGCGTCGCACGCCCAGGCTCACGTCGTCCACCGCCGTGACCTTGCCGCGTCGCGCCAGGCCGCGCGCCGGATAGGCTCGGGACACCTGATCCGCCCTCAGGAGCGGAGGGTCGGGGTCGCCGCGAAGGTGGGCAGGTGTTTCCACGGGACCAGCGTACCCGGTCCGGGCAGGCGGGCTCAAGCGCGTCGATCCCGGGCCTGTTCCCGATCCCGTTCCAGGTCCCGATGGCGTCGCCCGGTGGTGTAGGCGCGCGTCTCACGCATCGTCGGGTTCCCGTTCCCGGGGGCGGGTCGGTTCGGCAACGGTAACGGCAACAACAACGGGCTCGGGCTCGGCAACGGGATGCACAGCGCGCTTCTCCCTCGAGCGGGCCGCTGCATGCCCTACAATACTCAGACATGCAGACCGCGTTCGAGCAGCTGCGCACCGCCCTCGCGTCGGCCTACCCGATGGTCCTCGTCGTCAGCCTCGAGGAGGAACGGATGGAGCGGCTGCTCGACCGTTTCGCCCAGGCGGCTCGTCCCGAGCCGTTGCGGCTGTCGGTGTGGAACTGCGTCGACGGCTTCGCCAAGAACGGCCCCTCCGGGCTCGAGGCGCCGATGGACGCGCTGACCTGGGTCGCCAGCGAGGCGCCGCGGGGCTTCTACCTGTTCAAGGACCTGAGCGGGCTGCTCGGCGACCGCCGGCTCCTCCGGCGGCTCCGCGACACGGCCATGGCCATCCGCTCGAGCGGCCGCTTCCTGTTCCTGCTCGCCGGCACCGCCGAGCTTCCCGAACCCCTCAAGCCCCTGAGCTACGTCGTCGTCTCCCTTTTCCCGGACGAGGGCGAGATCACCTCGCTGGTTCAGTCCCAGGTCGCCAAGGAACGGGCCAGCCCGTCCGACCTCCAGATGCTGGTTTCGGTCCTTAAAGGCATGAGCCTGACCGAGATCGAGCACCTGCTGCGTCGCCTCCTCGACCGCCACCCTCGGCTCGACGAGGCTTTCTTCGCTGAGGCCTTGTCCGAGAAGGAGCAGATCACCCGCAAGGAGGGCATCCTCGAGTTTGTCCCTCCGGACGAGGGTCTGAGCTCCCTGGGCGGCCTCGACCAGCTCAAGAAGTGGGTCGGTGAGCGGGTCACGCTGTTCAAACCCGATGCGCGCAAGCAGGGGCTGCCGGTCCCGCGCGGCGTGCTCCTGATGGGAATCTCGGGCTGCGGCAAGAGCCTGGCGGTCAAGGTCATCGCTCGGGAGTGGCATCTCCCGCTCTTCCGCCTCGACATGAACCTGGTCTTCGCCGGAGTCCAGGGCTCGGCCGAGTGGGTCTTCCACCGCGCCCTGGAAGCCGTCGAGTCGGTAGCGCCGGCCGTGCTCTGGATCGACGAGATCGAGATGGGAGTCGCCGGCTACCACGAGGGCGAGATGGGGTCGATGACCCGAATCTTCTCGACCTTCCTGACCTGGATGCAGGAGCACCGGGCCGAGGTCTTCGTGGCCGCCACCGCCAACCGCATCAACCTGCTCCCGGCCGAGATCCTGCGCAAGGGACGCTTCGACCAGGTCTTCTTCGTCGACCTGCCGAATGAGGAGGAGCGCAAGGAGATCCTCGGCATCCACCTGCGACGCCACGACATGAAGCCGGCCTCGTACGACATGATCCTGCTCGCGTCGGCCACCAAGGGCTGGAACGGAGCCGAGATCGAGCAGGCGGTCGCATCGGCGCGCATCACCGGCCATGCCCAGGGCCGGCCGGTCGCGCAGAACGACATCCTGGCCTCGTTCGGCAAGGTCATCCCCCTCTCGCGCACCATGGAGGAACAGGTAAAGACCATCCGTTCCTGGGCCAGGACGCGGGCCCTACCCGCGACCACCGCCTCGAAACGAGAGATGTGAGCGTGGACGACGACGCCCGGACGAGCCGCGAGGTCGAGGCCCCGACCACTGAGTGGTTGGTGAACCAGATCGCCCACGCCTTGCGCAACCCGATCTTCGCCGCCCTGGTTCAGCTCGAGGCGTTGGCCCTGCGTAGCGGCCAGGCCCCCGGGGCGGAGATGACCGCCGAAACCGTGTACAAGCAGCTCAAACGACTCGAGCACACCGTCGACGAGATGCTGCTCTATGGCCGGCCGGCCGCGCTCCGCCGCACGCCGGTGGACGTCGGCCGGCTGGTCGGCGAAGTGGCCGACGCCTACCGCCGGGGCGAGCGCGAGGAACCGGCCGAGGTGAGCCTGTCCAGCTCCACCGACGGCCTCCAGGCACACTGGGACGCGGATGCGGTGCGCACGATCCTGGAGCGCCTGATGGACAACGCGGTCCAGCACACCGCGACTCCACACCGCATCGAGATCCGCGTCTCCCCCGACCACGACGACCAGGTCATGATCTCGATCGCGGACGACGGCGATGGGATCGCCGCCGATCTCGCGGATCGCATCTTCCTGCCATTCTTCCCCCAGCACCGCGGGCGACCTGGCCTGGGTCTGGCCATCGCGGCCAAGTTCACCGACCTTCACGGCGGCCGTCTCACCGTCGCGAGTCGCCCGCAGGGGGGCGCCGAAGCCAGGGTCGTCCTGCCGCTCGGCGGTCCAGAGTAGCCCGTGCTGCGGCTCGTCGTCGCCCCGGTTGAGCAGGGGCTGCGCCTCGACGCCTTCCTCGCCGCTGTCACCAACATATCCCGTCGCCGGGCGAGAGCCCTGATCGCGGCTGGGCTCGTCGTCCGCAACGGCCGACCGGTTCGCGTCCAGTCGCGGGCGGTCGCAGCCGGCGACGTGGTCGACCTGTTCGGCGACGACGACGGCTCGCTCCAGGTCCGCCCGACGCCCTCCGGCGGCGTTCGCTTCCTCCACGAGGACCCGTGGTTGCTGGTCGTCGACAAGCCGGCGGGGGTTCTCTCGCAACCCGCCGCAGGCCGCGGGCGCGACGAGCTGTCCCTTGACCAGCAGGTGACGCTGGCCTTGGCCGACCGCGACGGCCGGCGACCGTTCCTGCGCCTGGTCCACCGTCTCGACCGCCTGACCAGCGGCGCCGTGCTCTTCGCGCGCAACCCGCAGGCCACCAAGGCGCTCGCCGGCGCCTGGGCCCAGGGAAAGGTCGAGCGCCTCTACCTGGCCCTGGTCGAGGGCGAGCCGGGGGTCGAGAGGCTGACCATGGCCGAGCCCGTGGCGCGGGCGCAGGACCACCCGTGGCGCTTCCGCGTTGCACCGGCGGGCGCCCCCGCGCGGACCGAGATCGAGGTGCTGCACCGGTTCGCCCCGGGGCGCGCGCTGGTGCGCTGTCGCCTGCTCAGTGGCCGCACCCACCAGGTCAGGGTGCACCTGGCCGCGGCCGGACACCCCGTGCTCGGCGACACGCTATACGGGGCTCGCCGCGGGCCTGGGGTCGCCCGTCCTATGCTCCACGCCCACCTGCTCGACCTGCCTCACCCCCGCACCGGCGAGCCGCTCCGGGTCACGGCACCGGTTCCCGCTGACTTCCGGGCGCTCCTCCCGCGCGAGGCGCTGGAGGCCATCGGGGAGCCCGAGACCGAGAGCTGAGGAGGCCCCATGACCCACTGCCACCCGGGAGACCGAAGCCGCGCCCGCATCGTCCTGGCCAGTGCCTCGTCGCGGCGACGGCGGCTGCTGGAACTCATCGGCTTGGCCCACGCGGTTCGCGAGTCGGGAATCCACGAGCTGCCCCACCGGCACGAGAGCGCCACCGAGTTCGCCCTCCGCGCGGCCCTGGACAAGGCCCGCGCCGTGGCCGCGCTAGACGACGCGCTGCCAGTCCTCGGGGCGGACACGGTGGTCGAGATCGGGGGCCGGATCCTGGGCAAGCCGGCGACGTCGGAGGAGGCCGAAGCCATGCTCGACGAGCTCGCCGGCCAGACCCACCGCGTGCACACCGCCATCGCCTTGGTGGCTGGCGCCCACCACGCGCGCCTCGTCGACACCGCCATCGTCCACTTCCAACCCATGAGCCGCGAGCAGATCCGCTGGTACGTGGCGACCACCGAGCCCATGGACAAGGCTGGAGCCTATGCCGTCCAGGGGGTCGGCGGCCTCTTCGTGCGCGGCATCGAGGGCTCGCCCCACACCGTCGTCGGACTCCCCACCCACCGCCTCGCAGAGCTCTTCGCGGCCTGCGGCCTCGACCTGTGGAGTCTCTTGATCCCGCCCCGGTAGCTCAGGTCGAGCCCGAGCCCGTTGTCGTTACCGCCACCGGACACGCAGAAGTCCACGTGGCCCTCGCAACGGCAATGAAGCTCGCAGACGAACGCGTGGGCGAAGAAGAAGCCCGAGCCGAACACACGGAAAGCCCGCCTCCCGTCTCAATCCCCGTACTTGATGGGCTCCCCGAGCTCGGCCAGCGAGAAGTTGGAGAAGATGTTGTGCCCGTTGCAGTCGAGGACGCGCACGTCCTCCGTGTGCTCGAGCTCCGCCGCCATGACCTCGAAGGGCACTCCGTACAGCTCCCGCACCCGGCCGATCGCCACCTCGTAGGCGATGAACTTGGGAATGCCCTGAAGATGGAACCTCTCCAGCGCCTGCCGGTGGGTCAGGCCCGACAGCGAGGTCAGTACGAGGATCGGCCCGGCACCGGAGAACACGATGTACGCGAGCACGGACTCTCCAGCTCCCCATTGTCGCAGGAGGAGCACGATTGGTTCAACCCCGGTGCGGGTCTCGACCCGCGCAGCCTGGAGCTGGCGGACGCTTTGCGCTTCGTCTGACCGACCGCAGACTTCGCCCATCCTGAGTCAAGGGGATACGCATGATCCGGGCTAGGACCCGGCCGGGAATGCCGCCGCCATCCCCTCGACCACGCTGCGCGCGAATCGCTCGCGCCACGCCCGATCGCGGAGCAGCTCGCGGTCCTCGGCGTTGGCCATGTTGCAGCACTCCACGAGCACGGCGTGCTGCGCCAGGGTGTAGCGGAGCACGGCCGGCACCCAGCTCTGGCGGCCCCTCAAGACGCGATCCCGGATCGGCTCGTACGGGTGGACCATGAGCGCATTGCGCCCGAGCGACTGCAGGAGCTCCCCGGCCAGGTGCCGGGAGGAGGCCTCGCTGCGCGCCTTGAAGTCCGATCCCAGCGCGACCTCGGGCTGACCCAGGTACTCCTGGTAGGTGCGCAGCTCCTTCAGCCGCACCCGGTAGCGCTCCGGCCTGAGGTGGCGCGAGGGCACGTAGACCATGGCGCCGCGCACGCTCGCATGCAGGGAGTCGGCGTGGACCGACAGGAACACCGCGCGGCTGGACGGCACATCCCTGCCCAGACGCCGCAGCACGATGTCGTTGGCCAGGTACCAGCGCAGGTGGACGCCGATTGTGGACTCGACCAGGGTGTACTTTGGCCGCGTCAGCAGGAACTGATCGCGGTCCTGGACCAGGGAGTCCTTGTCGGGAACGCGGTACCCGAGCCCCTCGTCCTGGCGGGTCATCCATACCGTCGCCCGCGTGTGCCTCTCGAGGTTGGCCTTGATCCGGCAGGCGATGTCGTAGACGTAGGTCGACTCCCAAACCCCACCCACCGCCGCACCCGTGTCGCTGCCACCGTGACCGGCATCGACGATGACGTGGACGCCGGACAGGTCGGTGGCATGGACGATCTCGGCGAAGCGGGACAGCTCCTTCTGCTCCGCCTCCCAAGCCAGGCGCCGCGGGTGATCCGGGGGCAGGTGCTCCGGAAGCAGGAGGTCGAGGGAGATGCGGATCGCGTAGCCGACCGGGATCGACGTCACGTCCGCGATGCCCGAACGACGCGCGATCTCGGCCGCCGTGGCGTTGACCTCCTCGGCGTGGAGCTGGCCCGTGAAGCGGACCACGACCGACGAGTACAGGGCCTCGCCCCGCCGTAGCCGGTACACCGCATAGTCGCCCTGGGCGTCACGCTCGAAGGTGAGCGCGCCGGACGACGCGGCAGGTGAGAACCAACCGTTGCCCGGCGTCGGCGACGCGATCGGCGTGACCGTCATCCCGGGCGTAACGGTTGGCCGCGACGTGGCGGTCGGCGTGACGGTCGGCGACGAGGTAGCTGTCGGCCGTGGTGTAGCTGTCGGGGGTGGCGTGAGCGTCGGCGACGGCGTGGCTGTCGGTCGCGGCGGGGCTGTCGGGGGCGGAGTCATCGGGCGTGCGCTGGGCAAGGTCCTGACCCGCGGGGTCGGCGTGGGGCGAGGCTCGAGGTCGCGGAAGACCGGCAGCAGCAGCGCCTCGGGAACGAGCACGCTCTGACCCCGTCGCAGGCCACTCGCCGCAGCCCGGGGGTTGGCCCGGCGCAGCGCGCCGTGGTCGGCCGGCCGACCCGTGAACAGCTCGGCCAGCCACTCCCAGCTCTCCTCCCCGCCGGCGAAGGGGTCGAGCACCGAGTGCTCCCAGCCGCCCGCCACGCGGCCGTCCACCGGAAACAGCCGGCCCACGGTCGCGAGCCGCAGGTCGGCCCGCAACATGGTCAGCGGAACCCTGAGTCGCCGGTCCCGCAGCGGTTGCTCGAGGCCCGGGTTGGCGCTGCGCAGCCCTCCCACGGCGGCAGGTGTCCCGCTGTAGCGACGGGCCAGAGCCACCCAACCGTCCCCCGGACGAGGACGTACGAGCAGGACCGGCGCCTCGCCTCGGCTCCAGCTCACCCTGCCGTGAGGCTCGAGCTCGATCTCGAGCCTCTGCGGCCCCTCGGCCCAGACCTGCCCCCAGGTGACGACGATCACGCTCAGCGCGGCACCGACCGCCCTCGCGATGGCGCCGGGAGAGCGGTACAGGCGAAGCTGCACCAAGCCTAACGCCTCGAGTCGGGTCGGGACCGCCGCTCGCCGGCGCAGGTGCGGCATCCGCAGGCGTAACCGTGCTCGTGCCCGCACCTGAGGAAATGGTGGGGCGAATGGCTCATCGTCAGGAAGGCAGCCCCACGTGGATTGGGCGTAGCACGCGATCTGAAGCCATGGCCACTGGCGTTCCGGCCGCCGAGCGACCGGCAGGGCAAGGGGCAGGCTCGGACGTCGCGGCTGAGGACCTCAAGTCGTATACTGCAAGGAGCTTCCATGGACGGGCCGATGGTACCACGGCATCCCGACTGCACCGCCTGCTCCAAGCGCTTGGGCGCCTTGCCGCCCGCGACCGCGCGCAGCCTCCTGACCTGGGCCGGGAACGTGGCCGAGGAGCCGACCAGGTCCTACGCCCTGTCCCGAGCGGTGCTCGACCTGACCGCCGTCGCCGATGTCGATCACACCTCGGTCCTGGTCCCCAACGGCCGCAGCGCGCTCATCGTCCTTGCCAGCTCCGAGCGGCACATCGTCGGGGACCTCATGGTCGCGCTCGATCGCTACC
>Ga0316628_100004471_pt1 | contig 10984 bp, 10 predicted proteins | sample OWC_Aug_M2_C1_D5_FD_207648 | JGI IMG/M metagenome (GOLD analysis project Ga0316628, IMG submission 207648) | Wetland soil microbial communities from Old Woman Creek delta, Ohio, United States - OWC_Aug_M2_C1_D5_C | ecosystem: Environmental > Terrestrial > Soil > Wetlands | place: USA: Ohio... | reverse complement strand
GAGGAACATCGCGCTGTGGCCTCTGGTGTACCGGTTGTCTGATAAGGCACCGCCGGGCAGCTACGCCGCGCCGGATAAGGGCTGAAAGCATCTAAGCCCGAAGCCGCTCCTAAAAATAGACATCCGTGCCTTCGGGCTGGAGGGCTCCCGTAGAAGACGGGTTCGATGGAGACGGGGTGTAAGTATCGAGGCTTCGGCCGAGGTACTCAGCCCGCGTCCCCCAAACGCCCAAGATTCCAGCTTTATTGCTTGGTCCCGCAGGAGAAATCGGAGCCGTACACGGCGTTCATAGTTTTTTCTTGTTAGCGTGAGCTTTGCTTGTACCCAGTGGTTGGGTATCTGTGTTTTTTGGGTGGGTTGATTACGGTGGCTGTACAGAATGTGCTTTTTTTCTGGGTTGGATTTAACATGTTTTTAGCTAATTTGTCCATTGTCTGTCAATGCTCAGAGGGAGTTACTGGGTTATAGTTCATCGAAATTGTGGGGTGATAACATAATTATGGGTGATCCGGTGTGTAACATGGCCTTCTCGGTACAAATATTATCTGAAGGCTGGTTTCGGTGTGTTTTTTCGTGATAGTGCTAGTGTTAGAAGGATGCCGGCAATCAGAGCCTCTACGGTGTATCCGGGTATCCCGCCGCCTGTGCTCTCCTGTGTCTCTGGCGCGCTTGTCTGGCTCCCTGTGCCGATCACGGTGATGGTGCCAGAGCACTCGTAGTCCAGGGTCTCGAGCGTCAGAGCGCCTTCTTCCACAAGCTCCTGGTACCCGGAAGAGAAGTTCAGGCTATCCGATGTCCATCCATAGGCTGCGGCGTCGATGCCGTACTCTTCTATGATCTCTGTGCCGTTGTCTAGGAAGGACGCGAGGATGCCCATTGTGTACGGTGCGTACTTCTCTGGCTCCTCCTGTAATCGGTTGAAGATGTCAGTCGGGAAGACGGGTGAGTAACTGGCGTGAAGGGTTAGGCTGTATTCACCTGCGGCTATGTCAGCTGGGGCTCTGAACCGTAAACCATGTTCGAAGGGCCCGGGACTACACATTTTTCCGGCATCTGTGCTTGTCAACTCGCAGCCGCCGCCCGTGCCTTCCAGAGATGCGAGGAACCTGACGTAGATAATCTGGTTGCCCGTGTTTGCGGCGAGTACATCAAGGTTTATGGCGCCTCCGCCTGAGATCGTGTCGTTATGTATCTCAGCGTCATCGATCTCCAACCCTGTTGTGAGTTCATGCACCTGAATGTTAAAACTCGACACTCTGTAAGTGATGGAGACCTCATTTTCGATGGCGGCCAGCCACTCATAGTTATACTCCGGTGGGGAGCCAGGCAGCTCATCCTCCTCTTGATCCTGGTGCCATCGGTACCATCTGTCGGCCTGATAGATATCCGTTTCAGGCAGTAACTCCTGGTCCACTAGGTACTGGGTCCAGTTATAGTGTCCGTCCAGCCCCACCTCGGAGGGTAGCACATAGTAGTCTCTGTAGAAGCTCTCCCAACCGTAGTCACCGTAGCTCATGTTATTCGGCGGCGACCACCCGAAGCTCTGGCTCACGAACTCGCATGTGTAGTTCCCGGGGGGTATGTCGCCGGGGATGAATGTGACGTAGTTGAAGTAGTTTAAGCCCGGTTCGCTAAGGTCCTCAGGGAAGTCCACGCGGGAGCACTCGTATCTTGTCCCCTCAGAATCGACGAAGACGGGCTGGAAGCTCATGGAGGTCAGGATGTGGCCAGTGTTGTTTATGAGGGCGCCGATAACTATGGGGCCGTTGATGTAGTACAAGTTCTGGGCAGGGATGACCTCTAGGACGGTGAAGTTGTTTCCTGGGATGTACACTTGCCTGTAGCCTGTCATCGTCTCGACGAGTGTGAACGCGTCCTCCACGGTGCTATTAACAGGCTGCGTTTGGCCGTTGGAGAATCTGATCTCGCCCTCCAGTACAAGGTTGAATGTGCCCGGTACGGCGCCGACGCTGCTCCACTCGGTCTCGATGACGATGTCTTGGTTGGGAGATACCGAGCCTCCCTCAACCGAGCCAGCGTTGAATACTTCACCCCCCGGGGATACGACCTTGATGACGAAGCTGCTGCTCGCCACGTTCGTGTCTCCAGTATTATTTATTGTAGTCCTCAGGACGACAGGGTCACCGAGGAAATAACTGGGAAGCGGAGCCGATACGCAGCCTATTCCACTCAGAGTAAACGACAGGACAAGCCCAATCAACATGACCAATTTGGCGCGCTTTAACACAGTGAATCCACCTTGGAATCGGATTTACTATCATTGACTCGATGTAAAACATTTTCGTTGAATCACTCTCGTGTCAGCTTGATAGTCTTAGCGGGCTGTGATGCGCCAAACCTTGTGTGTTTGGCGTTGACATGGAACCGAGAGGCGGTTTACGCGAGAAACGATAAGGCATAAACGTTCTGTTAACGGTGCATTCCGGCTAACAACACTGTTGGACGATGAAATATTGTCGATTTAGCTGCACCAAAAGACCCTACATCAATAGGAATGTGAATATTATGGCGTCTTGGAGGAAGTGGATGAGCCACGCCTAGGCTGGAGCGAACAGTTAGCACTTCGCACCAAGGTTTATATCCCCTCCCCCCGGATAGCATCAGTATGCTTCATGCGCATAGACGGAGAAAGGACATCAGGAACAGGCTGGTGCGCGCCGAAGGCCACCTGAAGGGCGTCATAAAGATGATAGACGATGACAAGGACTGCCCGGACGTGCTCATACAGTTGGCGGCGGTGAAGGCGGCCCTCGACAAGGTGGGTAAGATGGTCCTCGTTGACCACCTGGAGTCATGTATCTTGGAGGCCGCCAGCTCCGGGGAGGCTGAGGAGCAGGTGGCGAGGCTGGAGGAGGCCCTCTCCAAGTTCATTTAGAGGACGGCGCCGCGTGTGGTCGACAAGCGTAAGGCCATGCTACTGGTGGCAACGGTTGCGTTGGGTGGGGCGAGCTGGGTCAGCCAGACGTTCTCGCTTCTACCTCTAGGGGCCTACAACGCACTGTCTCTGGCAGGCGCTGTCCTGGGCGTCGTCTTCATCGGGCACAGCGCGCTTGTGATGCTGCTGGGCGGCGTGTTCGGGATAGACCTCCTGGCGACCGTGGCCATCGTGGCCTCGATATGGCTGGGCGAGTACCTCGCGGCCTGTGTCGTCGTGCTGATGCTGGGTGGGGGCGAGGTCCTTGAAGGTATAATATCTGATAGGGCGAGCGGAGCCATAGACAAGCTCATCGAGGCTTTCCCGAAGACGGCGACGGTGATCCGGGGCGGCGTGGAGGCTGAGGTCCCCATCTCCGAGATACTGGGCGGCGAGACCGTCTCGGTGAAGCCCGGTGGGATGATCCCGGTCGACGGCGTCGTGTTGGACGGCAGGGCCACCGTGAACCAGTCCTCTGTCACAGGCGAGTCCATGCCCGTGGAGAAGGAGCCGGGGTCCGAGGTCCTCAGCGGCTCGATAGTGGAGCTGGGGGCGATCAGGGTGGAGACGAGGGCCGTGGGCGACGCCAGCACCTACGGTAAGATCATCAGGATGGTGAGGGAGGCCGAGGAGAACCAGGCGCCGATAGTGCGGCTTGCGGACCGCTTCGCTAGGTACTATATTCCACTCATCCTCCTCATCGGCCTCGGCGTGTACTTCTGGACGAGGGAGCCTCTTCGCATGGCCTCGGTGTTCATAATCGCGTGCCCGTGCGCCCTGACGCTGGCGACCCCCATGGCTGTGGCTGCGAGCATAGGAAACTCTGCGAGGAAGGGGATACTCATACGCAACGGGGAGAGCCTTCAGAAGCTGGCTGAGGTCGATACTGTGGTGATGGATAAGACGGGTACGCTCACTGAGGGGCGCCCAGATGTCGTCGAGGTGAAAGGGTTCAACGGGTTCACCGAGAAGCAGGTCCTGGGGTACGCCGCGGGGGCCGAGAGGCACTCCGAGCACCCCGCAGCGAGAGCCGTCATGAAGAAGGCATCGGAGCTCGGCGTCCAGCCTGAGCAGTGCTCCGAGTTCGAGGCCCTGCCCGGGCTGGGCGTCTGTGTGACGCATGAGGGCGTCAGGACCATCGTTGGCAACGAGAAGCTGATGAGGGAGCGCGGCGTCGCCACAGATGCCGAGTCGAGGAGCTACCTCGAGAGAGAACGAACGGCTCACTCTGTCCTCCTCGTGGCCAGAGACAGGCAGATCGTGGGAGCCCTCCTCATGGCTGACAAGCTGAGAGAAGGCGTGCCCGGGACGATAGACGAGATAAAGCGAAGCGGGGCCAAGAGGACGGTAATGCTGACTGGGGACCACAGGGCGGTCGCGGACTCCATCGCGTCGAGCATCGGGGTCGACGAGGTGGCTTCCGACCTGCTCCCCTCCGAGAAGGTGGACCACGTGAAGAGGCTGAAGCGGGACGGGGTAGTAATGATGGTCGGTGACGGCATCAACGACGCCCCAGCCTTAGCGACGGCCGACGTAGGCGTTGCGATGGGTCTGACTGGAACCGACATCGCAATAGAGACAGCCGGGATCACCTTGTCGACGAACAGCCTCGACAGGATACCGAAGCTCCTCAGGATCGGCAGAGAGACCATGAAGATCATCAAGCTGAACATCGCCTTCGCCATGCTCGTCAACGCGGCGGGCATAGTGCTTTCGGCGTTAGGGATCGTGTCTCCTCTTACGGCCAGCATAATTCATGAGGGAAACGCTCTGCTGGTGATGTTTAACTCCCTCAGGCTTCTAAGGGTGGATTAGCTCTTTTTTCGGGCCCTTTTTTAATCAAGTACGCTTCAGATTTGTGGAGTTTGTGATGTTACTTCCTGGCTCTGTTCACATTAAAAGAAATGTGAATATTATGGCGTCCTGCAGGAAGTGGATTAGCCAAGCCCACGCGAAGCCCCCCGTCTCCTGCATGCTCTTACCCAGGAACCAGCCCAGGAACCCCGCCAGCAGCACCCCCACGACCCCATATGGTACCCCGTAGTAGTGGCCCACACCGAAGTAGAAGGTCGTCAGCCAGAGGGCCTGCTCCCGTCCCACGGCCGGCTCAAGGACGCTGAGGGGCGCGGCCTTTAATGTGAACTCCTCGTTGAAGGCGTTCAGCGCAGCTATTATCAGGGCGGTGGGCAGTGCGGCCAAGGCGGCGGGAAGGCTGCTCAGGGTGGGCCTGGTGGCTAACACTAGGAAGCCGAAGGTGCCGGCGCAGAAGATGGCCGCGAAGGTTGCGCCCACCTTGGTCCACGGCTCAGGCTTCTTCATGCCTATGAGTCTTGACGGCGCGGCTTGGGCGTTCATGTCGCCCGCCGTCAGGTACATGTCCCTCGGCCTCCGACCGGTCAGTAGCAGGGCCCCCAGCACGATCAACGCGGGGACGAGCCTAAGCAGGTGTAAGGCCACGTCAGACTGTCCAGGGGGGAGCCCGCTCACCCAGCCGCTCCACACGGCGCTCTCCCTCACCCATGTAACGAGGCCCCACCGCCATCCTCCACCGTAGCCCAGCACGTTAACCATGAGTAGATATGAGAAGTAGAGCCTCAGGGGTCTCAAGTTGGTTCGTAGATACGTTGCCGAGAGAAGGGCAAGGAGGCCAGCGAGTGTGATGATCGGCCACCAGTCTGGCTCGCCCCCCGCGAGTTCACGCCAAGGGATCAGGGTCACGCAGCTGGCCAGCAGAGCAGCAGCCCACGCAGTTGACACGATTCCACTTCGCCCCTCATTCATGTTTTTCACCTGTGATTACCCTATCCTAAATATCTTGGCGAGCGCCTCTCCCACGGCGTCGGGCAGCCCGTGTGCGATACCGGGAGCCACCACGCTCCCCGTCTTCTCCCTCACGAGGCCGAAGAAGAGGCCACCGAAGAAGGTGAACAGGGTCCAGCCCCACGCCAGCTCGAATCTTCCCCTGAAGGGGTTGAACGTGTTGAGGGCGTGGCAAAGTGCGAAGAGAGCGCTGGACACCAGGAGCCCGGGGCCGAAGGCCACGCCCATGATGGTCCAGGGGCGACCGAACTCCTCGTTGACCCTGGACTGGTAGTAGCCCCTGTACATTATCTCCTCGCCGAACCCGGAGAACAGGAACTGCCACGCCACCGTGGACACCACCTTGAGGGACAGCTTGTCCAGCAGGTAACCGGCAGCAACCGGTAGGAGCAGTAGGCCCACCATGACGGCCAGGTCCACACGGGGGCTACCCTCCTCGAGGGGCTTCCCCCCGATCCACCTGAGGAAAATATAGATGGCAGCCGCCTCCCCTACGGCGATGACAGCGGAGGCCACCGGGTCAGTGTACATGTAGCCGAGCCTGTGCATGATCAGCATCGTTCCCAGGGGCACGAAACTGATTAGGTAGCACTTCATACCAACCCCGAGCCCACCCCTCCAGCCCTCCATCGTCAGCCCGTACCTCTTGAAGTCACGGCCTGTGAGGAGCAGGACCGCGACGGGCACTAGGATCAGCAGGGCGCCGGACACGTAGCTCCACCCGAGGAGGGCCACCTCTGCCTGGACCAGGTCGTCCAGAAGAAGCCACCCCACCAGGTATGAGCCCAGGAACACCGCCGCCACCTCAAGAATAGAGCCGCCTCTCATACGCGCCGCCTCTAACCTGAATCACGTACAGCCCCGTGGCCTTCAACGTTGCTGCGGGCCCCGAGGAGCGCCCTCAGCTCCTCCTCCCGGATGTCGACGCTGAGCACCCCGTAGGCACCCCTGATCTCCAGCATCAGCCCCTCGATCAGCCCGACGCCCTCCAGCTCGCCCAGGTACCCCTGGATGAGCAGCCTGTCGCCTGGGCCGCTGGGCATGGACACCTGCTTGATGTGCTCCCTGGAGTTCAGCTCAAGGCTGAATGCGTGGAGACCCGCCTTGGAGCCTGCGCTGCTCATCTAGCCGCCTCCCCGGTTTCCGCGGTGGCACTTAGCCTTCATCATCGATCCCTCGCCATTTGTTGACGCAGTCATTTCGCTCTCAAGAGCCCCGTGGGTTAGATTAACCAACCTGAGGAGCCTTGTGTCCTGCTCCGCACCGATACTAAAATTTTAGTATCTCCTTGCACGCACCGTGTCCGCGGAGAACCTCTGCGACCTCCTCTTCGAGCTCAGCAGCGCCGAGAAGATGAACATACTCAACGCCCCAAGGCGCCACAACATTAATCAGCCTTCTGAAAAAATCCTACACTGAGGATATGGTCGACGTAACCCTGATCTCATCACTCCTATACCCAGTGGCAGCCGTAACGCTGACGATCGCGGCGGCCTACCACGTCCTCAACTTGGCAAGGAACAAAAAAAGGCAGGATGAGGAACTCAAAGTCAGGAAAGCAGAGTTACTGTGGTCGATCTATAAGCGCTGGGACGAGCCCGACTTCCTAAGGTCCTGGAACGAGGTGTCTTCCTGGGAGTGGAAGGATTACGACGACTACATGAGGAAGTATGGGCCAGGCTCAGACCCCGAACTCGAGATCAAGAGGGGCATGATAGGAATCTATTTCGAGAGTGTCGGCGTGCTGGTGCAGAGAGGTCTGATAGACGTGTCCGAGATCGACGACATGATGTCGGGGTACGTGATGGGTTACTGGCGCAAATTCGAGCCCGTCATGGTGGAGTTCCGTAAGAGGCACAATAGGCCTGAGTCTGCAGAACACATAGAGTACCTGTATAATGAGGTGCGCCGGGTTTACGAGGAACAGCACCCAGATGTGTTAAAGGATACCCAACCAGCCGCCGAGCCCTAACCTTTTACCCCCGGCGCCCCAAGCGTATGGGATACCGGGTTGTCAAGCTTCTTCACTAACCAGCCGCCGCCGGACGAGATACGGCGACGCGTCGAGGGCTACCCGGCGTGGGCCGAGGTGGACCTGGACGCCATAGGCAGGAACCTGGACGCGGTCAGGCGGCTCACAGGCGCCGAGGTGGTGCCCTGCGTCAAGAGCAACGCCTACGGCCACGGCCTAGCCGCCACCGTCGCCTACCTCATGACCAGAGGCGTCAAGAGGTTCCTTGTCGCCAAGCTCTGGGAGGCCAGGCACATCAGGGCCGCCGGCCTAGGCTGCGGCGTCATAAACATGGACCCCCTGTTCACCGGCGACCAGTACAGGGAGGCCGTTGAGCTGGGCCTCACCCAGGCCGTATATCACAGGGAGTCCGCGGCGGCGCTGAGCCGGGCAGCATCAGATGCCGGGGCCGTGGCCCCCGTCTGGGTCAAGGTGGACACGGGCCTCGGCAGGGCCGGAGTCGCCCACACGGAGGCCGCGGACCTCATAGAGCACATCTCCAAGCTCAAAGGCGTCAGAATCGACGGCGTCTTCTCCACGCTGCTGGAGGACGACGGCGACGAGCAGCAGATAGAGAGGTTCGTGCAGTTGAGAGAGGAGCTATCGTCCAGGGGCGTCCACGTGGACACCTGGAGCCTGGCAAGCAGCCACGGCGTCTTCTTCAGGCCCGGCGCCCACCTGGACGCGGTGCGGCCCGGCGTCATGCTCTTCGGCTTCTACCCTGTCCCTGAGGCCCGGGGCGGGGTCGTGCTCAGCCAGGCACTGAGCCTGAAGGGGCGGCTGGAGCACGTGAAGACCGTGGAGCCTGGGACGCCCCTCACATACGGAGGCGCCTACATTGCCTCCAGGAGGATGAGGGTGGGCACAATGCACCTGGGGTACAGCGACGGCTACCTGCGGCAGCTGTCCCGGAAGGGCCTCGTTAGGGTCGGCGGCAGGATATGCCCCGTGATCGGGGGCGTGAGTATAAACCACCTTCTGGTGGACCTGACGGGCACAGAGGCTGGCGTCGGCGACGTGGTGGAGGCAGTCAGCAGGGACGGCCCCAACAGCGCCCACGCCCTCTGCGACCTGGCCGGCGTGGAGCCCTACCAGCTAGCCGTCTGGATGAGCCCCATGATCCCGCGCGTCTACACAATGGGCGGAGAGCCGGTCGCCCTCAGTGAGCCCATCCTCGCTGAGAGGGGGGCCTGAGCCGCCCCAGAGCCCCGCCGAGCCTTCAAAGGTTACTGAAGTAATTGGTAACGGTTTATGTAGAGATTCTGAAGTAAATCTGAAATCCCTTTAAAAGCTCAGCGGAGGGCTGTCACCCTGTGAAAACAATGGTGTACTGTAAGAAATGCGGAAAAGAGCTCGAGGACGGGGCGACGTTCTGCCCCGGCTGCGGAGCGAGTCTGGTCGAGGGTAACCTGGCCTACAGGAAGCAAGGCGCAAAGGGATGGGACGCCGGGAGGGTCATAGCCGTCGTCTTCGGAGGCCTCATGATCCTCGTGGGCCTGCCCCTTGCCTTCGCGGGCACGGCCGTAATGGGCGTGACGTCAGCCATGGACGACGGGTCCGGCTACATAGGTGTGTCGGGCTTCGACTTCGAGACCGGCACCCAGGCCCTGGTGTTCAAGGACATGCACGTGGAGGACATGGTCATGAACAGGATCGATAGCCCCGCGATGAGGTTCTGGTCGCCAAGGGCCGGTGACCTGCTGAAGCTCAAGTTCTCCCTTCAGAGCAACAACGGGAAGGACGTGTTCATAGGCATCCTGGACGAGGCCCAAGCCCTCAGCTACCTGGGGGCAGCCGAGTACGAGTACGTCGCCGACTTCGAGATGGAGAGCCCCATCGACGGGCACCCCTACATAACATACCAGCTGCACAGCGGGAGCGAGATCACGGTGAGCCCTCAGAGCATAAGCGCCTGGGAAGACTACGAGATGGGTGACGATGTCACCTTGGAGTGGGAGCCCGAGGGAGGCGACTACTGGGTGGTCATCATGAACGCGGACCTGACGCCCGGCGTGGACGTGGAGACCGGCGCAGGCGTCAGGATGCCGTTCCTGAGCTTCATAGGCCAAGGCATCCTCGTGGGGGGCATCATATGCTCCCTCATAGGCGGCGTCATCGTCTACGTTGGAGTCATCAAGAGGAGCTAAGGTGGTAGAGCATGGTGTACTGTAAGAGCTGCGGGAAGGAGATAGCGGACGACGCCGAGTTCTGCCCGGCCTGCGGCGCCAGGCAGAACGTGAGCGAGCTGGTGCTTGCCACCTGGGGCGAGAGGTTCCTGGCCTTCATCATCGACGCCATACTGGTGGGGATGGTGGCCGGGATCATAAGGCCCATGTACTGGGCGCCCGCCCACATGCCCTTCATCGACCTGGGCGTCAGCAACGTGCTGCTGTTCCTCTACTGGGCGTTCCTGGAGGGGACTCAGGGCCAGAGCCTGGGCAAGAAGGTGATGCACATCAAGGTGGTGGACCTGCAGGGCGGGGCCATCGACATGAGCAAGAGCCTGTACCAGGCCATCGGGAAGGCGTTCCTGCTGCCCCTGGACGTCATCATAGGGTGGCTCATGTACTCGGAGAAGCAGCAGAGGCTCTTCAACTACCTGAGCGGAACCATCGTGGTCAAGGAGTAAGCCTCCGGGCCACACCCCCCCTTTTTTTCTTTACTCAATATTTCTGAATGCGCCTTAACTTTCAGCAAGCCTCAATAAGTTGATTAATCTGAGCCCACGCAACGAACCTAACCAAACGGTGAACGAGACGTGGAGAGCATAGTGGCCGATGGCCTCACCAAGAGGTTCAACGGGCTGACAGCCGTGGACGGCCTGAGCTTCAAGGTCGAGCAGGGGGAGATATTCGGGCTCCTTGGCCCCAACGGCGCCGGGAAGACCACCACCATAAGGATGCTGGCAAGCCTCATCCAGCCCACGGAGGGCGAAGCCTACGTGGGCGGGTTCAGCGTCAGGGGCGACGCCCTCCGGGTCCGCGAGACCATAGGCATCCTCACGGAGAACCCCAGCCTCTACGAGCGGCTATCCGCACAGGAGAACCTGGAGTTCTTCGCCAGGGCCTACGGCGTGGACGACCCCGGTACGAGGAGCGAGAGGATCAGGGAGCTGCTGGAGTACTTCGACCTCTGGGACAGGCGCGGCGACAGGGCCGGCACCTTCAGCAAGGGCATGAAGCAGAAGCTGGCCCTGGCCAGGGCCCTGGTCCACCAGC
>Ga0316628_100004470_pt1 | contig 10986 bp, 6 predicted proteins | sample OWC_Aug_M2_C1_D5_FD_207648 | JGI IMG/M metagenome (GOLD analysis project Ga0316628, IMG submission 207648) | Wetland soil microbial communities from Old Woman Creek delta, Ohio, United States - OWC_Aug_M2_C1_D5_C | ecosystem: Environmental > Terrestrial > Soil > Wetlands | place: USA: Ohio... | reverse complement strand
ATGTCAGAAGTTTCAGGGGCAGGTGTTCGGCCGTGAACCGGCGGCGCTCGGCCAACATCAGGCGCCTGACCGGCGATCGGGATTCACAACGCTATCCGGTGAGCGTAGACTGCATCCTGGGTCACGGCTCTGTCACGTTACGTGACTTTACTGGAGGTGCATTGCTGGAATCTAAAATAATTCGTCGATTCCCAGTTCTCGCTTTTCTGGCGATTCTTTTCGCTGGTGGCCGCATCGAGGCGCATCCGATTGTTTGGGTTGTTCCGGCGCTTGCACGTGTTGCGCCGGAAGAAGCTCCGCGGGATACCAGGCAGATTGTTCTCTGGGCCGGGCGCGGCGAATACGAATCCTTTCAGGTCGTCGTGCGCGGTCCCGCCGGGGGACTGACCGGCGCGACAATTTCGGTTTCCGGGCTGTCTGGTCCGGCGGGACAGATCATTTCGAGGGAGAACGTTCAAATCTATCGCGAGCAATACGTGCACATCGCGCGCGGCAGCCCCGATCGCGGCGGAACGAACCGGCCGCTTGGCCCCGGCTGGTACGCGGACGCCCTGCTTCCCATCAATTCCTCGATACCAAATTCCGCGGGAAACGCGCCGGAAAAAATTAACGCCGCGCAATCTTCCACGCCGTTTCGCGTGGCGGAAGGCAAGAACCAGCCGTTCTGGATCGACGCCTTTGTGCCGCGCACCGCGGCGCCGGGGGAATATCGCGGCATGGTCAAGGTCGCCGGCAAGGATGGTGCGGCCTCCATCCAAATCACCTTGCACGTCTGGAATTTTGAATTGCCGCTGCGTCCGTCGCTTCAATCGGCATTCTGGATTTTCAATGACAGCCAGAGCAATCCGCGCGTTTCTTACGCGGACCGGCCGGAGAACCAGCAGTTGCTGCTCGAGCATAAAATTATGCCGCTCGCCGTGAATGCTGCAAGCGAGCGGGAATTCATCGATCGCTTCGGCCTGAATATTTCCTTGTTGAAATGGTTCGACACGGCGAGTTACGGGCATTGCAAACTGCCCGCCGCGCCTTCCACTAATGATTTGTTGTCGCTCAAGGCGAAACATCAGCCCGATTTGCCTCTTTACGTTTATCTGGGCGACGAAGTCACGAAGTGCCAGAATATTTTCCCCACGCTCAAACAGTGGGCTGGAAATGTCCGTCAGGCGGGCTTGCTCTCCATGCTGACGGCCGCGCCCTTGCCGGACTTGCGAGATGATGGCTCCGCAGGCGACCGCTCCGTGGCCGATATCTGGGTGCTTCTGCCAAAACAATTTATTTCCAACGCGGCGGACGTGGCCGCGGCAAGAAAAAAAGGCGGCCAGTTTTGGGTTTATACCGCCGTGGTGCAGGATTCTTATTCGCCGAAATGGGCCATCGATTTTTCTCCCGCGAACTATCGCATCCTTGGCGGCTTTCTTTCCGAAAGCCAGGGAGTCACCGGATTGCTTTATTGGGCCGTGAATTCCTGGGCCATTCACGCGGTCCCCGACCGCTGGAACAATCTGATCTACAAGGAAAATACGGCGGGCATTCCGCCGGGGGAAGGCTGGCTGGTGTATCCGGACGAAACTTCGGGAGCCGGCGGATTTATCCCATCCATGCGCCTGAAATGGATTCGCAAGAGCGTCGAAGATTATGAATATGTCGAGTTGCTGAAAAAAGCAGGCCGCGGAGACTGGGCTCTGCGCGTCGTGAAAACAGTCGCCGCCGACTGGGCCCACTGGTCCGAAGATCCGCAAGCGATCGAGAACGCGCGCCGCGAGCTGGGCGCGGAACTGGACAGGATTTCCTCGAGAAGTACTGAAGCAAATGGGAATCGATCGCCCGCCAAAAATAAACTGGCTCAATAATCGGAACGAGTCTCGAAAAGTTTCGGAGATTTCCGAAAAACCAAGACGGTTGTCATTCCGAACCCGCTCCTGCGGGTGAGGAATCTCTCCTGCTATTGAATTTCAAACCCAAGAGGGATTTCTCACTTCGTTCGGAATGACGGGTCAATATACTTTTTTCGCACTCAGATTCGTCCGCTGCTGCGGTCAGCCGCGCTTTTTCCGTCCGCTACTCCGCCGAAAACACCAGCAGCGCATTTCCCGTATGGCCCGCCGTGAAGATATAGCCCGATCCCACGAAGAGCTTGCCGTCGGCCACGGTCGGCCCCGGTGCGCCCATCGATCCGCCCTTTGCCGGGACTCCGTTCACTGTTTGATAATCGCGAATCATGTTGTAGTCCCACAGCAGGCGCCCGTCGTCCGTGGCAAACGCGCGCAGCATGCCTTCCGAGCTGCCGGAAAAAATCACGCCGGGGATGGCCGTGATTGCCGCACCTTCGCCGCGCGGACCGGGTGTGGATGGCCCGGCAATCGGCGTGAACCATTTCTTTTCTCCGTTATCGATGCGAATAGCCGCCACGCCTCCGGTGCTTACTCCGAAATAGGCGTACTGGTCGTCCGCCGCGCCGCCGAACCGGATGATGCCCAGGGCGAGTTTTGCAACCAATGGAGTCTTCCAGGCAACGGTGCCTTCGCGGTCGGGATCATGGCCCCAGACCATTCCGCTCTTTTGTCCCGCCACCAGCATGAGGTGTCCGTCCGGCAAGGATTTCAAGATCGGCGAAGAGCCGAAATCGTAGTCGGGACCCATATCCTTCGGGCAATTTCCGAGATTATTTCCCGGGCCGCATCCGGCGAGCCAGGCGTCGTTTTCCGTGTCCTGAACCGCCCACATGATTTTTCCCGTTTTCATGTCCAGGGCCATGATGGCGTCGGTCGTCTTGGCCGCGGGGAAAGTGTAAGCATCCCCGGTTCCGATATAGATGGCGCTGTTTTTTGCGTCAATGGTGGGGGAATTCCACACCGCGCCGCCGTTTGGTCCCCACTGCTGTATGCCCTTGGAATTTTTTTGCGTGGGCTTCGGCGTTCCCGCAACCGTGTAGGTTTTCCAGATTATCTTTCCGGTATTGGCGTCGAGGGCGGAAACGCTGCCGCGAAACGTGCAGCACTGATATACCGAACTGAAACCCGCGGTGCGCTCTTCGCCCGAAGAGACCGGGACGTACAGCCGGCTGTCATACAAGGTGGGCGCTCCGGTGATGCGGGACACCGGATGTTCTTCCACTTTTGTTTTCCAGATCATCTTGCCCGTGGCCGCGTCAAGCATGTACGCATTCGATCGGACGTCGCCGAAAAACGCGCCGAATTTCGTCGCGCCGTGGCCCTTCACTGGACCAATGCTGATGGCGTTGCGTACTCCTCCGTCCGCCTGGAACGACCAATAAATGCATCCCGTGTCCGCGTTGAGCGAGTAGACAGAGCCGGTATCGGTGCCCACGAAAACGCGGCCGTCCGCCACCGTTGGTTGTCCGTACACTTCATCGGCGCCGGGAAAACCGAAGGCCCATTTCAATTTGAGGTGCGGCACCTGATCGACCGTGATCCCCGCGGCTTTCGCGGATTGAAAGCGGGCATTGGACACGCCGTTGCCCCAACCGTTCCAGGAGGGTTTCGAGGTGATATCGGTAATGGCGGGATTGCTCGAGCAATGATTCGGCATGGCCTTGGCTTCGGCGATGGCGTCAACGCCGGGACGGCGGCCGCCCAGATACATGGCCACGGTGCGCTTGTCATCGTCGGTAACATCGGTCATGGTGTTGTGCGGCGCCTTGGCGAGTCCGGCCATCACCTGTTCGGGCGACAATTTCCATAGTGCCAGCACGGCCGGCGTCGTGGCGCTGCTCGCGGGATTTCCATGGCATTTCGCGCAATGATCCTCGAACAGGACGGCCCCTTCGGTGCCTTGGGCGTGCGCAGCCTGGACTGCGGGCCAGAACAGGGTCATGAGCGCCATAAAAATCCAGCCGAATCGTTTCATCGGAAGTGTCTCCTTGAGATAACTTTGAAATAACCTTGAAATGAATAAATCAATAAAGTCCGTGAAGAAATATACATCTCTCCGCGTTCGCGCACAATGCGCTTGCAAGTTCACTCAGCTATGCAAATTGGCACAGGGCGCACCCGCGCAGGGCCGCAATCACAAGGTGCTGGATTTTCCGTGTTTATGGAGCATAATGCCAGACATACTCAAGCTCCATTTCAGCGAAGCATGCCAATAGCACGGCTGAGGAGCGGCATGAAAATCGAGGGAATTTCGCAAGCGGCATGAGCACACCAGCGTCCGACTCCAAAGTTCGTTCCGTGATCCGGGTGGCCAGCGGCAACTTCCTGGAAATGTACGATTTCATGGTGTTTGCCTATTACGCGTCCTATATCGCGCGCGAAATATTTCCCTCGAACAATCAATTCGCATCCTTGATGATGACGCTCGGAACCTTTGGCGCGGGCTATTTGATGCGTCCTCTAGGGGCCGTGGTCCTGGGCACTTACGTGGACCGCAAGGGAAGGCGCGAGGGTCTCCTTTTCACATTGTCCCTGATGGCCATTGGAACGCTGGTGATCGCGTTGACCCCCTCGTACCGCACCATTGGAATCATCGCGCCCATCGTGGTCGTGCTGGGAAGGCTGTTGCAGGGATTTTCCGCGGGCGTCGAGTTGGGCGGCGTTTCCGTATATCTGTCGGAGATCGCCACGCCGGGCCACCGGGGATTTTATTGCGCGTGGCAATCCGGCAGCCAGCAAGTGGCGGTGATGTTTGCCGCGCTGCTGGGAGTCGCGCTCAGCTGGCTGATGCCGCCGGAGCAAATGACGCGCTGGGGCTGGCGCGTGCCGTTCCTGATCGGTTGCTTGATTGTTCCACTGCTATTCTGGATGCGCAGCTCGCTGAAGGAAACGGACGTGTTTCTGAAACGCAAGCGCCACCCGGAGGTTTCGGAGATTCTGCTGTCGCTGGTGAAGAACTGGGAAATTATCGGCGTGGGAATGTTCATCTCCGTGATGACGACGGTCAGTTTTTATCTCATCACCGCGTATACGCCCACGTACGGCCGCGAGGTCTTGCATTTGAGCGCTCGCACGAGCCTGATGGTGACCTTATTCGTGGGCTTCTCGAATTTCATCTGGGTGCCTACAGGCGGCGCCATTTCGGATATCGTGGGCCGGCGTCCCGTGCTCATATTTGCCTCGGCCGCGGCCATCTTGACGCCGTATCCGGCGATGCTTTGGCTGGTCAGCAATCCGTCGTTTACGCGCATGCTGATCGTGGAACTGTGGCTTTCCGTGCTGTTCGGCAATTACAGCGGAGCCATGGTGCCGTATCTCACGGAAATCATGCCGCCGGACATCCGCACGTCCGGCTTTTCGGTGGCGTTCAGCCTGGCCACCGCGATTTTTGGAGGGTTTACACCCGCTATCTGCACCTACCTGATTCACGTGAGCGGAAATGCGGCCATGCCCGCGCTTTGGCTGAGCTTCGCGGGGATATGCGGTTTGGCTGCGACGGTGGTTTCCGGGTGGCAAGGAATTATGACGCCAGCGCGGGCATCCAGCGAGCCTGCCGATTAGGGTGGATTACTTGCCGTAAATGTAGTTGAGATTTTGATTTAGCCTGGCCGGTTAACGGGAATGCTGATGAGTGGCGCCAGCCAGACTCTGGGGCCACCAGAATCCGCTCCCATAAGAATTCAGTCTTACACGTAGGCGATCCAGCGTCCGGCGGCCACAATGCCGAACCACAGCAGGATCGAAATCAATCCCGCAGCCCGGGCCGCTAGCGGCGCGACACGATCATTTTCCCACTTGTCCACGCTCTGGTAGGCGATCAAGTGAAAAACCAGCGCGTTCAATCCCGCCACCACGATCAGTATCATCTTGATCTGAAATCCCAGATTCTCGAACATCTTCGTGGCTTCGGAAGCGAATAGCAGCACTCCCGTAATCACCTGCACCAGGAAGCCTATCCAGGCCCAAGGCAGAAAACGCCAGGCCACCTTCGATACGGGATGCTCCCGGTACGTCAAGCCCATCAGACGCAGGTCCAAAATCGATGTGCTACCCACCAGCAGCACGATGCCGATGATATGCACCGTCTCAATGATGGGAAACAGCCACGTCGAATCCCGAACCGCTGTGCCCACGCCTGTCAGTTCGAGCCACTCACAGATGGTATATAAAAAATGCATTTCCCTGATCCTCGCAATTAGTCAGATAAATCCATCTTACACCGAACGCCGCCCGCCCGGGGTCACGCTTGCTCGGGCGCACATATTTCTTCCTTGCCTGCCGCTCAGCTCCTGCCGTTTAAGACGCGTTTCGCGGATGCGGCGTTTCGCGCGGGAATGGCGCGCCATGGCGAGGCCTCTCCCGGATATTCCTGGATGGAACGAAGCGGGCGATTCTGAATTGATTTATTTCATGCCGAAGATCGTATGCAATGCGACGGCTGATTTCCAGATACTGTTCGGCTAATCGTCCGGAAAATCGAATTTCTCCGGAATCGAGCATTGTTCCGGGAAGCTCTTGGATGTATTGTGCCGTATGCCTTAAGATTTGCAACCGGGATGAGAATAATAGGGAATTCGTAAGTCCTTGCTATCAGGGGGGTGTGATGGGGAAGCGGAACGTGGTGATGTGCGCCTTGCTGTGCCTAGGTCTGATTGGATGCAAGAGCGAGCCGAAGGTGGAAACCAAGATTCCACAGGAAGAGTTGGACCGAAAGAATCCGCTGGCCTCCGATCCCGGCGCGATCGCCCAGGGAATGAAAGTTTACGGCGAGACCGATTGCGCGCTGTGCCACGGCAAGACCGGCGACGGCAAAGGCGTCGAGGCCAAGGACATCAGCATGAACGTCCAGGATTGGCGAAAGCCGGGTTCGCTGGACAAGTTCACCGATGGCGAACTCTCCTACCTCATCACAAAAGGAAAAGGGAGGATGCCGAAGTACGAAGGCCGAAATTCTCCCGAAGAGATCTGGCAGATGGTGGCGTATATCCGCTCGCTCCCCGGCAGCGCGGCGCACCCGTAGGACAGACTTTACAGGCTGCGGAAAAAGTCGCATTTTCCGTCATTCCGAGCGAAGTGAGGAATCCCTCTTCGATTGAAACCCAGGAAAAGAGGGATTCCTCGGCAAAAAACATGCCTCGGAATGACGGTGTTTTGAGTTTTTCCGCAACCTGTTTAGTCTATCGCTTTTGCGGTCGCTCGGAAAACCGAACCCGACAGGTTGCACTAGCAGCGGAAAATCTAAAGACGTTGTCATTCCGAACCCGCTCCTGCGGGTGAGGAATCTCTCCGGGGTCGAACGCCAAAGAAAGAGAGATTCCTCACCCGCAGGAGCGGGTTCGGAATGACAATATTTCGAGTTTTTTCGGGCAGGCAGTGAATCCTTTCTTGCCGCGTCGATGTGCCACACTTGGTCAGTCTTTCCCCAATATAAAACCACCATCGAAACGACCATATTGACTCCGGCTTGCTGACGTCGTACATCTTGTAAGTATGAATATGCGTGTTGACGGGGGAAATCTCCATGGCCATTCCTGAGAGAGAATCCGGTTTTTCTCATTCATCCAGCAAGGCAGCGCGTCAACTCCGGCGGCGCATTCCGGCGGTCTCGCTTCTGCTCTTGCTGGGCCTTGCCGCTGCCGGACTGCTGCGGGCCGGCCAGGCTTCCGGCGACGGGAAGAGCCCGGACGCGGGTTCTCGCGGCGTGGACATGTCAATCCTGGACAAGACCTGCAAGCCCTGCGAGGACTTCTACCACTACGCCAGCGGCGCCTGGCTGGCCAAGAATCCCGTTCCGGCCGCCTACCCGAGTTGGGGCCGTTTCAATGAATTGGCGGAGAGAAACCGGGAGCTTCTGCGCCAGATTCTGGAAGGCGCGGCCGCGAATACGAAGGCGGCCTCCGGATCGAACGAGCAGAAGATTGGCGATTTCTACGCCAGTTGCATGGATGAAAAACAAATCAACGCGCAGGGCGTGAAACCGCTCGAACCGGAATTTGCCAGGATTGACTCGATCCAGACCACCGATGGGTTGCAGTCCGAAGTCGCGTGGCTGCAGGCCATGGGTGTCGGTGCGGTTTTTGAATTCGGCTCGACGCAAGACGCCAAGAATAGCACGCAAGTGATTGGCGGAGCCGAACAGGGCGGCCTGGGATTGCCGGACCGTGATTACTACACCAAGACTGACGACAAATCGAAACAAATCCGCCAGCAGTACCAGGAACACGTCGCCAAGATGCTCCAGTTGGCGGGAGACAGCCCCGCCAAAGCCTCTTCGGAGGCGGAAGCAATCCTGAATCTCGAAACCAAGCTGGCCGATGCCTCCTTGACTCGAGTCGAGAGGCGCGATCCGGAAAAGACCTATCACAAAATGGATCGCTCCGAACTTCAGGCGCTGACGCGCAACTGGTCCTGGGACAGCTATTTTCAGGACATCGGTCACCCCGGGATCACTGCCGTTGACATCACCGCGCCGAAATTCTTCGAGGCCGTGAACGAGCAGCTAAAGGATACGTCTCTGGAAGACTGGAAAGTGTATCTGCGCTGGCATCTTCTGAATTCGGCCGCGCCCTGGCTGTCTCAGCCGTTCGTCGACGAAAATTTCGATTTCAACGGGCGGACCCTGCAGGGCACGAAGGAATTGTTGCCGCGCTGGAAGCGCTGCGTGACTGCCACCGACCACCAGCTGGGCGAGGCGTTGGGCCAAATCTATGTCCAGAAATATTTCCCGCCCCAGGCCAAGGCTCGAGCCCTGGAGATGGTGAACCAGTTGACCTCAGCCCTGCGGGATGATTTGAAGACGCTCTCCTGGATGGGGCCGGCGACGCGCAAGCAGGCGCTGGAAAAACTCTCCTCGTTCACGCGCAAAATCGGGTACCCGGACAAGTGGCGGGATTATTCGGCCTTCACGGTGGACCGCGGCCCGCTCGTCTTGAACCAGATGCGCGGTTCGCAATTTGAATTCAAGCGCGATCTCGACAAAATCGGCAAGCCCGTCGATCGCACGCAGTGGGACATGACTCCGCCCACCGTAAACGCCTATTACGATCCGGAGATGAACGAAATCGTGTTTCCCGCGGGCATCCTCCAGCCGCCGTTTTTCGATCCCAACGCCGACGACGCTTCCAATTACGGCGCCATGGGCGCAGTGATCGGCCATGAAATGACGCACGGCTTTGACGACGAGGGAAGAAAATTCGACGCCAAAGGCAATTTGCGCGACTGGTGGACTTCGGAGGACGAAAAGAATTTCAACGCGCGCGCCGAGTGCGTCGAAAAACAATTTGACGCCTACAAAGTGCAGGACGACATTCACGAAAATGGCAAACTCGTGCTCGGCGAGAGTATCGCCGACCTGGGCGGCCTGAACCTGGCCTATCGCGCCCTCCACAAGACCCTGCAAGGCAAGAAGCCCGCGCTGGTCAACGGGCTTACGCCCGACCAGCGCTTTTTCCTGTCCTACGCGCAAATCTGGGCGTCCAACGACCGGCCCGAATTCGAGCGCCTCATGGTCAACACGAATCCGCATCCCCTGGCGCGATACCGCGCCATCGCCGCTCCCTCCAACATGCCTGCCTTTGCTCAGGCGTTCGGCTGCAAGGAGGGCGAAGCCATGGCGCGGCCGTCGGCGATTCGCTGCCAGATCTGGTGAGTGGGAGTGGATGACTGCGGGCTTTACGGACGCCGGAAAATAACTTTTTGTTTGTCATTCCGAGCGGAGCGAGGAATCCCTCCGGGTCTGACGGCCAGAAGAAATAGGGATTGCTCACCCGCGGGAGCGGGTTCGGTTCACCGTGAACGGAATGACAAAGTTTTGCGTGTTTTCCGCAGATCGTTCCCCCTGTTTTCTTTTGGGTTATTCGGCGCACGCGCGCACCACGCGAATTTTGTTTGCGAATTCGCTGGAGAAGATCAAAAGAAAACAGGCTGAAGCCTGTTCTACTTTTTTTTGTCCGGAAACGGGATGAATTCGTAGCCGAGGCCCCGCACCGTCACCAGGTGGCGCGGCTTGGACGGCTCATCCTCGATATACTTGCGCAGGCGGACGATGAAATTGTCGATGGCGCGCGTGTCGGTGTCCTCGTGCAGATCCCAGACATTTTCCAGGATGGCCTTCCGCGAAACGGGATGCCCGACGTTTTGGATCAGGTAGCGAAAAAGTTCCGATTCCATCAGCGTGAGTTGCAGGGTCTGCTTGCCTACGTGCAGGCGGAGATTTTCGAAGTCCACGCTTTTTCCGGCAAAATTAAATGTTTCCGGGACAACCGCCGCGCGCCCCGCGGATTTTGCCGCGAGCTGGCTCGCGCCGTGCTGCCAGTTCTTGCGGCGCAACATGCTCTGCACCCGCGCGATGAGGATGGCCAGATTGAACGGCTTCGGTAAATAGTCGTCCGCGCCCGCCGCGAATCCTTCCAGAACATCCTCGGGGCGCGCGCGAGCCGTCAGCATCAGCACCGGCACATAATTTTTCGCGGCCCGCAGCGCGCGGGCCACCGCAAAACCATCCTGGCCGGGAAGCATCACATCCAGAACGACCGCGTCGAACTCTTCCTTGTTTTCCAGCAGCCGCTCCAGGGCTTCCTCACCCGTGGCGGTCACTTGAACCGAATGGCCTTCCTGCTCCAGATTGAAGCGGAGTCCCTCGGCCAGGTGCGCTTCGTCTTCCACTACGAGGATGCGGCTCATACGCGGTAGACCCTGGGAAGCCGCAAGGTGAACATGCTGCCTCGCCCGACGCCTTCGCTTTCCGCGAAGGCGTCGCCTCCATGGCGGCGCGCAATCGAACGCACGATGAACAGTCCGAGGCCCGTGCCCTTGACCCGGCCACTTGCCGAACTCGCCACCCGGTAAAAGCGTCTGAAAATCCGCTTCAATTCGGAGGGCGGAATTCCGACTCCCTGATCCTGCACCTGCAGCAGGATCGTATCCATGTTCGGAGTCTGCAGATCGACGACGATATCTTTTTTTTCGTCCGAATACTTCACGGCATTTTCCACCAAATTGAAGACCGCCGTGCGAAGTTCCTGGGGGTTCCCCTTGACCAGGAGTTTTTCCGCCGGCGCGGCGGTGAGCCGCAGGGACTCGGGCGGCAAGTGAT
>Ga0316628_100004469_pt1 | contig 10986 bp, 7 predicted proteins | sample OWC_Aug_M2_C1_D5_FD_207648 | JGI IMG/M metagenome (GOLD analysis project Ga0316628, IMG submission 207648) | Wetland soil microbial communities from Old Woman Creek delta, Ohio, United States - OWC_Aug_M2_C1_D5_C | ecosystem: Environmental > Terrestrial > Soil > Wetlands | place: USA: Ohio... | reverse complement strand
TTGAACTTGAGGGTGAAAATGTCTTTGGCACATGACGAAAGTGATAATCTATACCCTGGACACTTAGGCTGCTCCGGGTGCGGCGAAGTCATTGGTCTCAAGCTTGTTTTGCAAGCCGTGGGGAAAAGAGCGATCGCCGTTGTCATTCCCGGTTGCATAGGGATTATTATCGGCCCTTATCCTTTTTCAACGTTCAAAATACCTTTCTTCCACACAGCATTCGAAACCGCCGGAGCCACCGCCGCGGGAATATCCAACGCCCTTTTGGCCAAAGGGGATGAGGAGACGGTCGTTGTTGCCTTGGCTGGAGACGGTGGCACCGCAGACATAGGCATTCAATCGCTCTCCGGCGCTGCCGACCGGGACGAGAATTTTATCTACTGTTGTTTTGACAACGAAGCCTATATGAATACGGGGATTCAGGTCAGTTCTGCCACGCCTCAGCTTGCCTGGACGATGACCACACCGCTCGGAAAAGCTGGGAGAAAGAAGAACATGGTGGAGATCATGGCGGCCCACCATATACCCTATGTGGCTACTGCCTGCGCCTGTTTTCCGGACGACCTGCGAAGAAAAATTACAGAGGCCAAAAAGATCAAGGGGACTAAATACATCCATATCCTTTCGCCCTGTCCCACAGGCTGGCGCTTTCCTGAGAGGTTGACCCCTAATATCGGCAGGTTAGCTGTTGAGACAAGATATTTCCCTCTTTATGAGATAAGAAACGGGAGAGAGGTTAGAGTCACCCACAAGCCTAAGGATCTTCCGATTGAGGACTACCTATCGGCTCAGGGCAGGTTTAAGCACCTGGCTAAAAGTGATTTGGACAAGATAAAGAAGGAGATTGACAGAAATTGGGACGAATTAACAAGCAGGGAAGGTGAAGCTCCCGGTCCACAGGACGGGGCTTCCCGGAGATGAAATATCATTCATATTGTGCCCCTTTACCCCGCCTACAATGCGGGGCTTGCGGGGCGCTTGCCGGCCAGAGTTCCCACTCTCGAACAGCAGACACCGAGATGAACTGTTATTAATATTGCAGAAAGTACAATCCTTTTCCATGAAATCAGATGCTCCACCGATACCGAGCCCTATCTAAGATGTGACCAGCCGGATCTCAACCATTCAACCTTCAAAGGCGCCTTCTCTATGATGCTCCCCGACCCCGCCTACCCCACGCCCTGAACCTAGCATGGTACAGGGCAGCCGGGCCCAGGACGGGGCATGCGGGGCTACAATGGTAATCCACATCGAATTTGTCTCTGGGACAATTTAGATTTGAGGTGAGCAACAAAATTCTCTTGACTTTTAAATGCCCCTTAAGTAAGTTGAGGCTGTGTTTTTTTTCAATGCGGTGTCCATCATCGAAAACATCATCTCAATTTCTCTTTTTCTTCAACCAAAATCGTCCGCGCTGATGTTCGCACAGGATGCGCCGTATGACGGAGTGGACCGAATGAATCTCTATATAGAGTTGGAGTGAGAATTCTGTCCTTTCCACACAACACCAACAGAACCATTTGGAAAAGGGGGGCCAACATGATCAAGCCTGTAGGTCACACAGGGCTGGTGGTCAGGGGGATGGACAAGATGGTAATTTTCTATCGAAAGACCTTCTAATATTGTTGTTAGGTGTTTTCCACCGTGGCCTGAGCACACTGCCACCGAAAACCGTGAAGTTTGTCAATCTGGGAGGCGGAACGATGAACATTGCAGGAGCCGTAGCATTCGTGACCGGAACGAATCGAGGTATCGGCGCCCAGTTCGTCAAAGCGCTGCAAGTGAGGGGCGCTGCCAAGATCTATGCTGCAACCCGCAGCGGTGCGACGACCGAAGCAAGTGTGATTCACGTCAAGCTAGACATCACCAAGCCGGACGAGGTAACCGCGGCCGCCACCATGGCACGCGACACGACGCTGTTGATCAACAATGCGGGGGTCAATTTCAATACGCCGTTGCTGAATCCCCCGACGGTGGACAACGCCAGGGCGGAGATGGCAGTGAACTATTTCGGTACGCTCGCCATGTGTCAGGCATTCGCCCCGATCCTCGGCATGAATGGCGGGGGCGCCATCGTCAATATGCTGTCGATCCTCAGCCGCGTGAACCTCCCCCTGATGGGGAGCTTGTGCGCCTCGAAGGCGGCGGCGCTCAGTCTGACGCAGGGCGTGCGGGCGCAGTTGGCTCAGCAAGGCACCCTGGTGATTGCGGTCATGCCCGGGGCGGTCGACACCGATATGACAAAGGACTTTCCCCCGCCCAAGATACCCCCTCTCGAAGTCGCCAAGGCGGTGCTGGACGCAATCGAGGCGGGCATGGAAGAAATCTATCCCGGCGATATGGCCCAGGGAATAGCGCAGCGTCTCGCGGCCGATCCGAAGGGTGTCGAAAAGGAATTGGCCCGCTATCTGCCGGGCTGAGACAAGACGGGCAGCAAAGCGGGATGGCAAGCATGTAATGCCGGTCGAGGTGCCCAAGGCAGAAGGGAACGTTCTGTACGGTTCATGAATGCTGGTGTGTCGAGGGGCGAAAGGGAGAAGCGGGGGGAGGAGGTGCGGATGGAGTCCGGCATGCTCCCTACACCTACCTTGAGCCCTCCGAGGTTTCTTCTGGCCTGATCAATGCGACTGGGAAAATTTCAATTGAGGAAGGAGCATACATGATCACTTCAATTGGGCATGCAGGTTTGGTCGTCAGGGACATGGACAAGATGGTCGACTTCTACAAAGATGCCTTTGGATTTGAAGTCGTCCTCGACACTCTGGTGGGTGGTAAAGAAGCAGATGACATCGTAGGTTTTCACATCAAATCTGAGCGGATCGTTCTTATGAAACTGGGCGATGCTCAGATTGAACTTCTCCAGTACAAACCCGCCGGAAGAGATTATCCTAAAGACTACAAGAGCAATGATCTGTTCGGGGTCCATCTAGCCTTGGAGACCGATGATATGGAAAGGGATTACGCCTCGCTCAAGGCAAAGGGGATCACGATTATCTCCAAGGGGCCGCAAACCATCCCTAAGTCACATCCTATCTTTGCGGGGACCAAAGTTCTTTACGTCCAAGACCCCGAAGGACATCCCCTGGAGTTGATTCAAATGCCCAAACAGTGACGTAACCATGAAAAGGAGGAACCTATGTATTCGATCGGAATCGATACCGGAGGAACTTTTACAGACGTCATCCTGATTGACCAAAAAGGGAATATCACCGTGAAGAAAGTTCCTTCCACCCCAGATCATCCAGAACAGGCAGTGATCAACGGACTGAGAGAAGTCGGGGTCGACCCGGTTCAGATCACCCGGTTTGTCCATGGGACGACGGTGAATACCAATACCATGTTGACAGGAACAGGGGCCAAGACCGGTCTGATCACCACTCTCGGTTTCAGAGATATCCTGGAGATCAGACGCGCTCACCGGTTGGCTGATTATGCCAATATTTACAATCTTCAACAGGATCTCCCTAGACCCCTCGTCCCGCGACGCTTCAGAAAAGAGGTGACGGAACGGGTCCTCTACGATGGATCCGTCCTCCGATCCCTGAATGAAGAAGAAGTCCGAGCCGTTGCAGAGGGATTTAAAGCGAGAGGGGTCGAGTCTGTGGCCGTGGCCTTCATCTTTTCTTATAACCACCCGGATCATGAAAAAAGGGCCAAAGCCATTATTGAAAAAATCATTCCAGGTGCTTTTGTCACGACATCAGTCGAAACGGATGCGGTCTTTCGCGAGTACGAGAGGACAAGCACCACGGTGATCAATGCCTATCTGGGCCCGCGCTCTAAAACCTATTTCTCTACTCTTGGCCAGAAGGTCAAAGAAGAGGGAGTGAAGGCAGAGGTCCTGCTGATGGCCTCCAACGGAGGCACCGTCAGGCTCCAATCCGCGATTAACAAGCCGGTGACGACTATTCTTTCCGGGCTTGCGGGAGGATCAATTGGTGGGGCTTTCATCGGGCAGCTGACCCATCGTAAAGATGTCATTACGATTGACATGGGAGGAACTAGTTGCGATGTTTGCCTCATTCATAATGGGGTCCCAACCGTCACAACCGAAGGTGAGATTGCCCATCACGCGCTCACGATTCCCATGATCGATGTCCACACCATAGGGGCTGGGGGAGGAAGCATAGCCTGGATTGATTCCGGCGGCGCCCTACGTGTGGGTCCCCAGAGTGCCGGTGCCGAACCAGGACCGGCCTGTTATGGCAAGGGAGGGCTTCTTCCCACGGTGACAGATGCCGACCTGATCCTGGGATATCTCAATCCTAAGAATTTCTTAGGAGGCAAGATTCTTCTCGATACGGAAAAAGCGAGAGAGGCCATTACAAAATATGTGGTCGAACCCTTTGGATTCCGTTCTCTCGAAGAGGCAGCTTATGCGGTTCATCAGATCGTGAATTCGAATATGTCGAGCGCCCTCAGGGTTGTATCCGTGGATAAGGGCTATGATCCGAGGGAATTTACGCTCGCCGCTTTTGGAGGCGCCGGGCCGGTACACTCTCTCTCCCTTGCCGAGGCCCTCAATATTCCAGAAGTTCTGGTTCCCCTATACCCCGGAATCCACTCTGCGGTGGGTCTGCTGGTCGCAGACAATCAACATGATTTTAGAAGATCTTACCTCGTTCCTATCGATCAGGCTGATCTCGGGTATTTGGAAAAAATTTACGCCGAACTGGAAGCGGAGGGACGTGTCCAGCTCACCCAAGAGGGAATTGCGAAGAACGACCATGAGATCCAGCGTTTTGCGGAAATCCGTTACATAGGACAAGCCCATGAAGTCAATCTCCCTGTCCCATCAGGGAAGATTACAAAGACAACGCTTGAGCAGATCAAGAAACGATTCCACGAGGCTCATTTTCAACTTTTCAGCCACTCCTCTCCACAAGCGCCCACCATGTTTGTCACTCTTGCCATCAAGGCCATCGGCCGGACCCCCAAACCCGTCTTCAAACGGTTTCGCAAAGGAAGCGGGAAACCGACCCCGGCCGGCAAGAGAAGGGTTTATTTCGGAGAGTACCGAAAATACATAGACACGTCTGTGTATGATCGGAAGAATCTGTTGGCCTCACAGGTGATCAATGGGCCGGCCATTCTCGAACAGATGGATTCTACGACGGTGGTGCTTCCCGGCCATAAGGCGATTGTTGACACGGTAGGTTCTCTGATCATCCGGAGAAGATAGCCAAGCACAACAGAACAAGACTGCACGAGGAGGAAGGTTATGGCAGCGAAAAAAAAGAGGAAGATCGATCGAGTCACTCTCGGTGTCCTTGGGAATGTGCTTCATGGTATCACCCGGGAGATGGGTGTCACCATGCGGCGGACAAGCTATTCTAATATATTCAACGAGGGCTATGACTACACCTGCGGAATCTTTGACGCAAACGGCCAGATTGTCGTCCAGGACGAGCATGTCCCGATCCTGATCGCTTCCATGGAACTGACGATGAAACATCTTCTGAAGACGGTAGGTGTTAAGAACATACACCCTGGGGATATATTCATTCAGAACGATCCCTACCACGGTGGCTGTCATCTCCCTGATATCGCCACGATCAAACCGATTTTTTATAAGGGCGAGCTTATCATGTTCATTGCCAATCGGGGCCACCACATCGATGTAGGAGGGCACCGGCCAGGAAGCTTTTCAGGGGATAGTACTGACATTATTCAGGAAGGGCTCCGCATGGACTGCCTCAAGTTTTACGACCGGGGTGTCCGGAACGAGGCTTTCTGGAAGTTCTTTCTCGATAACGTTCGGCTCCCCAATTTCACAAACGGAGACATGAATGCCCAGATTTCTTCTCTCACCATCGGAGAGAGATCGGTGATGCAGACTCTCGACAAGTATGGCAAGGATCTGATTCTCCAGGCCATGGGAGAACTCATCAGCTATGGTGAACAGTACATGCGGGCTGAAATTGAGAAATTTCCGGATGGGATCTACACCTTTGAGGACTACTTCGACCCGGACGTTTTCTCAGAACAGTATCGAATCAAGATGGCGACAACAGTGAAGGGAAGTGACATTATTATCGATTTCACAGGGACAGATGGTGCCGCCAGGGGACCGCTGAATATCAACTACCCTGTCACAGCCGGTGCCATCTATATCGCCATGTTGGCCCTCACCAGTTCCGAAATTCCTAGGAATTCAGGCGCCTACCGGCCAATCAAAATCATCGTCCCTCCTGGATCGCTCGTCAATGCCCAGCCTCCCTCTCCCTGCGTTGGCGGGACGACCGAAGGAGCCTGTCGAATTATCAACATGTTATGGTGTTGTCTTGCCCCAATCCTACCGGGACGGATTGTCCCTTCCCATGCCGACAATACCAACAACTTCAACGTCTCCGGGATCGACCCTCGAACCAAATTTCCGTACATCTGGTACCAATTCCCGCCCAGCGGATGGGGAGCTCGTCAGACCAAAGATGGTCTCACTGCTTGTATCAGCATCACGGGAGGCGATACCAGCAATACGCCCCAGGAAGCCCTTGAGATCAACTACCCTTGGATCACAGAAAAGTACGGTCTGGCGCAAGATTCGGGGGGACCCGGGAGGTGCAGAGGGGGAGTGGGTGCAGAGTGGGTGCTCCGACCCTATGATCATGTCTCGGAATATAGCTGCCACACGGATCGGGCCGTCATCCCGCCCAATGGCATCTATGGCGGAATGCCAGGACTCCATGCCGCCTGGAGAGTATACCGAAACTGCAAAGCCATCGTAAGGACAGAACGAGAACTTCGAGAGGTCTGCGAGAAAGAGGAAGATTTCGGCTCCAGGACAGGAAACAAGTATATCCATCCCGAGGATTTGCTCTATTGCCGACCACCCGGTGGAGGGGGGTATGGAAATCCGTATGAGAGGGATGTCAAACTGGTCGAGGAGGACATTCTCGACGAGTATATTTCACCAGAGGCTGCTCGGAGAGACTATGGGGTGGTCTGGAACGAGAAGCTTGGAAGGATTGACCTGGAAGTGACGAAAAAGGTGAGGGAAGAATTGGCTGGAAAAAGACGGGACATCTACATCGACCAAGCCACCAAACCTTATGCTCAGATCGAGAAGAGAATCCTCACCTATGACGAGGCGGGCGTGAAAAGGAGGTGATCGAAATCAAGATCTCGAACAATCTTCCGTTTAAAAATTTGTAAAAAAGGAGGGGAAAAAGATGGCTGAGCAAAAAGAGGGTTTTCTAAAACGTATGGAAACACAGTACTATGATTATGATATTGAACATGTTCCCCAAGAAGAACGCAAGGGCACCTGGAGTTTGATCATCGTCTGGTTCTGCTGGGCTTTCCAGTTTGCCACCATCATCTCAGGAGGAGTCCTCGCATCTGGGCTTACCTTAGGAGAATCCATCTGGGCCATCGTCATCGGGGATGTTATCCTGGCTATCTTCGCCGTGATTATGAGTAATATTGGCCTCAGGGAAGGGATTGGTTTTTCCCTTCAGACCCGGTACTCCTTCGGAAAGAGAGCAACCGTAATTCCCTCTTTTATCGCCGGATGCGTCCAGTTGGGATGGCTCTTCTTCTGCTACTGGATTTTTGCGAATGTATTTCAAGTAATGCTCACCTTAATTAGCCCGGGCTGGGGAACGGCAGGCTTCTTCATCGGGATGATCGTCTGCACCATCATCACCGTTGTCCCTGTAGTCTACGGCTATGAAGGGCCTAAATGGGTCGCTTACATCACCGTTTTCTTCCTCATCGTTCCTATCGTCTACTTGATCTTCGTTCTCTTGAACAGTGCTGGGGGGTTATCCAAGGTTGCTGCGACCTATCAACCCAAACAACATAACTCCTTTGTATTTGGTATCACCCTGGTGATTGGGGCGTGGATTTTTGGTAGCACCACAAGCGCAGACTGGATCAGGCTTGGTAAGAATAAATGGGCACTCCTGGCACCGGTCATCGGCCTGGTCGTCGGAGAATCTCTGGTGCTGATTCTGGCTGCTGTCACCGTGGCAGCCACTGGAGGAGCGACCTGGAATGCCATTGAGGCCACGATGAAGCTCGGGCCTTTCTTTGGGGTTGTCGCCTGTATCATGTATCTCTGCGCGATGTGGGATACTCAGGCTCCGACTGCCTGGTCCGCCTCTCTTCAGTTTGCCAATGTGTTCTGGAGACCCAAGACCCTATTTGCTATCATTTTGAGCTTCCTGGCCCCGGTCTTGGCTATCCTTATCCAATACTCCACCGGAGCCTTCAATTTCATGAATGGATGGCTCCAGGCCCTTGCCGCCATCATGCCGGCCGTGGGGGGCATCCTCGCCTGTGAATATTACATCATCAATCGCATGAAGAAATATCCTGAGGTGACAACTCTCAAGCGTAGCGTCAATCTGGTCGCTTTCCTCGTCTGGATTCTGGCAGCTGGCTTTGACTACTGGACCACCACCTTATGCAAGGCGGCAGGGTCGGGTGTGGGCATCAAATATGGGATCCCCGGGGTCAATGGGTTTATTGTAGCATTAATCCTCTACTGGATCATCATGAACATTGTCAAAAAAGCAAATCCCGCCTGGGCCGAATATTAGTGGTTCTCCTTCTCCTTTCCCTCTCCGGAGGGAAAGGAGACCTTCCTGATTTTATTCACTGAGTATCGACGCCCGCCGTCTCGATCTCAAGATAGAACTCTTTATAAATCCTTTGTTTGACTCGTTCTACCACCATCAGCGCCCGTTTCAGGTTTTCCTGTTCGTCCGGATCCAGCTCAGAGGGGATGATAAGATCGTCTTCCCCTTTCCCCACTCCGAGCCGGTTGACCTGATTCCGCAATCGGACTCGGGTCAGGACATAGAACCCATCCTGAATCTCTTTGCTCAAATCAGAGTCGAGGACACCCATCCCCTCGAGGCCTTGAACTCGCTGAATACTCCCCGGACCTTCGGCCTCGTACTTGAGACTCAGAAGGCGAATGCTATTAACTAAAGGAAGGATTCCAGACTTCTTGATATTTAAGGCACCATGATGCTCCTCTTCATCCAAGAGCCTGAAGCGCCTGAACAGGGTAATCGCCACCTTTTCAAGGGTAGCAACCTGGGCCATTTGCGCCATGAACCGATGATTGTTCTTTACCTTGTCAAGGATCATGGGTAAGAAGACCGCTGAGAATTTGCGATCTCCTGAAGAAAACCGTGCATCTAGAAGAACGGACAGATACATAAGTATCTTCAGGTTCTTGCCGAGATCCTTTTTAAGGGACGAAAAAAGAAGCTCAAGCCTTTCTTGCCACTGCTTCAGCGAGCCGCGCCACTCTTCATTCCTGGCCATCACGCCTCCCTTGCATGCTTCAAAGCCCACCTGGCTCAGCCGGTCATTGATCTTCTCACTCAGGTTCTTGAAATAATCATGAATCCTCCGGCTGTTTCCCCGTTCGTACACGATGAGGTTGTCCTGGTCCGTGAAAAAGGAAGGTTCTCCTCTGCCTTCGCTCCCGGCAAGAAACCAAGCGTATTTAGATGGAGGGCTGACAAGGTAGCGGTGCATCTCCCTACTGCAGAGAGCGATGACGCGGCGCATGATCCGTTCTCTCAGGTGCATCAGGATCAGTTGCAGGTCTGCAGTCGCCCCTCCTGCCTGAATCAAGTCCATGCATTGGGCGTTGACTCTTTGATGGATCAGGGCGAGGGTTCTGAAATCTCTCGCTCTGTCGGCATCCATCAAGGTCGTCTCTATGAAAAACTGAAGATTGAGGTTCTTGATCAGGGAAGAAATATCTTCGAACGGAGCGCCCTCCACCATTTTTCGCCTAAAGAGATTTGACAAAAACCTCCTTGCTATCTTAAAGGTCATGCCCCAACCTCTTCTTAGCCGGATGGATGATGAACTCGCACTCCTTGTCTCCTTTCGCCCTGCAGTGGATCTCTTCGCACTCAAAAGCCTTTCTCTTCAAGACACTCATGAACGAACAGAGCACCCCTCGAGTATAATGGCAAACCGGCTCAGGGGAGGTCTCGTCGTGTTGAAGCACGGCCCATGCCTCAAAGGCATCCGGACAGGTGATCGTCGCCTTTCCAGCCTGGTAATCAATATCACGAATATCAAAATCGCCAAACCCGCACAGGCTGTAAGCTTCAACGCACATCTCAAACCCGTTCCTATCCCTGCGAAAAAGATCCGATTCGAGGGCCCCTCTCGCAAAAGACGCTCCACCCTGTTTTCCCCCATTGTAAAAGATCAGAGGCCTAAGATCGGCCGCCAACTTCTGCACCTCCTTCATCAGGGCATAGTACCCGTTTGCCACGTCTAAGAGGCACATTCTGGTCGCGCCGATCTCAATCCACCCTCTCTTCTTCACCCTCCCCAGGGGTAAGTCCTTAAACATAGACCTCTCCTTTCATCCCTTAACCTCCTTTTTCGATCAGGGGTCATACGTTCTATACCATCTTGTCCATATTGAAACAAGACTAATCCGTCCTCCTTTTAGAAAATCAACACCATGGAGATTGATACACAAAGTTTCTTCATAATTGCATTTTGGAGGCTTTAATTTTATATTAGAATCAATCGCATCTATGGGTCTCAGGCAGTTGCAGCTTCTTGGGAGACCCTTAAATCTCCGTGTCTAGACGGATCAGGAGGAACCAGGATGGGTCACTATGTCAACTACGGAAACGAGCAAATTAACTTCACCTTGCCGAGGGGATGGAACCCGATCTCCGCTCAGGATAAACCTCCGGTCGGAGGAGTACGCGATCCAATTCAGGAAATCAGACAAGCCCTTGACCATCCCATCGGTTCACCCAGGATGGAAGAACTGGCGCGGCCTGGGATGGATGTCGTTCTGCTCTTCGATGATCTTCAGCGTCCAACACCAGCTCACCTGGCCTTGCCGGAGATGATGAATCGATTGAACAGGGCAGGCATTCCGGATGGACGGATCAGCGGCGTTTGCGCCTTGGGGACACATCCGACTCCCACCATGGAACAGTTGAGAAAAAAAGTGGGTGAAGAAGTCTTTTCTCGTTTGCAGGG
>Ga0316628_100004467_pt1 | contig 10987 bp, 6 predicted proteins | sample OWC_Aug_M2_C1_D5_FD_207648 | JGI IMG/M metagenome (GOLD analysis project Ga0316628, IMG submission 207648) | Wetland soil microbial communities from Old Woman Creek delta, Ohio, United States - OWC_Aug_M2_C1_D5_C | ecosystem: Environmental > Terrestrial > Soil > Wetlands | place: USA: Ohio... | reverse complement strand
GCACGCACTCGAATTGGACGCTCGCGGACTGAACATCGCCGGAAGGGGTCTTAAGTCTGGCTGTAGCCGAATAGCGGCCCGTCTCGGTTGCGGCAAACCTTGCCTTCCAGACGCCCCGGCCGATCGGATAGTACCAGTTCCTCGTGCTGCGGCCTTGGCTGAATTGCCTCCGCTCGTAGTCCTGGGTATAGAAAGCGGGCAGCGTAATGTGCCGGCCGCTCGGGCTGTTCAGCACAACCGTCAGGTCCACTTGGTTCGGATCGAACGGATTCTCAACTTGGGCGTCGAGACGGATGAGCATCTCCAGTTTTTCGTATCGCCCGACCTTCTCTTGTGCTGCCTCAATTGTCAGTTGTGGTGCACTACCTTGCCCCCGCGTGCCAGGCCCGACGGCGACGAGCATGCAAAGAGCAATCAGGCGGCTATTAACTGTAATCAGTCTTGAGCAACTCATACATTCTTTATTCGCGATGCGAGAATAGCTTCGGTTACTTCACCTGAACGCCTTTGCTTCGCAGGTAATCCTTCAATTCGCCGATGTCGATCGTATGAAAATGAAACACGGAAGCGGCCAGCAGAACCGCCGCACCGGCCTCGACGGCGTCGTAGAAGTGTTCGAGCTTGCCGGCTCCGCCCGATGCGACAATCGAGGCCGAACATGCTTTGGCCATCGCCCTGATCACGGGCAGGTCGTATCCGGTCTTGGCTCCATCGCCCGCTTTGCTCGTGGGCAGGATTACGCGAACGCCGTAGCCATCGACTATCTTTGCCCATTCAATGGCGTCAGCGCCGGTAGCGGTTCGCCCCCCATCGACATAGACTTCGTAGCCGGAAAGCAATGATTCGTTAACATCCACGTCGATCGCGACGGTCACTTTGTCCGGCCCGAACTCGCCGATCATTTCTTGGATAATCTCAGGATTGCGAAAGGCGGCACTGCTGACGGATACCTTATCGGCTCCGGCGTCGAGGACCGCACCCGCCGAGGCGACGTCCTTAATTCCTCCGCCGACTGTAAAAGGAACCGTTGCGGCCTTGGCGACTTTCTTTACAACCTTGAGCATTGTCGGCCGATTCTCGACGGTGGCGGTGATATCCAACAAAGCCAACTCATCGGCCCCGGCCCTGCAATAGGCCTTGGCACATTCGACGGGGTCACCCGCGTCGCGGATGTCCACAAAATGCACGCCTTTGACGACGCGGCCGTTCTGCATATCCAGACACGGCATAATGCTGACTTGTTTGTCCATGCGTTTGCTTCCTCTAATGATGATGTTATCTGCTTCAGACGATTTCAACGTCCGGCGAGGATTATAACACCATTTCCTTTGGGCACGTTTATTTTTCCTGGAAAATTGGCAGCCATTTCGATTGACAATTAGCCATCGGCCATTGACAATTTGCTCGGTCTTGTGTCCTATTTGGAGAACCGTATCAAATGAACCTGTCAAAGAAGTGTTTCAGTTTTTTCGCTGCCGGCTTGGTTGTGCCAGGTGGGTTGCTGTGGGCTGCCTCTGGGGCGGGCGTCACCGCCATTACGATCCCCAGCGGGGATGTGACACTTTCTTTTGTTCAGCCCGGCCGGATTGCAGAAGTTCGGGTCAAAGAAGGCGAGTCGGTCAAAGCCGGCCAGGTCCTGGTCGTGCAGGATGACAAGGTCGAGCGGGCGCGGCTGGCGCAGCTTGAGGCCGACAGCCAGGATACGACGAAAATCCAGGCGGCCGAGGCTTCACTGGCTCAGAAGCAGGTCGATCTGAAAAAGATCGAGACAGCGGCCGCGCACAACGCCGCCACGGAGCTGGAGCTTGAATATGCCAAACTGAATGTCACGGTCGCCGGGCTGTCACTCCAAGTGGCGATCTTAGAGCACGAACAGGCAAAACGCAAATTCGAGGAGGCAAAGCTCCAGATCGATAGAATGAGCCTCAATAGTCCGATCGGCGGCAGCGTCGAAAAGGTCGATGTCGAGACAGGCGAGTCGCTCGACGCCCTGAAAAGTGCGATTCGAGTCGTGCAGACCGATCCGCTCTGGATCGAGGTTCCCGTTCCCGTGCCCCAGGCGATGAATTTGCGGTATGGTGCGGCGGCCGCGGTCGAATTCCCGGAGCCCAAGAAGGCGACGACAGAGGGGGTCGTCATCTACATTGGAGCGGTCGCCGACGCGGCAAGCGGCACATTGAGAGTCCGCATCCAGGTTCCCAACAAGACCAGGCGACCCGCAGGCGAACACGTCCAGGTTCTTTTTCCAACTTCGTAGAGTCAAATAAAGCATGCCCCGGAATTTGGGATGAAGAATTGAGAATTCAGAATGAGAAAGAAACTAACAGCGCTGCTAATTCTACATTCTACATTCTGCATTCTGCATTTGGCCGGTTGCGTCTCGGACAAAGCAAATGATCGGTCCGTCAGTCCCGCCGTGCGTTCTTATCAGAGATCGCTGGCCGAGAAGGGGCCGCAGCAGCGTGCAGATACGCAGGCGCCGGAGAAAGCGGAACCTTTAGGGATACTCAAGCCGGTTCGGTCGGACACGGATGTTTTTAAGCCTGTCGAGATCGTGGCGGACCCGAACACGGGCCGCGGCCGCGTCGCTCTGACGATTGAGGACGCCATCGCTCGTACGCTGGCCAACAGCCCCGAGATCAGGGTGGTCAGTTTTGACCCGTCGATAGCCGGGCAGGACATCACGCGGGCCGCCTCGGAATTCGACGTCACGGCGTTTGGGCGTCTGAATTTTCAGCAGGAGGACAATCCTCCCAACAGTATTTTTCAGCCAGGACAGTCGGAGGAGCGCACGCTTGAATCCGGAGTCAAACAGAAGGGCGTCACCGGGGCCGAATGGGCGCTCAGCTATGCGCTGACGCGCAGTTGGGACGACCTGTTTGGCCGGACTTTGCCGACGCGCTACGAGCCGATTCTCGCCTTCCAGCTCAAGCAGCCGCTTTTGCGTGACGCCGGGCAGGAAGTGACTCTTGCGGGGGTGGATGTCGCCAAACTAAACTACGAGATTGCGATGATCAGCTTCCGGCAGAAAGCGGAGGATACCGCCGCCGAGGTCATTGCGGCATACTGGCAACTTCTCGAAGCACGGCGGAACGCTGAGATTCAAAAGGAGCTGCTCGAACAAACGGTTGAAACCCTCACCAAAGTGCGCGGCCGCAGAGAGATCGACGCCACCGACGTGCAGATCAAGCAGGCGGAGGCCTTTGCCAAGAGCCGCGAGGCGGGGCTGGTCGAGGCCCGCAAAGTGATTATTGACGCGCAGGATTCCCTGGTGCGGCTGATGGCCGATGCACAACTGAATATGCTCGACGATTATGAAATTGCCCCGGCCAGCGACGCGTCATTGGAGGCCCGCACGCTCGAGCGCGCGAAGCTGCTGGAGACGGCGGTGCAGACGAACCCGGCGATCCAACAGGCCAGGATGGCGGTCGAGATTGCTGAGATCAACATTCGCGTCGCAGAGAACCAGGATATGCCCCGGCTGGATTTGATCGCGTCGGCCCGGACGCAGGGCTTGGCCAGAGGTCCCGAGAATGCCAACGAACGGCTCGGTACGGGGGATTTTGTCAGCTACGGCGCCGGAATCTCTCTGGAATATCCGCTGGGCAACCGTCAGCGCGACGCAGAACTGCTCAAGAGAAAACTGGAGCGAAGGAAGGCCATCTCGACTTTGCAGAACACAGCGGATCAGGTGGCCCTGCTTGCCAAAGAGAGAATCCGCCGGGTGGAAAGCAACTTTTCGCAGATCCAGATTCAGAAAGAGGCCGTGGAGGCGGCGCGGGTTCACCTGCGAACACTGGAGGAGTCCGAAGCGGTCCGCCAGCAGCTCACGCCTGAGTTTCTGCTGGTGAAGTTGCAGGCCCAGGAAGTCCTGGCCGATGCCCAGAGGTCCGAGATTCGCGCCATCGTTGAGTTCAACACCGCTCTGGCCCGGCTGGCCCAGGCCATGGGCACCGTTCTGGAATTGCATCAGGTCAAAACTTCACTGCCGCCGGCTGGCCCCGAAGAAAATACAAAAGAATAGAAAAGCGCGCAATCGCATAAGGGTTGCGTTCTTTTCTTTGATTCTTCCCTATTCTCTGCCGGCAAAGCCGAGTTGCTCATCGAGCCAGTGATCGGTTCGCAGGACGCCTTTGCGCCGGCGCAGTGCGGTTCGTTCGGCCCGATGCTGCGCCAGACGAAACACGCCGCGGATTACGGGGGAAGAGATGTCACCCTTGGCGTGACCGTGCCTCTTCTTCAGATACGCCGCGATGTTTCTGGTGTAACGGCAGATTACCTCATCGTCGAGACTGAAGATTCCCTGTGCGCTGCCTGGATCGCCTTGACGCGCTCCGCGACCGAACAACTGGCGGTCGATGCGGGCCGATTCATTGGGCTCTGCGGCGATCACGTGCAATCCTCCCAATTCAGCGATCCCTCGGCCAAGCTTGATGTCGGTGCCGCGTCCGGCCATGTTGGTGGCCACGGTGATTCTGCCGCTTAGACCCGCTCCCGCGACAATCTGCGCTTCCTGCCGATGATAGATGGCGTTGAGCACCTGGTGCCCAAGGTTTTGGGCGGTAAGCAACTGGCTGAGATGTTCGCTGGCCGCGACGCTCCGCGTGCCGATGAGGATCGGTCTGCCCGTCTGGTGGATACGGCTGATTTCCTGGGCGATTCGAGCCCATTTGGCTAATTCCGTCGGCAGTACGGTGGCCGGCAGGTTCTTCCTGATGCACGGGCGGTTGGTCGGAATGGTGACCACGGGCAGTCGGTATATCTGCCAGAACTCCGAAGCCGCCTCAGCGGCTGTTCCAGTCATTCCGCACAGCCTGTGGTACATCCGGAAAAACCGCTGAAAGCTGATCCTCGCGTATGTGTCCTTCGGGGGATTGACCTGGAGTCCCTCCTTGGCTTCAACGGCTTGGTGCAGACCGTCGCGCCAGGTGCGGTCGGGCATCTGCCGGCCCGTGAACTCATCGACGATGACGATCTTGCCGTCGTCGATGAGGTAGTGCTTGTCGCGAAGGTAAAGCTCCTTGGCCGTCAGGGCCTGATTGACGATTTCCCAGCAGCGCCGGCTGCCCGCCCAGAGTCCTCCCATCCCGCTGGTCAACTCCTCCAGACGGTCCTGCCCCTGCGTTGTCAGCTCGATGTCCCTGTAGCGATGATCGACCCGATAATCGACGTCGCACTCAAGCTTGCCGGCGATGTCCGCCGCTTGCCGGAAGGATTCAGTCTGTTCCGGATTGGGGGCATTCCCTGAGATGATCAGCGGCGTCACCGATTCGTCGATGAGGATTGAATCGGCTTCATCGACGACCGCATAGTGCAGTCCACGCTGCACGAGCCTGCCGGTCATCTCTCTGCCGCCGGCGATCTTGGCTAACAGAGTCGAGCTCAGTCCTCTCAAGCGGCCCAGAACGAGCCGGTCCCGAAGGAAATCGGCGGCGACTTCCTTGTTCGTGCAGTAGGTGACATCGGCCATGTACGCGGCTTTTCGCTCCTCGGCCGGGGTCTGCTGCTCGATGAACGCGACGCTCAGGCCGCAGAAACGATAAATTCCCCCCATCCATTCGGCGTCGCGCCGAGCCAGGTAATCGTTCACGGTAATGACGTGACAGCCTCGCCCTCGCCAGCCCGCCACCGTGACGGGCATTGTGCACGTCAGGGTCTTGCCTTCTCCCGTCGCCATCTCGGCAACGCATCCATTCTCCAGAGCCAGGGCGCCGGCAACCTGAACTGGAAACGGCCGCTGGCCAATCTGGCGGAACGCCACCTCTCTGACCAATGCGAAGGCGCGCTCCAGGTCGGCGGCCTTGTCGCGCCGGCGGCGGAAAACTTCACGCATCTCGCAGGCCACCTCACGGAGCCTGGCATCCGCTATCTCGGAGAAGTGCTTCTCGATTGACAGGATCTTGTCCACTCGGCGACTGAGGCGATGGTACCGCGGCACGAGTCTGTCCGCAGCTCCCACGCCGGCGTGCCAAATCGCATCCAGGCCGCGGGGCAGCGCCTCGCCCGAGGTTCGCTGGTCAAGCATTTGCCATGTAGCACTTGGTACGGCCATGCTAAATGTGGAATCTCCGCTGGAACAGTTGCCGCAACGATTGCCACCACTGGAGGGCCAATGGCTTGGCGGGCATTTCAACCCTGGCGATGACGCGCTGGCCGCACAGCAGACGAACGGGACCGTTTGGATCCGGGGCGATGCGAATCTCGAAGAACTTCTCGGCGGTTCTCACACCGTTTGGGTCCTGCAGAAGCGTCGGCATCCAACCGCCCACGGCATATCCTAACGCCTGCGAGGGCAATACCTCCTGGCCCGCCGGCAGAATCTTCTCAATTCTTCCCGTGAGCTTGGCGTCGGGCCGTCCTTTCACACGTATCTCGAGGTGTTCATACGCCTCTTTGAGCCTGGCGGCAAGGTTCTGGCCGGCGGTGGCCCGGATCAGCACGTCATCCAGGCTTGCCACGACGCCGATCTGGTCGCCCCGCCGCAGATACTTGCCTTTAGACTGCTCGATTTCCGGAGACACCCATGTTCCCACTATCGCCGGCTGCAATCGCAAAGACGAAAGCTCCGTGTTGACTCGGTCGATCTTCTCCTGAAGGGCCTCGATCTGCTCGGCCAGAATCTGCGCCGCAGCGAGCTCCTGCGTCTCTGCGAGCCGCCGCTTGGTTTGCAGCCCTTGAAGCTCGGCGAGCAGACTTCTCTTTTCAGCCTCCAATTGCGGATTCACCGCCTCGATCAGAGGCTTGCCGCCGGGCGCGACTTGTTGTTCTGAGGCAAGAAAATCGGCGACGAAGCCGTTGCTCTCGGCGTGGACAATCGCCAGCCTGACGGGCTCGACGATCCCCTCGACTCTGCAATAATCAGGGACGCGAAGCACTCCCAGACCCCCGATGGCCAAAGCCAGGCCGCCCAGGACGGAAGTCATCGCACGCCCACGCGTTTTGGCTAACTCTGCACTTGTCACCAGGTAGCGAATGAATCTGCCCACCGGAATAATGACCCAGGCAAAAACTGCCGAGGCTGCAAACAGCGGGACCAGAAAAAACACTTCCTTCGGCAGTCTGCTGTTGAGAAACAGTAAGATCCGGATGCAAATGTAAATCCGATAGGCGGTCGAAATGATCCCGTAGAATACGAACCAGATTCCTTCCCCAAGACTGTTCGCGGGATTCTGCAGACCTTTCACTGCCCAGAAGTATTTCTTCACGAGATAATAGAGGTAGAACCCGGAGCGGCGGCTGAGATTCGGAATCTCCAGCAGGTCCGACAGAACGTAGTAGCCGTCAAACCTCAGAAGCGGGTTGGCGTTAAAGACGAGGGTAGAGATGCTCGCAACGAACATGACGTTATAGGCAATGATGTGCAAGGTCCCCGTGGAGGTATTGGCCCAGATAATGGCGGCAACCGCCGCACCGGCCATCTCGACTATCACCCCCGCCATGCCCACCACCGCCCGATGCCACTTCTTGCGAAAGACCCATGCACTGGACGCATCGACGTAGGGCAGCGGTATGAAGACCAGGAACATGACGCCCATGACATGGACCTGTCCGCCGGTGCCGCTGAGCCTGCCGAATCGCTTGCACGCAAAGGCGTGGCCGAACTCGTGACAGATTTTGATCAATATGACGCTCAGATAGAGCAGGACCAGATTATCCGGAGCCAGGATGTCGGTGCTCTGGTGAATCAGCTCGTCCAGGTTGCCGACCACAAAGTACAATCCCGCCCCGATCAGTGACAGCCACAGTGCCAGGCCCAGCCAACTGAAAAGCCAACCGACCAGGCCCACCCATCGCTCAAGAAAATGGTCCGGGTCAATCAGCGGAATCCGAACGAACAGAAGATTCGTCAGAAATCCCTGAATCTCCCGCTGGATGCGGGTGCGGTACCGGTTGAAAAGGCTTTCCGTGTCGGGGGCCAGGTCCGCGTAAAGCAGGTTGGAGCAGTAGAGCTGCCCGAGTAGCCCGATGACCTCCCCCTGGGTCGGCGCTGCGTCGCCAAACTGCTCGTTGCAGGTCCGCCAGACGTCGGCGACGGTACGCCGGCCGTCGAGCATGCCGATGAACCGGTAGGCTGTCTCGCTGATGCGAGAGAATTCGTTGCTGGACGGGTTCTCCAGCACGTACCACATCTGGCCGCGAAAATGCTGCCGGTGGACCTGGACCGTGGAGAGCAGTCTCGGCCGCAGCGGGGCCACGCGGTACCAGGATTCGTGAAAAGTTGGACGCTCAACAGCCATTATGACGCCTTGAAGTCTAAAGCCACAATTGCATGCGGATCCAGTTGACGATCTTGCGCGTCCACATCCAGGCGTAGCGCCGCTCGCCGACGGATACTTTAGCCACGCCTTCCATGCCGGGACGCATCCACGGATGGGTCTGGCGCAGTTGGACGCGGACCTTGAAGATGTTTCGCTGGTTGGCGACCTCGGCAATCGGATTGATGCGCTCCACAACAAACTCGATTTGCTGTCCCGGATAGGAGGCCGTTGCCAGGACCCCTTCCTGGCCGACCTTGATATCATAAATCTCTTCTTCGGAAACCAGCACTTCGGCCCGCAGTGCTTCGAGCGGGCAGACCTCGAAGAGGACCTCGCCCGTCTTTACGGGGGCGCCGATTTCCCGCTTCAGGTCGCCTTTGACGACCACGCCCCCGAGGGGCGATACGAGGTTCGCCTGACTGATCTGGTATTCGAGCAATTCAATCTGGGCTTGGGTTTTGTCGGCATCTGCCTGGGCGATCTGGGCTTTGGCTGTTTCGCCGTCACGCATGGCGGCGGACTCCTGCTTCATATAGCCGGCCTTTTCCGCCTTTGCAGCCGCCAGACTCAGGCGCAGCTCCGCCGTATCGAGGCTACCGAGCACCGTAGCCCCTCCATTCACCGTGTCGCCAATTTCCACATCAACGCTTTTGATGTACCCGTCGAACGGTGCGGGAATGACCTGCTGGCGGGTGGCCTCCAGCGTAAACGGCGCCTTGACTCGGAATTCGCCCTTGGCGAAGATCAGAAATAAAATTGCCGCCAGGCACAGCATCGCCGCAACTTTGACCCATGTGTATCTGGCCCCCACAAGCACAGCTACGCACTTGCGGAGCTTGACGGCAACCGTGGCGACCATCCCGCGGTCGTACTCGTAGAGATTGGCCAGTCTGGCTGTGCACAGCTCGCACGCCAGGCGGATGGTCTCGACTTCGTCCTGACTGAAAACCCCCTCAGAGGGGCGCTCGAGCGTAAGAACCGCCAGGACTTTGCCTTGCCAGCGCAGAGGCAGGCTCAGAACAGCCAGCGGCCCATGGCGCTTGGAAAGCTGGTCTGTCGCCCGGTGGACGAAGGTGCATTCTTCGGGAGCGGGGCTGAGTATCTCGACGTCTTGATCAAGGCATTCCTCCATCGCCGATTCGATGTCCTGTACGACCTGCATCTTCCGGCTGAAGTGCTCGGTATGGCTCATGGCTCGAAGCTGAACGTATCTGCCTTTGAGAAAGCCGACGCTGACGCGATCGCACTGCCACCGAGAAGCCACTTCGTTGCAGAAGGCCATCGCCGCACTAGTGAACCTCCGCTCCCGGTTGACAGCCGACAGCGTTTCCATCGCCTGGTGGAGCCGCCGGCACCGCTGCTGCCAGTCCTGCTGAGGAGCATGCACCTGCGAGCCGCCCAGGAGACCTGCCAACAGTTGCAGCTTTTGCTGATTCTCCTGAGGGGTGGTTGCGTCGGTTGCCTTCAACAGAAAGGCGGCCGCAGCTTGCCCGACCTCCGGCGTGCGCAGCGGAACTATCAAGACACGATGTTTTGCCGGCTGTTGACCGGATTCGTCCAGAAGCTTCTCTACGCCGTTATCGGACGATAGAACCTTCTGGGCGAGGCCGACTGAGTTTATCAGCCACTGCGGGGCCGAGACGTCCCCTGCAGGCTGGGGGTACAGGGCAAGGATATCAACCTGTCCCTTCTGGCCGTTGCGCAGGATGGCCCCGCCATCGGCATTGCTCAGTAAACAGTGGGCGGCAAGGAGGTTACGAAGGAACTGCCCGGGGCCTGCACCTGGCCGGCGAAGCTGCTCTATCAGCTCGGCTACCTTGTTCTGGCCTTCGGGCTGAGGTTGACTGTTTTGTACCTTGTCCACGGTCATTTGCCGCGGTTTCCTCCGCGATGAGGGTCTTCTGCGGCACCAGATTCTGTTTCTACGGCATATGCGGTTTGGCTCACCGCACTCATCGAACCCGGCGTTGCGCACGTGCAACACCGGTTTATGATGCTATATACCCGAAATTTCTGCATTTTTCCAGCATTAAGTGCCATCTAATCTGTCTAATATAACTACAACGCCCTTTCCCATTTCTGGTCTGGCGGGTCGGACTTGGGCGTAAGCGCGGCCCTTTTTCGCGGTTCGCCCGCCCAGACAACATCGTCAAGAATGGGCAAGAAAATCAGGAAATGCCGTTACGCTTTGCTTTCAAAGTGGCACTCTTAGGTGAGCCCAAAAGAGAGGGGGGCACCTGGGTGCAGATAATTTCAAAGGAAGAACGATGATAACTGAGGCCACTTTGGCTCTATGCGGGAAACTTAGTAGAGGACGGGATTCTCGAGTTCCGTCCTCACAGACACACCAGCGAGGAAGATCAAGATGACACGCAGAAGAACAAACAAAGATAAACGTCGTTTCGAGCAAGGCCGTCAGGATGGCCAGACGCCTGTTTTTGAGCGTCTTGAACAACGACTCCTGTTGAATGCAGTACCATATACCCAGGATTTCAGCCTAGGCAAGCCTGGAGCGGCCCAGGGCTGGGACTATTATTCGGACGCAGAAGGACGGACGGACGTGGTGGCGGGCCGGTTGCGTCTGGATGATACCACGGATAACTTTGTGTACTCGTTGAACGAGGCGGTCTTGCACGTGAACCTGACGGGCCAGACGGGCGTAACGCTGCGGCTGGACCATACGAGCCTGCTGGATGAGAACACGGCGTTGCCGGCGACCTTCGCCGGGC
>Ga0316628_100004466_pt1 | contig 10987 bp, 9 predicted proteins | sample OWC_Aug_M2_C1_D5_FD_207648 | JGI IMG/M metagenome (GOLD analysis project Ga0316628, IMG submission 207648) | Wetland soil microbial communities from Old Woman Creek delta, Ohio, United States - OWC_Aug_M2_C1_D5_C | ecosystem: Environmental > Terrestrial > Soil > Wetlands | place: USA: Ohio... | reverse complement strand
GGATCCTCCTGGGTTGGCGACTGCTGAAGCTCGCGAGACTGTGCTCCGGTCTAGAACGTCAGGGCCGTCTGGTCTGCCGGAGCGTCATCGCCGGCCTGTGGGCGCACCAGGGCGAGGGCAGGAGTCTGGTGGATGGGGGCGCCGTGCAATCGCGGGGGGAGTCGCAGGCGTGGCGATTCGTGGAGCCTCTGGTCCCGGGAATGCCGTACCGCTTCGAATGGCGGTCCGGGGAGCAGGTCCCCGCACGCAGGGAGAAGTCGGCGCGGATCCTCGACCCGTCCACCGGAGCCGGGTTCCGCCTGCGGCTGCGGCGTTTCGGGGGCTCTCTGGCCGCCCGGTTCGGGGTGCCCTCCGAGGGCGCGTGGGAGTTGCGCACCACGGGGCTGCCCCCGGGCGGCCCCGGCTCCATCGCCGTGCACGTGGCGTGAGGGGGCGGGGAATCGACTGTGGCGTCGTCCCCGGCCGCGGCTTCCGACGACGTCCGTCCACCGGCTGTTCCCGCATGAAGACGTTCCGCGTCACCCTTGCCTTCGCCCCCCGGTATGGCGATGATAAGTGCTTGCGCAGCATCGCATTGTCCAACTTGAGGAGCGCCCGATCCGCAGCCTGGATCGAGCGCGTGCCCGCCTGCGGGCTCGCGGATGCGGCTGTCGGCGTGGACACCTGCGCCGAGGAGGTCGCGTCGAGCGGCCTCCGGTCCGGGGCCGTGGCGCTTCTCATGATCGAGTCGCACGGGAACCCGCCGACGTGACCGACCGCGAGGCGTTCTACCCACGCTACCTGGTGCTGGACCGGTTCGCGTGGTACAACGCGCGCCGCGCCGGTAGAGTGCTCGGGCGGGTCGCGCACGCGGGGAAACTGCTGCTGGCGACGCTCGCCGGCATCGCGATCAGCCTCGTGCCCCGGCGCGAGGCCCCGGACGCCGGCGCATGCGAGGTGCTGGTCATCCACGGGTGGGGTGGAGGCGAGCGGTACGTCGGAGCCTTGTCGCGCGCCTTGGCGGCGCGCGGTGTCCGCGTGCGGCACGTGCTGAGAGCCGCGCGGTTGGAGCGCGTTCGCAGATGGCTGTTCCTGCCGGCCGCGCACCGCGTGCCCCTGCGCTGGCGCCTTGATGCCTGGTACGCCGCCTACCTGGTTCGAGCCCACAGACCTTCGGTCGTCGTCACCTTCGACAACGAGTCTGTGTTCGTGGCGATGCTCCGGATGGCCTGCGCCGGGCGGGCCCGGACGGTCAACATCTCCCACGGCGTGACGCCGCTCGGTGACAACGCTTCGATGTTCGACGTCGACTACTACCTGGTGCTTGGCGGCAGCTCGCTGGACCATTGCCGGCGTCGGCGCCTGCGGATCGGGAGCACGAGGGTAGTCGAGGCGGGCTTCATGACGATCGGCGAGGGCCACCCGCTCGCGCCCAGCACCGATCGGCGCACGCTGCTGTTCCTTTCGCAGCTGTCCGCAGTCATGCTCGCGTCTCGCGTGGCGACCTCCGAGATGAAGGACCTGCTGTTCCGGAACACGGGCATCGTGATGGCGTTCGCGCGGGAGCACCCGGAGTACATGGTGCTGGTGCGCCGCCACCCGCTCGAGGTCCCGGGCTTGATCGAGGGGATGGCGGCGGGACTCGCCAACGTCACGGTGCTCCCCGATTCGATGGGCATGCGCGAGGCGGTGGAGCGGGCATCGGGCGCGATCGTGATGTACTCCAACGCGGCGCTGGAGGTGGCTGCGCTCGGCCGGCCGCTGGTCGTCGTGAACGACACGGAGGCACCCGACGCCTACCTCGAGACGGAGCGCTTCTTTCAGCCGCGGGCCCGCACCGCGGCCGAACTCTTCGGTCGGGTGCGGACGCTGTACGAGCAGTACGACGCGCAGCTGAGGGGCTGCGAGGCGTTCGTCGGGTACCACCTCGCGCGGGTGCGCGACGCGGTGCCGTTCCAGGCTGATCTCCTCGCCGCACTCGTGCGCGGGGGGCCGGAGCCGGCGGGCGAGGACCTGCCGGAGCGGCTCGACGGCCTGACGGAGGTCGCGTGACGGAAGCGACCGAGCGAACGGAGTGGGTTCGGGATCTACTCGGCGGCGCGACCGTGTACGCGGCGGCGAACGTGCTCAACCGCGCGTTCCCGTTCCTCCTCCTGCCGGTGCTGACGCGCTACCTGTCGCCGGAGGAGTACGGCGTCTACGTGATGTTCCAGGTGGTCCTGTTCTTCCTGCTGCCGCTGATCGGTTTGAACTCCGAGGCGGCGGTGTCGAGGGAGTTCTTCCGTCTGGAGCGGCCGGAGCTGGAACGCTACGTGAGGAACACGCAGCTGATGTCGGGCGGCATCGGCGCGGTGCTGCTGGTCGTGGCGCTGGCGGCGGGAGGTCCGATCGGCGGTTTCCTCAGCTTCCCGGGTGCCTGGCTGCCGGTCGTGGTGGTCGTGGGGATGGGCGAATCCGCCAAGGCGGTGCATCTGGTGCTGTGGCGGATGCAGAAGCGGGCGCGGGCCTACGCGGCGTTCACCGTGTGCCAGGCCGCAGTGCGCACGGCGGCGTGCATCCTGCCGCTCGTGCTGGTCACCAGGCGGCTCGACGGCCTGCTGTGGGGCCACGCCCTGAGCCTGACGGCGTTCTCGCTGTTCAGCCTCGTGGCGCTCCGCCGCGAGGGATGCCTGGCATGGTCCTGGCATGGGAGCCACGCCCGCGACTACCTGCGGTACGGCGTCCCGTTGCTGCCCCACCGGATGTCCGGGTGGCTGCAAGGGATGGCGGACCGAGTGCTCATCGCGAAGCTCGGGGACCTGGCGCAGTTGGGTATCTACAGCCTGGGCTACTCGCTGGGCGGGCTGGTGGGGCTCGTGCAGGACGCAGTCAACCTGGCCTGGGTGCCGTTCCTGTACGAGCGGCTCGCGCGCGCCGACCACCGGGCTCGCCTGGAGATCGTCCGGTTCATCGGCCTGTACGCGATCGGCATGGCTGCGGTGGCGGTGGCCGTTACCCTGATGAGCTCTCTGGTCTTCCCGCTGCTCGGGCCCCGCTTCGCCGGCGCCCGCGTGTTCGTGGTGTGGATCGCCTTCGCGTACGCGGTGAACGGCGTCTACAAGATGTTCGTGAACTTCCTGTTCTTCGCCGGGCGCACCGCCGTCATCAGCGCAATCACGATCACGACCGCCTTGCTCGGCTTCGGCATCGCGTACGCGCTCATCGCGTCGCGGGGCGTGATCGGGGCCGGCTACGCGGCGGTGATCAGCCAAGTCCTCACCTGCGCCTGCGTCGTCGTCGTCGCCAGACGGGCTGCGCCGATGCCGTGGCGTGAGGGGCTCCGGACGGTGTTCGTCGGACTGCGGCGCCCGGAGCGGGCGGCGTGACGCGCCGGTGGCTGCTTCCGGTGCTGCTCGTGGTATACGCGATGGGGCCGGCGCCGTCGTTCGGCGGGCTGCAGCTCGGGGACGTGCTGCTTCTCATGCTCGCCATGGCCACTCTGGCCTTGAGCCGGGTCAGGGCCAACCGCTGGGTGCTGCTGTTCTTCGCGTGGCCGGCGCTCGTGGTGCTGATAGCGATGGCGGGAAGGGTGTTCCTGGGCTATGCGGCGGACCGCGACTCGATCAACAACGTGCTCCGCACGGGGAGCCTGGGACTGCTCGGGATACTCGCCGCGATGTCCGGGCGCGACGAAGCGCTGGCCGGCCGCGCCGAGGTGGACCGCGTGTATCTGAGAGTGATCGCCGTCGCCGTCGCCTTCAACGCGTCGCTCGGTCTGGCGCAATACGCCTTTCCGGGCTCGTTCGGAGTGGTCCGCTCCATCTATGAGATCCAGACCCGCTCCGGATTGACGAATCTGGAGTCCGCCACGGAGTTCGGCCGCATCACGTCGGTCTTCAGCTGGGCGAACGCGTTCGGGGAGTTCCTGGTGTTCGGGCTAACGGTGCTGGTGGTGAACGCGCGGCGGGTCGGCACGTTGCCGGTCGCCGCGGCGCTGGTTCTCGGCGTGCCGGCCCTGCTGCTGACCAACTCCCGCGAGGCGATGACGCTGGCGCTGTTGATGCTCGTCATGGTGGCGGTGGCGCAGCGCCGCTGGAACCTGCTTCTGGGCGCCGCCGTCGTGGTCGCCGCCATCGCCGTCTTCGTCCCTCTGGAGTTGCTCATTGGGGCGCGGAACGTGGCGCGGCTCGGCGAGATCGCCGACTGGGTGCGATACGGGGAAGTGCCCGTCAACGTCGAGAGTCGACTGCTGACGCTTTCGTACCTGCCCGCCCGCATCGCGCGCAGCCCGTTCGTCTACTTCGGCTTCCCGATGCGCGTGTACGAGTCCACGATCTGGGTGCCGTGGGACAACCAGTATCTCGGCTTTCTCGTGAAGTACGGTGCCGTGGGTGTCCTCCTGATCGGATGGCAGGTGGCGTCGCTGCTGCTTCCGTGGCGGCTGTGGATCAGGCTGCGGGGGCACGCGACGCTCGCGCCCGCCCTTCAGACGCTCGTGATCCTGGCGGTCCTGGGGCTCGTGGGGGGGATGTCGGGCGACACGCTGTTCGTGGAGCGCTGGCAGGAGTTCTACTTCGCCTACACCGGAATCGTGCTCGGGGCCGCGCTCGCTTCGCTGCCGGTGGCGCCGCCGGCTGGGTCCCTCCCGGCGGGCCGAGAGGTCGGGACTGGATGACGCGCGGGCCGGGGCGATGGTTCGACTTCTGGACGGGGTGCACCAGCCCGTTGTGGCGCTTCGACACGCCGGACTACTACCGTCTCTATGCGGCCGAGCTGCGAGCCCTCTTCCCGGAGCCCCCTCCGGCGCGGGTCCTGGAGCTGGGGTGCGGCGACGGGGCGCTGTTTCCGTTTTTCGGCTTCCCCGTCTCCTGCTACACCGGAGTGGATTTCTCACGCTCGATGCTGCAGGCGTTCTCGGAGCGGCACCATGGGGTGCGGCTGGTCTGCGCCGCCGCTCAGGACTACAGCGACGATTGCCGCTACGAGCTGGTGTTCTCCAACGGGCTGTTGCAGTACCTGGACCGCGGCATGCTGCGGTCCCACCTCCTCGGTGCCACCCGGATGCTCGCGCCCGGAGGCAGGCTGGTGTGCGGCTCCATACCCTGGCGCGCGCGCCGCTGGGGCTACTACTTCGGTTCGCTGGCGGACGGAGCGCCGCCGCGTGGGCCGGTCCAGCTGGCCAAGGCAGCCAGGAACGCCGTGCGGAACCCGATCGGCTACTGGTACTCTCTGGCCGAGTTCCGCGCGCTGGCGCGCGAGCACGGACTCACCGTGGAGTTCTACGGATCGCTGGTGCACCTGTACAGGTTCCACGCCGTGCTGGCGGCGCCGTGAGCGCGACGGCGCGGCCGACGGCCCGGCGCCGCCGGGTCCTCATGCTGCTCCTCGGCCCGTACGAGCGGGACGCGAGGGTGGAGAAGCAGGCCGCCACGCTCGTCGATGCCGGCCACGAGGTGACCGTGCTGGCGTGGAACCGCTACGGCACGTCGCTGGAGTCGGAAGAGCGCGACGGTACGCGCATCGAGCGGGTCACCGTGCGCGGCGCGTCCGGCGCTCGACTGCGCAACCTGACGCGCATCGCGCGGGTCTACGCCTGGTTCGTGCGGCGCGGCCTCGCGCTGGACTGGGACGTGCTCGTGGCCCACGACCTCTACACCTGGCTGCCGGGTTGGGTGCTGAAGCTCCTGACGCGGCGGCGCGGCATCTTCGACGCGCACGAGCCGTACGCCGAGCAGATTGTCGGGATGCTGCCGCGGCTGGCGCCGGCTCAGCCGCTCATCCGCTGGTGCGAGGGATTCTTGGCGCGCCGCGCGGACGCGCTGCTCACGGTGACTCCTCGAATGGTGGAGCGGTGTCGCTCGCTGCGCGTGAAGCGCGTGTTCTACCTGCCCAACGTGGCGCGGGTCGAGCCCGCCTCAGCCCCACCTCCGGGCGGCCACCCGGATCGGCTGGTGATCGGGCGCGTCGGCTCCATCACACCGGGCTACAGCGGGGTCGAGGAGGTTCTGGATGTCGGCAGGGTGCTGCGCGGCCGTGGCTTGCCGGTGCGGGTGGTGATCGGGGGCCCGGTGCTGGCCGGATGGGAGGCGGAGTTCCGCCGCATCGTCGCGGCGGCCTCGGACTACGTGGAGTACCTCGGTGTCGTTCCCGTCGGTCGGGTGGCCGGGATAGTCGCGACGTTCGACGTGATGCTGTCGCTGCGGGACGCGCGCGCCCCCAAGGCGTACTTCGGGTTTTCGACGAAGATCTTCGACGCCATGGCCGTGGGCGTTCCAGTCGTCACGACGCGGGTTGGAGAGGACCCCGAGCTGGTCGAGAACGCCGGCTGCGGCGAGGTCGTGCCGGCGCCGGTCGACGTCGAAGCGGTGGCGGATCGCGTCGTGGCGATCTGGCGCGACGCGGCGCTTCGGAAGAGGATGGGGGAGGCGGGTCTGCGCGCGGTGCGCGAGCGGTTCCGGTGGGCGACGTTCGAGCAGGGCTATCTCGATCTCGTGAACGCATAGTGCCGTCAGCCAGGGTGGCGGTTGGAGGAAAGATGACGAAGCCAGACTCGCAGCTCCCGAGCCCGCCGGTCGCGGCCAGCCAGGATCTCGATCTGAGCACCGCGCTGGCGATCGTGCTCGAACGGTGGTGGGTCGTGGTCCGAGTGGTGGGTGTCATCGGGTTAGCGACGGTGGCGCTGCTCCTGCTCCAGAGGCGCAAGTACGAGGCCGCGATGACGCTGACGACGGTCGACGGGGGTGGCATCCTCTCGGGCGGCATTGCGGCCACGCTGCTCGCGGGGAGCACCCGGGGAGGACTGCAGGCCACGCCGCCGTTCGTCGTGCAGCTCGCGCAGCTCCCGGGCGTGCTGCGGACGGTGGGTGACGCGCCGCTCACGGCCGGCTCCAGCACCACGATCCTGGAACGCGTCGCCCAAGTCACGGGCACCGACTCCATCACCTTCCGGATGGTGCCGGAGGTGCTGGGTGGGATGATCACGGCGTCGATCCAGAGGGAGACCGGGACCATCGCGCTGCAGGTGCGGTCCAGGGACAGCGCGCTCGCCCGGGCCATGGCGCACCGCGTGGTGGAGATAGTCGGCCGCACGTTCGTCGAGGCCTCCAGGTCGCAGGCGAGCGAGATGCGGCGCGCGCAGCAGGAGCGGGTGGACAGCGCGACCAGTCAGCTCGACAAGGCGGAGCGGGATCTGCTCGCGTTCAGCTCGCGCAACCGCGCGCCGACGCCGTTCTCCTCCGCCGTGGTGGAGCGGAGGCGGCTCGAGCGCGCACAGCAGGTCGCGGAGCAGGTGTATCTGCGGGCGGTCTCCGACCGGGACGCGGCGATAGCGAAGGAGCTCGAGGAGACGCCGGCGGTTGTCGTGCTGGACTCGCTTCCCGCGAGCCTGCCCCCGGTGCGGCAGCGCCGCATCATGAAGCTGGCGCTGGTGCTGATCCTCGCGACGATCGGAACGACGTTCTACCTCGTGCTTGGAGACTCCGCCGCCCGGGGCGGGGCCGGCAGAGAGGGCACGGCGAGACTGCGCGAGGCGTGGAGGAACCTCCCCTTCAGCCGGCTGTTGCGTCGTCGTCGGGCGGGCGCCTGAGGCTATCGGGGGCGGGAGCAGGGGCGGCAAGGCGCAGCAGCTCGCGCCCCAGGGAGAGCAGCTTCAGGCGGCGGCTCTCGCGCCGCACGTAGAAATACGGAGTCTGGCGGGCCGCGAACGAGCGGACGAAGTGCTCGACCGGCCGGAGCATGGACCCCTCGAAGTCGAACGTCGCGCTCACTCCTGCCGCGTAGCGCACCGCCTGCCACACTGCGAGCGCGGCCGCGCCGCTGCTCCGAAACGCCGGATCCGCGCCCTGAAGCAGGTTGTAGCAGGCCTGCCGGTCGTGGATGCAGTACACCGCACAGTGCGGCACGCCGTCGCTGCCCCGGGCCACCAGCAGCCGGCTCGCGCCGCGCCGCCGGGCCGCCTCGTCGACGCGCCGGACCAGGCTCCGCAGCTCGCTGACGACGACCCCGTGCCGCTCCAGGGTCCGCTCGCACAGCCAGGCCAGCAGGTCCACGTCGTCGCTCGCGGCGACGGTGATTCCGGTCCGCTCGGCCTTGCGCACCGTGTTGCGCGTCTTGTCGCGCATCCCGGCCCAGATCTTCTCGCCGGGCTGCGACAAGTCGAGCAGGTAGGTGTAGCGCGTGGTCTGCGTGAAGCCGCGCCAGTAGAACGGCAGCCAGTTCGTCAGGCTGTGGTGGAACGCCTGGCTGTAGAGGTCGTGGCGGGGGAGCTTGGCGAGCAGCTCACCGAGCAGCGCGTGCTCCCGGGAGAGCAGGGCCTCGGGCCGCCCCTGGGCAGGTGCTATCCAAGGGCCCAGAGTCTGCGTCAGCGGGGGCATGGAGAGGCGGGCCATCCCCAACCGGCGGTACAGCGCGTACGGATGGCGCGCCACGATGCGCCCGTTCTCCACTATCTCCACCGCGCCCCACGCGCCGGGGGCGGTCGCCTCGAGCCACCACGGCTGCTGGAAGATCGTGGTGACTTCGGCCATGTCGCCGTGTGGCGCGCCGCCATCGGAGACGGGGCCGGCATTCACGGCGCCGCCCGGGTGAGCTGCTCCCAGCCCGCGCGCACTTCGTGGTCCAGTTCGGCGCGGAAGGCCGAGCGCACGCCGAACGGCTCGCGGAAGTCCTCCACCTCGTAGCCCCCCTCGGCGAGCATGCGGCCCGTCGGGAGGTAGCCGAACACGGTATCGATACAGCCGACGGGAATGACGACACCATCCCACAGCCCGGCGAGGAGGGCCGCTTGCCCGGCGACCGGCTCCGCGGAGACGGCCGCGAAGTGCAGGTCCGCCGCGAGGCTGAGTCGCTGGAACGTCACCGTCTGGTCGGGACGCGCGTCGACGAGAATCCTGGCGAGGGGCAGGGACGCCGTGCACGCAACCGCCCGCAACGGGCGGCCCGGCATCGCGCCGGACGCGATGTCCACCACCCGCTCCGCCAGCGTGGACGCCCACGCGCTGTACGCTCCCGCCGGGAACTGCACGAACAGCGGGCCGGACACGATTTCCCGCAGACGTTGCCGGAACGGCCGCGGGCCTTCCACGCTGCGCGGACGCACGTCGCCGGCGAACCCCGGCAGGTAGATCGCCGGCAGGTCGGCGCCGAACCGGGCGCGCAACCTGGCACGGACCACACCCGGGTAGTCGGCGCTCACCCGGTCGAGGGCCGGGAAGCCGACCGGATGGCAAGCATAGGACCACAGCACGCAGCCGACCCGCCCGCCGTCGTCCGCCAGCAGGACAACGTGAATGGTCTCGTCGCGGGGGCCCTGGGGGTTCGGCGCCGCCAGAATCGTGCGGTGCGGCAGACTGCGCCGGTTCACCTCCCAGCCGGGACGACGCCGGTTAACGGAGTGGTCCGCCATCCCAGATGCGTATCCGACCGTGCCAGGACGCCGGGCGGCGTCCGCCAGGCGCCCCAGCAGGGCCGCGGCGCGCTCCACGACGAGCTCGACGTAGCCCTCGTCGGCGCGTCCGAGCATGGGCTTGCCGGAGTCCACGGCTGGCGCCGAGTGGGTGTGAGTGGCCGCCAGGACGAACCGCTCCTCGCTCAGACCGCAGGGATCACCGCTCGGCGCGCCGCGTCCGGAGAGCCGCTCCAGCACGCGCGACTTCAGCTCGCGCGTCACGAAGAGGAGATCGGCCGACACGAGTGCCACGAGCCCGGCGGGCCCCCGGCACACGAGCGCGTTCAGCTCCAGAGGGTCGTTCACGCCCGCGAACACGCCCCGCCGGTCGCGGAACCCGGCGAGCGGCACGGGGCGCTCGGGAGTGATGTCCGACGTCCCTGCGGCGAAGACGCCTGTCTCGGTCGGCACGGGCGAGGATGGCCTCCGTCAGGTGGGCAGCGGGCCGGCGAAAGTTCGCCTCCTTGAGGGTCGGCGGCAACTCGCGTGCGGCGCACCCGACCTCCTTGCCGAGCGGAAGCCGACCCGCTATCGTCGTCCGATTCCCGACCCGACATAGGACCACTGATGTGAGAGACCGCCTCGCCCCTACCGTCAGCGGCCTAGCCATCGCGGCCGCGTGCCTCTGCTCAGCGTGCGACCATGCCGCGGAGCCGATTCCGGAAACGCCCGGGTCGGCGGCCAGCCCCGTGGGGGTGTGGGTGGCGCACGCCGAAGGCGGGCGGTTCGGCCAGCACGTGCTGCTGCTCGGTATCGACGACGTCGGCGACGACGAGCCGTCGCTCCGTCTGACATCCTTCCCCACGCGCGATTGCGACGGCGCGGCGGCCGACGACCTGCCGGGCCTCTTCGGCTCCGGATCGTGCGAGGAAGGAGCATGCTGGCTGTCGCTGTCGCTGGAAGGGGGTGAGAGCGGTGAGGTGCGGTTCGACGTCCTGGGAGACTCGATCCGCGGCGTTCTCTCGCTGACCGACACCGCGGGCATGCGGGTCGATCACGTCCTGTTCGGCTTCCGGGCCAGCCCGCGTCTGCTCGAGGTGGCGGCGCGGCCGCGGACTCAGGCTCCGGCGGATTCCACCACGCCGACCGTCCTCCTGCGGGTGGATGACGCGACGCCGACGGACCGCTGGCTGCTGTCGCGGATGTGGGCGAAGGGCCTCGTCGCCGAGGTGGCATTGCCGACCGCGCTCATGGGCGTGGGCGGCCGGCTCACCTGGGAGGAGGCGCGGAATTGGTCGCACCGGGGTTTCGCATTCGTGGCGCACAGCCGCACGCACGCGGCGCGAACGGACTTCGGCCAGCAGTTCCTGGCGGAGGTCGTGGGCTCTCTGTCCGACGTGGTGGACCACGATCTTTCGCCGGACGTGTTCGTGCAGCCGGGGAGCTGGGCCGACTCGATCTACTTCCGCTCGACGGCTCTGATGAGGAACTGGAGAGGCGCGCTGTTCCGGACCTTCACGAGCGCGGTGGAAGGGTACCTGCAGCCGCCGAGCGTGGCCATGCCGGTCGACAGCAGGCGCGCCTTTGGCCTCGCACACGTATCGGCGACGGGGGCAGGCGTCACCGTGGGAGACTTGCTGGCGG
>Ga0316628_100004465_pt1 | contig 10987 bp, 14 predicted proteins | sample OWC_Aug_M2_C1_D5_FD_207648 | JGI IMG/M metagenome (GOLD analysis project Ga0316628, IMG submission 207648) | Wetland soil microbial communities from Old Woman Creek delta, Ohio, United States - OWC_Aug_M2_C1_D5_C | ecosystem: Environmental > Terrestrial > Soil > Wetlands | place: USA: Ohio... | reverse complement strand
GGAGATACCGGAGAAGAACTTGCGCGACATCCTGCAGGAAATGATGGCCGAGGCGGCCGGCTACCTCTTCGAGGAGATGGGTCGTCGCTGAAGGCTGGCGCGCCCGTGGCGGTTTGACGGCCGGCGCGTACCTTCATTACAGTCGCGAGAAGTTCAGCAGGGGGAGGGGCGATGATCACCGTTCCGGCGATGCGGTTGCACCAGTTCGGCGTCGAGTTCTACCAGGCCATCTTGGGCGTGAGCGATGTGCAGAAGCTCGTGCGGTTCGAGGTGCTGAGCTACAGCGGCGGCCAACGCACCGCGGGGAAGCGGCCGCTCAAGGCCGGCCGCGCCGGCAAGATCAACTGGGACGTCTTGGAGCAGAAGATTGCTCATAGTGAGGCGGCCTACCAGCGCCCACTGATCCAGAAGAAGATTGCCGAGCTCATGGATTACTACGTGCAGTGCTCTGAGGCCGGCAACCTCCCGGCGGTGCCCGGAGCGGTGCTGCTGACGTCGGATCGGCGCCTGGATTTCGTCCCGATCAGCTCCCACCGCATTCTCGGCGTCTTGCAGCTGCCGCCGGAGGCTGGCGCCCTGCGGGCGCTCGACGGCCAGCATCGGCTGCTGGCGATCCACCAGCTCGCCGAGCAGCGGCCGCTGGAGAACGTGCAAGTGCCGGCGGTGATCTTCGATCGACTCACCCCCGATCAGGTGGTGGAGCTGTTCGTCACCATCAACGCCAAGCACACCAAGCTCAACCCCTCTCACCTGATCAGCCTCGCCGGCCGCCGCCTGTATCCGGACAAGGTGCTGGCCGCCAGCCACGACATCATCCGCGCCCTGGCCGAGAACAAGGACTCGCCGCTGCACGGCGAGATCAAGCTGTTCGGCGTCGGCCGCGGCCGGGTGGCGCAGGCGCCGCTGGCCGAGGAACTCCGGGGCGTCTTCACCGCTCTCGACGCTCTCGGCGGTCGTCAAGCGGATGTGTTCCGGGAAAACGCCACCCGCTTCTTTCTCAACTACTTCAAGCAGATCGCGCGCGTGTTCGAGAAGGCGTGGCACGGGAAGCGATACAGCATCAAGACCGCGACGGCGCTGCGGGCCTTCCTGCGGCTCGTCCCCGACGTGCTCTCGGCGATCCGGCGGGCGGGTGACGATCCCTACGAGGCCGCTTCCATCCACCGAGCCATCGCGGGGTGGGGAAGCTACGTCGGCGATGCCCGCTTCGAGACGGAAGGGGAGTGGCGCCTCAAGCTGGCTGGCGGCACGCGCGGGAGTGTCGATGTCCTCGCGCGCGAGCTGCGCTCCGCGCTGAACATGGGGTAGAGAAACGCAGCGCAACCGTGCAGCGACAGAGCCGTCCTCGAGCGTGCCCGGAAGCGCGGCGCAACCTACAACTCGATGACGTACCCGTCGGGGTCGGTCACGTACGCGAAGGGAATCCCTGGCGCGTGTTCGCCTCGCTCGAGCAGCGAGCCGCCGGCAGCTTCGACCTCGGCGATGGCCTTGTCCAACTCCGACGGATCCTGACGCCGGAACCCGAAGTGGGCAATGCCGCCGTTGACGCCCGCGTCACCACGGTGGTCGGGATCCTCGTTCAGGGTAATCAAGTCGCCGCTCCCGGGCGTGTTGAGAAACACCATTGTGGGCCCATCTCGGAAGCACTCCTGCATCCCGAAAACGGCCTTGTAGAAGTGCAGGGAACGTTCCAGATCACGAACGACGAGGTGAATGTGCGTGAGACCTTGCGTGGCAATCATCATGAACCTCCGCTTCAGCCGAACGACTTGCCGGCCTATCGGGGCGGCTCATCGCCTGGCTCCTCGCGCAGCTGATCGAGGTAGAAGATGTTGTCGTCGGGGTCGGCGAAGGTGGCCATGTAGCCGCCCCAGGGTTGCCGGCTCGGAGGCATCGTGAAGCGCACGCCCTTGGCTGCGAGCTGGGCGTGGGCGGCGTCCAAATCGGGCACGCCGAACGCTACGCCGGTGTGGCGGCCGACCAGCGACGTGGACTCGGGTGCGTTCGGGTCGACGCGCGCCAACCCGAGGCGAACCCCCTCGGGCGCGAACGACGCGTAGCCGAACTGCTGCTCTTGAAACTGCAGCGGCAGGCCGAGCGTGTCGCGATAGAAGGCGACGGCGCGCTCGAGATCGGTGACGAAGACGTTGACGTACCAAAGCCGTGGATTGAGCATGTGCACCTCCATCGATCGGGTGACATCGCATCCGAGAAACGCTTGCCGCCCGCCCTGCACCGGCTCCGGGTTTCCGACCCTCAGAGTATACCGTACTTACTCGTATGTCGGACCCATCTCTGTCAACTCCAGCGATAGGCGGGGGCTCTTCGGGCTCGAGCATGAGCCATGGCTCGGGTCTCTGTGCGCGAGGAAATACGCGAGCGAAGTTCCGGCAATCCACCGCCGGTGAGGAGGACCAGAGGTCGTTGATCCGAAGGTCGGCCGCGAACCCGGCTCTTATGATTGGCTTCGGCCGACCAGAGATTCGATCACCTCGGCCGTCACGGCGTCCAACGACGGGACCACGATGCCGGCCAGGCTGAAGTCATTTTCAAGGGTGAAGTCGTGCGGCACGGCGATGCAACGGCAGCCGGCGCGATACGCGGCCACCACGCCTTTGTAAGCATCCTCGATCACGACGCAGCGCTCGGGCGCCAAGCCGAGGGCCGCGGCGGCGGCGAGGAAGGCGTCGGGCTCGGGCTTGGCGCCGAGGTAATCCTCGCGCGTCACCAGCGCGGTGAAGAAGCGCTCGAGACCGAAGCGGTCCATCACGAAGCCGACCTCCTCGCGCCGTGAGTTGGTCGCGAGTGCCAGCGAGAAGCGCTCGCTGAGCCGTGCCAGCGCGGCCTCGGCTCCCGGCATGAGGGTGACCCGGCTTCGCAGGATCTCTTGGTAGACCGGATTCTTGAGATCACGGAGCTCTTGCGGGGAGAGCGGCAGATCGTAGGTCTTGACCGCGTACTCCGGGCCGCGCCCGGCGGCGATCCACTCGCGGCCGTACTCTACTCGCGTAATGCTGACGCCAAAGGGCTGCAGTACCCGGCAGTAGGCCTGGTACTGCAGCCCCTCGGAATCGATGATCACTCCGTCGAGATCGAAGATCACTCCGGCGTGAGCCGTCATGCGCGGGTTCGGCTCGCTTGCCGCTGGCGACCCGGTGCCGGAGCGCTCGCGATCAGGGCGCTGGTCGGCTACTCGCCCACGCGGACGGTCTTGATGACGACCGCGTCGACGGGGACGTTCTGGTAGGGCGTCTTGGTGGTGGTCTTCACGTGCTCGATCTTGTGCACGACGTCCATCCCGTCGATCACCTTGCCGAAGACCGCGTAGCCGTAACCGTCCGGCTTGGGGCGATTGAGGCCTGCGTTGTCGACCACGTTGATGAAGAACTGGGCGGTGGCGCTGTTTGGATCACCGGTGCGCGCCATGGCGATGGTGCCGGTGTCGTTCTTCAGGCCGTTGTCGGCCTCGTTCTTGATGGGGGCATTGGTCGGCTTCTGCTTCATGTCCTTGTCGAAGCCGCCGCCCTGGATCATGAAGCCCGGGATGACGCGATGAAAGATGGTACCATCGTAGAACTTGCTGTTGACGTAGGCGAGAAAGTTCTTGACCGTGACCGGAGCCTTCGCCTGGTCGAGCTCGATCTTGATGTCGCCGAGCGACGTCGACATGAGAACCACAGGATTCTTCCCTTCCCCGGCTTGTGCACCGGACCCGGCGAGGCTCAGGCACAGAGCCCCGGCGATCACAATGAGCCACCGCTTCATCATTCACCTCCGCTTCAAACTCCGAACACCCATAGCAACTCCGGCTGCGGGTGCAAGCCCGCCGCCAGGCTTGCTTCCGTGAGACTTGCGCGGTGGAGCGTTTCAGGCGAAAAAGAGCGTACCGTGTGGATTTCCGTGCTCGCCAGGGAGCCTTAGGAGGACGCCATGTCCGACGCCGATCTGCTGCGAGCGGATGCCTTCCCGATCGAAGCCGCCGAGCTGCGCGGGTTCACCATGCGCTTCGTCCGGCACGGCGTCGGCGGGATGCCGCTGCTGTTGATTCACGGTTGGCCCGAGACCAAGCGGATCTGGTACCGCAATATCGGCCCCCTGGCGGCGGCCGGCTTCGAGGTGATCGCTCCCGATCTGCGCGGGTTCGGCGACAGCGATGTGCCGGGCGACGGCTATTTCGATCTCGCCGCTCATGCGCGTGATTTGCACGAGTTGGTGAGCAACGTGTTGGGACATCGGCGCGTCGTGGTCGCGGGCGGGGACCTGGGTGGCGCCGTTTTGCAGGATCTCGGGATGCGCTTTCCTGGCTTCGTGGCGCGCCAGGTCGTCTTCAACTCGCCGCTGCCGTTCCTTCGTGACGAGCACCGGGGTCTGCGTACACGGCCGGTTCGAGAGGCGGCCGACTACTTTCTGCGCCAAGGAACGGGGGCGGACAGCCTCCTGGCCGAATTGGCGACGGACGAGCAGAGACGCGACTATGTCGCGTCCTTCTACGGGCATCGCTTCTGGGCCTCACCGGGATCTTTCAGCTCGGCGGCGGTCGAGTTCATGTGCGCGCCGTTCGCTGACCCTGCCAAGCTGCGGGCGGGTTGGGGCAACTACGAGTCGGCCATGGGCACTCGACCGCTCTCCGAGCCGCCCTACTGGGGGAAGAACCCGATCCCGACCCTCATCCTATTCGGCCCGGACGATCACGTCATCTACCCCGACTTCGACCAGATGGCACGAGCGGTGTTTCCGGAGCACATCGGACCTTTCGTCGTGCGTCAATGTGGTCATTTCCTGCAGTGGGAACAGGCGCACGTGTTCAACCAGGGCCTGCGTTACTTCTGCGCGGATCTCCTGAAACCGCGAGGCTAGCCCGCTGGAGACCGCGGCGGGAAGGAAGGAGTGCCCCCGCCGCGAATCGAACGCGGACTACAGGTTCCGGAGACCTGTGTGATATCCTTTTCACCACGGGGGCGCAGTGGTGCAGCTAGCACGCGGGTTCTGGAGGGTCAACGTGGACAGACGAGGGCGATGGCCCCGGCTCTGACCATGGCGGTCCTTGCTCCCGCCAAGATCAATCTCTCTCTACGGGTAATCGGACGGCGCGCCGACGGCTACCACCTGCTGCAGTCTCTCATGGTGCCGGTGAGTCTGTACGACGAGGTGCGGCTCACCGTTACGCACGGCGATGCTGGCCGGATCCAGCTCCTTTGTGACGCGCCCGGGGTTCCGTGCGGTGAGGACAATCTGGTCTGCCAGGCGGCGCGGCTCTTCCTGGCTCGCACGGGGGTGGAGGCTGGGCTGCGGATCGATCTTCTCAAGCAAATCCCGCCCGGCAGCGGTCTGGGAGGGGGCAGCAGCGATGCGGCAGCCACCCTGACGGCCCTCAACCGCCGGTTCGGAACGCATCGAAGCGCGGCTCAGTTGGCGTCCTGGGGCGCCGAGGTGGGGGCGGACGTTCCGTTCTTCGTCTACGGGCGCCCGGCCTGGGTCGAGGGCGTCGGCGAGGTTGTGACGCCACTGGACCGATGGCCGGCCGTGTCTCTGGTGGTTGCCTTCCCAGGATCGGGTGTCTCCACGGCCGAGATTTACCGGCGCTACGACGCCGCCATTCCCCCCCCCGGACGGGGGCGGGTTTCGTTGACAAAGCCCCCTTCGGCCACTAGTATCGCCCAATTCATCAGCGGGGAAAGATCCTTGCCAGAGCTGCTGGTGAATGATCTTGAGGCAGTTGCTGCCGAGGTACGTCCCGAGTTGCGTTTCCTCAAGACTTTGTTGGTGAAGTTCGGCGCTGAGGGCGCGGTCATGACAGGGAGTGGCTCGGCAGTTTTTGGGATCTGGTCCACGCGGGCGGGCGCCGAAAAGGCGGCCGCGGAGGTGCGTGGGCGAGGGATATGGGCCGTGGCGGTCGAGACCTTGGCGGTCTCGCCGGCGGCGGCATGATGGGCGGTCGCCAAGCGGTAAGGCCCCGGACTTTGGATCCGGTATTCGAAGGTTCGAATCCTTCCCGCCCAGTGTTCCGCAAGCAAAACGTCGCCTGAAGCGACGACGAAATGGGGAGTCGGGTGCGAGACGAAATCCAGGTGTTTGCGGGGAACTCCAACCCCACCCTGGCACACGAGGTGTGCCAGTACCTCGGCGTGCGTTTGGGCGCGGCCGAGGTACGGCGATTCAGCGACGGCGAGATCAACGTCAAGGTTGCCGACAACGTGCGTGGTGGCGACGTGTTCGTCCTTCAGTCCACCTGCACTCCCGTGAACGACAACCTGATGGAGCTGCTGCTGATGCTGGACGCTTTCCGGCGCGCCTCGGCAAAGCGGGTCACTGCGGTGGTTCCCTACTTCGGATACGCCCGGCAAGACCGCAAGGTGGACCCACGCGTTCCGATCAGCGCCAAGCTGGTGGCCGATCTCATCACGACCTCGGGCGCCTCGCGCGTGCTGACCATGGATTTGCACGCCGGCCAGATCCAGGGATTCTTCAACATCCCGGTCGACAACCTCTTCGCCACCCGGGTGCTGCTCAAGTACGTGCGTGACCGGATTCTCGGCGATGGCGTCTGCGTTGTCTCGCCCGACCCGGGCGGCGTGGAACGCGCGCGGGCGTTCGCCAAGCACATCAACGCGGGGCTGGCGATCATCGACAAGCGGCGCCCGCGTCCCAACGTGGTGGCGGAGATGCGCGTCGTCGGCGAGGTGGAGGGGCAGAAGGCCATCATCGTGGACGACATCGTGGACACGGCAGGCACCCTCGCCGCCGCCGCCAAAGCGCTGCGCGAGGCCGGAGCCAGCGATGTCTTCGCTTGCTGCACGCACCCGGTACTCTCCGGTCCGGCGATCGAGCGGGTGGACGAGTCGGTTCTGGAAGAGCTGATCGTGACCGACACCATACCGCTGTCGGAGGCGGGAAGGGGCTGCGGCAAGATCCGCGTGCTGTCAGTGGCCCAGTTGCTGGGAGAGGCGATCCGGCGTACCCATAACGAGGAGTCGATCAGCTCGTTGTTCGATTGAACTTCGATTTGAACATCCAGAGGAGTCAAGCGCGAGATGCAAACGGTGGAAATGCAGGCTGAACCTCGCAGTACCGTCGGGAAGGGCACGGCGCGGCAAATGCGCCGTGATGGCAAGATCCCCGCCGTGTTCTACGGACCGAAACGGACGCCGCTGTCGGTGACGATCGACGCCAAGGAGTACCGCACCAAGATTGCCGACCTCGAGGGGTCGACGCACTTGATCAAGATGCGCTCGTCCTCCGCTGAGCTGTCGGAAAAGGTTGCACTGATCAAGGACGTGCAGTTGGATCCCGTCAGCGGCAGTCTGCTGCACGCGGACTTCTATGAGGTGGACGTCACGGCAAAGCTGCAGGTCGCCGTTCCACTGCACTTCGTGGGCAAGGCGGCGGGTATCGTCACCGGCGGAATCTTGCAGCCCCTTCAACGGGAGGTGACGGTCGAGTGCCTCCCGTTCGACATCCCCGAGTACATCGAGATCGATGTCACCCCGCTCGACATTCACGACGTGGTGCACATCAGCACCGTGCAGCGACCGCCGGGAGTCGAGCTGGTCTACGAGAACGACGACCCATTGGTCACCGTCTTGCCGCCTACGGTCGAGGAGGTGAAGGTTGCCGAAGCCCCGGTCGAAGGGGCTGCCCCGGCCGAAGCGGCTCCCGAGCCTGCCAAGCCGGAGGCCAAGGGTGGGGCCGCGTAGACGCCGATGTACGTCGTCGTCGGCCTGGGCAATCCCGGCCAACGCTACGTCGAGACCAGGCACAACGTGGGGTTCATGGTCGTGGATCACCTCTCCGAACGCTGGCACATCGCACTGGGGCCGACGATCGACGGCGCTCGCGTCGGTCGCGGTTGCTGGTCGGGGCTGCCGGTCGCCCTGGTGGAGCCGCAACGCTACATGAACCTGAGCGGCGAAGCTCTCGCGCCGGTTCTGGACGAGCTGACGGACGGTCGCGAGACCACCGAGCTGGTCGTGGTCCACGACGACATCGATCTTCCCTACGGCCAACTGCGCGTGAAGCGCGGGGGCGGTACCGGCGGCCATCGCGGACTGGAGTCGATCAGCGCGTGTTCCGGATCCGATTTCACCCGCGTGCGGGTCGGCGTGGGCCGGCCGGCACCCAGCGAGGACGCCGCCGCCTACGTGCTGGCGGCCTTCAGCCCCGAGGAGAGACGGAATCTGGCGGATGTACTCGAGCGCGCCGCCGATGCGGTCGAGGCGCTCCTCCGCGAGGGATTGCAGGCTACGATGAATCGCTTCAACCAGCGTGTGCCGTCGACGGCACGCGACAACTAGGAGGCTGTTTATGCAGCAATACGAAACGCTCTTTGTGCTGCACCCGGACTTACCCGAGGCACAGATTCGCGAGACAGTTGACCGTGCCAAGCGGCTGCTCGAAGGTATGGGTGGGCAGGTAGGACAGGTGCACGAATGGGGCCTGCGAGATCTGGCCTACCCCATCCACAAGTTGCGCCGCGGCTACTACATCGTGATCGAATATGGCGGCGGCGGCGACGCAGTGCGCGAGCTGGAGCGCACCCTCAAGATCGCCGACGAAGTTCTCCGCTACGTTTCCGTGCGCGCTGCCGAGGTCAAGCGCAAGGAGAGGCCCAGCCGCCGCAAGCGAGCGGCTGCACGCGCACCCCAGCCGTCGAACGAGGCGAGCGACAGCACGCCGGTGCAAGAGTAAGGAGGAGGCATGGCAGTACCACAGAGGACCGCCCGCGGGCGGGGCCGATCAGACGAACGGGGCGGCGGTGGTTTCCGCCGCCGGGGGCCAGGACGCCGCAAGGTCTGTCGGTTCTGTGCCGACAAGGAAGCCGTCATCGACTACAAGGACACGCGCACGCTGTCGAGCTTCATCACCGACCGCGGCAAGATGGTGCCGAGCCGCATCAGCGGCAACTGTGCCCGTCACCAGCGCCGGCTGCGGACGGCGATCAAGCGAGCCCGCACGGTGGCGCTGGTCCCGTACTCCGCCTCGCAACTGTAAGAGCTCTCGAGCAGGATCGTCTCCGTGCAGGGATCGTCGGCAGTCGGCGCCGCAGCGGCGGCCACGGGGGGGCTGTTCGTCACTGCCCTGGTGGGTGCGCCGGTGTCGGCGGTGTTGCTTCCGTTCGTTCCTTTGCCGGGGCTGCTCCTGGGTGGGCAGCACGGCGAGCGAGCGCTGGCCGCTTGCGTGGTGCTGAGCACCTTGGTGGCGGCGGCCCTCCTCGGCGGCGGACCGGCGGCGACCTACCTGCTCGCGCTCGGAGCACCGACCCTCGCGGCCACCGCGGCCTTGCGCCGAGGCTGGTCGGCGGAACGAACCGTGCTCTTAGGGGCGGCCGCTTGGACGGCCGCAGTGGCCATCCTGCTGTTGGCGACCTACGGTGCCCCGGCGCACGTCGTCGCCGGTGTGCGCGACCGGCTGCAAGAGAGCTTCGACGTGGCCATCAGTTCCTCGGCACGATGGGGCATGACGGATGACGCGGTTGCCGAGCTGGCCGCCGCGCGGGATCCCTTGCTGGCGGGCATGCTGTCGATCCTGCCGGCCGCACTCGCGCTGGCGGGCGCGCTGACGATGCTGCTCAACGTGTTGATTGTCCGCAGCCTGCTTCCCTGGCTGAGGACGACCGACCTGCGCACCTGGAGCGCGCCACAGCCGTTGATCTGGGCGTTCATCGCCACCGGTTTCGGCATGTTCGCTCCGCTGCCGTCCGTGGCCTTGATCGCCGCCAATGGTTTCGTGCTCCTGCTGGGCTGCTACTTCTGCCAAGGGTTGGCGATCGTCAGTTTCTATCTCGAGCGTTTCCGGCTGCGACGAGGCTTGCGCGTCGCCATGTATGGGTTGCTGGTCACCCAGCAGATCCTCGTCCTGCTGGTGGTGGTGATGGGGGTGTTCGATCTCTGGGCCAATTTCCGCCGGCTCGGGGTGGTGTCGGCCGACGATGCCGCCGAAGAATAAGGAGAATTAGCCATGGAAGTGATTCTGCGCGAAGAGGTGCCTCATCTGGGGACTACCGGAGACATCGTCAAGGTGAAGCCCGGCTATGCGCGTAACTACCTGCTGCCGCGCGGTCTGGCCGTGGCTGCCGACCGGCGTAACGTCAAAGAGCTCGAGCACCTCAAGCGGGTTTCGGCGGAAAAGCGCGACCGCGAGCGTCGCGCCGCCGAGACACTGGCGCAGAAGCTGACGGCCCTCCGGCTCACCATCAAGGCGCGCGCGGGTGAGGAGGGTAAGCTGTTCGGCTCGGTGACCAACCAGGACGTCGAGAAGGCTCTCGAGGCGGCCGGGCACCCCATCGAACGACGCCGAATCCGTCTGGCCGAGCCGATCAAGACTCTGGGCGAACACATGATCCCGGTGCATCTGGGCACGGGTGTCGATGCCCACGTGACCGTGGTCGTCGCGGCAGAGGAGTAGCCCGGGACGGGCGCGCCGCGGCTGCTCGAGGAGAGTTCGAGGCCGCCTGGCCGGCCGGTCCCTGGCGATTGCAGGGCAGCGCTCAGTGCAGCGAGCGGGGAGCCAGGCGCTCGATGTAGCGCTCGAGCAGGAGGCGCATGGTCTCGAGCGGGTGAATCCCGGTGAGCGGGAACTCACCGAGGAGGAAAGTCGGATAGCCGACCACACCCAGGCGAGCCGCCTCGTTGATCGAGGTCGCCAGCTCGTCGGCATAAGCGCGGGTTGCCAGCCCCTGCATGAAATCGCCGATCGGCAAGCCGCTGTCCCGCGCGACCCGCGTCAGCACGTAGCGATCGGCAATGTCCTCCCCGGTGACAAAGGCGGCCTCGAACACACGGGCGTGATAGTCGCGTAACCGATCACGCGCCCGCGCAAACAACGCGCCTTCCAAGGCCGCCCGAGAGTCGAGCCAACGATCCGGTACGCGCACCGCGACGCCCGTCTCGGCGGCCACTCGTTCGATCCTGGACCGAACCTCGGCGCCGAGCGGCGCGCCCTTCCTCCATCCCGGATGCCGGGCCGCGATCTCTACCGGTCGCCAGTCGAA
>Ga0316628_100004464_pt1 | contig 10989 bp, 8 predicted proteins | sample OWC_Aug_M2_C1_D5_FD_207648 | JGI IMG/M metagenome (GOLD analysis project Ga0316628, IMG submission 207648) | Wetland soil microbial communities from Old Woman Creek delta, Ohio, United States - OWC_Aug_M2_C1_D5_C | ecosystem: Environmental > Terrestrial > Soil > Wetlands | place: USA: Ohio... | reverse complement strand
CGCCATCCGCGCGACGAGGTGCTCGGCATCCCGAGCTACTACTCGCTGGGCTTCCTGCGCTCGGGCGCGAACCCGCCGTTCGGCTCGACCGCGCGCGCTTTCGGCGCACCCGGAGCGGGCGGCTCGTTCGCGTTCGCCGATCCGGATGCGCGGCTCGGCTACGCCTACGTGATGAACAAGCTCGGCTACCACCTCATCGACGATCCCCGCGAGAAGGCCCTGCGGGACGCGGTGTACCGGGCGCTCGCGGTGAGGGCCGCGCAGGCTGCCTGAACCCTCACGACAGCAATGCGAGCGGTTCGTTCGAGATCACGAGCGGCACCTCGGCGGTGCCGGTCAGGCGTAGCTTGCCATCGCCGCGGCGCTCGGCGGTCCCGATGACCACGACCCGATCGTCTGGAAGCAGGAGCGCCTCGCGGTACGTCGTGGCGACCGCATCGCGCGCGAGCAGCTTCGCGCCGAACACGTGCTCGGCCGCGACAGCTCCGCTGACGTCGCGGGTCACCAGCTTCAGGGTCACGTGCTCGAACGCCAGCTCGATCGTGCCGGTGTCGTCCTCGACATGGAACGTCCGAATCTCGTCGGTCGATGGACCGTCGACCCTGGCAGGCGCGTCGTCCGTGCCGACCGTCGCGCTGCGCTCGCCGTGGAAGGCCAGGCATTCGGTGCCGCTGTACGGCGCCTTCGCGTAGTCGTCGTGGCCGACGGCGATGCCGATGACGCGGACCCGCGCGCCCGCCGCGATGTCGCGGATCTTCGTGCGCGGGAGCGGCTGGACCGCGGCCGCGTCGCGCCCGGCCTGGCGCCAGACGCGCGTCGCGCCGATCCCCACCCACGCGAGCGTCACCAGGACCACGATGCCCGTGACGACGTACCCGGTAAGCATCCTTCGATCGTCTCTCGAAACCAGCCGGGTCGCTACTCCGTGATCTCGCCGGTTTGGTCGGTTGACCAACTCCGGGGTTGACGCCGACAGATCGGCTCCTGCATTCTCTTGGTCAGATGGCCAAGGCGGCAATCAAGGAGCGCTCGGACGAGCGCGTGCTGCAGGCCGCGGCGCGGCTGTTTCGCGACCAGGGCTTCGCGGCGACCAGCCTGCGCGACATCGCGAAGGCGGCGGGCATGCTGCCCGGCAGCCTGCACTACCGCTACGCGTCGAAGGAAGACATCCTGTCGGCGCTGATGGAGCGCGCGATCGATCGGCTGATCGAGGGCGTGCTGTCGGCGAGCGCCACCGGCGCGGACCCGCTCGAGCGGCTGCGCCTGGCGATGCTCGCGCACCTCAAGATCCTGCTGTCGGGCGAGGACTCGGTCTACGTCCTGCTCTACGACTGGCGGTCGCTGTCGCCGGCCGCCGAGCGCGCGATCGCGAAGCACCGCTGCCGCTACGAGCAGTTCGCCGACGAGCTGCTCGCGCAGGCCGCCGCGTTCGCGCCGCTCAAGCCGGGCGTCGACCTCTACCTGCTCCGCCAGTTCGGCTTCGGCGCCGCGAACTGGGTCGCGCAGTGGTACGACCCGAAAGGGCCGTACACGCCGGAGGCGATCGCCGACGCGTTCTTCCTCTACCTGAGCATGGGCACGCTGAACATCCGAGGAGGCTGAGATGTCGCTCGCTACGCTGCTCGAGAACATGAAGGCCAACGGTCCGCACTTCCGCGACGCGGCGAGCCGCGGCAACCTCGCGGTGCTCAAGTCGATGCTCGGGCCGGCGTGGCGCGGGCTCGTCAAGCAGGACGCGAAGGGCACCGGCGTGACCGCGCTGCCGGTCGCACACGACGTCCACTTCGACTGGCACTACCAGCGCGACCAGCCCGAGATGGCGAAGCTCTACGAGGCGGCGAAGGTGTCGCAGTGGAATGCCACGCGCGACGTCGACTGGACGATCGATGTCGATCCCGACGATCCCGACCGCCCGCTGCTGCCCGACGCGTACGTGCCGGTCAAGAACCTGCCGCTATGGGAGGGCCTGTCGCGCAAGGAGAAGAACAAGCAGCTCCACGCGATCACGAGCTGGATGCTGTCGCAGTTCCTCCACGGCGAGCAGGGAGCGCTGTTCGCGGCGTGTCAGGTGACGACGTCGGTGCCGTGGCTCGACGGCAAGCTCTACGGCTCGACCCAGGTCGTCGACGAGGGCCGCCACGTCGAGGTCTTCCACGGCTACCTGACGCGCAAGCTCGAGAAGCTCTACGAGATCAACGACAACCTCTACGTCATCATCGACGCGCTGATGACCGACTCGCGGTGGGACGTGAAGTTCCTCGGCATGCAGATCATGATCGAGGGACTCGCGCTCGGCGCGTTCAGCACGCTGCGCCAGATGACCCGCGAGCCGCTGCTCAAGGAGATCCTCAAGTACGTGATCACCGACGAGGCGCGCCACGTCCACTACGGCGTGCTGTCGATCCAGCAGTTCGTCGAGAAGGGCATCTCCGAGAAGGAGCGCCGCGAGCGCGAGGACTGGGCGTTCGAGGTCGCGCTGCTGTTGCGCAACCGGTTCCTCGCGCACGAGTTCTACGACGAGTTCTACGCCCACAAGATGACGCGCAAGCAGTGGGACGAGGTCGTCAACGAGTCGGAGATGATGACCCTGTTCCGCAAGACGATGTTCAAGCGGATCATTCCCAACCTGAAGCGCATCGGCCTGCTGTCCGACCGCGTGCGCCCGCACTACGAGCAGTACGGCCTGCTCGCGTTCGAGCACGGCCGCGCGGCGCCCGACCTCAGCGCCCAGGACCTCCTCGAAGATGCGTCCTGAGGCCTCGGAAAACTGAGGTCCGCGCGGGTGGTTTCACGACGTTAGCGCCGGCCCGACGCTTGCTCCATCGACCCACATGATGCGCACGGTGGCACTTCTCCTCGTCGTGACGGGCTGTCTCTACACCGACAACCCGCCGCCGCCGCCGCCGTGCGCGGTTGCCGAGCAGGCACCGGCGCAGGAGCTCCGCGATCCCGCGACCGGCCAGTGCGAGTCGTTTGGCTATCCGTGCGACCCGGCCTGCGGACAGCAGTGCCCGGCGACCGGGATCGCCGAGCCCGACTGGGGAAGCTGCGGCGGCGCCTGCGAAGCGCTGACCGAGACGCAGTGCCTCGCATCGTCGACGTGCCACGCGACCTACCAGGACTCGCCGACCCCGCAGCCGACGTACTGGGGCTGCTGGGAGCTCCCGCCGTCGGGCGCGATCACGGGCAGCTGCGACAACCTCGACGCGCAGACCTGCTCGGAGCACCCCGACTGCACCTCGCTCTACACGAGCCCCGTCAACTCCGGGCCGAACTTCGTGCCGGCGTTCGAGAGGTGCGTCGCGAAGGTCGCTCAGCCGGCGTGCACCACGCTGACGACCGAGGCCGCGTGCGTGGCGCGCACCGACTGCGACACCGTCTACACCGGCTCTGATTGCACGTGCGACTCGCACGGCTGTACGTGCCAGACCGAGACGTTCCTGCGCTGCCAGTAGTCAGGGAATCGCGACCAGGTGTAGCCGCCTGCTCGCACCGACGACGACGAGCGTCGGCACGTCGCTCCATACGGCGAGACCTGCGAGGCGTTCGCCATCGGCGAGCGGGACGTCGACGGACGCGCGTCCCGTTCGCTCCACGTGTACCGCGAGATCGAGCTGGGTAGCGGACACGACGCCCTCGGCCATCAGATCCGCATGATCGCCCCTGTGCAGGACGGGGCCACAACCGGAGTGCGTGCAGCGCGTGACGCCGCCCTCGACCGGAACCAGCGCGTCGTCGCCGGCGCAGGTCATGTAGCCGTGTGCCTTCGCCGCCACCTTGCCGTGAGCCTTCGTGTCGAACCACAGCAGCTGATCGCCATGCGGGAGCCACAGCGTCCTCGCAGCGCACGCGTACGAGTCCGGCACGACGCGCGCGATCGGGATCGTCGTCACGTCGCCTTCGTCGTCGATCCTGACCCAGTCCGCATCCTGCGTCACGAGGTCCAGCGAGCGTCGAGAGCTCGCGATCGTCGAGCCCGCGACCTGCAGCCTCGTCTCCTTCCACGTCTTCCCGCTGTCCCCCGAGCGCACCACGAACCAGCCCCACACGCTGCGGTCGAGCACGACGGTCCGCTGGCCCTCGACACCACCGAGGAAGCGAACCAGCGGCCCGGCACGGTGGATCTCGACGTTGCCGGGCTCGGCGAGGATCACACCGCGTCGTGCGTCGACGTGAACGGACCAGGTTCCGTCGCGGCTGGTCATGCCGAGCGCGGGGGTGTCGACCGGTGCGACCTCCGCGTGCGCCGGGTCGCCATCGCGCAGCGTGATCCGCTGCGTCGCGGTCGTGAGCGTCAGCTCGTGGTCCTGAGGGACACGCTGGATGTCGGCGAGCCGGTCGAGCTCTGGCCCGAGGTCCGTCGAGACGCGCGGAGCAGGAGCGTCGATCGTGCCGGCATCGGCGCGCGGCACGGGCAGCGGCGCCGGGGAAGGCGGCGCGGCGGGCGCGTGAGAGGGCGCGGGCGTGCCACAGGCCACGAGCAACGTCAGCCACCAGCGCATCTACTGCGCCTCGCTTGGAAACGAATCGCCGGGAAACGCGTCATCCGGGTCGAGATCCGTGACATCGACGGACTTGATCGCGTCGGTGACCTGCTTGCCATAGGTCAATGCCTCCGACGGCCAGTACTTGGCGGCGTCCGGGGTCACCACGATCGCGCCCTTGTCTTTGGGGATCCGGCGCTCGTTGTTCGCGAGGTCGTTCTCGATCGCCTGCACGATCGGTGGCACCTGAGCGTCCGCGTCGGTCGCTGCCTTCGTGAATGGCTCGTCGAGGGAGCCCTGATAATCGGACAGTGCCTTCGTGACGGCACTCTTGCTCGGCCGGCCATCGGGAGGATGCGCGGCCTTGCGCACGGCGACGTACGTCTGGTCGAGCGCTCCGTTGAGCTCCTTCTGGATCGTCGCGTTGGCCTTGAGCAGCTCGAGATACTCGAGCCACGGCTCATCGGGACTGTCGTAGGGAAGCTTCAGCTTGTGGTCGGCGATCGCGGCAACCTCGCGCCACAGTGCCGTGAGGCTGGTGATGTCGGACTTGATCTGGTGAATGACGACCGGCGTATCGACACCCGCGTACATGTCGCTGACGACCTTGACGACGGCCTTGTCATCACCGTCCGCCGATGCGATGTCCTCGTGCATCGAGTAGCTCTGATTGTTGATCGCGATCACCAGATGCTTGCCGAGCGGCAGGTCGACCCGGATCATCACGCCGACGTGCACGGGCATCTCGATCACCGAGATCCGCGAGTTTGCCAGGACGGAAGGGATCGTCGCCGGCGCGAACAGCTTGCCGAGCATGAAGATCCACCGGATCGCGTACACGAGGCAGTCATGAACGAGCGCACCGTCGAACGCACGCGGGATCTTGCGCGTCAGGTAGTTCGCGGTCGACGATCCCTCGTCGAGATCCCAGGGGACGTGATTCGTGAACGCATCGAAGTATCGGTGGATGTACGCGAGCAGCTTGTCGACGGCTCTGTACGTCGCATCGTCGCGGAGGTGCGTGTCCCACATCTTGCGGATCCACGCCTGCCACGCTCGGTTGTCATGGAGCATCGGCGGCTCATCGGGAAACGCCGCGCTTCCTGGCGGATGGACGCCGGGCTGGATGTCCGCGAGCAGATCGAGCTGTTTCTTGCGCTTCTTCACGACCTCCGGGAACGTCAGCTGCGGTCCCGACCCGGACAGGGGCGGCGCGCTCTTCCCGAAGAACGAGAACCCGAACGCGTTGCTGCGGTCGGGCGCGAACATGTCGCGAAGCTCCATCTTCTCGATGTGATAGGCGGCCACCGCCGGCAGGTTCTTCGGATCGTATTCGAGGTCGACCACGTCCCTGATCGCGAAATACAGGTCGGCCAGCTGTTGCACGGCGCGCTTGTACGCGGTGCTGCGTGTGGACGCACCGAGGATCGCGTCGAAGAGCTGCTGGTAGTACTTCCACACCACTTCGAAGAGCACCTGGCGGTAGTCGCTCAGGAGCCCGTGATCCCCGATGTACAGCGCGTACTGAGCATCGAGCTCTCGCTGGATGAAGCCGAACACCTCGAGCGCGCGTTCCAGCTGCGAGCGTCGCATATCGTCGCTCATGTCGGCGGACGAGAAGTCGATCATCCGCCGCACGACGAAGTGGATGAACATCGTCGGCGCGCTGCTCAGGGGCAGCTGGTCGAAGCGGTCGATGTAGCCCTGCGGAGGATCGGTGAGGTCCTCGTAGAGGTGGACGTCGAGCAGGTACGCCTCGGCGCTCAGCCGTGCGATCGCCGGAGTCAGCCGGGTATCGACGGGATGCCCGATCGCAGTGAGCGCGAGCTGTAGCGCAACGCGGTACGCGTCGACGTCGCCGAACGCGTCGAATGCAGCGAGGATCTGCGTCCTCCCCGGCACGGTGAGCGCGCGCAGGTCGGTGCGGAGCTGTCGATCCGACGGCAGCGTCGACGCGTCGCTGGGAATGGACGCGATGCGCGGCGTCGCGCCGAGCACGGGCTTGGCCGGCGGGGCAGGTGGAGTGATCGATGGAGTGCCCATCGCTCAGGTTGGAGTGTCGTCCTTGACCTGCAGCGTCTTCGGGTCGTACTCGACGGCCAGGGCCGCAACCTGATCGGTCGGCAGGATCTCGATCCACTGCGAGAAGATCGTCTGCTCGGTCGCGTTGCCGTCGAAGCGCACGCCTCCCTGCAGCGGATAGAACCCGTGCTCGAACACAGCCTCGGTCGGCAGGCTTCCGGCGAAGTGATTGCTCGGATCGTCGGGATTCGCGGGATCGCCGACGATCGGCGTCCGCGAGGTGCGGTCGAACGTCTGGATCCCATCGATCAGGCGGTCGATCGCGTCCCGGATCGTGACGGTGTGGCCCGGCGTCGAGTGCAGCTCCGGTGGGTCGTCGTCGGTCGCGATGTACGCGGCATCGAGGCCATCGGAGCCTTCCACGTGCGCCTGCTGCAGCCAGTTGAGCGCCGCCCGTTCCTTTCCGATCCGGATCGGAATGACCGCCTTGACCCACGGCGAGTTCAGGAACGCGTTGCGCAGGTTGTCGCCGTCGAGCTGGAGCAACCAGCCCAGCGACGCTCCGAGCTTCGCCGGCGCGCTGTCCTCGGTGATGTAGTAGCTGTCGCGATCGAGCTCCTTCGCGCCGCCCCAGTCGACGATGTCCTCGGAGGTGATCGCCGTGCCTCGCCCCGGCGTCCCGAAGCTCGAGGCGACGCCGCCGATCCGGTTCACGAGGTTGCTGTAGAGGTGCATCGGCTTGACCGTCGTGGCCGGACTCGTCAGCACCGGTGGCGTGGGCTGGGAAGTGGTGCTGGGGTCGTCCCCGAGATCCTGTGCGCTGCGGTGAAGCCGAGGGGCCCACCATTCCGGCGCCACGAAATAGAGCATGCGGTCGACGTCGAACATCGAACGTACGAGCTCGGAGACGACGTGCTTCGACAGGTGCGTACCCACGCTCATCAGCTGGTCGACGAGCGCGCGGTAGACGACGGTCCTCTCCTCCTCGCGCAGATCCTCTGCGGGGCGCGGCGTGATCTCGCTGGCGAGCTTGATCCGCTCGCGCGCGGCCGCGTAGAACGCCTCCTGGAACCGCCGCGCCTTCTCCTGGTTGTAGTCGGCCATGCGCGCGTTGTACTGGTCGGTGATCGCCTGGCGAACTGCGTCGCCGGGCTCCCAGCGCAGCGTCACCTTCACCGGGATCTGGTTCTGTTTGTTCCAGTTCACGTAGTCGAGGTGGACCGTGAACGCGCCGGTGCTCGAGCCGGCAGCCGACTGCAGGTTGCGCACGGAGAGCTTGGCATCGGAGCCCTGCGGATCGAGATCGACCGCGGTAAGCGTGTAGCCCGGCGAGGCGAACGTCACTCGCTGGTCGAAGTCCGGCTGGATGTGCTCGGTGCTGTCGAACAGCCCGACCTCCGTCTCCGTGCCGTCGGTGTACGCGTTGTCGGTGTCATCCGTGTCGATTCCGACGAACGGGATCGCGATGTTGACCTCCTGCGCCTGCGGAAGCGGCATCTGGGGTGCATCGGGCTGCACGAGATCCGAGAGCTCGGGTGGCTTCCCCATGTGGACGAGCTTCGCGATGCCGAGGTTCCGGCCCGCATCATCGACGTAGGCGTGCCAGCACAGAGACACGCCGATGTCCTGGACCTGGACGCCGACCTTCCTCATCTTGCGGCGCAGCTCGTAGTTCACGAGCTTGTCGCTCGTGTTCTGCAGCACGTAGCGCTTGCTCGAGGTGTTCGTCTCCTCGGTGGAGGTCTTGAACGTGGTCTTGAAGTTGCGCTTGATCTCGCTCGACAGCTTCTCGCTCTGCTGGCGCATCTGCTTGTGAGTCGCTTCGCGCGACGTCGTGGTGCCGTGCTCGATCGACAGGTCGGCGGTCGCGCTGTCGGAGACGACGGCTGCCGAGTAGGACGCGGTGTTGCTGAAGCCGAACTTGATGTTGTCGCGGTTCTCCTCCTTCACGGCGTCCGCGATGTCGTCCTCCGTGGTGGTGCTCGTCTCGGACTTCGTGGTCGTCTCGAGCGATTGCTCGAGGGACTTCTCCGTCACGACCTTGCGCGTGGAGATCTCGAACAGCTCGACCGTGCCTCCCGGCGAGAGCCAGACGTGCCCGACCGGTGGCCCCAGGAACGAGTCCAGCTCGAAGAAGTACTGCCGGTACATGTGCATGACGCCGATCGGCGACAGCACGGCGTCGTACTGGTTCGAGCCGAAATTGAGAAGCGGGTCCGCGAGCTGCGTCGTCGACATCAGGGCCGCGCGGGGGCTCTGGAAGAAGAGGGGCGTCAACATCGCCGGCGTGTGTTGCGCGAGGAACAGCAGGTAGCCTGCGATCGTGCATTCCTTCGCGAAGAGCTGCTGCAGCAGCACCTGGGTCTCGCTTTGCCCGTACGCTTTGCTGAAATCGGCGATGTAGCTGGCGAGGTCCGCGTTCTTCTGCAGCTCGTCGGGTTTGCCGACGAGTGTTCGCAGCTTGTCGAGCTGCGCCTGCACCGCAGTGGGGGAGATGACCTTGGTCCAGTCCTTGGGCGGCTGGCTGCCGATGTCGGCGAGGATCAGTCGCGCGACTCCGCTGTCGATGGTCGTCGAGACGTGCGGCGCCGCGGCGATCTGGAAGTCGACGGGAGTCAGGTGCGAGATCGTCAACGCCCCGGTCGTCGTTGCGAGCCCGGCAGCACGCGTCTCCGGAACGTGCACGCGGACGGCTGGCCTCGTGCCGACGAGCGCGCGCGCGGCGACCTGCGCGTAGAGCCCGCTGCGAATCCGATCGTAGCGGCGTTGCGTGATCTGCGATTTCCATCCGAGAAGCGGCTGGTAGATGCCGAACAGCTCACTCGCGTAGGGCAGAGTGCCCTTGTAATCGTCTAATGTCTTCATGCCCCCACCCGATCGCGTCCGAGCAACGTGTGTACATTGCTTGGATTCATCGACGCAAGGCCGGCGCAGGCTCGGCGCGTGCCGCATTTTGAGGCAGTCCCCGGCTCCGCCGAGTCGACGACGCCCCGTTAGCCTGGCAGCATGCGCCCATGGCGCAGACGGTACAGCACAGGGATCTGGCGACGGTCGAGAACGAGGCGCAGCGCATCTTCAAGCTGCAGCGGGAGGCGTACCTGCGCCACCCGTACCCGAGCGTCGACGAGCGCATCGATAGCCTGCGGAAGCTCGAGCGCGTGCTCGTCGACAACACGGCCGCGATCGCCGAGGCGATCAACGCCGACTTCGGCCACCGCTCCGTCGAGGAGACCGAGGTCGCCGAGCTGTTCACCTCGATCGACGGCGTGCGCGACACCCGCAAGCACGTCAAGCGGTGGATGGCGCCGCAGAAGCGCCACGTCTCGGTGCTGTTCGCGACGGGCAGCAATCGCGTGATCCCGATGCCGAAGGGCGTCGTCGGCATCGTGTCGCCGTGGAACTACCCGCTGTTTCTGACGATCAGCCCGCTGACGAGCATCCTCGCCGCCGGCAACCGCGCGATGATCAAGATGGCGTCGAACAGCCAGCACCTCGCGCGGCTGCTCGCCGAGAAGCTCGGTGCGGTGTTCGCCGAGGACCAGGTCGCGGTGCTGCCCGGCGTGCGCGCGCAGGACTTCTCGACACTGCCGTTCGATCACCTGATCTTCACCGGCTCGGCCGACGCGGGCCGCACGGTGATGCGCTCGGCCGCGGAGAACCTGACGCCGGTGACGCTCGAGCTCGGCGGCAAGTCGCCGACGATCGTGTGCGACGACTTCGATGCCGCGGAGGCCGCCTCGCGCATCCTCTACGCGAAGTACCTCAATGCCGGCCAGACCTGCCTCGCGCCCGACTACGTGATGGTGCACGAGGGCAAGCGCGAAGCGTTCGTCGCGGCCGCGAAGCGCATCATGCCCGAGCGCTATCCCGACATCGCCTCGCAGCAGTACACGTCGGTGATCGACGACAAGTCGTACAACCGGCTGCGCGCCACGCTCGAGGACGCGCGCGCGAAAGGCGCGGAGATCATCCCGCTGATCCCGTCGGCGACGTTCGACGACAAGCTGCGCAAGTTCCCGCCGCACATGATCCTCGACGTCACCGACGACATGGTCGTGATGCAGAACGAGATCTTCGGCCCGCTGCTGCCGGTGAAGACCTACCGCGACCTCGACGAGGTCGTCGCGTACGTCAACTCCAAGGATCGCCCCCTGGGCTTCTACGTGTTCACGAACAGCCAGGCCGCCGAGGACAAGCTGCTGTACTCGACGATCTCGGGCGGCGTGACGATCAACAACTGCATGCTGCACGTCGCCCAGCACGACATGCCGTTCGGCGGCATCGGCGCGAGCGGCATGGGCCAGTATCACGGCCACGAGGGATTCCTCGAGTTCTCCAAGCTGCGGCCGGTGTTCAAGGGCCCCAAGCTGCCGCTGCTCAAGATGTTTTACCCGCCGTACACGCAGAAGCACCGCAAGATCCTGGACCTGTTGATCAAACACAAGCCGTGACGTACACCTCCCGGCATGCGCACGTTCGTCCT
>Ga0316628_100004463_pt1 | contig 10990 bp, 8 predicted proteins | sample OWC_Aug_M2_C1_D5_FD_207648 | JGI IMG/M metagenome (GOLD analysis project Ga0316628, IMG submission 207648) | Wetland soil microbial communities from Old Woman Creek delta, Ohio, United States - OWC_Aug_M2_C1_D5_C | ecosystem: Environmental > Terrestrial > Soil > Wetlands | place: USA: Ohio... | reverse complement strand
ACATCCAGGACGAGTTTCAGCGCTCGAGGAAAGAACGCACGGCTATTCACTTTTTCCATGCCATGTTCCTCCCAATAGGCTTCATGACTTTGTCTTAACAAGAACAATTATGGGCACAAATTTATCATTTGTCAATATATCTTTACTGATTATTAATAATTTATTATTGATTATAATTTAATATAAATGAACATTTTCTGGAGAAATCGGTAATTCGGTGAACGTGTTGTGTGTCACCGAATCGGGGAATAAGTGAAGTTGTCGATCCGGAGGGAACCCTGTCCCCGGCCGTAGATGCCGATCTTGAGGCTCAGGAAGCCGCCGAGCATGTTATGGTGGTAGCCCGAGACCTCGAGCGACCCCGGACAGGTCTTCCACTCGCGGCCGTCGTCGCTGTAGAGCATGGTCAGGTCGTACTCGAACACCCGAACCTTGAAATATCTGGCCTGGGGCGCTTCGATCATCGGGCCGCCCGCGAGCTCGCCCCTGGCTAGGGTGAAAACGAAACCGTTCTTGACACCGAGGCCGGCGAAATTCTTCTCGTCGTAGTGAACGATGAGCCCGGTCTCGACCTCCGGATCGGGTTCGAGCCTGACGGTCGCTTCGAAATTGCGGTCTCCCGGGATGGCGTGCATCACCCGGAGGCCGTCCGGAACACAGGCCAGGGTCAGACGCCCGTCCTTGAGCTCCGCGGCGTCGAGCGTATCGAGCCCGGAGAATTGCCACTGGAGCTTGAGCCGGGCGGCCGAAAAATCGTCGGACTCGACGACGATGTTTCGGTGGATGCGGATGTCCCCCTCCCTCTTGGGGTCGCGCGCCGTCCGGAACCAGCCGTCCGCGGTGCGGACCAGAGGCTCGAGAAGCGTCTGCCGGCCGAGGGGCATGTGTCCGTTTTCATAGGCATGGTAGACAATGAACCACCGGCCTTGGGCATCCTGGAAGATCGTCCCGTGCCCTTTGGACAGATAGCGTTCGCTCTTGCTCCAGGTATGGACAATGGGATTTAAGGGAGAGTTTTCCCACGGCCCGAGCGGCGACTTGGACCTGGCCAGGACGGCCATATGGCTCGTGCCCGGGCCGGCCGTGCCGCCCTCGGCCGAGGTGAGATAGTAGATCCCGTCGACGAACATCAACTTGGGCGCTTCGAGACAGAAGCATTCGACGGTCCAGTCCTTGGGATAGGGCCAACCTTCATAGACGCGGCGTCTCTCGCCGGCGACGGACAGTCCGTCCGGAGCGAGGGGCACGACATAGCCGTCGTCCTGGTAGAGATAGCGCCGGCCGTCGGGCGAGGCGATGTGCCCCGGATCGATCCCCGCAATCTTCAGGTCCACGGGATCGCTCCACGGCCCCTCGGGGGAGGCCGCGGTCACGACCCAGTTGGTGTTGCCCGCCGGAAAATAGATGTAGAAACGGTCGTTGAACTTGGCCAGGTCTGGCGCCCAGACATCCCCCACGGGCCGGGTCAGGGCGTAGCCGACGCGTTCCCAGTTCAGGAGGTCCTTCGACCGCCAGAGGAGAAGGCCCGGAAGGTAGACGTGGGAGGTGTGAGTCATGTAAAAATATTCGCCCTCCCGGATCACGGTCGGATCGGGATAATCCCCGGCGAGGAGGACATCGATCGCCGGAGCTCCTGGAGACGACTCCGGGGCCAAGGAGGCCAAGGCCGCACCTCCAAGGGCAACGGCCGCGACAGCCAGGACAACGCGCGTCAGTTTGCGCATCGCGGACGTCTTCTACTTGTTTTCGTAGGACGTGGTGATGGCCGAGTAGACCAGGGACCTGAATTTGCCGTGGAGGTCGCTCCCGTCCGCCGGCAGGAGCTGGGTCATGAGCAGGGCGACCATCTTCTCGGCCGGGTCCACCCAATAGACCGTATGATAGGCGCCCCCCCAGCCGAAGGAACCCCGGCTTCCGGGTTTTCCATTGACGCCCAGCCTCTCGGCGACCCAGAATCCCAGCCCAAAGCCGTCCGTCCCGTGGCGATCGCCCACATGGTTGACCGTCATCAGCTCCACGGTCTTGGGGCTGAGCAGGCGGACGCCGTTGAGCTCTCCGCCGTTCAGGAGGCAAAGGAGGAAGCGGCCGTAATCCTCGGCCGTGGACAGGAGCCCGGCCCCTCCGGCATAGCAGGCCCGCGGACCCTTCATATAGAAGTTGTCGCGGGCGTCTTCCATGCGCTTCAACGCGCCCTTCTCGTCATAGCCGTAAGCCGAGGTGAACCGGTCGAGCTTCTCGGCGGGCAGGAAGAAATGGGTATCGGTCATGCCCAGGGGGCCGGTGATCCTCTTGGCGAAGAACTCGGCCAAGCTCATCCCAGAGACGCGTTCCACAAGATAGCCGAGGACATCGGTGTTGTAGCCGTAGATGAACTGTTCCCCGGGCTGGGCGTCGAACGGCAGGCCGGCCAGCTTCTTGATGACCTCGCCCACGGGCTCGGGTTTATCGGCCAGGAACCAGCCCTGGATCTTGACCGCCTCGTAAGCGTCCTTGGCCGGACCGTAGCCGTAGGAGATTCCGGAGGTGTGCGTCAGCAGGTCCCGGATGGTGATCGGCCGCTTGGCCGGAACGACGCTGTAGCCCTTGGCCTCCTGGCCCTCAGCCTGGACGGCCACGGTCGTCTTGGCGAACTCGGGGATATACTTGGAGACCGGGTCGTCGATGAGGAGCTTCCCCTCTTCCTGAAGCATCATGACCGCAACGCTTGTTACGGCCTTGGTCTGGGAGGCGATCCGGAAGATCGCATCGGCAGGCAGGGGAGCGCCCGTTGTCAGGTCGAGCTTGCCGAACGGCCGAAGATAAGCCACACGGCCGTCACGGATGACCAGAGCCACGATTCCGGCCACCCGGCCCCGGTCCACGTAATCCTGCATGACCTGGCTGAGCCGAGCGAGGCGTTCGGACGAGAGGCCGACGTCGGCCGGCCTGGCCGCAGGCAGGGACGCGGCCTGAACCAAGGCCGAGCTGAAGACAAGCCCGAACACGACCGGCGACAGCCGACGAAGCCACATCCGCGCAGGTTTTTTTGCCATGGGGTGATCCTTTCTGCCGGGATATTTGCCGGATTTCATCCCACTATAGAGCGCGGTCCGCCCATTGTCAATGAAAGGCCCGCCCCGCCTTGACTTCAGCCGAAGGGCTGGTTCACAATGAGGGCTTCCGAAAAAGGATGGTCATGAAAAACGCAGCACTCGGCCTGATGATCTTACTCCTGGCGGCGTCCGCGGCGCCGGCCCAGATCGTATCCTTCAAGCTGGCCGGAGGCCTGACCCGGATCGACGGCGGCGACTACAACCAGGGACTGGCCGGATTGAACCGGTACTTGAGCGACACCTCGACTTCGCTCCAGGGAACCTTCGACCCGCTCAGAAACGGGCTCCACTTCCAAACCGAGATCATCAACTGGTTCTTTCCCGGTTTCGGGGTCGGCCTCGGCGGGGGGTACTATCGCGTCAGCCGCGAAAGCACGGTGACCGGCCGGGGGGAAGCTTCGGGAGTAGCTTACGATTTCGAGTCCACGTACTCCGCCAAAGTCTCGGTCCTGCCGTTCTTCCTCAACGTCCACGCCTTGCTCCATCCCCTGCCGAACGTGGGCATCGATATTTTCGCCGGTCCCGTCTTCTCGATCGTCCAATTCAATTTCGAGAATCCCCTGACCATCTCCCAGCCGTCGACCAGCCTGACCGAGACGTTCACCGCCAGCCAGACTTCGCTCGGCGGACAGGCCGGGGTCGGGCTGGCCGTGACTCTCTTTCGGGGGGTGAGCCTGGTCGCGGACGCCTGCTATCGTTTCGGCTCTGTCTCAAAGCTCCAGGGGAACTGGGCGCTTCGCGGGACATCGGACCTCGGGTCCGTCAACCTCAGCAGCTCGGTCTATGATCTTTGGCTCTACCAGGAAACCCAGATGGCGACGTATTCCCGGATCGGTTTTTTCGATGAGGCCGGACCCTCGGGAGCCGGCCTTTCGGGAGCCCATCTCGCCGACATCTCTCTCTCCGGATTCTCGGTCTCGGCCGGGATCAAGCTCGATTTCTAATAGGAGCCGCGGCGACTTCCGGTCCGAGAACCGGGCGGAACTCCGGCGGAGCACGAAAGGCATCCCATGAAAAAAATAAGACGCATCGCGATCCTGACGGGCGGGGGCGATTGCCCGGGCATCAATGCCGTCATCCGGGCCGTAGTCAAAAAGGCCGTCCTGCAATACAGGCTGGAGGTCATCGGCATCGAAGACGGCTATGAAGGCCTGGTGGAGGGCCGGCACAAGGTCCTGGGCTACGGGGACGTCTCGGGGATCCTGACCTTGGGGGGGACGATTCTCGGCGCCTCCAAAAATTCCGACCCCTACCGGTATCCCGTGACCGAGCGCGGCAAGATCGTCCTCAAGGACCGGTCTCGACAAGCCGTGGCCGAGTTCAGGCGCCTGGCGGCCGATGCCCTGGTCTGCATCGGCGGAGACGGGACGCTGGGCATCGCCCTGCGGTTGATGGGCGAGGGTCTGCCCGTGGTCGGAATCCCCAAGACGATCGACAACGACCTGCGGGGGACGGACATCACCTTTGGGTTCGATTCCGCCGTGGCCGTGGCCACCGAGGCCATCGACCGGATCCACACCACGGCCCAATCCCACCACCGGGTGATGATCGTGGAGGTCATGGGGCACCGGGCGGGCTGGATCGCCCTGTATTCGGGCGTGGCCGGCGGCGGGGACATCATCCTCATCCCCGAGATCGCCTACGACATCCGCTCGGTGCTGGCCAAGATCCGCGAGAGGAACCGGCAGGGCAAGCGATTCAGCATCGTGGTGATCGCCGAGGGGGCCAAACCCCGGGGCGGCCGGGTCGTCGTCAAGCGGCGGGTGGCCAAGAGCGCCGACTCCATCCGTCTGGGCGGGGTCAGCTTCGTCCTGGGCGATCAGATCGAAAAACTGACGGGGATCGAGACTCGGGCCGTGGTCCTGGGACACCTCCAGCGGGGCGGCACGCCCACGGCCTATGACCGGGTCCTGGCCACTTCCCTCGGGGCCGAAGCCGTGGACCTCGTGACCCAGGGCCTCTTCGGCAGGATGGCGGCGGTCAGGAACGGCGTCGTAACCTCGGTCCCGTTGGAAATCGTGGCCCAAGGCTTCCGGCCGGTCCCCTTGGACCACCCTCTCCTGGCCGCGGCCCGGGCCGTCGGTACCCATTTCGGAGACGAAATCCAGGGAGTGAAGGTCCCATCAAGGAAATGACGCCCGGCCGGCGTTTAAGGCAAGGAAATCCCTTGAAGGATTCGATCTGGGATCCGCGGCGGTGTCCCGCGGCAAGAGGTCAAGAACTTCGTCGCAAAGGGGAGCGCCCGGCCGTTATTCGGGTCGAGTGTCGCCTTTGGGTTCAGGCGTTTCCAGGCCCGGGGAGGATTCTTCGGCGGTCTCGGCCGGAGTTTCGGAGTCCGGCGTCTCCTGCTTGCCTTGGCGCCTCAGGCGCTTTTCCTCCCGCTTTTGAATCCTGGCCAGTTCTTTGCTCCGCTTCGCGCTTTTAAATGCTCTGTTGCTTTTGACCAAAAGATGCCCTTCCTTTGATTCGGATATCGCCGAGCGACCTATTTTACTATAATTGACAGGCCAAGCCAAAGCGCAATTTTGACGATGCGGCCGAAACTAAATTGCCGGGCCGGTCGTAGAAATGAATGAGGACCAAGGCGATGAACCTCGAAACAGGTATGACCCTCGGGCATTACAAGCTCCTGGAAAAGCTGGGCGAAGGAGGTATGGGCGTCGTTTGGAAAGCGCAGGACCTCACCCTCGACCGGCTGGTGGCCGTGAAGTTCATGCCGGAGGGTCTGGCCGAAGACTCCGGCCGAAGGACTCAGTTCGAGCGCGAAGCCAAGGCCGTGGCCGCCCTTCACCATCCCGGCATCGTCATGATCTACGCCATCGAAGAAGCCGAAGGATCGCGCTTCCTTGTCATGGAATACGTGAAGGGCGAACCGCTGACCAGCCGGCTCGTCTCCGAGGGCCTTCCTCTCGACCAGTTCTTCAAGATCGCCCTCCCCCTGACCGAGGCCGTGGCCGCCGCCCATGAACGCGGGATCATCCATCGCGACCTGAAACCCGGGAACATCATGATCGACAGCTCGGGAAGGGTGAAGGTCCTCGACTTCGGCCTGGCCCAGATCATGGAGGCCGCCTCTCCCCTGACCTCAACCGACCGGACCGTGACCGCCGGCCTGTCCGAAGGGATCACGGGCACGATCCTTTATATGTCCCCGGAGCAGCTCCGCGGCGAAGCCCTGGACCATCGGACCGACCTGTTTGCCCTGGGGACCATCCTTTACGAAATGGCCACCGGGGTCCATCCCTTCGCCGGTCCGACGGGAGCCGAGACCATCGCCGCCATCCTCAAGAGCGAGCCGCGGCCGGCGAACGAACTCAATCCCCGCCTGCCCCGGACGCTCGACCGGGTCCTGCGCCGCTTGCTGGAGAAGAGCGTCCGCTATCGGACGGAATCGGCCGTCGACCTCAGGGACGAGTTGGAGAAGCTGCGCCGGGAGGGCCCCGAGGAGGGTTCCGAGGGACTCCCCTCGGTGGCCGTCCTGCCCTTCGTCGACATGAGCCGGGAAAAGGACCAGGCCTATTTTTGCGAGGGCATCGCCGAAGAGATCACCAACGCCCTGTGCCGGATCCAGGGCCTGCGCGTCGCCTCTCGGACAGCCGCCTTCCAATTCAAGGACCAAGCGGCGGAGCTCCGGGAGATCGCCCGCCGGCTGGGAGTCGAAACGCTGCTCGAGGGCAGCGTTCGCAAGGCCGGCCACCGGCTGAGGATCACCGCCCAGCTGATCGACGCCAGGGGAGGGTTCCACATCTGGTCCGAGTGCTTCGACCGCGAACTCCGGGACATCTTCCGCATCCAGGAAGAGATCGCCCGCAGCATCGCCGTCGCGCTCCGGGTGACGCTCAGCCCCCAGGAAAAAGGGCGGTTGGAAAAGGTCCCAACCCGGCACGTCCAGGCCTACGATTACTACCTGAGGGGGAGGAGCTTCTATTACCGCTATGCGAAGCGGGACATCGAGTTCGCCCTCCAGCTCTTCACCCGGGCGATCGAGCTCGACCCGGGCTACACCTCGGCCTGGGCGGGCCTGGCCGATTGCTGGTCGTTCATCTACCTCTATTCCGAACGCCAGGATTCAGTCCGTCTCCAGGCCGAATCGGCGGGCCGTCGGGCCGTCGAGCTCGACCCGGGATCCGCCCAGGCCCAGGCCTCGCTGGCCGTGGCCATGTCCCTCGGCGGCCAACCAGAGGATGCAGAGAGCGGATTCCAGACGGCCATCCGCCTCGATCCCAACCTTTTCGAAGCCTGGTATTTCTACGCGCGCCACGCCTTCGTCAACGGCGACCTGGAGAACGCGGTGCGTTGCTACGCCGAAGCAATCCGGATCAGGCCCGATGACTTCCAATCCTCCCTCCTGTCCGCCTCGGTCTACGACGCCCTCGGCCGCAAGGAGGAAGCCACTGCCGCGCGACGCCGGGGGCTGGCTTTGGCGGAGGAATACATCAAGTTCTATCCGGATAACGCACGGGCGATCTACATGTGCGCCAATGCCCTCGTAGCCCTGGGAGAGCGGGACAAGGGTTTGGTCTGGGCCCGCCGGGCCAGGGCCATCGAACCGAATGAGCCGATGCTTCTCTACAACCTGGGGTGCATCTACTCCCTGGCGGGAGAGATCGAGGAGGGGATCTCCTGTCTGGAGAAGGCCGTCGAGCTGGGACTGACCCAGAAGGGCTGGTTCGAGCACGACAGCGACCTTGATCCCCTCCGGTCGCATCCGAAGTTCAAAGCCCTCATGGACAAGCTGAGCTGACCTGGAGGTACGGCCGATCGGGGAACGCGGCCCTCAATTCCTCTTCCTCGCATCCGGAAAAAGGGAAAGGCCGCTGTGCAGAAGAGTGCCCTTGGGACGATGACGGGGAGGTTTGAGCCGGGGCCGAAAGGCCCGCTCACGAGAAGGGCTTGGTCAGAAATTCAACCCGCCGGCCGCCCGACCGGGAACGGTCGACACGACCGCCCTGGTCGGGACGCCGACGCTCTTCCGGCTTCGCCGGAAAAAACTATCGAAACGGCGAGTGATCAGACGAGGATCGCGTCTTTGCAGGCTTTGGCCACGCGAAATTTCACGACCCTCTTGGCCGGGATGGTGATGGTCGCTCCCGTAGCGGGATTCCGGCCCTGCCGCGCCTTACGATCCAGAAGAACTAGCTTGCCCAGACCGGGGACGGTGAATCCGCTGGCCGCATTCTTGTAAGCCATGTTCACCAGGGCTTCGATCGCAGCGCCCGCCTGCTTCTTGCTGATTCCGGCCGCCTCGGCCACCCCACCCACAATCTGGCCCTTTGTTAGACCCTTCGCCATGAGCTTCACTCCTTAAAAGAATTTTTGCGGACGAGCCGTCTCGGCTCAACCCTTTGCTTGCACTATATGCATATTCCCAAGAAAATGCAATACCCTCAAGAAAAAAACGACGCGACAAGCCATCCCGGATCGTTCACTCTTTCCTGGCCAGGGCGATCACCGATAACCCGATGGGCACCACCCGGCGGACGACTCCGCCCGCTTCGCTGCCCAGGATCGCGGTCAGCATCGGATTCAGCCGTCCAGGATCCCAGTTCAGGTCGGACCCCGAACGATGGGGCAGGAAACGCTCGCTCCAGCGTTTGAGCGCCGCGACCGGAAACATCCAGAAGTTGGCGTAGCTTGCCAGGTCCAGGACGAAACCCGCCTCCTTCAATCGTCCGGCCAGGCTGCGGGTCGAATAGCGCCGGCGCACGTCGACCGCCACGTCGTGCGCGCCCCTCAGCCAGGAGCAGGCGGGAACCCGGATGAGGAGCCTTCCTCCCGGCGCCAGGACCCGATGGAAATCGGTCAGGGCGGCGATGTCCTCCTCGCCAAGGACACAAACGACATCGAAGGTCGTGACGAGGTCGAAGCTCCCCGAAACGAAGGGCAAACGGGTGATCGATCCCCGGACGAGCGTCCGCTCTCCCCGTTCGGCGGCCAGCTCCAGCGCCCAGGGCGAAAGGTCGAGGCCGGTGACCGTTCCGTAGCCCTTGAGCAGGCCCATCATGCCTCCGCTCCCGCAGCCCGCGTCCAGGATCCTGAGTCCGGCCCGGCGGGAATAGAACTTGTCGAGGACCGTTCGGACGATCCTCTCCATTCCCTTGAACCACCAGTGCCAGTCCTCGGTCGCGCGCATGATCCGGTATTCTTGTTTGTCCAATCGTCGGTCCTTTCGACATCACTATAATCGAACCTTTTTCCGAAAAACAAGGCGGGCGGGGATGTCCCCGACTGGGTCCAACACGCTGACGATCGAAAGAGGCCCTAGGTCTTCGGACCCCTGAATCCGGGCATGAGGACGACCGCCGAACCTTGGAGCGTTCCGTTCCTCAGCGCCTGCAGCGCCTCGGCCAGACCCTCCAGCGGATAAAGGCTCACCTCTGCCTTGACCGGCACCTGGGGCGCGAGCTTGAGGAATTCCTCGGCGTCGGCCCGGGTCAGGTTGGCGACCGAGCGGATGATCCGTTCCTCCCAGAGGAGGCGATAAGGAAACGAGGGGATGTCGCTCATGTGGATCCCGCCGCTGACCACCGTCCCGCCTTTGGCCGTGGCCTTCAACGCCTGGACCATCAGCGATCCAACCGGGGCGAAGACCAGCGCCGCGTCGAGCTCTCCCGGAGGGAGTTCATCGGAACCGCCGGCCCAGACGGCTCCGAGCCGGAGGGCGAAGTCCTGGGCCCGTTTGTCACCCGGTTTGGTAAAGGCATAAACCTCGCGGCCTTCATGGACGGCCACCTGGGCGACGATATGGGCCGCCGAGCCGAAGCCGTAGATCCCCAGCCGGTCCTTATGCTCGCCGGCCAATCGATAGGTCCGGTAGCCGATCAACCCGGCGCACAGGAGCGGAGCGGCGTCCGCATCTCCGTAGGACGGGGGAAGACGAAAGGCATAGTCCTCCCCGGCGACCGTGAACTCGGCAAAGCCTCCGTCCAGCGTATAACCGGTGAAACGCGGATCGTCACAGAGGTTTTCCTGGCCGCGACGGCAGAAGCGGCAGGTTTGGTCGGTGGAGCCCAGCCAGGGCACGCCGACCCGTTCACCGATCCTGAAGCGGCCGGCCTTCGGACCGGCTTTGACCACTGTTCCCACGATCTGATGCCCCATGATGAGAGGCAGCTTCGGCCCGGGGAGCTCGCCGTCCAGAATATGGAGGTCGGTCCGGCAGACCCCGCAGGCATGGACCCGCAGCAACACCTGACCCGGACCCGGATCAGGCAGGGGCAATTCCTTGAGCCTCAGGGGATGCCGCGGCTCCTCCAAGACCATGGCTTTCATCGTGAGCGGTAGGTCCATGCCTCCCTCCTCGGGATCTCCTCCGACGGAAAAGATCCATATCAGGCCTGACCGGGGCCGAGGTTCCTGATTCCGGCCTCCCTGCGATCCGCCCCGGAGAAAGCCAGCGGGCAGCCCGGCTCAATGGACGTAGCCCAGGGCTTTGAGCGCTTCCTTGATGTCCCGTCCGATCTTCGACGGCCTCAACGGCCCGGGCGGCCTGGGCTTGATCCGAACAAGCTTTTTTTCCCAAAGGTCGAGCTTCGCCTGCAGGGCTTTGACCCGTCGAGGGTCGGACATGGCCAGGTCCTTGGTCTCTTCCCAATCGGAGGTCGTATTGTAAAGCTCGACCCGGCCATCGGACGACCGGATCAGCTTGAAGCCCCCGGCATAAAGACACTTCAAGCTTTTATCAAAAGGCGAATAATCAAAATTGACGGCCGCGGGCTCATCGGCTAGAACGGATCTCAACATCTCAACCAGGTTCTCGCTTTCGGCAAAGACCTCCTCGTCCGGCGTTTCGTCCATCAGGTTTCGCCGGGCGGCCCCGGCCGGACGGCCGGCGTCGGCGATGCCGGCCAGGTCGAGGACGGTGTCAAAGAGGCGAACGGTCGAAACGATGTCCCGGC
>Ga0316628_100004462_pt1 | contig 10990 bp, 9 predicted proteins | sample OWC_Aug_M2_C1_D5_FD_207648 | JGI IMG/M metagenome (GOLD analysis project Ga0316628, IMG submission 207648) | Wetland soil microbial communities from Old Woman Creek delta, Ohio, United States - OWC_Aug_M2_C1_D5_C | ecosystem: Environmental > Terrestrial > Soil > Wetlands | place: USA: Ohio... | reverse complement strand
CAACAAGATGTCGAAGATGAAGAAACCCTCCTGGGATTTCATCCGCCTGCTGCAGGAGCAGAAATACCTCGACAGCGTGCTGCAGGACAGTGGCTGGGTGCCGCTTCGCCTCGACCGCGACTTTTCCGCGTTCCTCAACAAGAACCCCGAGTACAAGGCATTTCTCGAGCCCTATCCGGGCTATGTCTCCTACATCGAGCCGCCGAACACCGCGTACGTGGAGTGCACGACTCGCACCGGTGACATCATTCTCGCCTCCTACCGCGACGCCACGCTGCTGAACAACCCGGACGGCGCGAAGCGCGCGATCATGCGGGCGCACGACACCGCGGCCGGCATCCTGCAGAAGGCCGGCATCTACGCCCCGTGAGCGCGGAGGAACGGCGATAAGCATGGTGGCACCGCAGCCCATCGCGGTGCCTCGCCCGCGGCGGTCCCGCCTGGGCGAGGCCCTTGCGCGCATGAAGCGGAATCGCATCGGCTTCGTGATGTGCGCGCTCGGACCCGTGCTCGCGCTGTTCGCGTTGATCCGCATCTACCCGATCGCCGAGACCATCCGGCTCTCGTTTTTCGATTACCACATCACGCGGCGGCGGACGCCGTTCGTCGGCCTGCAGAACTACTTCTACCTGTTCAAGGATTCGGCGTTCCACGACGCGCTGGTCAACACCATCGCCTTCTCGGTGCTGGCCGTCGTCCTCACGCTGCTGATCGCACTCGCCGTCGCCATCCTGCTGCGCAGCATCGAGAAGGCTGCGCCCACCTTTGAGTTGCTGTTCTACATCCCCGTGGTGACCCCCTGGGTGCCGGCCTCGGTGATCTGGAAGTGGATCTACGATCCCACGCACGGCGCCCTCAACTACTTCCTGTCGTTCTTCGGCGTACCCCGCCTCGGCTGGCTGCTTGACCCGAAGCTGATCGTGCTGGCGCTGGTGGTGGTGTCGGTGTGGAAGCTGGTCGGCTACTTCGTGGTGATCTACGGCGTCGGCCTGCGCGCCATCCCCGAGGAACTGCTGGAGGCGGCCTCCCTCGACGGCTGCAACGCCTGGCAGAAGCTTTGCCACATCGTGCTGCCGCTGCTGCGGCCCATCATCCTGTTCACCGTGGTGACCTGCACGATCATCTGCTTCAACGTGTTCGCGCCGGTCTACGTGCTCACCGCCTCCTCGCAGGGGGCGCCCGCCTACGACCTCAAGGTGGTGGTGGGCGAGATCTATTCTAACGGCTTCGTTTACTACCACATGGGCTACGCCGGCGCGCAGTGCGTGGTGCTGCTGCTGTTCGTGATGTCGCTGCTGGTCGTGCAGTTCCTGGCATTCCGGGAGAAATAGGGATGTTCGAGGAACGCTGGGTCCGCAACACCGCCTGGGCCGCGTGTATCGTCGTGGCGCTGTTCACCGTGGTGCCGTTCATCTGGATCATCGGCACCGCGTTCAAGACCGCCGCCGAGATCAACGCCTGGCCGCCCACCTTCCTCCCCGTCGCGCCCACGCTGGAGAACTTCGCCGAGATCCTCGGGAACACGCCGTTCCCACGCTACATCGCCAACACGATGCTGATCTCAATGGCGTCCACGGCCGTCCAGCCTGGCCGGCTTCGTGTTCGCGAAATACAAGTTCCCGCTGCGCGGTGCGATCTTTATGGTGATCCTGGCCACGGCCACGATTCCTATCGAGGCGTACATGGTGCCGCTCTACATCATGGTGTACAGGGTCAACATGCTGAACACCTACGCCGCGCTGATATTCCCGCTCACCATCATGACCTTTGGCGTGTTCTTCATGCGCCAGGTCATCATCTCCATCCCCGACGAGCTGCTGGAAGCGGCGCGCATCGACGGAGCCGGCGAGTGGTGGATCTACCTGCGCATCATCCTCTACCTCAGCAAGTCCGGCCTGATGGCCGTCGGCGTGTTCGCCTTCTCCCAGGCCTGGGCCAACTTCATGTGGCCGCTGGTCGTGGTGTCCACTGGCGACATGTATACAACCGAGCTCGGGCTCGCCGTGTACCAGCGTGCCTTCTATACCGAGTACGGGCCGATCGCGGCCGGCGCGGTCATCAGCATCGTGCCGATGCTGGTGGTGTTCGCGCTGCTGCGACGGCACATCATGCAGGGCATCGCCACGACGGGCCTGAAGGCCTGAACGCGGCGGCCCCAAAGAGGGGTTGCGGAGCATGCAGATCGGCCTCGGGGAATTGGGGGACGCTGGCAAAGGGCATACTGGAGTTAGGGGACGCCCGTAAATAATTAGCGGTCCGCTCCCCCGGCACCAATAGCTTGCTTGCGCACGTCGAACCTGCACCGTTGCCGAAACCGGCAGCGTCCCTCCGTCACCTCCCTTGCGGCATCAAGGGTCCGAAGAGGGGATTGCTCAGCCCGTAGGCCTCGATGGCTGTGCCCGTGATGGCCGAGGATTCGGGCGAGACGAGGAACACGATCACGTTGGCGATCTCCTCGGGGCGAATCAAGTTCGTCCGCCCCTTCGCCCGGCCGGTTTCGTGGAGCATCCGGGTGTCGGTCCCGCTGGGGCAAACGGCGTTGACGTCGATGCCGAAGCGCTTCACCTCGGCCGCGAGGCTGGCGGTGAAGTGGAGCAATCCCGCCTTGGCCGCGCCGTAGGCCGCGATGCCCGCGAACCCCACCCGCCCCCCGATGGATGCGACGTTGACGATCTTGCCGGCGTGCTGGCGCATCATAATGGGCAGCACGGCCCGCGCGCACAAGAACGGGCCGGTGAGATTGACCCGGAGCACCCGCTCCCAGTCGGCTGGACTGGTGTCCACCACGGGCCGGTCCGGCAGCGCGGTACCGGCGTTGTTCACCAGGATATCTACGCGACCGCACGTCTGGAGGGTCCTGTCCACCATGCCGGCGACGTCGTCCTCTCGCGAGACGTCGGCGACGACGGGCAAGGCCGTCGAACCCGCGTCCTCGACTTCGCCGGCGACGGACTCGACCTCTGATTGGGTGCGGGCGGCCACGGCGACCACGACGCCGCGCCGCGCCAATGCCAACGCCGTCGCCCGCCCGATGCCCCGCCCCGCCCCCGTGACGATCGCCACAGCCCCAGTGAGCTCCATGCTCCGCTCCTTCGCCGGGTACCCATCAGAACGATGGGTGCGGCGCCACGTTGTCCTGGCCTCTATACACCACGGCCGGGCCGCCTTGACTCCGGGAACGGCTTTGACTATACCTGGCAAGGCTGGCGCTTGAGAAGGATCGAATTGCCGAGGAGTCTGTGATGCCGATTCAGGCGTACGAGCGTGAGCCCTTTCTGCGGTCGCTCGAGACCGACGTGGTGAGGACGGGCGAGGAGCGAGGCCGACCGTTCGTCGTCCTGGCCGAGACGATCCTTTATCCTGAGGGCGGGGGCCAGCCCGCCGATCGGGGGTCGATCGAAGGCGTTCCGGTCGAGGCGGTCCGGACTGCGGAAGGCGAGGTCCGGCACTATCTGGCCGGCGCGGCGCCGACCGGGCGGGTATTGGTGGAGGTTGACTGGCCGCGCCGCTTCGACCACATGCAGCAGCATACCGGTCAGCACCTCCTCACCGCGATGGCGGAGCAGCGGTTCGGCTGGCACACCACCGCGTTCCACCTGGGGGAGCAGCTCTCGGATATCGAGCTGGACACGCCGAAGATCGCGCCCGACCAGATCGCGCAGCTCGAAGACGCGGTCGCCGCCGAGGTCCGCGCGGCGCGGCCCGTCATGGCGCGGCGCGTCAGCCCGGAGGAGTACGCAGCGCTCCCCGTCCGGACGCGCGGGCTTCCCGAGGACTTCGCGGGCGACATCCGGCTCGTGGAGATCGACGGGATCGATCTCAACACCTGCGGCGGGACGCACGTGCGAAGCACGGCGGAGATCGAGGGCGTGAAGCTTCTCGGCACCGAGGGGATGCGCGGAGGAACGCGGCTCTTCTACGTGGCGGGCACGAGGCTGCGCCGCCTGCTCGGCGCCCACCACGAGCGCAGCGCGAAGCTGCGGCAGCTCGTCGGAACGTCGGACGAGGAGCTTCCGTCCGGTGTCTCGGCCAAGCTCGACCAGCTCAAGGAGGCGCAGCGGGCGGTGAAAGGCCTGGAGGAGGAGTTGGCAGTCGCGTGCGCGCGGGCGCTGGCGGCCGGACCGGATCCCGTCGTCCATGCCCACTGGGCGGAGCGCGACTTGCCGTTCCTGCAGCGGGTCGCCAGGGAAGTCGGGCGCTTGGCGCCGGCTCGCGTGGCGCTACTGACCGCAGGAGAAGGCGACCAGGGGGCGTTTGTCCTCTGCGCCGGAGAGGGTGCGACGATCGACATGGCGGCGGCCGGCCGCAAGGTGGCCGAGATCCTCGGGGGCCGCGGCGGCGGCTCGGGCCGGATCTTCCAGGGGAAAGCCACAGCGCTCTCCAAGCGGACAGACGCGCTGGTCTGGCTCCGCGCCTGAGGCTAGCCGGCAGCGGCGCCGGGAACGTCCCCGGACGCGTCTGCCGGGTGGGCATCCACGGCGACAAGGACATGAAGAAAGCGGCGTCCCCGGGCGTCCGTATTTCAGACAAGCGCGCTCTGCCCCGGGCCGACGGGCGTGAGGAGGTATGGCGATGAGGCGGGTGCTGTACGGTATGCTGACGGCGTGGCTGTTCGCGATGGCTGGGCCGGCTTGGGCGTTGAGCGACGGCGATACGGGCGGGGTCTGGATCCAATCGACCTTTAACCAAAAAATCCAGGTGACCAACATCCTGTCGCGGGATCTCGGCGTTGATCCGGCAGCACTCCAGCAGTGCATCGACAAAGTGTTCGCGGATCCGAACAACACGGGGAAGACGATCCGCGAAGCCGCGCAGCAGTGCAAGGAGCAGGAAAAGAAGCCGTAGCAGTCCGCTTGACCACGGCCCATGCATGGCGCCGGCTGAATGCCACGAGTCCTTCCATGCGTCTTGACCTGCCTGTCTACGGCGGGTACCGTACCGTCGCTTGTCTCCGCATGTTCCCCCACATACACCACACGCACGCGAAAGGGACGCCATGAAGCTTGGCCTCGGTTTGTACCGACAACTCCTCAACCGCGAGACGTTACGCTTCGCGCGGCAGGCCGGCGTCACGCACATCGTGGCCCATCTGCCGGGGTACTTCGTCCGGGACGACTCGAAGATCATCACCTCGGACCAGGCGGCGTACGGCTTTGGGGTGTCGGAAGCCGATGACCCGATCTGGACTGCCGCGGGGCTCAGAGACCTCAAGGCGTTGGTGAACAGCGAGGGGCTGGAACTGGAGGCGCTGGAGAACTTCGCTCCCGCTCACTGGCACGACGTGCTGTTGGATGGACCGCGCCGAGCGGAACAGATGGCCCACGTGAAGCAGATCCTGCGGGACGTCGGGCGGGCGGGGATCCGGACGATGGGGTACAGCTTCACCATTGCGGGCGTGTGGGGCCGGACCGAGGGCGCGTTCGCCCGGGGCGGGGCGCGCTCGGTCGGCTTCGAGAATCCGGTGCAACCCCCCATCCCGGGGGGGATGGTGTGGAACATGGTGTACGATCCGGCGCGCTTCCAACCGGACAATCCGACCGAGACCGTCGCACCCGTCAGCAGCGAGGAGATGTGGCGGCGCTTTGCCGGGTTCCTTCGCGAGGTGATGCCGGTGGCCGAAGAGGCTGGGGTAAAACTGGCGCTCCATCCGGATGACCCGCCGCTTCCGACGCTCCGCGGGGCCGCCCGCCTCGTGTACCACCCGGATTCTTACCAGCGGGTCTTCGACCTGGCGCCGAGCCCGATGAACGCCATCGAGTTCTGCGTGGGCACGGTGTCCGAGATGGCCGGGGCGGACGTCTACGAGGCGGTGGACCGGTACAGCAAGGCCGGGCGAATCGCGTACGTGCATCTCCGGAACGTGCGGGGGAAGGCGCCGCACTACCACGAGACCTTCATCGACGACGGGGATACGGACATGCTGCGCGTGCTGCAGATCCTGCGCCGAAACGGCTTCGACGGCGTGATCATCCCCGATCACGCGCCGCTCCTCGACTGTGCGGCCCCCTGGCACGCGAGCATGGCGCACGCCCTGGGCTGGATCCGGGCTGCCATCACGGCCGTCGAACGGGGCTGAGCCCACGCATATACCCGTCCGGGCGCCGGCGTGCTATTCTAGGCCGTCGCGAGTACGAAGAACTGGGCGGGGCAAGACCACTCACGAGCAGGATGGTGCGCGATGCGACTGGGAATCGACTTCGGGACGACACGGACACGCGTGGCGGCTTCCATCCGGGGAAACTATCCGCTGATCACGTTTCAGGCCGGGCGCGATCATGCGCTCGACTGGTACCCCTCGTTGATGGCAACGTACGGCGACCGGGCCGCCTTCGGGCTCCGGGCGCAAGCGGTGCAATACGACCCGGAATGGAGTCTGTTCCGGTCCTTCAAGCGACTGCTCGACGACAGCCACCAGGACGCGACCTGGACGGTGGGGAACGTCGAGCTTCCGATGATCGAATGGATGACTCGGTTCCTGGTCGCGCTGCGCCTGGATCTCGTGCACCGGAGCAGCCTGGAAGTGGGCCCGCGCGACCGCCTGGAGGTCATGCTGGGGATTCCGGCGCACGCCAACAGCAACCAGCGCTTCCTGACGCTGGAGGCGTTCCAGCGAGCGGGCTTCGATGTGATCGGCATGCTGAATGAGCCCTCGGCGGCGGGCATCGAATACGCCCACCGTTACCGGCGGGTGGACCTCTCGCGGCGGCGCGAGCACGTCGCGGTCTACGATCTGGGCGGCGGCACGTTCGACGCCGCGGTCATCTGCATGGCCGAGAACCGGCACGACGTCGTCGCCAGCGAGGGGATATCCCGGCTGGGCGGGGACGATTTCGACGCCGCCCTTCTGGAGTTGGCTCTGGCGGATCCCGGCCTGGCGTCGCAGGCTCCCGCCGCCTCGCCCGCGCGGCTGTTGACGCTGTGCCGCGAGGCCAAAGAGGCGATCAATCCCAACAGCCGGAAGATCGCGGTGGACTTCGGGCAGGTGGATCCCGCGCTGGGCGAGGTCATGGTCCCCGTGGCGGAGTTCTACAAGCGGTGCGAGCCGCTGATCCTGCAGACGCTGGAAGCGACCGAGGCCGCCATGGCGGCAGCGCTGGGACGGGCCGACAGCGAAGCGTCGGGGCTGGGCGTGGTGTACCTCGTGGGAGGCTCGTGCGAGCTTCCCATCCTGGCGCGCGTCCTGCGCGACCGGTTCGGCAAGCGGGTCCGCCGTTCCCCGTATCCGTCGGGCGCGACGGCCATCGGCCTCGCCATCGCCGCCGACCAAGAGGGCGGATACGTCCTGTCGGAACGGTTCCACCGTCATTTCGGGGTCTGGCGGGAAAGCGAAAGCGGGCAGCGGATCGTCTTCGACCCCATCTTCACCAAAGAGACACGCCTTCCGCGGCCCGGCGAACCGGCGTTGGTGGTGGGCCGCCGCTATCGCCCCGCCCACAACATCGGGCGCTTCCGGTACCTGGAATGCAGCGCCCTGCGGGATCAGGGCGAGCCGGCCGGCGACATCCTGGCGTGGCAGGAGATTCTGTTTCCGTACACCCCCGAGCTGTTGGGCCATCGCGATCTCGCATCCGTGCGCATCCAGCGGGATCCGACCGTCGTGTCCCACGACGTCGAGGAGGTGTACCGCTGCGACGCAGTCGGCGTCGTCGAGGTCACCATCGCAGACCAGACGACGGGATATGCGAGGACCTTCCGCGTGCGCGGCGTGAGCGAGACCGAGACCCCGACGGGGCGCAACGGCCGGAATGCTCGGACCAAGTAAGGCCGCATCCGCCGGCAGCGTCTCGCCGGGAACCTCCGCCGCATCCAGCCCGCCGTTACCGCACCGCAGAGACGAAGTGAGATTCCGACCGATCCGGCAGCCCTCCTCCTGCAGATCCCTCAACAATGATTCCCGCGAGACACATCCTTGACAATTGGCCGACTTGAGCGCTAGGGTGGGGCCAGATCTGCCGGCGAGAACAGCGTCGCCGATCCGGGACCGGGCAACCCTCTTCCATTGCGGTGGCAGATGGGCCTGGACCTCACGACAAAGACAGAGAAACTCCTGACGTGGCTCGGCATGTGGGGGGCCATGCGGGGGTTTGTCCCGCTCGCCTCGGCGATCGCCGTCTCCGTCGTCCTGCTGGAATTCCTCACTCCGTCGGTCACTCGGTTCTTCTCGGCTGTTCCGGTGAACTTCATCCACGTCTTTGCCGTGGGAATCGGCTTGCTCCTCGGACTGGTTGGGTATTTCGCGGGAGATTCGTGGGATCTCCTGTTCGAAACGTTCTACGGTCCGAAGGGGAAGTGGGTCGGCGCGACGGACCGGTCCTTCCTCGTGTTCGTTCCCGGCGAGCCGCTGAATCGGCATCGGAGCTTGGCGACTCAGGCGCTTCCGCGGAAACCCGACTCGGACGACGAGGTGTACCAGGAGGCGGTCAAGATCGCGAAACGGCAGGTCGAGCGATGGGACGGGATCGAGCATCCGCTGGTCCTGTCGCGGTTCTTTCGCGCTCTGCTCTGGCCCTTCCTGTTCACGGCTCTCCTGGCCCTCTGCGGCGCGGCGATCTTTCCGCTGGCCGGCGCCGCCGCCGAGGCGCCCCGCCTGCTTGCGACCGCCGCAGGATGTCTGGCGTTGACGCTGGCGTGCCTCGTCCCGTACAGCCGCCGCCGGGCGGAGCACATGATCCGCCTCTACCGGGACGTGGCTGCGCACGCGCCGAGAAAGAAGGCGGACCGCCACTAGACCGGTTGCCGACGGCCGGCGGAACGTACGCGCGATTCACCAGGGGGTCCAGGCATGACGCATCAGCCCACCGTCATCAAGCTCGGGGATATCGCCGAAGTCATCGCCAAAGAGTTCCCGGCGCGCGACATACTCACGGTGTACGTCGGGTCGAACGCCGCGACACCCACCGCCTCGCTCGACGCCATCACCGCGGCGCTCAAGGCGGGCTGGCCGAAGCTGCCGTATCTTCGGATGGTTCATCTCTTGCTCCAGGGGCCGGTCTCGTATGTGGAGCAGGGGCTCCAAGACCGGATCATGGCGTTCTCCATTTTTTCCGCCGGGGATGTGCGCACGGCCGCCAATGAAGGCCGCGCCTTCTACCTGCCCTGCACCCTGGCCAACCTGGACAGCCTGATCGGGAAGGACAAGCCCTACACGCCCGACGTGGCCATTTTCAAGGTCCGTCCGCACGAGGTGACGGGAGAGTACAGCCTGGGCCTGTCGGTCGAAGCGCTGCATACCGCCATCGATCACGCCAAGTGCGTCATCGCCGAGTTGGACATGAGCATGCCCTTCACGCAGGGGCAAAGCATCGTGGACGCCTCGTCCCTGGATTACCTGGTCCAGGACGACGTCCGGCCCGTTTACGAGACTCCCGCGCCGGATTTCGATCACATGCCGCCGGCGGAGCGGCGGATCGGGGAACTGATCGCGACGCACTTCATCCGCGACGGGGTAACGCTTCAGGTGGGCATCGGGCAGATTCCCGACGCGGTGATCGGAACGATCAGGGAGGCAGAATTTCGTGATCTAGGTATCCAGACCGAGCTGTACGGGGACGGCCTGATGACGCTGCAGGAGCAGGGCATCGTCACGAATCGGAAGAAGAAGCAGCACATGGGCTACAGCACCACGTCCCTGATCATGGGGTCCAGGGCACTGTACGATTTCGTCCACGTGCGGGCGGGAATCCAGATGCGCCCCTGCACGGTGACCAACGCGGCCGAGGTGGTCCGCAAGAACAGCCCGTTCATCTCGATCAACACAGCCATGGGCGTGGACCTCTTCGGCAACGTCTGGGCCGATTTCGTGGACGTGCGCCGCTACTACAGCGGCGTGGGCGGGCAACCCGATTTTGTCCGGGCGCTGAACGATCCCGCCTACGGCGTCCCCATCATCACCATCAAGAGCGTGACCCACAAGGGCGAGTCCAAGATCGCCCGGGTGCATCCGTCCGGCGTGAGCCTGACGGCCTCATCCTACGACGGGGTGGTGGTCGTCACCGAATACGGGATTGCCGACCTCCGGGGTCTCACGATCGGCGAGAAGACCCTGGCCGTGGCCACCATCGCGCATCCCCGCTACCGCGAGGAATACCTCAAGGCTATCCACGACGACCCGATGCTCACCAAGCCGCTCCGCTGCCCCTCGCGGAAGCTGCCGCGCGGCGTGACCCTCTACCAGGGCTCCGTCAGCCTTCCCGACGCATAGCATCCCGCCGCGTCGGTGGAAGCAATTCCGCAGAGCACGACCTCGTGCTCTGAGAACCGCGTCCGCCCGCACCTGTGCCGGAATTCTCAGGTGATCAGAATCCTTGTGTATCTTGTGCCTCTTGTGGCGGAAATTTCCGTGTCAGATCGCGCCGGAAGCCTTGAGCGCAGCGATCTGGGCAGGGGTGTATCCGAGGAGATCGCAGAGGATCATCTCGTTGGCGGCGCCCATGGGCAGGCCCGGGAAGCGGACGGCACCGGGAGTTGCCGAGAAACGGATGGGGATGTTGGGAAACGGGATCGTCTTCCCTGTCGCCGGGTCAAGAATGGGCACGAAGCTGCCGCGCGCGAGGTACTGCGGATCGCGCGCGACCTCTGCCATGCTGTAGACGGGACCGATGGTCACGCCCGCCCTCTCGCACGCCTCCAGCACCTCGGCCCGCGTCCGGTCCGTGATCCAGTCGCCGAGGACCCGATTCAGGAGGCTGCGGCTCTCCGGATGCAGGCGCTCCTGGTTGTTCCGGAAACCGGCGGCCGTTTTCAGGTCCGGGCGACCGACCAGATCCATCAGCCGCTCGAAGGGGGCCTGCGAGCTGGCGGAGAGCGCGACCCATTTGTCGTCCTTGGTCCGGTAGCTGTTCCGGGGCGAGGTGTAATGGGCCTCGTTGCCCGTGGGCTGCGGGGCGACGCCGGAGAGGGAGTAGGTCAGGAAATCGGCCGCCATGAAGTTGAACAGGGGCTCGTAGAGGGAAAGGTCCAGCTCCTGCCCGCCGCGCTCTCCCCGCTTCTG
>Ga0316628_100004461_pt1 | contig 10991 bp, 6 predicted proteins | sample OWC_Aug_M2_C1_D5_FD_207648 | JGI IMG/M metagenome (GOLD analysis project Ga0316628, IMG submission 207648) | Wetland soil microbial communities from Old Woman Creek delta, Ohio, United States - OWC_Aug_M2_C1_D5_C | ecosystem: Environmental > Terrestrial > Soil > Wetlands | place: USA: Ohio... | reverse complement strand
ACGACCTCACGAACCCGAGGAAGGAGTGGACCGAGCGGCCCGCCCTGCTGCCGCTGCTCAACGTGTCGGGCAAGGAGTTCAAGCAGGCGTTCCACGACCTGGACGACCGGTCCGAGCCGCAGTTCCTCCAGCGCAACGCGCTGGTCGCGCTCGGCAACCTGAAGGACCCCTCGGCGGTCGCGCAGGTGGCCAGGGTGCTCAGGGGCCCGAACGCGTTGCTGCGCGCGCACGCGGCGTGGGCGCTGGGCAGCATCGGCGGCACGGCCGCGAAGCGCGCGCTCAAGGACGCCGCCCTCATCGAGGACGACGCGACCGTGCTCGACGAGATCGACGAGGCGATGCAGTAGGCGAGGCGCCGTGGCCGGTGGGGTGGCCGCGCCCCCCCCCAGGGGCGACGGCGCGCGATGCCGCCTGGCCGCGGGAGGGCGTTCCTTGGCGCCACGGGAAGGGATTCAGGGGATGTCTTTATATACACGAAAACGAAAGATATATATCTGGCCATTGACAAAGAATAACACAGCATGGCAACGACATCGACGCCGCTCAGGAAGGCCCAGGCCGCCGTGCTTGGGACCATGGTCGCCCTCGTAGCGCTCATAGCGCTTGCCATGGCGCTTGACCACGGCGAGGCCGAGGACTGGGGCGTCCGGTGGGAGCGGCCAGCGTCGATCTCCATCGACGGCGTCGGGACGGGCGGGGAGGACGAGGCCCTCCTCGTCACGCTCCACCTCTGGGACGCGCAGGGCCGCGCCACCGAGTGGGACGGCACGCTCGAGGTCGAGCTCGCGGACGAGGACCTCACAATCGTCCACTGGGCATCCATGCACGTGGGCGCCGGAGAGTTCACGACCACGAGGACGGGCGACGTCGTCGACACGCGATACGTCCTCAGGGTGCCCTACGCGGCGCTCGACCACGTGACCCCCCGAATGATGGGCCGGCCCGGCACGGACGTCTCGGTGAGGGCGTCCTTCACCTTCGCGGACCAGAACCTCACCGCCGAGAGGTGGTGGTGGCCGTCGCCCGCATCGCTCGTGGTCCAGGACGTGAGCGTCGACGAGGGGCTCGGGTGCGTGCTCGTGGACCTCGTGCTGCTCGACGGGGACGGCTGGAGCACCAAGCGCAGCGGCGAGCTCAGGCTCTCCATCGAGGACTCGGAGGGCTTCGTGATGCACGACCGCACGACCCCGGTGCTCGCGGGCGAGTTCAACCTGTTCGCGTTCTGGGGGACGGGATGGACATGGTACGGGACCTGGGTGGACTTCGCCGACATCCGGCCCTCCACGGACCGGCTCGAGAACGGCTCGGAGGGCGTCCCCGGCAGGCTCATGCGCGTGACGGCCTGGTTCGCCTGCGAGGTCGGGCGCCTCGGGCCAGTGGGCGTGGAGGGGTGCGCGACCGTGGTCAGGATACCTGACGCGCTGCTGCTCCCGAACGGGGCCCCCATCCCCCGGGTCGAGACGGGCCAGGTGGGCCTCGCGGGCCGCCAGCACGACTTCGACGCGTCCGGCACCACCGACGACGCGCCCGTGCGCGGGCTGCGGTACGAGTGGTCCTGGGGCGACGGCTCTCGGGCCGAGACGACGCACGGGCCCTACGCCAGCCACACCTTCCCGCGCGCGGGCTCCTTCCTTGTCGAGCTGCGCGTGACCGATGCCGAGGGGGCGTCCGCGTCCGTGAACGTGAGCGTGAGGGTGCTGCGCGACCCGCGCGTGGGGCCGGGGGAGCTGGGGGACCTCGGACAGGGCGGCCTCGCTCAGGGGGCCTCCCTCGCTGATGTCATCGAGGGTCTCACGGCGCTGCCGACGGGCCCCTCGAGACGGCCCGGTGCCATGGACGCCCCGTTCGCATGAGCTAGTGAGCCCTTCCGCCCCTGATGGTCTCGAGCATGCTCCTGTACTGCTCCTCGGTGATCTCGCCGAGGGCGAGACGGCGGTCGAGGATGGCGACCGGCGGGTCCGCTGGCGACCCGTGCGGCAGCGGGGGCAGCTGGGGGATGGCCTGAGGCATGGGGCCGTACGGCGCCGGTCTGGACCGGTTCACCAGAAGGCCCGGGATGAGAATCAGGAGGAGGGCGATGATGGCCACGGGCGCGAGCACGAGCAACCAGCCACCGCCTTCGTCGCCGTCCATCATCCCGCCGTCCATCATGCCGAACCCCATGATGCCCGCCATCGCGAGGCCCCCGATGACCACGATTGCGACAACGAGCAGGACAAGTACTAGCAAAGCCGATGAGATCTGGTCGGTGACGCTGTCTGACATGATATCGAGTACGTAGGCCAGATATTTACCATTATCACCGAACATGTGGGAGCGCCTCGCATGGTCCGCGGCTTCCACCGCCGGAGCAGGTCCCAGAAACGATTAACCGCTGGGGTGCGCATGCCGGGCCGGAAGGAGGGCGTATCGTGGACGTCATCGACATCACGCCCGAGCACGAGCGGGACTACCACGTGTGCCTCAAGCACTACTGGGACGACGCCGTGCAGTGCGTCGACCGCCACGAGGAGTGGTACGAGCGCGCCAAGGCGCAGGGGCTGCGCGTGAAGCTCGCGCGCGACGACGACGGCGCCATCGCGGGGCAGATACAGTACATCCCCATCGAGGGCTCGTTCGTGGAGGGCCGCGGGCTCCACTTCATCCTGTGCATCTGGGTGCACGGCTACAAGGAGGGCATCGGCGACCGGAGGGGGAAGGGCATCGGGGCCGCGCTGCTCGCCGCGGCCGAGGAGGACGCCCGCGCCCTCGGCGCGACGGGGATGGCCGCGTGGGGCATGAAGAACGAGGAGTGGATGAACGCGCCGTGGTTCGAGCGCCACGGCTACAAGGAGGCCGATACGCTCGGCGACAAGGCGCTGGTGTGGAAGCCGTTCATGGAGGGAGCGCAGCCGCCCCGGTGGGTCAAGGAGCACAGGCGCCCGACCCTCATCCAGGGCAAGGTCGTCGTCACATCGCTCAACTCGGGCTGGTGCGTGTCCGCGAACGTGCTGCGCCATGCCGCGCGGATGGTCTCGTCCGAGTTCAAGGGCGACGTCGTGTACCAGGAGGTCGACACCTCGGACCGCGGCCGGATGCTCGAGTGGGGGAACTCGGACGCGCTTTACATCGACGGCGAGCGCGTGGACGAGGGCGAGCCGCCGACGCACGACGAGCTGGAGAAGCTGGTCGGCGCGCGCGTCAGGGAGCTCAGGCGCAGGGGCGTCGGCGTGAGGCTGGGGCGGGGCCAGTAGCGGCTCCGGACGCTCCCGTTCCCACCTGTCGGGGCGTCCCTCAGCCGCCTGCGGCCATCCTCTCGATGACCCGCGTGCCGGTGCCCGGCGCGCGGAAGTGCACGAGCATCTCGCGGGCCTCGCGGTAGGCGCGCTCCTCAATCGCCCGCCTGCTCCCCTCGGGGATGCCGGCTATCTCGCTTTTGAAGTGCTTGGACGCGTTCTTGACGTCCTTGCCCGTGTCCTTGACCCACTTGGCTATCTCCCGCTTGAGCTCGTCGGGGAAAAGCTCGTGGCAGATGTTCTGCCACTGCGTCGCCACGTTGCCCTTGCGGATGCCGTTGTCGGCGAACTGGCCGATGAGGTGGGGGGGCGTGCCCGTGATGCCGTGCTGGGCGATGCACACGCCGAACGGGCGCACCGTGTTGTAAATCTCGAGCGTGCGCCCCAGGTCGATGTGCACCTCCTCCCCGGGCAGGTAGTTGCCGTGCTTGGCGCCGTTGTTGATGGCGAGCAGGTCGGGGTGCAGCCCCTGGTCGGTGAGGCTGCTTATGTACTCGAGCGCCTCCTCGACGGTCGTCACCGAGCCCTCCTGGCCCGCGCTCTTTATCTCGCCCACCTCCACCTCTAGCCCGAGGCCGGCCATGTCGATGGGCCTCGCGAGGTCGGCGGTGATGCGGATGTTCTCGGGGAGCGGGTTGAACGACGCGTCGATGGAGTAGCTCGTGTAGCCCTGCCGCAGCGAGAGGTTCAGGATGCGGCGCGCGGACTCGACCGCGTCGGTGGACGTGGTCTTGACGGTGGTGTGGTCACGGTGGATGATGAGGGGGCGCGTGAGGCCCACCTCCTCGGCGTGGCGCACGACCGTCTCCCAGTACTCGACCGGGTCCATGCCGGTGTAGCCCCCGTCCAGGTCGGACTCGGTCTTGGCTATTTCGAAGCAGATGGCGGCGTCCAGGTCCTCGGCCGCGCGCATGATGCCGGGGATGACGTGCGGGATGCGGGCGTTGCACGCCATGATGATGACGGGCTCGTCCCGCAGCGCGCGGTACACGTCCTTGCCGTTGAGCAGCAGCACACGGGAGTCGTCACCAAGCTTGGCGAGCGCGTTCGGGGGCCGCATCTCCAGGGCCCGTTTCATTGCGTCCAACTACCCACCTTCGCCGCCAAATCGGCCGAGCCCTCCATAAGGTTTTCCGTGAATGGAAGGGGCGCGGCCATCTCCCTGCACGGGGGCCCCCGTCAGTCATGCGGCCGGTCCGCCGTCACGAACGTGAAGCTGGCGGTCCGGACGCGCCCGTCGCCGTAGCGCTTCCGCATGCGGCGCTCGAACACCTCGCGGCCGCGGCGGAACTCGTCCTCGGGCATGAGCGCGAGGGTCGAGATGAACCTGCCGTCCACGCGCTGCAGTATCTCGTCCACGGTCATGGTGAAGCCCGGGTTCTCCTCGCGCGCGTGCGCGACGCCCACGAGCCCCGCCGCCCTCAGGTCGGCCTCGAGGGCCTCGACGCGCGGGAACCGCTGGAGGTCGATCTCGAGGACCCCCGGGAACATGGCGATGTAGCTGCCCCGTATCTCGTCGTGGTCGCGCGTCATGATGACGGCGCGGCCGCCCGGGGCGAGCGCGCGCAACAGCTCCTCGCCCATGCGGCGGTGGTCCCCCACGTGGTGCACGACGAGGAAGAGGGTCGCGGCGTCGAAGGACGCGTCGCGGAAGGGCATGGCGAGCGCGTCGCCCTGCACTAGCCGCACGTCCGCGCCCTCCCCGGCCGCCCGCTCGCGCGCCTTCTCGAGCATGCCCGCGGAGAGGTCCAGGCCGAACACGGGCCTGCCGAGAGCGCCCGAGAGGATGCACGCGTACCGGCCCGTGCCGCAGCCCACGTCGAGGATGCGCGCGCGCCTCGCGAGGTCGCCGTGGCGCAGGATGCGCTCGACCCACCCCCTGTGGTACTCGGGGCCGAAGCCCCGCACGCGGTCGTAGTACCGCGATATGGCGTCGTAATCCGAGGGGAGCGGCCTCACGCGGCGTGGAAGGCGGTCGCGGGGGAAAAGGTTGATGGAGAGCACTGGTCATGGCGCGCGCTCGTATGGATGCAAGGGGTGGGAAAGTAGCAAAGAGGACACGTCTCAGAATGCGAGCAGGTGGCTGGAGCATCCACCCCCATCTAGGACTGACGACGAGGGACCGCTCCCGGCGCAATTGTGGGCGCTACGGTGCCCCCTTGCGCATCAGCCCGCGGGCGAGCAGGGCAATCGCCATCGCGACAATGAGGATGACTAGGAGCAACAATCCGAAGGGGGTCTCGTCCCCCTGCTCCGAGGACATCACCACGAACTCGACTGTGGCATTTTCGGAATAGAGTGTCCCGTCGAACGCCCTCGCCTCGATTCTGTGCGTCCCGACCCCGAGCGCCCTCAGCTCGATGCCGAGCCACCACCGGTCGAGGCCGATCGCATCGGCCCACTCCCCCCCATCGATGCGGACTTGCACCCTCTCCAGGGGACGCGAGCCGTTGATGGCCGTCCCCGTTATATTGATGCTCCCGCTTCCGATTGCCCTGAACCTCGAGCCGTTCGTCGGCGCGGAGATTCGGATGTCAGGCCTCCTATCGGGGGGCGGGGGCACTGGGGCGATGACCTCGACGACAATGGAGAGCGAGTCGGAGCCACCCCTCCCATCGGACACGCTGACGTCGACCGTGTGGTTGCCCACGTGAGCGGCCGTCGTCGACCACTCGAGCTCGCCCGTCGAGGTATTGAGCATGATGCCCAGGCCAAGCGCGAGCAGCGAGAACACCAGCGGGTCCCCATCCTCGTCGGTCGCGTTGACCTTCCCCCTCAGCACATGACCCGCTTCGACGACCACGTGGGCGGGGCCCGAGATTATGGGGGCATGGTTGACCGGGGGAGGCGGGGGGGAGGGCACCATCACCGTGAAGGACCAGATGGTCACGGTCGTGCCATTGGCCTTTCCGTCATTAGGCACGACCGTCCAGTAGTAGGTCGTGCCGTTGGCGAGGTCGATGACCGTGTAGGTCGTTCCATCCACCACGGCGAGGTGGGCTGGCAGTGCGGTCGTGGGGAAGGGCGCGTCCGCCAGTACGAGATAGTAGCGTACCTGGTCCCCGTCCTCGTCAGCGCCGGTCCATCGGAGCTCGACGGTCGTGCTCGGGGCCTCGTACCGGTCGGAGGGGGCGACCAGGGTGGCGGTTGGAGGCCTGTTCGGATGAGGGATCGACAGCGTGAAGTACCGGACCTCATCGGCCAGCACCGCATGCTCCCCGTCGCTCACGAGGACGGTCCAGTAGTAGGTGGTGCCGTCGGTGAGGTCCGAGAGGCCTGCGGAGGTGGCGTTCGTTTCGATTGACACTGGGGGCAGCTCGGTTAGGTCGAACGGGCTGGGCCGCAGGAAGAGGCTGTAGTTCAGCCCGTCCCCGTCCTCGTCGGTCCCGTTCCACGACAAGGTCACCGGCTCGCTCTCCATGACGGCTCCGTCGTCCGGGGAGACTAGGACGACCACCGGTGGATGGTTCGGGGGCGGGGGGAGCCTCACCGTGAAGGAGCGCACCGAGGGCACCGTGCTGTTCTCGCGCCGGTCGCTGGCAAGGACGGTCCAGTGGTAGGTCTCCCCGTCGCTGAGGCCCGTCGCGCGGTAGGCGTTCCCTCGAACAACCGAGATGGATGGCGGCAGGTCCGCGGTGGTGAAGGAAATGTTCGCCATGAAGATATAGCAATCGAGAAGGTCGCCGTCCTCGTCGGTCGCGTTCCACAGGAGGTCGGCCTCGGTGGCGCTCACCACCGCGGCGTCGGGGGGCGAGAGCAGCTCGATTACTGGTGTGTGGTGGTTGAGCGCGACCGGTCCGGACGTCGCCTTTACCAAGAGGGGTATCGTCGGGTTCATGTCGCGCGCGACCACCGTGACGCAGAAGAACCCGTACAAGGAGCGCGGTATGTCCCATGACCAGTACGCCGTGCCGTTGGGGAGGTTGGAGGTGATCGTCCAGGCGCCGGTGCCGTTGACGAGCAGGAGGTCGAACGCCATCGAGTCGCCGTCCGGGTCTTCTGCGTTCCAGACGATGTCGTGCCTACCGGTCCAGTTCTCCCCGCCCTCAGGCGATGTCAGCGTGAGGTTGTGGATGCGGTTGTACTTGATGGACACTCCGTGGAGGGCGGGGGTGCCCATCGGATTCCATGTCGCGAGCAGGGCCCTCCACTGGAGCCACCTGCTGGCGTTGTGCGCCCGGGCGACCCACGCGCCGGAGGTCTCGTAGTAGCTCGTGCCCGTCCCGTCCGGGCCGGCGAACGGCGTGAGGTTGAGGCCCCCTTGCGTGTCGGCCGTCCTGAGCTGGAGCCCCAAGTACGTGTCCGGGGTGACGTCCGCCGTCCAGTCCAGGGTGCCGTAGTATGAACTCCCGCCGGTGTCGTGCTGGGGTCCCAGGTAGGTGCCCTCGGGGGCGTAGGCGACGATGTCGAAGGCCCACGTGTCGCCCAGGAAGTCCCGGATCCTCGAGTAACCGCCGAAGGTCACCATCGAACCGCCCTCCGCGATGTAGACAATCGGGCTTCCTCTCCTCTCCGCGAGCTCAGTCGCCAAGGCCTCCGAGGCCCACTCGTTCGTCGTGAGGTTGAACCTCCAGAGCATCTCATCGTAGCTCGACTGCCACGCGTTGCCGTCGAAGTAGGGGTGGGCACCCCCGAACATCACGGTCTCCCCGCGCGCGCTGTCGAACAGGACCTCAAAATCGCTCCTGAACAGGGGCGAGCGGCTCGGGCTCCTGTTCGTCCATGCGTTCGCGTCCAGGTCGTACGTCCAGACGTCCGTGTAGTTGTAGGTGAACCATGGGAGCTCTCGGTACTGCCCGCCGAGGATGGCCACTATAGTGTCGTGCACCCGGTCGTACGCCAGCCCGTACTCGTACCTGGCGTCCGGCACAGAGGTCGGCGCCACGTCCCTCCACGTATTCGCTGAGACGTTGTAGACCCATGTGGCCCGCTCCTCCGTGAGCAGGACGACGACCCCGTGGGATTCGTCATAGGCCATCGCGGGGCTGTCCTGGCTGGGCGGCGCGTCCGGGGGCTTCATCTCCTTCCACGCATCCCTGGCCAGGTCGTAGGTCCAGGTGTCGTTGAACGATGTGTGGCCCGTGTAGCTGTTCCCTCCGAAGAGCACCGTGACGTTCGGGCCAGGACAGTAGACCATCCCATGGGCGCGCCTCGAGGGGGGCGATTTCGCGGGGGACCTCAGGGACCATGCGTTGGTGGCGAGGTCGTACGTCCACGTGTCCCCCAGCTGGTAGCTGCTCGAGCTGGAGTTCTCGCCCCCGAACATCACCGCCTTGGCCCCCGACTCGTCATAGGACATCGCATGGCTGTGCCTGGGCGAAGGGCTCCCCATCGGCTTGGCGATGTGCTTCCAGGCGTTCAGGCTCAGGTTGTAGCTCCAGATCTCGTCATAGATGACGATGTCGTTGTTCGCCCTTCGCGTGAATCCCCCTGTGACGACCATCGCCCCGTTCGAGATGTCATACCCCATCCCACGGCCTATGTAGACAGGTGGTATCGAGGGGGGATTCGTCGACGCCCACTTGTTCGCGCTTACGTTGTAGGTCATGACGGAGGAGCTGCTGTCGACGAAGACGACCTCGAGCTTCTCCGCATCGTTGTACGCCATCGTGTTGCGACTGCTTCCAGGCCCGCCGCTCGAGAGGGCCCTCCACCAGGTGTTGTTGGTGGTGTTGTACAGCCAGGTGTCGTCGTAATCCCCTCCGGACGCGGACCTGCCGCTGTGCATGACGGTGACGCTGGCGGATTTGTCGAACGCCATGAGCATGGCCTCTCGCGGGGATGGTGCGGTGGCGGGCCTCATCTCCGTCCAGGTGTCGCTCGTGAGGTTGTAAGTCCATGTGTCGTTGAGGTTGCCCGAGGGTCCGTCCCCCCCGAACAGCACGGTCACCCCGTTCCGTTCGTCGAACGCCATGGCGGAATAATACCTGGAGGATGGTGATTGGGCCGGGCGCATCCTCTTCCATTCCTTCGTGGTGACGTTGAAGATGTAAGTCATGGTGGCCGAGCCGGACATGCCAATCCCCCCGAAGAACACGAACGCCCCGTGCCAGCTGTCGTAGGCCATCATGCCCTTGTCGGGGATCGGCAATGTGCCGCAGGCGGGCGTGGGGGACCACCGGTTCCTCGTCATGTTGTAAAGCCAGATGCAGTCATGGATGGAGTTGAATATCGAGTTCCGGCCCCCGAAGAGCGCCATCGCCCCATCACGGGCGTCGTACACGAAATTGGGCTCTTCGCGGGCGGAGGGATACCCTGCCATCATCTCGGTCCAGTTTCCGAGCGACGAGTTGCCGCGCTCCAGGACGAGGGTCTTGTCGTCGAGGATGACCCCATCCATCGTACCGGCGCCGAGGTCATCCCCTGACAGCTTGAACTCGCTCCCTCCTTGGACAGGGAGCGATTGCAGCAGAAGCAGCTGGAGACAGCAGAGGCACCAGAGCGTGGGCCAAACCCTGGCCTTTCCCATGGTCGCACAATGATTGTCCAGTGATATAAAGTGTCTTGACTCGTGCGCTGCAGGTCGGTTCGAGCCCAGGGTACGACAGGCCGCGAAGAGCCTGGCAGGGGCCCACCAACCGGATGTGAAAAGAGATGGAAAAAGGAGGCGTCGCGGGCGGCGGTTCTCGGGATCTCTGGGGGAGAGGGGAACTCGGTTTTTCTTCGCGACTCTTCTGGGGAGGAAGGGTCTTGAGAAGGATTTCAGGGTATTTTCCCTGCCGTCCTCGACCGGTCCTCCTTTTTCCGGCCACTTTTATGGGGCCGATAATATAACTAGTGTTTGGAATAGATTTTGATAAACTGGCCATGCTGGCCGCCTCCCCGCCCTCGCTGCCAGGGCGTGCCTGCGCATGGAGGCTCCGGGCGCTGGATTGTACATCACCCGTATCGCCGCATCCCCTCGGCTTCAGATGCAAACCTATTTGGCCGCCATACGCGCTCCCAGCGGCCGATGGAGCCCATTGGCCTCGAAGAGGTGCGCGTGCTAGACGCCAACTCGGAGCACAGGGGCGTGCCCACGCTCACGCTCATGGAGAACGCGGGGGCGGGGCTGGTGGAGCACCTGCTCGAGCTCGGGGCCAAGGGCAAGCGCGTCCTCGTGCTCTGCGGCTCGGGCAACAACGGCGGGGACGGGTTCGTGGCCGCCCGCCTCCTCCACGGGAAGGCCAAGGTGGACATCGTGCTCGTCAGGCCCGCTGACCAGGTGCGTACCGAGATCGCGCGCACGAGCCTGCAGCGCGCCGAGCTGGAGGGCGTGCCCATCCACGCCCCCCCCGCGCCCTACGGCGAGCTGCTCGCCAGGGCCGACATCGTGGTGGACGCGCTGCTCGGGGTGGGCGCCGAGGGCGCGCCGCGCGGCGCCTACGCCGAGGCCATCAAGGCCATCAACGCCTCCGGCAAGCGCGTCGTGTCGGTGGACGTGCCGTCGGGGTGGGGCACCGAGCTCGCCGTCAGGCCCGAGGCGACGGTCACCTTCCACGCGCCCAAGGAGGGCATGGGGGCCGAGTGCGGCACCGTCGTGGTCAAGCCCATAGGCGTGCCGCCGGACGCGGTGCGGCTCACGGGGCCCGGCGAGCTGCTGCTCGTGCCACCGGTGAGGAGGGACGCGCACAAGCGCGAGCGCGGCACGGTCCTCGTCGTGGGCGGTGGGCCCTATCACGGCGCGCCCGCGCTTTGCGCGCTCGCGGCCCACCGCGCCGGGGTGGACCTCTCGTT
>Ga0316628_100004460_pt1 | contig 10992 bp, 9 predicted proteins | sample OWC_Aug_M2_C1_D5_FD_207648 | JGI IMG/M metagenome (GOLD analysis project Ga0316628, IMG submission 207648) | Wetland soil microbial communities from Old Woman Creek delta, Ohio, United States - OWC_Aug_M2_C1_D5_C | ecosystem: Environmental > Terrestrial > Soil > Wetlands | place: USA: Ohio... | reverse complement strand
CGTGCCCGGCGAGATCATCAAGCGCAGCGGCGCCGAGATCGTCCGGCTCTGGACGGCCATGCGCAACTACAAGGAGGACGCCCGCTTCGGCCCGGAGATCGAGCAGAGGCTCGTCGAGGCCTACCGCAAGATCCGCAACACCTGGCGCTTCCTCCTCGGCAACGTCTCCGACTTCGCTCCCGACCGCGACGCCGTGGCCGCCGCCGATCTCCTCGACCTCGACCGCTGGATCCTCCACCGCTTCGAGGAGGTCCGGGCCCGCGTCGTCAAGGCATACCTGGATTACGAGTTCTATCCCGTCCTCCACGACGTCCTCGACTTCTTCACCGTCGACCTCAGCGCGTTCTACCTCGACGTCGTCAAGGACCGGGCCTACTGCTCGGCCAAGGGCTCGCTCGAGAGGCGCTCGGCCCAGACGGCCATGTTCATCATCCTCCGCGACAGCCTGCTCCTCATGGCGCCCATCCTGTCGTTCACCGCGGACGAGGCCTGGGTCCACGTCCCCGCCTTCGCGGGCAAGGACGCCTCGGTCCATCTGGGGGAGTTCCCCGCGGCCTCGGACTGGCTGGGAGCGAAGGCGGCCGGGTTCGTCGCGGACATGGAGCGGCTTCTCGCCGTCCGCGAGAAGGTCCTCAAGGAGCTCGAAAAGGCCCGCGAGTCGAAGCTCATCGGCAACTCGCTCGAGGCCCGGGTCACGCTCAGGGCGCCGGCCGTCGAGGCCGGCTTCCTCGAGTCCCGCCACGACGACCTGGCCGCGCTCTTCATCGTCTCCCAGGTCGCGGTCGAGAGGGCGGATGACGGCGGCGAGCTTCGGATCGAGGTTGGCCCGGCCGCCGGGGAGAAGTGCGAGCGCTGCTGGAACCGATCGACCACGGTCGGCCTGAGCCCCGGCCGCCCAACCTTCTGCGCCCGGTGCGTCAAGGCCGTCGAGGCGGCCGCCTCATGAAGAACAACACCCCGTATCTCCTGCTCATGCTCGCCCTGGTCGTCCTGGACCAGGTGACGAAGAACCTCATCGCCCGGACGGTCACCCTCTACGAGTCGGTCCCCGTCATCCCCGGCTTCTTCAACATCACCCGCATCCATAACAGGGGCGCCATCTTCGGGACCTTCTCGCAGACGTCGAACAAGCTCGTCTTCGCCCTCTTGACGGCGGCCTCGCTCGCCGCGCTGGCTCTCATCGTCTATTACTTCTTCAAGACCCCGGCGTCGGACAAGCTGACGAAGGTCTCCCTGACCCTGATCATGGCCGGCGCCCTGGGGAACCAGTTCGACCGTCTCGTCCGGGGCCATGTCATCGACTTCCTCGACTTCCATATCGGCAAGGCCCACTGGCCCTTCTTCAACGCGGCGGATTCCTGCATCACCATCGGCGCCTGCCTGATGCTCGTCATCCTGCTCAGGAGGAAACCCGCATGTTCCCCATCCTCGTGAAGCTCGGCCCCCTGACCATCCACACCTACGGCTTCCTGATGGCCGTCGGCGTCGCCCTGGGCCTCTGGTTCATCTACGTCCAGGCCAAGAAGGCCGGGATGGACGCCAACAAGATCATGGACGCCGCGTTCTACACCATCATCATCTCGCTCATCGGCGCCAAGCTCATCCTGCTGGTGAGCAACTTCTCCTACTACATGAATTATCCCAAGGAGCTCTTCTCGCTGGCCCGGTCGGGCGGCGTCTTTCAGGGCGGCCTGACCTTCGGCACGATCTTCGCCTTCTGGTATTTCCACCGCAAGAAGATCCCGACTTGGGCGACGGCCGACCTCATCGGGACGGCCCTGGCCCTGGGCCACGGCTTCGGCCGGATCGGCTGCTACAGCGCCGGCTGCTGCTACGGCCGCGAAGGCGCCGTGCCCTGGGCCGCGGTCTTCAAGAGCCATTACGCCTCGGAGTTGACCGGGGTGCCCCTCGACACGCCCCTCCATCCCGTCCAGCTCTACGAGGCGGCCCTCAACTTCCTCAACTTCGGCATCCTCTTCCTCATCCTGAAGAGGAAGAAGTTCGACGGCCAGGTCTTCGCCTTCTACATCATCAATTACTCGGCCATCCGCTTCTTCACCGAGTACTTCCGCGGCGACCATGCGGGCGGGATCTACTTCATCCGCGGCGCCTCGGCCTTCTCCAGCCTGTCCTACCCGCAGCTGTTCTGCCTGCTGGGCCTCGTCGGGGGTGCCGTCCTGGCCGTCGTCCTCAAACGGCGCAAGCGTGCCCAAAGCTGATTTCGTCGTCGGGCCCGCGGCGGGGGGCGGCGGGACGAGGCTCGACGTCTTCCTGGCCGACAAGCTCCCCGGCCTGAGCCGGGCACAGGTCCGCAAGATCATCGACGGCGGGGGCGTGCGCGTCGGCTCGTACTCCCGCAAGGCGAGCTACAAGCTCAAGGCGGGCGACCGCGTCGCCGTCGCCTACGAGATCCCAGGGCCCGATGGCGCGCTCGTCGCCCAGGACATCCCCCTTAAGGTCATCTACATGGACGCCGACGTCATCGTCATCGACAAGCAGGCGAACCTCGTCGTCCACCCCGGGCCGGGACATCTCTCGGGGACGCTGGTCAACGCGCTCATCCATCATTTTCCCGAGGTCGCCCTCATCGGGTGCGAAGACCGGCCGGGCATCGTCCACCGCCTCGACCAGGACACGTCGGGCGTCATGGTCGTGGCCCGGTCGGCGCGGGCGTTCTCCTCGCTCATCGAGCAGTTCAGGCGGCGCGTCGTCTGGAAGACCTACCTCGCCCTGGCCTGGGGCAGGGTCATGGCTCCGGAAGGCAAGCTCAGCTGGCCCCTCGGCCGCCACCCCGGCAAGGGGCAGCGGATTTCGATCAAGGCCCGGAACCCCAAGAAGGCCGAGACCTTTTTCCAGGTCCAACGCGCGTTCAAGGACACGACCCTCCTCGAGGTCAAGCCCGTCACCGGCCGGACCCACCAGATCCGGGTCCACTTGGCCGCGGCCGGGCATCCCGTCGTCGGCGACCCCGTTTATGGACGGCGCAAGGAGCCGCGGGAGTTCCCCCGCATCTTCCTCCATGCCCACACCCTATCCTTCGTCCATCCGGCGACCGGCGAGCGCCTGACTTTCGCCTCGCCCCTGCCGCCGGACCTCGAGGCGGTCATCGCCCAAGAGCTGAAATAGGCCTCCGGAACAAGGAAGAGGAAGGGGGCTACGCGGCGATCTCACGGAGATCGATCTTCGACCGGTCGGCGACGCCGAGCCCCAGCTTCGCGGCGATATCCAGGTAGACCCGGTTCTTGGGGTCCTCCATCTGCTGGACGCCGCGGGCGATCCGTATCCCCGTGATATAGTCCAGGGTGATGAGGTCCAGGGCCACGGGATCGGTCCCCACGAACAGCACATTAGCGTCCCAGGTGTACCTCGGACTCGCCCCGAGCCCGCCGTGATAGCTGGCCCGCAAGGCGTCGCCGATATGGAGGACGGCCTTGTCTCGGAGGCAGGGGAAAGCGCAGGCTTCGCCGATGACGTTGACCCCGACCCTGTGGAGGCGCGAGGTGTTGGTCAAGGAGCCGTAGGCCAGGTTTTTCATGGCGAACGAGATGCCCACCGGCTGGCAGGTCTTGAGAATGGGCAGGTTGATGATCTTGGTGAACCGCCGGGTGACGAGCTGGGAGAAATAGGACCAGCGGCCGCCGTTGACCATGTAGGGCAGGTTGTCGCGGTCGTGCGCGTCGTCGATGTCGGCGAAATAGGCGGGCGCCTCCCGGTCGATGTTGGCCAGGCTCCAGAGCTCGCCCTTTTCATCGTAGAAATCGCCGTTCGGCCCCTTGATCTCCGTGCCCAGGATGACGATCCCGGGGAAGCGCTCGGACGTGTAGCCGGCCTCCCGGAGCTGGGTCAGGCGGCGGTCCCAGACGGCGATGTTCGCCGCCGGGACCCCGGCGTCCAGCAGGCCGTCGATGACCGCCTGCGTCAGGGCGTGGCTCGTCGGGAGGAGCTCCGCGATGGGATTGACCTTGATCCCGACGGCGTCGGAAGCCGAGACGAAGTGGCGCCAGGCATCGCGAGCGGTCGCGCTTCCCGTCAGACGCATGAGACCTTGCTCGAGGCAGGCGCGGGCCCGCCGGCCGTTGATCTTCCCTCCCGAGGCCGTGTTGCCGGTCAGGACCTTGATGACTTGGCCGGGGAATTTCCCGGGCATCGAGGCGGCTGTCCTCGGGATCCTCAGGATCTCGTCGATGTTCGTCCGGATATCGGATGAGAGGGGCGCTTGAAGGGGCGTCAGGCGGCCGCCCGTCAGGCCCTGGAGCCGGCCGACGGCGGCCAGAGCGGCCGCGCCGCCGGCCGCCCAGCCGACGAACGCCCGGCGCGTCATCTCTCCCGTAAGCGGACGGTCCGCTTCGAGGCTCATCTCATGTGACCCCGGTGTCTTTATGGCGGCTCCTGCTCGCCGGAACCCGGATATCCGTATGTCCGGAGGTCCCGGAGACATGGCGAACTGCAAGAAAGGGGCCAATCCGGCGAATGTCCAGGGCCACCCTCTGAGCCATGAGATTCTCCTGATAATCAACGGGATACAGGCCGATTCCCGGGGGCTGGATGTCCGTTTTCGGGCACTCATTGTCTCTTTTCGAACAGCGAAGTCCCTCAACCTCACGGAGTCACGCCGGTCCCGCCGTCCCAAGACGTAAAGTTTTTTTCAAGGATCGAAGAAGAGTCCGCTTTTAGGGAGCTCCAGGATGAACTTCACGCCGGCTCGTGATGGAGGCCAGGGCGCTTGTTGAGGGTCGGCGAAAGGATTAGAATCGGTCAAGGCCGCAAAGAAACGCATCGCAGGAAGGAGGCCGCGGGACCATGAAAAAGATCGTCTGGATGATCGTCCTGATGGCATTCTCCACGGCCGGGTTGTTGTCCCAAGAGATCTTTGAGGCGGTGAGAGGCGACAACTCGTCCCGCGTGAGATCGCTGTTGGAAAGGGATCCGGGCCTGGCCGGCCTCACGGATGATAACGGCAGATCCCCGCTGCAGATCGCCGTGCTCTATGGCTTCGCCGATGTCGTGGAGGTGCTGATCCGGAGCGGAGCGGACCTCAACACCAGGGATCGATTCGGAAAAACCCCGCTCCTGAACGCCCTCCAAAGCGAAGAGCCGGAGATCGCCAAGCGGCTGGTTTCAGCCGGAGCCGAGCTCGCCGTCGCCGGCGAAGAGGGCCGTGAGATCATGCACAGGGCCGCCTGGACGGGATGCGGCGAGCTCCTGGATCTGTCGGCGAAGAAAGGCGCGGACCTGAGATCGAAGAATGACAACGGGGGCACGCTGCTGCACTCCGTCGTCAGGGGCCGCTTGACGGATTGGATGAAGCGGCTTCTGGAGGCTCGATTCGATCCGAACGAAAGGGATCGCTACAGTCTGACCCCCCTCCATCTTGCGGCCCGGGAAGGCCTTGACGAGGGCATCCGGATCATGCTCGACGGGGGGGCGGATCTTCAGGCCAAGACCGTCGAGGGCAAGACCGCATATCATCTGGCGCTGGAGAACGGCCGGGCCGGATCCGCGGCGCTATTGCGGGCCCGGGGGGCGGAGGCGAACGAGCCGGACTTTCCCGTTCTGCGGGGAGATTATTTCGGCCAGAAGACGCCGGGGATGACGGCGGAGCCGTTCGGGCTCGGGATCGTGTCGACCATGGACTGGGAGCACGGAGGGCCCGTTTTTTCCATGGACGGGAGCGAGATGTACTGGTCGCCGGTGGTTTATGGAGCCTCGCGGGGCTGCATCCTGTTCTCTCGCCGGATCGACGATCGGTGGACGCGACCGGTCCCGGTGTCCTTCACAAAGAGCGAGTACCGCGAAATGGGGCCGGGCCTGTCGGCGGACGGACAGCGGATCTATTTCACGTCCTACCGTCCGATCGACGATAGCCAGCGAAACGTCAGGGCCTACAATCTCTGGTGCGCCGAACGAGCGGACGGAGGATGGGCCGAGCCGCGGCCCCTGCCGCCTCCCGTCAATGCGGCCGGAGGGGCCGCCCGCTCGACCCTGGCCGTGGGCGATGTGCTTTATTTCGGATCTTGGCGCACGGGTCTGGGAGCGATCTATCGTTCGCAGCGGAGGGCCGACCGATGGACGGAGCCCGAATTCCTGCCGATCAACAGCCGCGCCACGCAGATCTGCTCCTATGCGGCCTCCAACGACCGGTTCCTGATCTTTGAATCGGCCCAACCCGGAGGTTTCGGCGGGTTCGATCTGTACGTCGCTTTCCGTGACGACGACGGGAGCTGGGGCGCGCCGATCAACCTGGGGGAGAAGGTCAATACATCGGCCCAGGAATGGTTCGCATCGATGTCGCACGATGGGAAATACCTGTTCTTCACGTCCGACCGGAGCGGCAACGACGACGTGTACTGGATCGATGTCCGGGCCGTTGAAGCACTGCGCCCGAAGCCCGCGCGGCGCGAGGGCCCGCAAGGGAAACGCTGAGGGACGGTCAGCCGCCCCGGACGGTGAGCTTGTAGCCGAGGCCGTGGACGTTGACGATCTCGACCGTCTCGTCGTCGCCGAGATATTTCCTGAGCCTGGAGATAAAAACGTCCATGCTCCGGGAGTTGAAGATGGAATCGTTGCCCCAGACGACCTGGAGGGCCAACCGCCGCTCGAGAACGCCGTTCGCATGGAGGCACAGGAGCCGTAGCAATTCCGCCTCCTTGGTCGTCAGCTTGCGGGCCTGGTTCTTGATCCTCAGGGTCTGCGTCTCGTAATCGAAGACGTACGCCCCCAGGCTGAAGTTCCGGCATTCCCGGGCCTCCCGCTCCGGGGCGCGGCTCCGGCGAAGGACCGCCCGGATGCGTAGGACGAGCTCCTCGAGGTTGAAGGGCTTCGTGATGTAATCGTCCCCGCCGGCCTTGAAGCCTTCGATCCGGTCCTCCTGGAGGGATTTCGCCGTCAGGAAGATGAAGGGGACTCCGGAGCGGACCTTGCGGATCTCGCGGCCGAGCGTGAAGCCGTCCTTCTTGGGCAGCATGACGTCGATGAGACAGAGATCGAAGGCCTGCTTGAGGAAGACGCGGAGCGCTTCCTCGCCGTCGCGGCAAAGGGCGATGTCGAAGCCGTGCAGGCCGAGCGATTCCTGGAGAAGGAGGCCGAGGTTACGATCGTCCTCGACGAGAAGGATCCGGGGGAGAAGGGCCTTCGGGCCGCCGTTCGCTTTGGCCGTCATCGGCGCGCCTCCCTCATCTCGACCCCCTGGGGCCGACCCGGAACGGGAGGTCGATCTCGAAGGCCGATCCCCGGCCGGCCTCGCTCCGGACCCTGACCGTTCCGCCGTGGGCCTGGACGATCCGCTTGACGTAGCTCAGGCCCAGGCCGAAGCCCTTGACGTCCTGGACGTTGCCGCGGGCAACGCGGTAGTACTTGTCGAAGACGCGTTTCATCTCGGCCGGCCGGAGGCCGATGCCGTTGTCCTCGACCGTGACCCTGATCCCTTTCCTCAGGCGCGCCGCGCTGACGCGGATCTCCGGCGGCCTGAGGTTGTACTTGAGGGCGTTGTCGATCAGGTTGTGGAGGACGTTGAGGAGGTGGATCTCGTCCCCTTCGATCTCGGGAAGCTCCGTCTCGGTGTGGATCTCGAGACGCCCCCCCCGCCTCTCGATGTCGGGCAGGAACGGTCCGGCAGCTTTGCGGATGAGCCCGGCGAGGTCGAGGAGGCCGGCCGTGAGCCCCAGGTCCTTTCTCTCCAGCACGGCCATTTCGAGGGCCTTGTCCACCTGATGCCTCATCCGGCGGCTCTCCTCGCTGATGACCCGGCCGTAGCGGGCCGGCCGGTCCGGATCGGGAGGGACTTCCGGGTTCGCCAGCGTCTCTCCGGCCAGCAACATGGTCGAGAGAGGGGTCTTGAACTCATGGGTCATGTTGTTGACGAAATCCGTGAGCAGGCGCGAGAAGCGCTTCTGGGCGAAGAGCGTGCCGAGAACGGCTATGAAACATCCCGTGGTCATCAGGATGAAGAGCAGGGACAGGAGGGCCGGGAGCTTCATCTGGCTCATGAGCGCCCCCTTCTCGGAGGGGAAATAGAGGACCAGGTCGTCCCGCCCGACGCTGACGTCGTGGGGGAAAAGCCTCGTCCGGAGAGGCGACCGGAGAGGCGACGCGGCCAGCTCCTGCTTCATCTCATCCGGCCGGGCCAGGACCGGCGGCGAGCCTTGGCCGGTGATGATGCCGAAGGCGAAATCCAGGACGATCCCGTTCTCGGCGAGGGTCTCGCGGATGGTCTTCTCCAGGAACGGGACGTCCACCCGCTCGAGGATCGGGCTCTGCTCGTATTGGAGGTGTTGTTCGAGGACCCTGTCGACAAGGGCCATCCGGGTCAGGTCGAGGCTGGGGAAGAAAACGACGTTCTGCACGCGGCCGTCGCTGGCCCCGATCCCGTACGAGATGTCGTCCAGGAAGAGGCGATAGAAGCGGGTCGCCGTCGTCTTGACATGGGGCAGGGCGATGACGTGGGTCCCGGCCGGCTTGACCTCATCGAGGAGGAGCCGGCCCTTGGCCAGGTTGTCCTCGCCGGCCGTTTGCTGCCTGGGAAGGAAAACGAGGGCTTTGTCCTGGGCGAAATCGAAGAGCCGGATCCTCCTGGCCTCGCTGAGATGCACGACCACGGTGCCGCCGCGCGGCTCGACCCTGAGGCGAAAGCCCGGCAAGGTCCTGATGATCTGACCGTCGTAGGCCCGGTTCGCGTCCCCCTCCAGGACATTGAGCATGGCGAACGCGGTGTCGCCTCGCGTCCCGACGTGCAGGGACAGCCGGGCGACCCTGTTCAACGTCTCCTCGGTCTCGAGCTTTTCGACGACGCTGGCCAGGACCTTCTCGACGGTCTGCTGGAACGCTTGGCGCTTCAGGTCGTAGGACTGGTCCAGGAAGAAGAGCTGCACGCCGACCAGCCCGAGGAGCGCGGCCGTCACCAGGACCACGACGAGCAGGATGACCGATTTCCTCGGTTTCATGGCCTTAGTTTACATCGAGATCGGCGGAAAAACAGGAAAATTTGTCAATCATAAACCTCCTCTCATTTCTCGGCCCTTTTCTCGATGAACATCACGGAATCGGCGAAATTGATATGAACCGCCGAGGCCTGCAGGACGCTCGCTCCGATGATCCCCGCATAATCCATCTTCCCGGCCTCGAAAATGAACGAAAGGTCCATGGCTATGGAAAAGACCTTGGCGAACGTGATGCCGCCGATGGCCAAGGACTTCATCGTGAACGGCAAGGCCTTCGGCTGACCCTCTTTGGGGGTCGGGACCTGGGCTTTCGGATCCATATGTTCCAAGTAGTATTCGAGACTCAGGACGGGGACGCTCGCCCCCGTATCGAATATCAGGGGCGTCGGCTCCATCTCGTTGATCCTGGCATAGACAAGGATATGGTTCTTGTTCCAGAAAGGTATTGCCTCGGAGATATTCCTGGAATCCATCCGGCTTGACTGAAGGGCGGATTTGGTCCCGTTGAACAAGAGCAGCCTGGCTTGGGAATAATCGATGCTCATGTTCGTCTTGCGGAAAACGGCCAATCCCAGATTTCCGTCCGACCCTCCGACGAACTTGGGGTCCGGCAGGGAATAGACAAGGATATTCTGAACGACCAGGTCTCCGATGCGCAGGCTGTCGACGAGGCCGACTCTCGTCTTGTATTCCCCGGCGACATTTCCCCCGATCTCTTCACCGATGACATCCAGCCCCAATTTGTCGGCCAGGGCCTGACTGATAGCCAAGCCGCCCGGCATTCCGGTGTCGAGCTGGATTTTTACGGATTCCCGCCCATTCAGCTCCGCCGGCAGGATGATATTATTTTCATGGACCGAGAAGCCGACCGAGGTCGTTTCAAAGGAATTCGGAATCTGATAGAGGCGGGTGTTTCCCAAAGCGGCGAAGATCTTGATGCTATTCGCCATCCTTGTCCTATCCCTCTCGGGTATCTGCCCCACCTCTTTCAAGGTCCGCTCGAGGACTTTCTTGGCTTCGGCATGCCGGTCCAGATCATGGAGACACTTGGCATATGATTGAAGCGCCCGGAGCTTGAAGCGCGAGGAGGCGATGGCCTTTTTAAGGTGTCCGAGGGATCCTTCCAAGTGCGATCTTCCGGAGGCCAATTCCCCCAAACCGAGATGAGCATCCGGATCGTCCGGGTCGAGGCGGGCGGCTTGCTCGAACTGGGCCTGAGCTTTGATGAATTCGCCGCAGTCCAAAAGGGCCAGGCCGTGGGCGTCCAGGAATTCCGGTCGCCGCGGGTTCTTCGCCGCCAGGGCCGCGGACAGCTTCAAGGCATTGGCGGGGTGCCCGCTGTTGATCTCTGATACAACCCTGGCCAGTGATGCCTGGTCGTCTGCGGCGACCTGGGCATTCGCCATCGAAAACGCAAAAAACGCAGATACGACGGCCAGAGTCCATAGTGTGCTCTTGCTCATTGGGTTCTCGCTTTCATGCTCCATGGGCCCAGATTACAGCGGTTGAGGGGCGGATGTCGCGGACTTTAACATAGTTTAACAGTTCCTGACGTTTCTTAACTCATGCCCGGCCGGGGCCGCGTGCTACGATGGGATATTGGAGGACAATGATGAAGGCAATAAAGTCGCCCTTCTTGCTGATCGTTCTGGCAGCCGGCCTGGCGCTGGGCCAGGCCCTGTGGGCCGACGAGATCCACGACGCCGCCAAGCAAGGGAACTTGGAGAAGGTCCGCTCGCTTGTCGAGGGCGATCCGGCCCTGGTCGCCGCCAAGGACAAGGGCGGCCTGACGCCTCTCCATTGGGCCGCCTTCAGCGGGAACCTTGACCTCGTCCGGTTCCTGCTCGACAGAGGAGCCGCCGTCGATGCCAAGAATGCCCGCGGCCTGACCGCGCTCGTCTTCACCGCGGCTCAAGGACGGACCCAGGCAGCCGGCCTGTTGATCGAAAGGGGAGCCGACGTCAATGTCCGGAATCCCATGGGCATGACCCCCCTGATCATCGCCGTCGAACAGGGAGCAACGGGGCTGGTCAAGACGTTGATCGCCGCCGGGGCG
>Ga0316628_100004459_pt1 | contig 10993 bp, 9 predicted proteins | sample OWC_Aug_M2_C1_D5_FD_207648 | JGI IMG/M metagenome (GOLD analysis project Ga0316628, IMG submission 207648) | Wetland soil microbial communities from Old Woman Creek delta, Ohio, United States - OWC_Aug_M2_C1_D5_C | ecosystem: Environmental > Terrestrial > Soil > Wetlands | place: USA: Ohio... | reverse complement strand
AGCCTCTATGATACCGGGCTGTGGAGCTATCTGGAGCCCATGTTCGAGGATGAGTACAACGTAGAGCTGGACGTAATCTCTGTAGGCAGTGGGAAAGCGTTCACACTTGGAAAAAGCGGCGATGTGGATGTCCTGACCGTCCATGAGCCGAAAGGCGAGCAGGATTTTTTGGCAGGCAACTATAGTTCAGCGCGAGTGCCATTTGCCTATAACTACTTTGTTATTGTGGGTCCCCCATCAGATCCGGCGGGCATCAAAGACATGGACCCGGTCGATGCGTTCGCGAAGTTGATAACAGAGGGTCAGGCGAATCCTGACCAGGTGAAGTTTGTCTCCAGGGGGGATGGTTCGGGCACGCATGCTGCTGAGCAGCGACTCTGGGCCGCCGCGGGCTATGACTACGCGGACGTCCAAGAGTCAGGTTCCTGGTATGTAGAGGGCGGCGCTGGGATGGGGCCGATACTTGTCATGGCGAATGATAAGCAGGCCTACACTTTGACCGACATGGGGACGTTTATTGCATACAAGACGAAGTTGAATCTAGTCACTTTGGTGAGCCAGCAAAATGAAACCTTGCTCAACGTTTATTGTGTAATGGTTGTCAACAGCTCCAAGAATAAGACTATGGCGAACAATCTGGTAACTTTACTCACCTCGCCGAAGGTTCAGGACCTGATGGGCAAATACGGCGTAGAGGAATATGGCACGCAACTGTTTACACCGTGCGCCGGGCAAGACTTGTAGAGAACTGCTGAAAAAAGTAAACTATACCTCCTCAGGGGGAGCCCTGTCTCCCCCTGAGAATGTGCCTCTAACTTCGGAATTCGAAATCATAAACGGATTCAGAATACAAATGCTCGCAAAAGGAGGGCAAGCAACTGCGTGCACTATATAGTTGATGCTTTTGTCCTCGCCGTAAAGTTGATTTTTACCGGAAACCATGAGGTCTACGCTATAACTGCCAGGACTCTGGAAATCTCTATCAGTTCAACGCTTATAAGCGCTCTGCTGTTCGTACCTCTGGGCTGCCTGATATATTTCAAAAATTTTCGGGGCAAAAAGGGGCTGATAAGCTTTATCCAGACCTGCTACAGCCTGCCTACAGTTTTCGTCGGCTTGTTAGTATTTCTGGCGTTTTCCAGGGCAGGGCCGCTGGGCATCTTCGGCATCATGTTCACCCCGCAGGTGATGGTGATAGGACAGGTTATATTAGTAGGTCCTATAGTGACAGGGCTTGCTATCTCAGCATTAAGTGGGGTAAGCCCTGCGATCAGGGAAACTGCTATATCGTTAGGCGCCAGCAGGTTTCAATCAGTGTGGGTGGTGTTGAAGGAAGCCAGATTCGCTGTGCTAACTGCTGTGCTGGTCGGCTTCGGGCGCGCAATTTCAGAGGTCGGCCTGGCCCTCATGGTCGGTGGCAACATAAGAGGCTATACAAGGGTACTCACGACCGCAATTTCACTGGAAACAGGCATCGGCGATGTGGCACTGTCATTAGCGCTGGGATTTATCCTCGTCGCGCTGGCACTTATCGTAACAGTACTGGCGAACAGATTTTTGAGGGTGAAAGAGGCAGATGTTGCTCAAAGTCGAGCGCCTACATCATAGCTACGGTAAAGCGGAGATATTGAAGAATATCGACCTGGGTGTCGAGCAGGGCGAGGTGTTTGTGACCATAGGGCCCACCGGCTCGGGCAAGACAACGCTTCTACGTCTGGTAGGTCTCCTGGAAAGACCTACGTCAGGTCAAATCTATTTCGACGGGCATGTGGTCAACAATTCCGAGAAACAAAGGCTGGAGATACGCAGAAGGCTGGCGATGGTCTCGCAGAAGCCCGCCGTATTTAATGCGACCGTATTCGACAATGTTGCTTACGGGCTGAAAATAAGGAAGGAAAGTGGCAGCAGCCTGCGTTACAAGGTGATAAATGCGCTGGAGACCGTGGGACTTGCGGGGTATGATAGAAGGGACGCGCGTACGTTATCGGGAGGGGAAACGCAGAGGGTGGCAATAGCGAGGGCAATAGTCATCCAACCAGAGTTGCTTCTTCTCGATGAGCCCACGGCAAACCTCGACCCGGTATCTGCATCGCACATTGAGAGGCTGGTCGACGATATAATGAAGAAATCGGACATGACTGTAATGATGTCCACTCATGATATGTTCCAGGGCCAGCGGCTCGCCCACAGGATGGGGGTGCTTATCGGCGGAGAGATACTGCAGACCGGCAAGCCAGCGGAGATATTCAGTTCACCCCGAGGCCGGCACATTGCCGAATTCGTAGGTATGGAGAACATCATTGCCGGGATAATAACCTCTAATGAAGAGGGCATGGTTGACATAAAGATTGAAAATAATGCTATAGAGGCTATATCCAATTTTGGCGTTGGCGAGAAAGTATATGCTGGCATTAGACCTGAGGAGATAACACTGGCGCGGACGAAAGAGTCAACCAGCGCCAGGAATACATTCGCTGGTGAGATAACCCGCATCGTTTTGTTCGGCCCGCTTGCTCGAATCGAGCTTAACTGCGGCTTCCCTCTTATTGCTCTGATCACCAAGCGGTCGGCAGAGGAGATGAACCTGCAAACCGAGGACCGCATCCATGCTTCGTTCAAAGCCACCGGGGTTCATGTCATAAAGGGCTAGGGCGTGGGGTATGCCTAAGTCTTCGTTACTTAATGCTCTTGATGAAATCGTCCACCTTCATCGCAACCATGGTCATGGTCTGGAGGGTGCCCCGGGCGCCCAGCTCCACCGCTACCTTGGATATTGCCTCGTTGTTGGGGGCCTCCAGGATATTGACGAAATCGTAGCGCCCCAGGAGGGCATACTGGGCAAGGATTTTTACACCCATCGCTTCCACCTCTTTGTTTACCTCCTTGATACGCCCCGGGTGCTCCTTAATAGTCTTGCGGCCCTCGTCAGTAAGGGTCGTGAGCATTACGTACAGTCCCATACCACACCTCCCCTATATTAGAATCAGTGGCCCCACGCCTTTGCCCAATTCCGAAGGAAGTCTTCTGCGAGGAGTGGGCCAATATTAACACACTTAAGGGCCGAGAACAAGTGAGCCGAATTGACAAGAGAACCTGTCATAGGATTGTTAGAGTCATTTGACAAATCCCGGCAAACCGTGTAAGAAAATTGAGTAAATGTTCAGAAATTGCCGAACCGGAATAAAAATCATGTTGCATTCCACCATGGCATACATGTTATCTAAACCTTAACTCAGAAGGAGACAAACCTATAAATAGAAGGCGTCATTCAGAAATGGGGTGGCAATGTTAGATAGAGTCGAGAAAAGGCTCTGAGCAGTTCGATATGGCGGGAAAAGCGGCCACGGCTGACAAGCACAAAGTTATCATCCGAAAATGCCCCGATTATGAGAACCCGAGTCGTATCAGAAATATAATAGCAGAGGGCATGGAAGAGTTGGGCGCCAAACCCTACGGGAAGGTGTTGTTGAAGCCCAACGTTGTTTTTGCCCACAGGAGATATTCTCGTTTCTCCTACACTCATCCCGCGGTTATCGGAGCACTTCTCGACGAACTGGCAGCACGGCCGGAAGTGGAAAAGATTATCATAGGTGAGAGGACAGCCATCTACATGCCCACGCGGTACAACTTTGCAGTGGCTGGATATAGCGGATTCCGTAGGAAACCCAAGGTTAAGCTCTGCTTCTTTGACGAGGATGCTCTGGTTGAAGTCACCTTCAAAAAGGGTAGCTACCATAAGTCCCTGCGGCTGCCGCGCACATTCGTCGAGGCCGACTACAAGTTATATGCTCCCAAACTCAAGCACCACATGACCAGCAAACTGACATGCTCTGTTAAGCTGAACATCGGCATCTGTGATCATAAGGAGCGTCTGGATGGCCACGATTCCCATCTGGAGGAGAAGATCGCAGACCTGTACGAGGTGGGTTATCCCGACCTCGTGGTGGTAGATGCAGTGGTAATCGGCCAGCAGTGCGAAATGGTAGCAAAGCCGCTCTCGTTCGGGGTCATAATGATGGGAACATCGGGCGTGGCTGTTGATTCTGTAGCCGCCAGGCTTCTCGGATTCGATTCGAACGAAATCGACCATCTCAGGATAGCCAGGTCACGAGGGTGGGAACCGGTAAGCGATGACGATATCGAAATCAAGAGTGAAGTCCCACTGGATGAACTCCGAGAGAAGACTAAAAACCTGGATCGCAAGTTTTCCAACCTGCTCGAGTTGGACACCCCTCTCCGAATTTATTTGGGGAACTACCCTGGAGGCAATGATATCTGCCATGGCGGCTGTGTGAACATGCTCAAGGGAGCACTGGCTACCTTCGAGGCCTATAAACCGGGTGGGATCAAGCAGGCTCAGGATAACGCCATTGTGATCGGTGAGTACGAAGGCGATGTTGATGGCCACGGTCATACCATCCTTTTGGTCGGCAACTGCACAAAGATAAAGGGTAAAGTCAATGGGAAGACCAAACGGATCAAAGGCTGCCCGGTAGGCATCCCGTACTTTTCTGCCTTCGGACCCTTCTATTGCAAATTGCCCAACCTCTACATGGACCGTGACTACTTTCTCAAGTTCCCCTACCACTACGCAGTTTCTTCTGTGGTCAAGTTCATCAATAGGAAGCTGCGTTAGGCTGGACGGCTGGATCAGGAAAGGGGCAGATATTGCTCTCGTGTGTCAATGCCATAATCTCGGGGACGACATCGAAGCTGGGAGGGTTAGATGAAATCGAGAAAGGTCTCTGAGCAGTTCGATATCACAGGCAAAGTGGCCATCGTAACGGGGGCAGCCAGTGGGATAGGGCGGGCCATAGCTCTAGACCTGGCCAAGTTCGGTGCGAATGTAGTCATTGCAGATATAGCCCTGGAAGGTGGGCGAGCAGTAGCTGGCGAAATCAAATTCTCAGGAGGCAGGGCTATTGCGATAAAAACCGACGTTAGGGACAGAAAAAATGTGGAACGTACAGTAGGAAAAACCATCGACAAATTCGGCAAGATTGACATCCTGGTAAACGATGCTGGAGTTATGTCATATCCGGCGACCCTAGATATAACTGAGGCAGAGCTGGATAGAATCTTTGACACGAACCTCAAAGGCGCGATGTTTTGTTCTCAGGCGGTAGCCAGACACATGATAGAGCAGAAGAGTGGAAAGATCGTAAATATCGGGTCGTCCCCTTCGTCAAGGGGCTCAGTATGTAATCTGAGTTCAGGGGGCCCTGCCTATTGCGCCTCTAAAGGTGCGATACAGGCTTTCACCAGGGTGCTGGCCATGGAACTGGCTCCCCACGGCATAAATGTCAATGCTGTTGCTCCCGGGACTACTAATACACCGATGCATACGGGGCTATGGGAGGCGGCAGTAGCATACTTTCAAAGCAGTATACCCCTTGGCAGGATGGCAGAACCTGAGGATATAGCAGATGTGGTGCTGTTCCTGGTCACCAATGCCGCCCGTTATATCACCGGACAGACTATACATGTGAATGGCGGACAGATAATGGTGGACTAGCATAGGAGGTAGCGGCAATGGCTAAGCTGACCAGACTTTTCGAACCGATCAAGATAGGGAAGCTGGAACTCAAGAACCGGATAGTAATGCCTGCCCTTAATACAAAGCTGGGCACCGAATGGGGCGCCATGAGCGACCGAATGATAGACTACTACGCCGAGAGGGCTAAAGGCGGCGTCGGTCTCATAATAATCGAGAACACCTGCATAGACTGGCCGGTGGGCAAGGCAGGCACGAACCCTATTAGAGCGGATGAATGGAAGTTCATCCAGGGTCTGCACGATCTGGCCGAGGCGGTACACGTGTACGGGACCAAGATCGCTACTCAGCTTCACCATGCAGGGAGACAAGGCTCGTCGATGACGAGCGCCGAAGGCCAGCAGCTTGTGGCGCCGTCAGCTATCCCTTGCTTGCCAACGGGTGCAGAGATGCCCCGCGAACTGACGTTGGAAGAAATCGAAGCGATGATCGGCAAATACATTTTCGCCGCCACCGTCACCAAGGCGGCAGGGTTCGATGCTGTCGAAGTGCATGGCGCTCACGGTTACCTCATCAGCCAGTTCATGTCCCCTTACACAAACAAACGCGAAGATGAGTACGGCGGAAGTTTCGAGGGCAGGATGAGATTTCCCCTGAGGATAATAGAGGGTATAAGGATGGTGACCGGACCCGATTTCCCCATCATCTTCAGGATAAGCGCCGATGAATATGTGGATGGTGGTCTCACTCTGGAGGATAACAAACTGATTGCTCAGAGGTTGGAGCCAGCCGGCGTTGATGCGTTCAACGTGTCGGCAGGCATCTACGAATCGCCTCCCTGGTTCAGCAGGATATTCCCAACCATGGGCATGCCCCAGGGGTGCAATGTGCCTCTGGCGCAGGAAATAAAGAAGGTCGTCAAGACGCCGGTCATTGTCGCCGGGAAACTGGGCGACCCTGTACTTGCCGAAAAGGTGCTGAAAGAAGGAAAGGCCGATTTAATTGCTATGGGCAGGCCGCTGCTGGTCGACCCAGAATTGCCAATGAAGGCATCTGAGGGGCGATTGCAAGACATCAGGCCCTGCATTTACTGTAACGAGGCCTGTGCTGGAAACGTCTCCCGCATGTGGCGTATAGGTTGTGTGGTGAACCCGGCCCTGGGCAGAGAAAAGGAATATCAGATGGAGCCGGCGAAGAAGGCCAAGCGTGTGCTCGTGGTCGGCGGCGGACCCGCAGGCATGGAGGCAGCCCGAATTGCCTCGCTCAGAGGGCATTCCGTGACGCTGGTCGAGCAGCAGAAGGTTTTGGGCGGTCAACTACTGGCAGCTTCAGCGCCCCAGTTCAAGCAACCGATTAGAGACTTCATGGAATACCTGAAAACGCAGGTTAAGAAACAGGGGGTCAAGGTTCAGCTTGGAAAGAGGGTGACGCAGGCATTGGTTGAGAGGTTGAAGCCGGACGTTGTAGTCGTAGCTACTGGCGCTACGCATTGTATTCCCAACATCCCCGGTGCAGACCGAGGCAATGTGGTTACGGCCAGTGACATTCTAGTGGGAAGGAAGAAGGCGGGCAAGGAGGTTGCCATAATAGGGGGCGGCGAGGTTGGAGCAGAACTCGCCTGGTACCTGGCGGAGCAGGGCAAGAAAGTGACTGTCGTCGAGATGCTGGGCGCCGTAGCTATGGATATGAACATGTTCAGCCGGCTTTACCTTATGGATAAGCTGGGCGAGCTTGGTGTGAACCTTCTGACGGGCACAACAGCCCAGAGGATTACGAATGAAGGGGTGCTCGCTCTTGATAGTGAGGGCAAGGAGCAGGTGATAAAGGCGGATACTGTTATTCTTGCTGCGGGCTTCAAGTGCGACAAAGCTCTTGAGAAGGGACTGAAGGGGATAAGCTCTAAAATCTATTGTATTGGAGACTGTGTGAAACCGGGCAAGATAGAGGGGGCGATTAGCTCTGCATGGCGCGTCGCGCGCCAGATTTGATAAAGAGGGTGCTCAAATGTCAAAGACAATAGTGATCCCCGTCACTCTGGACACCAAGGGTGAAGAGACTAAATATCTCAAGGAACAGATAGAGCGGAAAGGTCTTAAAACAATCGTCATAGACGTAGGTGTGTTAGGTAAACCTTTCTTCAAAGCCGACGTCCCCAGGGAAAAGGTTGCCCGGGCCGGCGGTAAAAGCCTTCGAGAACTGGTGGAGGGAGCTAAGAAAGGCGCCGACAGGACGGAGGCTACTGAAGTAATGATCGAAGGGGTGAAGCAGATAGTTACAAAGCTTCACTCCGAGGGCAAACTGGATGGCATAATTTCGCTGGGAGGCTCGACTGGTTCTGCCCTCGGAACCGCTGCTATGAGCGTGTTACCCATCGGCGTGCCCAAGCTCATGGTGAGCACAGGTTTCGAAACGCAGTTTGTGGGCGCCAAAGATATAACAATAATGCAGACCCCGGCTGACATACTAGGCCTCAATTCAGTGATGAGGCAGGCTCTCGCCAGCGCGGCTGGAGCTGTTGTGGGCATGGTGGAAGCCAGGGTCAAAGAGAAAGCCAAGCCTCTAATCGGTATGACAGCTCTGGGCGTTACAACGCCGGCGGTCATGAATATGAAGCCTTCTCTGGAGAAGAGGGGATATGAAGCTATCGTATTCCATACTAAGACAAAGATACTGGATGAATTGATTGCCGACGACAGAATCTGCGGCATAATAGACTTAACCACTTTTGAGATTATGATACCGATATCTTTTCATCTTCCTGCGGAGATGGCTGAGGACAGACTGAAAATTGCCGGAGAAAAAGGGCTTCCTCAGATTATTATTCCCGGAGGTCTTGATATGTTCATCTTCTCCGGGACAAAAGAGAGCGTTCCTCCTGAGTACGCGGGACGGCTGCTGCATGTGCATGGACCTGACATAGTTCTGGTGCGGACTACCGGGGAAGAGGTGGCTATGGCAGCCAGAGTGCTTGCCAAGAGGGCGAACAAAGCAAATGGACCCGTTGCCGTGGTGATCCCTCTGCGGGGTTTTTCGGCGGTGGATAAGCAGGGGCAGCATTTCTACGATCCGAAGGCGGATGCGGCTTTCGCTAAGACAATTAAAGACACGTTAAAAAAGAAGGTTTGCATAGTTGAAGTGGATGCACACATCAACGATGCTCAATTTGCGGGGAAAGTGGTGGACATCTTCGATAAGCTGCTCAAAAAGGGAGGCTCTTGAGATGGGCAAAAGATTAAGCAGAAAGGAAATCCTGAGAAGGCTTAACAGGACGATTAACGAGGGAAAGCCGATTGTAGCTGCCGGAAGCAGCGCGGGCATCATAGCTAAATGCGCCGAACTTGGCGGCGCGGATTTAATAATGGTCTATAGCTCGGGCAGGGAAAGGCTGAGAGGTCTTCAGACCAACATAGTGGAGAACTCCAATGAGGAAACCCTGAAGATGTTCCAGGAAATAAAGAATGTGGTGCAAAATACACCCATCGTAGGCGGTATTCATGCCACAGAGTCCCCGGGCAGCGACCTGGAGAAAATGGTAAAGAGGTTCGTAGACACAGGGTTTTCGGGGATAATCAACTTCCCCACCTTCGGCTTTTTCGATGACAAGAACTGGCGCAAGGAAAGAGAGGCACAAGGGACGGGGTTCTCCAGGGAGATTGAACTTATTCGAGTAGCCCATGATATGGACGTATTCACCATGGCCTACGTTTTTTACCCTGCGGATGCACGTGCCATGGCTGAGGCAGGAGTAGACGTCATGGTCGCCCATGTGGGTGGAACTGCCGGGGGGCTGGTCGGATTCGATTCCATAGCAGCACCCATGAAGGCGGCAGCAGCCCTGGTGCAGAAGATAATAAGGTCAACTAGGAAGGTGAACCCGAATATCATCTGTCTGGCTCACGGGGGTCCTATCGTATTTCCCGAAGATACCAGGTACGTCTATGAGCATACGGACGCAGCTGGTTTTGTTGGGGCTTCTAGTATCGAACGCATCCCCATTGAAAGAGCAGTGCAGGGTGCGGTAGAAGAGTTCAAGGGTGTGGCGCTGAAGAAAAAGAAATAGTGCCTTGCCCCTATGTCCCTGTCGAGCCGTGGCCTCCAGCGCCGCGCTCGGTAGGCGTCAGTTCCTCTAACTCGACTAGTGGTAGGTCTGCCAATTGGCTCACGACCATCTGGGCTATCCTGTCGCCGTGCTTTATCTCAAAGGTTGCATCCGGATTGAAGAGATACATCGTAATCAGTATCTCACCCCGGTAGTCGCTATCTATCGTCCCGAAGGTAACCCCCACTCCTTTGGCAGACAGGCCTGACCTCGGTCGTATCTGGACGTCGTATCCTTTGGGCACTTCGATGGCGATGCCGGTAGGAATGAGCTTGGGCTTTGTTCCCACCAGCTTCATTGTGTCTGAGTTTTCAATGCAGGCGAAGAGGTCGAACCCTGTGGACCCAGGTGTAGCTCGCCTGGGAAGCTTGGCGTTGGGGCGCAATCTCTTGATTTTGAGTGAGGGTTTCTCTTTGGCCACTGGCTCCTCAATTCAGGGATGAGCTAGACGGAGTGTGTTCTGCCGCAATGCGGGCATCTCACAGTAGCCCTTCCGATGTTGGAAGGGACTTTCAGCCTTGTGCCGCATTCGCAGTCTATGAACTTGTAGCCACTCTTCTGCCAAAGCAGGTCTCCGACCTCGCGGGTGCGTTCCACTCTACTGGGCTCGGGCTCTTTCGGTGCTGCTTCAGGTGCTACTGCACGCAGTCCGACGGCACCGGCGCCGGCAAGCGCGGTGGCGGGCATTATACCTCTGGCACCGCCTTCATGTACCTGCTGATAAGCTTTATTGTAATCGGCATAGGATGCGCCTCCGGCCATGGCACGGAGGATGCGTATCCTCTCTGACAGAGGCGGGTGAGTGGCAGTGAGGTCGCTTACCGCCCTCCCCTTCGGTCGGAAGGGGTTAACGATATACATGGGGGCTGTAGCCTGGTTTGCCGTTTTCAACTGGCCGGTCGAAGCCCCGAGTTTCTCCAGCGCCGAAGCCAGCCCCTCCGGGTATCGGGTGTATAGAGCGGACGAGGCATCTGCCAGGTATTCCCTTTTTCTGGAGATGGCGAAGTAAATTAGTTGAGCCATTATGGGCGCCAGTATCATCAGGATGATGGCTACGGCAAGGATTATTAGCTGCGCCTGCCCCCCGCCTTTAGAAGACCTCCGGCCACCGCCGGTGAAAATGAGGGCTCGCGAGCCATACCAGGCGAGTATGACTATCGTTCCCAGAATCACGCTGCACAGCGCCATAAGAAGGACATCGCGGTTCTTGATGTGGGAAACTTCGTGGCCTATAACGCCCTCTAGTTCATCGCGGTTGAGCTTCTCCAGCAGCCCGGAGGTAATGGCAACAGAAGCTTTGTTAGGGTCGCGGCCGGTGGCGAAGGCGTTCATCGCGGGGTCGTCGATAATGTAGACATCGGGTATCTTTGGCAGCCCCGAGGCAATCTTCATCTCCTCGA
>Ga0316628_100004458_pt1 | contig 10994 bp, 9 predicted proteins | sample OWC_Aug_M2_C1_D5_FD_207648 | JGI IMG/M metagenome (GOLD analysis project Ga0316628, IMG submission 207648) | Wetland soil microbial communities from Old Woman Creek delta, Ohio, United States - OWC_Aug_M2_C1_D5_C | ecosystem: Environmental > Terrestrial > Soil > Wetlands | place: USA: Ohio... | reverse complement strand
TCGCGCAGCGGCGGCAGGACCACGGGAAAAACAAAGATGCGGTGGAACAGGTCCTGGCGGAATCCGCCCTGGCGCACCTGCTCTTCCAGGTTGCGATGCGTGGCCACGATCACGCGGACACTTACCTTGAGCGACTTGTCGCCGCCGATGCGCTCGACTTCGCCCTGTTCCAGAACGCGCAGCAGCTTGGCTTGCATGGGCAACGGCATGTCGCCAATTTCGTCCAGAAAGAGCGTGCCTTCGTGCGCCTGCTCAAATTTGCCGATGTGGCGCGAGGCCGCGCCGGTGAACGATCCCTTTTCATGCCCGAACAACTCTGACTCGATCAGCTCAGCGGGAACGGCGGCGCAGTTCAGGGTCACGAACGGTCCTTCGCGCCGCTGGCTCTTTTCATGGACTGCGCGCGCGATCAGCTCTTTGCCCGTGCCGGTCTCGCCCAGGATGCAGACGCGCGTCTCGCTGGCCGCCACTCGTTCCACCTGGGCCAGCAGGCGGCGCATCTTTTCCCCGGTGTAGACGATGCCGCTTGTGCCCAGTTGCTGCCGCAGCTGCCGGTTTTCTTGTTTGAGGCGTTCGAGTTGCAGCCCGTTTTGCACGGTGAGCAGCAGTTTGTCCGTGGAGAGCGGCTTTTCCAGAAAGTCGAGCGCGCCCAGCCGCGTGGCTTTTACCGCCATCTCAATGTGTGCCTGGCCGGACATCATGACCACCGGCGTAGTTACGCCCGCGGCGCGAATCTCTTCCAGCAGCTTCAGTCCGTCCATCACCGGCATGACCACGTCAGAGAAGATCAGGTCAAAATTTTCCGTCTTAAGCAGTTCCAGCGCGCGGACGGGGCTGTCACACACCGTGGCTTCGTGCCCGGCCAGACGAAAGGCGCGGGAAAGCGAAGCCAGCGTGTTGGCGTCGTCGTCGATAATGAGGAGATGGGCTTTCATTGGCGCGCGAATACCTATTCAGCCGCGAATGAACGCGAATGAACGCGAATTGCTTTTCGATCGTTTTCAAACACGAGCCGTCTGAACGCAGGTCGAGGCCCGAAATTAAGCAACAACGCAACTTCCAATTCGGTCGACCGAAGGTAGTTAAGTACTTGGGCCTCGTGGGCGGGATCGAGAGTGCGGACTGACTTCAGCTCCAAGAGAACTGCATTGTTCACTATCAGGTCGGCTTTGTAGTCGCCGATTTTTCTGCCGCGAAACCAGACAGGGGTCGGCACCTGACGTGCAACTGAGAAGCCGCCTTCAGTAAGAGCTAAGGCCAGAGCCTCCTCGTACACGGCTTCAAGAAATCCGAAACCCAGCTCGTTGTACACGGCGTAAAAGACTTCGATGATGTCGTGACATAGATCCCAATGTTTTCTTTCGCGTTCATTCGCGTGCATTCGCGGCTGCTCTGCTTTCATTTCTTTCACCTTCCGAAGAGGTCGACGAAGACTCCCACAACGGCAACTCCACCTGAAACGTCGTGCCCTGGCCCTGCTTGCTGCTCACGGTGACTCGGCCGTGGTGGTCGCTTACAACCGACTGCACGATCGCCAGTCCCAGCCCGGTTCCGTGCTGCTTGGTGGTGTAGTATGGCGTAAACAGCCGGTCGCACTCTTCCCGCGTGAGTCCCTTGCCGGTATCGCTGATTTCAAACACGGCAACTTTGCCCTCTAGTCGTGTGCGGAAGGTGAGCCTGCCGCCGTTGGGCATGGCGTCGATGGCGTTGAGCACAAGGTTTTCCAGCACGCGGCGCAGCAGCGCCGGATCGCCGCTCACGCGCGGGAGCCGTCCCTCGAGTTGCAGATCGGCTTCAATCCTTGACGTCTCGCGCTTCAGTTGTCCCTGATAGAGCTGCGCCACGCTGCGCACAAGTTCATTCAAATCCACCGGCTGCAATTGCGGCGCCGGCATCCGCGAAAAATCGCTGAAGCGGCCGATGATGGTCTTCAGATTGGCAATCTCCGCCAGCAGCGTGGCCGTGCTTTCCTTGAACACTTCGTCAAACTGTTCGGGAGTGTTCTCGCGGGCGCGCAGCAGGTTTTCCACCGTGATCTGCAGCGGGAACAGCGGGTTCTTGAGTTCATGTGCCAGGCGGCGTGCCAGTTCGCGCCACGCGGCCACACGTTCACTCTGTACCAGTCGTTCCCGCTGGCTCATGAGCTCTTCAGTCATCTGGTTGAACGCCGAGGCAAGCCTGCCGATCTCGTCTTTGGATGCGGGCTCCACGCGCACATTCCAGTTACCATGGCCAACCTCCGCTGCCGCTTTCGCCAGCTTCCGCACGGGCCGGCTGATGCGCGCGGTCAGGATGCCGCTCACCATGATTCCGATCAGGACGCCGACCGCCGCGATGATCAGGCTGATGTCGCGGATGCGCTTTTCCAGCGCAAGTTCTTGCCGCAGCGAGTTGCCAACCAGCAGCACGGCGGGTACGCGGTCAGAGTAACCTTGCAACGGAATGGCGTGGACAATCTCTTCATCCTGCAGCAATCCCGGTCCCCAATCCACAGTGATCGATGCCTCGCTGTGCTGCTCCATGGTTTTCTGGATCAGCGGCATGATCCGCGCGATGTCAAGGCTGTCTCCCGCGGGACCGAGCAAGCCTCCCTGGCCTTGTTCCGGCGCGCTGTAGATAGCAAAGCGCAGGCCTGACGGGGGCGACAATGCTTGCAGCACGGCATCGAGTTTCCTGCCGCCGATAAGGTAGTAGCTGGCTCCGTGCGTCCGCAGAGGACGCAGGCAGAGCAGGGCCAGCACGCTGCCCTGCGAAGTCTCCACGTGTTTCAGGAAAGCCTGCTGCGGAAGCGGCCCCCCGCGGTCGAGAAACCAGCGTTCCTTGTAGCCGAAGCGCGCGGGCCAGTGCGCGGAGGAGATGATGGACCCGTCGGGAGAGATCAGGTCAAGAAAATCCAGCCGCTGGGCCGCGGCGTACGGCTGCGCTTCATTCACAAAGTTGGCGACGTCAGCGCCGTTGCTGAGTTCGATGCCCGTGCGCAGCATGGACTCGGAATTGGCGATAGCATCCACGCTGCGGATGATCTCTTCGCCCTCGTGGTCGAATTCCCGCCGGAACTGGTTCACCACCGCGGCGGTGCGCTCCTGCTCGATCTGGCGGAAGGCTTCATGAGCGCGTTCTTCAATCACGAAAGCCACGGCGCCCACGCTCGCGGCAATGCTGATCGCGGTGAGCAGGAGAAGTTTGGCCCTGAGGGACACGTTACCGTGCTCCTTCTACCCAGACCTGGTCCAGGTCCCAGGCGCCGTTCGGCAGTTGCAGCCAGTTATGGACGGCGCTGTTGAGCCACAATGCCTGCGAGATGTGGGCTACCGGTATCACGCGGAAATCCTGCAGCGTCTTGCTTTCCACATCATACAAATCTTCGGGACGCGCTGCGCTGAGCGCGGCAGCACCCACGTCGGCGGGCAGGCCGAGATCGTTCGCCGCTGTGGCCAGCGCCACCGATGGATCCAGCGATGCCAGGGGAATTCGCAGCAAGACAGCATCGGCGTTGAGAGAGGCCCGCGCGCCCCTGCTGTTGATGTGCGATTCGCCGTACGGCTGAACGGTGAGGCCGGCTTCGCGCGCGTCCAAGGCGATTCGCTCCGCTGCCAACTTGGCCACAGGGTCGGAGAAATCGTACGCCAGGGCGATGGGTGAGATGATCACCAGCCCGGCCGCTTCCGCGCGAAGGCTGCGCGCCCGCTCCAGGTTCATGCCGCCGGGGAAGAGAAACTCGTATCCGGTGAGCCACTGTGGCAACAGGCCGGAAGCAGGCACCCCATGTTTTTGCAGAATAAAACTGCTGATGGCCGTGCGATTCACGGCGTCGGACAGGGCTTCCCGCACCCGCGGGTCCACGGGTTTGCGGCCGGCCGGCTGAAGGAAAACTAAAACCATCAGATCGGAAGCGCGCGACAAAGCAATGTTCTGGCTGGATTGTTCCAGCATGCGCAGCTGGTCCAGAGGCAGCTCAGCCGCGGAGAAAGGCCCAAGCTGGCGCTGCAGTACTTGTTCGCGCAGGGTTGCGCCCATCTGGAATTCGATGGCATCCGGATAAGGGCGGCCGCCCCAGTAATCTTCATTCGCGGCCAGCAGCGCTCGCTCGCCCGGCTGCCATTCGCGGACCACATAAGGTCCCGTGCCTGCCAGGCTGTTGTCGCTGAGCCGCTTGGCCACGGCGAACTTGGGCAGGGCCAGCATCTCCGGCATGTGCATCACCGGTGAAGCGGCCTCTACGGTCACGGTCTGCCTGTCGGCGGCCGTAACTTTCCATCCAAAGGTGTTCTTGCTCAGAATGGCGGCGGCATCGGCCGCGGTGAGCGGACTGCCATCGTGGAAATTAGCCAGCCGCAGATGAAAGCGCCAGACACGCCGCGAGCCATCCGAGGTCCAGGAAGCAGCCAGCCGCGGAAGCACTCGCCCCTGCGCATCCACGGAAGTGAGATTCTCGAATACCAGCGCTGATATTCGGTCGCGGCTTGCAGGACGGTCGTCGTCCGCGGCCGGATCAAGCGAGTTCACGCGGTCGAGAAGCAACACGCGCACCGTACCGCCATAGCGCGGGCGCGAACTGGCGTGTGCCACCGCGCACAGGCCCAGCAGGAGCAGGCTACTGACCGCAACTGACCGTAAGCGTGAACGCTTCATATTTTCCTGTCTCCGGCGATTGCATGACGGCGTTGACGATTTCGCCGTTCTTCCCGGTGGTCCAGAGCGCTTGCAGCGCCCCTGCAAGCTCCACGCTGGAGCTCACCGGCAACGCCTCGCGGCCGGCGATCTCCACCGCCTGGACACTATCGGGGTGGATCGAGTCTGAAGGCGCGCTGACCAGTACCTGCCATCCCGACCCGCAGCCGGAGTGGATTGCCGCCAGGTTGCTGCCCCACGCGTTGAACATGGCGGCAGGCGCGGAAAGCTCGTTCTGGTAAAGGCGCGCCCGCCCGTCAGTACCGGTAAAGAGCCATTGGCGCAGGTCGCCGTTTTGCCACGCGGCTGCGGCGAAAAATGGAATCACGGAAGCGCCCGCACTCGGTCCCGCCAGAATGCCGGTGAAAAAGTTTCGCCGCGGACTGAAGAACGCCACCACCGCTCCCTGATCCAGTTGCCAGGGATCGTCACTGGCGCGGCAGTCCAGTGTGGGAGAGGAGAGGCTTCCGTTGCATCGCGCTCCGGGAAGAAACGTCGTCAGTTGTGAGCCGCTTACCTGTAGCCGCCCGCGCAGGTCGCGCGGCCAGGGCTGCGCGTGCGTAATGGCCAGCGTGTAGCGCGGCCTCCACTGGCCGTCGTCATTGGTGTAAATCGAAACCTGCTCGGGCTCCAGCACTGCAAGGTGCTGGCGGTCCTGGTAGAAATCCAGGATGGGGACGTCCTGCTGCAGGATTACGTTCTTGCGCACTGTGAGCTGCGGCGCCCGCGAAGACATCAGGTGCTCCGCGCGCGCGACTCTTTTCATGACGAATTTCTTGATCGCGCTCTGCTGGATGGCGGCAATCCAGAGATAGCCCTGGAAGTCTTCTGAAAACGTGATCTCCACCTGGACCTGGGTCATCTCGGGTTTGACCAGCCGCACGCCGGCGTTGCGGAATCCACTGAAGATGGCGTTCTGCACGGACTCCTGCAAGTCCGTGGGCAGGACGGAGATGTTCTGAAAGCTCACGCTGACTGCGGAAGGCGATCCGCTGCGGGCCAGTACTTGCTGGACAAGATCGGCCGCAGCCACGGCCGGCGATTGTGCATCCGCCTGCGCCCCGGCGGCGCACACCGGCCCAAGCAGCAAGATGGCGCAGAGGCATCGATAAACTGCGGTCTTCAGCACATGCATTGAAATGGGCAACTCAGCTAATTGAACTGAAAATCCTGTGCTTTGGCAATCGGGTAATGCACCATCGGGCAAAAATGAACCACAGAGGACACAGAGACCCACGGAGGAGGCAGAGATTTATCCATCTGTTCCTCTGCGCTCTCTGTGTCCTCTGTGGTAAAAGCAGCGATGCTCCGCCGGAGCGGGCGCAGTCCCGGCGGAGACGGCGCCCGTTGGAATTTCCGGCGAAAATTCCCCCGCCCGGCACAGTCCGGGGCGGCGGACAAAGGACTCTTGCAAAGCCATTCGCTCCAGGCGGGTCTCCACGGCCTGACTCGCTCTGGTGCTGCAGTCTCCGGCGAACGTCATCGCTTCGCTCGCTAGGGAGATCGGCAGCAGCCAGGCCGCAGAGACCGCCTGTACGGCAGCGGTCCAGCACGGTTGCGTTCGAGCGGCGCGCGCAGTTTCTCGCGGACCGGCGCTCGGGAGCTATAGGCCGCAACCGGCGTTGATGCTGGACAACCTCGTTACGATCATTCATGACGCGAACGGCTTTCTTGAATCGGCTGATCGGGTGATTCGGTGATCGCGCAACCTTGCAGCCGAGCGAAGCCAGACGCAGGTCACGCATCTTCTCCTGATACTCCGCCCACCATAGGGTGAAGGTCGGAAGGCTCCGCGCTGCGGATATGGCCGGCGTGTATTCGCCGTTGATTTCTCTGCCGAGTCCATCCGTCGGATTCGCTTCGCGTAGGGCATTCATGATCTTCCTCCTTGCATCGGTGCTCTATTGCTGTGTCTCGGTGGAGGCAGGCGAGGCCGCGCTTGCTGACGCGACTTGCAACTCGCTGTTGTTCATGGTCTTGGCTGCCAGTACTGGGGCGTTCCCCGCGGAGGCAGGTTCGAAGACCTGCGCGATCAGTTCGTCGCGCTGGCGGTGGATGGTGACCGCATCCCCCACCTGCACGCGGCTGTAAAGGTCTTCCACTTCATTCTTGGCCATGCGGAAGCATCCGTGCGAGGCCGCTTTGCCGATCGAACTCGGCACGTTGGTTCCGTGGATGCCGTATCCCTTCAGGCTCAGTCCCATCCACCGGCTGCCCAACGGATTGTCTTTGCCCGGAGCGATCTCTTTGCCGTTGTGGCGATACGTGGGGTTCTTGGCGTGGTTGATGACCTGGAAGTCGCCCTCCGGGCTTGGCGTTCCACGCGCCCCCACGGCGATGGGATAGATTTTTACGATTTGTCCGTCTTCCAGCAGGGCCAGCCGCCGGTCGGGAATGCTGATCACGATCTGGCGCGTATGGCCATCTGATTTAACGGCAGGTTTCTGCGCTGGCAGTTGCGACGCCTGACGCTCGGCCACGACTTCGTCACTCGACGACGTGGACGTGGCCGACGGTGTCTGTTGCGGCGCTGGGGATACCGGGGTAATCGCGTCGCTGATGCCGGTGCTCTGGCTGAAGGTCGACTGTTGGGAGGGAACTGCTGAATTTTCGATCTTTGCCAGCTCCTGCTGCTGCCGCCGCAGAACTGCCTCTCTGGCTTCTGCCGCCACATACACTGCTCCCACCAACAGGAGCGCTATCACCACTGAAGTTTTTACCGGGATTGCAACCAGCCGCCGCATCGTCTTTCCCCTTTCTTGCCTCGCACGGGGAAAAAGCATCGCAGCAACCAAAAGTTTTCTGTCTTGTTTTCAATTACTTACATATGATTGTGATTCAAGGAACGTGGCTGGAGAAAGACAGTGTGTAGCTATTGACACAGAAAAAGGTGGCCGTCAGGTGCCGTCCTGACGGCCGGAGCGCAGTTTGTATCTTGTGTTCTGTTGGATGAGACCCGCCAAGTGGGTTCGCGGAACAAATTTTTTTTGAATTTTCTGACCTCAAATTGTCGGGACAAAAAAGAAGAGCCGCCAGGAATGGCCCGGCGGCCGGAGAGAAGAATGGGTGGATAAATCGTCTTCAATAGATAAGACACAGCGAAACGCGCCAGGGAACAAGTTTCTTGCGGTCGTGCCTTCCCGGTGCCGCGCTCAGGCTTTGTTGTGCTCGTAGTATTTGCCGATGATGATTCCGATATCGACGGCCGACTTCACGTCCAGATCGACAAACTCGAAACCGGCCATCTGGTCGTCGGACGAACGGATGCGTGCGCTGATCCGGATCCGTATGTCTTCCGCCGGTTCGTGGATGGTGAAGTCGTAAATGGTATTGTCCCGGGGATACGGGCTCTCCGGCGTCATCGAGAAACCGCCGCGCGCCAGTTGTCGCAGTACGCCTGCTCTGTTACCTTTGACGTCAAGGACCACAATCTGCGCTTCCGGCCCGATGTCAACTCGTTCGAAACGGCGTTTTTCGTCCATGCTGTGCGGCTGCGTCATTTGCGTGATCATTGCACCTGTTCCCCGAAGGCGCTAACCGGGTCGATATCAACGGGAACGTCCTTGATTTTGGCCAGCGCCGATTTTAACTCACCTGGCATGGAATCATACTTGGCAAACCATTGTTCCGCACGGTTCCGGTCGCCCGTGGCCTCGATCTCCAGAAGTTCTTTCCCTAATGCGGCAATCGCGCCCGGCATTTTGGCGTAATCGATCACGTATTTCCCAGTCGTGCGATCACGGGTGATCGCGCCCTGCTCAGAGAGATAGTTGAATTCCATCATTTCTGCGCGGCCGTGGGCCTCCGCCACGCCGAAACGTACGGTGCGGAAAATCCCCGCCACGTGAGATGAGTAGTATTCCGCTGCGCGCTCCTTCGGCAGTACGCCCTGTTCCATGAGCCAGTTCAGAGCGAACAGCCCCACCACGTCCGCCTTGGCCTCTTCCAGGCCCCCGTACGCCGGCCCAATGGCCTCGCGAATGTCCACCTGTCCCGTGCTGGTGCGCGCGAACGCCGGTCCCAGCCCGTGGCAGATTTCATGCATGATCACGGCCGCCATATAACCATCCATGGAGGCCAGGTTGGCCTGGTCTTCCCGCATAAGCAGCTTTCCGATGGGCAGCACCACATAGTTCACCCGCGCATCCATGAAATTTTTGAAGAAAATCTTCTTCGTGCCCTTCTCCTGGTGGATGCGCGCATCGTTGGGCAGATTGTCCGCCACTGCCTGATAACCGTGGCGCAAATCGCCGGCGCGGAACGGTGTATCCATCACTTCCATGGGGGTGCTTTTGCCCTGCATGGAAGGCCTGTCTTCCGGAGCCAGAGGCAGTGCCTCCTGGATCTGCGGCACGTACTTCATGTAAGTGGCCAGCCGTGCGCTCTCGGCGTCATTGCGGATCATCACCGCCGCGCCATAGGAAGTCTTTACGCCCAGCACCCCATCCAGGTAGGTCTCGTAAGGAGCAAAAATGATGTCAAACTTCGGGTTTTCCAGATCCAGCCATGCCAGGTCGCTCTTGTAGTAGTCGTCCGTGAGCAGCGCATCTGCGCGAAGGCGCAGGAAGTTGGCGAAAGCAGGGTCTGGGGAGAGCTTGGCGGCCTCGCGTAAAGCCGCTGCGGCTGGGACCAGCCACTGCTTATATTCCACGTGGTAGGGTACGCCGATCAGCTCCGCGCCACGCCGCTTGACCACCGTATAGGGCGAGTAAATCTGCGCTTTCTTGTCCGGATGCTTGGCAACGTAAGCCTCAATCTCCTGGCGCGTGAGGCCCGCCGGATAAAGCGCCCGTCCGGGCGGAAACGCGTCATAGCCGACGAATGGCTTGTTCTCTTCCAACAGATCGTAGCGGCTTCCGTTGATGGTCAGGAAGCGGCGCAGTTTCTGGTTCTGCACCTGGTTGCAGCCGCTGATCTGGTTGAGAAGCTGCAGCCCTTTGGGATCGCTCTGCCGCCAGTAGATGCTCTCCAGCCGCTGCGAGGCCTCCACCAGCTTATAGACCATCTGTTGCTCTTGCGGACTCAGCCCCACCACGCTGAACGGCATGGATACCAGCTTGAACTTGGCCACCTGCGCGGCGATATCTTCCTTGATGGGCTCCCGGATCACGCACTTGTCGGCGGTCTTGGGCGCTGCTCCGGCGCGGCGCCCTGCCTGGGAATACAGGTTGCCGCACAAGGCCAGAATGACGGCAAAAATGAGCGGAAAATGTTGCGGTTTCATCGCTGCGATTGTAACAAGGCTCCAGCCCTCAGAACACGACCCGAAAGGCCACTGCGCTCAAACATCTGAGCCGCGAATGCACGCGAAAAAACGCGAATGCCAAATCTGATTCGTGTCGATTCGCGTTTATTCGCGGCCAAAAGGTCTTGCAGAAAGCGCGATCTCGGCGATGACGGCGATCCCGACGCCTCGTTTATCATTACTTACACCCATGCCTATTCCCCAGACCCTGCTCATTGACGCCGACGACACTCTCTGGGAGAACAACGTCTATTTTGAACAGGCCATTGCCGGCTTCATCGAGCGCTTGAACCACCAGCACCTTTCGCCCCAGGAGGTCCGCCTGTTTCTCAATCAGGTGGAGAGGGAAACCATCCTGGAGCGGGGCTACGGCTCGCACAGCTTTGCCCATTCGCTGGTGAAGTGCTTTGAGCGGCTGGCGGAAAAGCCGGTCACGCCAGATCTGCATGAATTCATCTGGGGTTTTGCCCACAAGGTTTCGAATTACCCCATTGAGCTGATCGCAGGGGTGCCGGAAACTCTGGAGTACCTTAACCGCGGGCAGCACCACCTGATCGTGATGACCAAGGGGGACATCACCGAGCAGGCGGGCAAGATCGAGCGCTCAGGCATCAAGGACTATTTCGCCGCCGTGGAGATCGTGGCGGAAAAGAACGCGCCTGCTTATAAAGAGATTGTTTTCAAGTACGAACTCGCGCCGGAAACCACCTGGATGGTGGGTAACAGTCCCCGCTCGGACATCAATCCGGCGATGGCCGCCGGCATCAACGCCGTTTTCGTGCCGCACGATATGACGTGGGTGTTGGAGCATGAGACCCTCGATTCTCCGTCGAATGGCGTGAGGTTGCTGCGCGTGGCGAGGTTCGCGGAGTTGCAGGAACATTTCTAGCCCTTGCGTTTCTGTTTACCACCACGGTACACGTCCTTTCGTAACCCGGACTAAACCTGTTACTCTGGCCTCGCTCTGGAGATCGCGCCACCCCACATTGGCCGACTCATTGATTACAAGCAGGCCTCCTGTGGCCTCGACCCAGCTCCTGGCCGAACTGGGACCGGTGCTGACCGGCGAGCGCGACCT
>Ga0316628_100004457_pt1 | contig 10995 bp, 9 predicted proteins | sample OWC_Aug_M2_C1_D5_FD_207648 | JGI IMG/M metagenome (GOLD analysis project Ga0316628, IMG submission 207648) | Wetland soil microbial communities from Old Woman Creek delta, Ohio, United States - OWC_Aug_M2_C1_D5_C | ecosystem: Environmental > Terrestrial > Soil > Wetlands | place: USA: Ohio... | reverse complement strand
CGCCTGGCGGATTGACCCCCCGGCTGCCGCTCCCGGCGCGAAGTGGCCGAGGGCCCCGGGTCGAGCGCCGAACCGATTTTCCCCGGTCCGCGAGACTCCGCCGCTGAAAGACTCTCATGCATGAAAAAAGCCGCCCTCGGCATCGGGGGTGGCTTTTGGTTTCGCTGCGGCTCTCGGGATCGTCGTTTATGCGAAGCTTCGCTCGAACAGCCCGGCGATGGCCTTCTTGCCGTTTTCTTCCAGAAAGCGCGTTCCTGTCCCCGTAAAGTGGACGTGGGTGATGACGGGAGCGCTTTTGCACTCGACCCAGTCCGATTCGTTCCACTTGAACCAGGTGTTTCTCTTCTGGTCGAAGACGTAGAGCGGCTTGTTGCACAGCTTGGCGAACTCGGCGCCCCACCCCGTGCCGCCCTTTACGGTCTTGTCGGCGAGTATTTCCCCGATCACGTAGATCTCCTGCCCCTTGTTGATCTGGTACCAGATGCTCTGCAGGACCTTTCGGATGGTCGGGCTGGTGGTGTAGCTGCGATTCATCAGTTTTGACACGTATTCCAGGCTCACGTCGCCGTTTTTCAGCTCTTCGTGATTCAGGACGCGCAGGCCCCGCTTGCGGACTATCGTGTGCCCCTCGAAGGTGAAGTTCACCTCTTCGATCCCAACGCGCTCGGCATTCGCCCCAAATTCAGCCTCGGCCCCTTTGATGCCGCCGCTGAACAGAATTACATCTTCCTTCTTCATGATCATTCCTTTTTTCACCCTGTGATTGTTTGGTTGCCGCATAAAGCCCAGGGATGGCCTCCGGCGGTCCGTTCGTGTCAGGCTTCGTCCCGGATCAGCATCGTTGCAGGGTCCAGGCGCAGGCGGTTCTCGACGGCATCGGCCGCGATGCCCCGCAGGGGCTGGATCGCGATGTCCGCACCCTTGGGCTCGAGCTGCAGGATCACATCGAAAAGATCGCTTGCCTGAGCGAGAGCCGGCGGCATTCCTTCCGCCGTAGGTTTTTCGTGCCGATGGGTGTGCACGGTGAACCAGACGTAGACCCCGAGCCTGCCGGCGAGGAGTTTCAATGCCATCAGGCGCTCCCGGTCCGCCTCTCCGAAGGGGAACCCGTCGATGAGGACCATCTCCGGATGAAAGATGTTCTGGGCCGTCAGGTCCGTCAACCGCTCCTCCAGCTTGGGAACGGTGAACCCCTCCACCTTGAAGGTCATGATGAACCGGTGAGGCAGGAGGTCCTCGAGAACCCCGTCCAGCTTGGTCAGTTTGGCCCGGTCGGCAAGGTCCTGGAAGAGCTTGGCGTACCAGAGGCTGACCTTGGTCACGGGCTCATCGAGGCTGATGTGCAGGACGTTTTTTTCCTGCAGCATGGCATTCAGGGCAAGCTGCACGAGAAACGCCGTCTTTCCGACGCCGGCGGGCGCCAGCACCGCACCGAAGCAGCCGGCCGTCAGAATCTCTTCACCCCCTCGGCCGAAAGACCGCAGCGGGTTGCGAAGGATCAAATCTTTTTTAAACATGTCGATATTCCTGTTCCTGAGATGGATAACGTTTTCTGTTTGTTGTGTCTGCATGGCCGGGTGTGCGTAAAAGTCATTGCGAGGAGTTAAACGAGGCAGCAATCTTCTAAGGAAGAGTGCCGCGTCTCGCTAGGCTCGACTCGCAATGACAATGTCCTGATTGCTGACTTTTCACCCTCACCCTGACCCTCTCCCCGCAAGGGAGAGGGAACCTGTAAGGAAAGGGTTTTCATTAGAAGGGGAAGAAGTCTTCACCCTCACCTCAATCCTCTCCCCTCAAGGGAGAGGAAGATCGAGGAAAGTGTTCTTCTTAGGCTGCGTTTTTCTTCCGTGCCGCGACTTCCTCCGCGATTTTCTCCGCGATCGACTGCGGCACCAATTTGTACATCGCAAATTCCATCGTGAACTGCGCCTTGCCCTGCGTGGAGGATCTCAGAACAGTGGAAAACCCGAACATCTCCGCCAGGGGTACGTGGGCCTCGATGACCGACATGGGACCCTCGTCCTGGGCTCCGACGATCATGCCGCGGCGCTGATTCATCAAGCCGATAACCGGGCCCTGGAACTCCGTCGGCGTCTCCACGACCACCTTCATGACGGGCTCGTGGATAACGGGCTTTGCCTTGGCATATCCTTCCCGGAAGGCGCCGCGGGCCGCTGCCTGGAAGGCGATGTCGGAGGAGTCCACCGTATGGGAGGCGCCGTCGTTGATGACGATCTTGATCCCCGTGACGGGAAATTCCATTTTGGGACCCTTGGCCAGGCAGGCCCGGAAGCCCTTTTCGCAGGCCGCAATGTACTGGGTCGGGATCGAACCGCCGGTCACCTTGTTGTCGAATATGAAATCCTCATCGGCGATGGGCTCGATCCAGCCGGCCACCCGGCCGTACTGGCCGGAGCCGCCCGTCTGTTTCCTGTGGGTGTAATTGAACTCGGCGCGCTGCGTGATGGTCTCCCGGTAGGCCACCCGCGGGGTTCCGGTGGTGACCTCGGCGGCATACTCGCGTTTCATGCGCTCCACGTAGACTTCGAGGTGCAGCTCGCCCATGCCCTCGATGATGGTCTCGTTGGTCTCGGCGTCGACGTGACACCGAAAGGTCGGGTCCTCCTTCGTGAAACGGTTGAGGGCCTTGGACATGTTGATCTGCGACTTGTTGTCCTTCGGCTCGATCGCAAGCGAAATGACCGGCTCCGGGACATACATGGACGTCATGGTGAGGTTGACGCCCGGGGAGACGAAGGTGTCGCCGGAGGCGCACTCGATTCCGAACAGGGCGCCGATGTAGCCGGCCGACACGGCCTCGATGTCCTCCATCTGATCGGCGTGCATGCGCACAACGCGGCCGACCTTGACTTTCTTGCCGGTCCGCACATTGACGATGGTCGAGCCCTTGGCAATGGAGCCCTGGTAGCCGCGGATGTAGGTCAGCTGCCCGTATTGGCCGTCTTCGAGCTTGAAGGCGAGCGCAACGACCGGCTTTTCCGGATTGGTCTCCAGCGTGACGGGCGCTTCGTTGTTGTCCATGTCCAGGGCCGTGTTTTCCACGTCCGAGGGGCAGGGCAGCAGAGTGGTCACGGCATCGAGGAGGGGCTGAACGGCTTTATTCTTATAGGCCGAGCCGATAAAGACAGGCGTGAGCTCGCGACGGATCGTTCCTGCGCGCAGGGCCGAGATCAGCAGCTCCTGCGGGATCTCGCGCTCCTCCAGGGCAGCTTCCATCAGCTCATCGGAGAACATGGATGCCGCCTCGATAAGCTCCAGACGTTTGGCCTTCGCCTCGTCCCGATACTCGGCGGGAATGTCCTCGACACGGACCGTTTCGCCGTTTTCGCCGTCGAAGTGCAGGGCCTTCATGGCGACCAGGTCGATGACGCCCTTGAAATCCATCTCGAGGCCCATGGGAATCTGCATGGTCACGGCATTGTGACCCAGTTTCGATTTCAGCTGTGCGGTCACGCGGGTCGGGTCCGCGCCGCTGCGGTCGCACTTGTTGATAAAGGCAATGCAGGGCACCTTGTAGCGCTTCATCTGCTGGTCCACGGTGATCGACTGGGACTGCACGCCGCCGACGGAGCACAGCACCAGGACCGCGCCGTCGAGGACCCTCAGGGAGCGCTCCACCTCGATGGTGAAATCGACGTGCCCGGGGGTGTCGATGATGTTGATCTCATGGCCGAGCCACTCGCAGAAGGTTGCCGCGGAGGCAATCGTGATCCCGCGCTCTTTTTCCAGCTCCATGGAATCCATCGTGGCGCCGATGCCGTCTTTCCCTTTGACATCGTGAATCGCGTGGATGCGTTTGGTGTAGTAGAGGATCCGTTCCGTCAGTGTCGTTTTCCCGGAGTCGATGTGGGCGCTGATCCCGATGTTCCTGACCTTCTTGATGTCGTTTTTCATGTGTTCTTCCCTGCAGTTAGAGTGCTGTGTCAATTTACGGAAAAGAAAACTCCCCGCATTTGATGGTTGCAATCAAACGGGGGAGCCATCGAACCAAATACTAAAATATCTGGAACTCTAGCAACTAAATATTACGCAATCTTGAATAAATATAAACTTATTGGCCAATTGTCAATAGTTATTTTCACAAAATCTGAACCCGCCCTTTAGAACTAAGGGCTTGAGTGCCTCTTACTTTCTGACTTCCTTGCCCAGCCTCCGCTCGACGGAGCGGATCTTTTCCGTGATTCGATCGGGTTTTCCCGGCCTGTCGTCGATGGTGATGGTCGTAATCAGCCTGGGAATGCTTTTCAGGACCTCCAGGTGGCACGCCCGGATAAGGTCCATCACCTCATCCCACTCGCCCTCGACAACCGTTCCCATGGGAGTGAGCCTGTAAGGAAGACCTCTTTCATCGACGATCTTCAGAACCTTCGAGATCTGTTCACTGACGCTTTCCCCCTTGCCGAGAGTAACGATGCTGAACTGCACCAGCATGATACACCTCCGGTCCTGTCTTGTGCGTCCCGCAGCTCGTCTTGATACGGTATTTATATTGATAGTTTAGCATGGATTTCATGGTTGTAAATGGGCGAGAAAATAAAAAGGCCGTCCTTCCGGAGTGGACGGCCTTCCGGCGTCTGTTGGACCGGGTCTTCCGTAGAGTAACACACGGGAAACCGCCCCTGCCGGATGCCGGTATTCCGCAAGCCGTTTGCGGGAATTCTGGCATGGACGTGTGAAATCGTGCTAAACTGCGAACGATTATGGAGTTTTCCGTCCTGACGGGAAAGTCTCCGAAGGGGAGCTTCTGTGAAATGGTCCCCACACCGGCAAAAGGAGCTTGATTCAGCATGGGCGGTATGATGCGGCTGTTAAATCCGGGAACCATTGCACTGATCGGTGCCAGCGAAAAGGAAGGCGCCACGGGCACGACGATACTGAAAAATCTTTTCCTCTCGCAGAAACGAAAAATATTTCCGGTAAACCCGAACCGGAAGACCGTCCTCGGCCTGCCCTGCTATGCAAGCATAGCCGATGTGCCCGAAAGGGTCGACCTCGCTGTCATCGCCACCCCGGCTGTGACGGTACCTCAACTCGTCGAGGAATGCGGTAAGGCAGGGGTGGGCGGACTGGCGATCATCTCCTCGGGATTTCGCGAGGTAGGCGAAGAGGGGAAAAAGCTCGAAGAGCGGATTGTCGAGATCCGGAGACGATATGGCATGCGCATCCTGGGCCCGAACTGCCTGGGCTTCATCCGGCCCCACGAGGGCCTGGATGTCACCTTCCTGGGCAGCGCTCCGGAAAAGGGCAAGATTGCCTTCATCACGCAGAGTGCGGCCTTCGGAAAAACACTGCTCGACTGGGGGATCGGCGCCCACATCGGGTTCAGCATGTTTATCTCCCTGGGCTCGACCCTGGATGTGGACTTCGGGGACCTGATCGATTTTCTCGGCACCGACCCGCACACACGAAGCATCGTGATCTACCTGGAAGACACGCTGGGCGATGTGAAGAAGTTCGCCAGTGCGGCACGCGGGTTTGCCCGAAACAAGCCGATCGTCATGCTCAGGCCCCCGCAACTCGTCAGTGACATGCAGAAGGGACTTTCCCACACGGCGATGCTCGCCGGCCCTGACGAGGTCCATGATGCCGTTCTGAAGAGGGTGGGCGTCGTGAGCGTGAAGGAGGCGCAGGATCTCTTCAATACGGCAAGTGTTCTTGACTCGAAGTACCACCCGAAGGGGCCGAACCTGGCCATCGTCACCAATGCAGGCGGCATGGGCATCATGGCCACGAACAGGCTCCTGCGCTCGGGCGGGGTGCTTGCCGAATTCTCGCAGGAGACCCTGAAGGCCCTGGACACGGTGATGCCCCCCTACTGGAAAAGGGGCAACCCCGTCGATGTGTTTCGGGACGCCGATGTCAAGCGGTATGCCGAGGCGGTCAGGATCTGCATGGATGACCCCGGAACGGACGGGATCTTGGTCATCTTCACACCGCAGGAGGCAGCCCGTTCGGGTGAGCTGGCCGAGGCCATCCTGGCCATCGCAAAAGACTCGGGAAAAATAATCATCACTACCTGGCTGGGCGGCAAGGAAGTCCGGGAGGGCAGGGAACTTCTGCTCGAGAACGGCATCCCCGCCTATGAAACGGCCGAGGAGGCCGTCCGGACCTATCTCTACATGTGGAATTACGAGAGCAATCTCCAGCTCCTGTATGAAACACCCTCCGAGCTGCGAGTCGATGAAGGGCCACCCAAGAATCACCTGAAGGCCCTGATCCGGAGGGTGTGCAGTGAAGGGACCTTCGTTCTCGCCGAAGAGGAAACGCGGAAGTTTCTCATCAATTACGGGATCCCCACGATCAAGACCCACACGGCCTGCAACGTCGAAGAGGCCATCGCGTTTGCCGCGGAGATCGGGTACCCCGTCGTCCTCAAGATTGCCTCCCCGGATATCATTTTCAGGCCCGATGTCGGGGGCGTCGTCACGGGCATCAATTCGGACGCCGAGCTGAGGGAGCAATACAGGAAGCTGCTCGCCCGCGTCAAACAGCTCTCCCCGGCGGCCAAGATCGGGGGGGTAACGGTCCAGCGGATGATCGAGATCATCGATTATGAAATCATCCTGGGCGCGAAGAAAGACAAGGACTTCGGCACCGTGATCCTCTTCGGCATGGGCGGCATCGGCGTTCAGATTTTCCGGGACTTCTCCGTCGGCCTTCCCCCGCTGAACCAGACGCTGGCCCGGAGGCTCATGGAGGAAACCGAGGTCTACAAGATGCTCCAGGGCTACAGGGGGAAGGTGCCGGCGGATCTTCGGCAGCTCGAGCAGATCATTGTGAGCTTCTCCAATCTGATCGTCGATTTTCCCGAGATCCTGGAGATGGATGTGAATCCGATCGCCATCAGCAACGGCAGGGCCTGTGCCCTCGACGCGAGGATCATCCTCGACCGAAGCTGCCCGATCCCTACCGTCCCGTACCCTCACCTCGTCATTACCCCTTACCCGGCGAGACTGGTAGTGCCCTGGCGCCTCTCCGACGGGACGGAGGTCCTGCTCCGGCCGATCAGGCCTGAAGACGAGCCGCTCCAGCATGAGATGCTGAGCTCCCTTTCCGAAGAAACCCTCAGGGCCAGATTCTTCCAGACCATCCGAAACATCTCCCACGAGATGCACATCCGGCTGTGCAATATCGATTACGACCGGGAGATGGCCATCGTGGCGGAGATCAAGCAAAACGGGGGAAAAAGGTTCATCGGGATCGTCAGGCTCATCATCGAGCCGGACTTCAAGAAAGGGGAGTTTGCCGTCATCGTGCATGACGATTACCAGGGGAAGGGCCTTGCCTACAAGCTGCTGGATATGGTGATTGGCATCGCGCAGGAAAGGGGACTGGCGGAGTTTTACGGGTACGTCCAGCCGGGCAATAAGAAAATGCTGAGGGCCTGTGACCGGCTGGGCATGACCGGTGAGCTGATACCCGACGGGCTGGTCCGGGTGAAGCTGCAGCTCAAGTAAGATGGCGCCGTCGGACGGCCCGTCGGGGGCAACCGATGGAGAGGCTGTGCCGGGTTGGAGGGTTGAGGCACAGGGTGTGAGCGGTCAAAGGGGCCCGGGCCTGCTTGTAAGCACAGGAAGGAGGAGGCAAGATGCCGGGAGCAGAGAATGGCCTGCCGGAAGAGTCCCTTGCGGGCTATAAGGAAAAAATCAACCCGATCACGAAGACGTCCCTGAGGTGGGACAAGGATCTCATCTTTGTCGGCTCGACCGAACCGGGGTACGAGATCGAATTCGATGGCAATGCCCAGTGGGGATGCAAGCCTACGGAGGTCCTCCTTCTGAGTCTGGCCGGCTGCATGGGGATCGACATCGTGATGATCCTGCAGAAGATGAGGGTCCGGCTGGCAAGCTTCAGGATGGAGCTTGTGGGCGAACGGAATCCCGCGCCCCCGCAGTATTTCAAGGCCATTGAGATCGTCATGCACATCGGGGGGAAGGATCTGGATCCCCGAAAAGTCGAGCGTGCCATATCCCTTTCCCAGGCCACGTACTGCTCCGTTTACAATTCACTCCGCAAGGATATGGAAGTAAAGGTGCGATACGAGCTCGAGGATAAAGACCCCTGAATCCGGTCGGTACAACCCTGCGTAAAAGGCCGCCCTCATCTCCAACAGCCCCGTCCGAAAAAGGGGGGGACATGAAAAAACTGCTCGCTCCTGTCGTTATGACCGCCTTAATCCTTATCGCCCTGTTCACACCGGCGCAGGGCGACGAGACCGGGTGGTTTTTCCCGCGCAATCATGATGATGTCCCGTGGGAAGGCCTGCAGATTGCCAAGGGCACCTCCCCCGATGTTCCCTATGTGTCAACGCCTCACGCGATCGTGGACGAGATGGTGCGCCTCGCCGACGTGAAGGCGAGCGACGTGGTCTACGATCTCGGCTGCGGGGACGGCAGACTGGTCATCGCGGCGGTGAAGAAAACGGGATGCCGCGGGGTGGGTATAGACATCGACCCGGAACGCATCAAGGAGAGCAGGGCGAATGCGAGAGCCGCCGGCGTGGAAAACCGGGTACGGTTCGTGGAGCAGAATTTCTTCGCGAGCGACATCCGGGAGGCCACGGTGATGCTCATCTACCTGTTTCCCGACGTGAACATCAGGCTCCGCGGCAAGTTCCTGAGCGAGATGAAGCCCGGGTCCCGCCTGGTTTCCCATGCCTTTGACATGGGGGACTGGAAGCCGGACAATTCGGCAAACATCGGTGCCCAGCGAGTTTATTACTGGATCATTCCCGCCAATGCGACGGGGAGATGGAAGTTGAATTCGCCCGGGGGCCGTCAGGCTGCCTTCGTGCTGGAGATGGAGCAGAGATACCAGCAGATCAGGGGCACTCTCACCCAGGGCGATCAACAATCGACCCTGACGGAGGCGAAGCTCACCGGGGACCGGATCTCGTTCAGGATCGAGCAGGACGTGAGCGGCCGGAAAATAGCCCGGGAATTTGCCGGGACAATCAGCGGCAACTCCATCACTGGCACGATTACGTCAACAGAGGGGCCGCGGGTGAAGAATAACCGTTGGAAAGCGGTGCGCGACCCGTCGACCCTGCGGCCGATCGAATCGGGGTATACGCATTCAGATCTTCAGTGGCACTAGCAGACGCCAGGGGAAAAAGTGACCAGTGACCAGTGACCAGTGTAAGAGAAAGAAGAGTCCGGGAACGAGGGGCGCCGCTGTTTTACCCTTTTACCTTTCTCCTTTTTCCTTTGACCTTTAGTATGCGGGGCTGCTCGGCGGGGCTTGCGGGATTGACATGATTGCGATATTTTGACGCCTCTCTTTATCGTCACGAGCGACCTTTGATAGACTGAGGAGAAAACGGATGGGGAAAATCTACGAATATCGGACAACGGTCACGATCGGGGACACCAACCTCCTGCAGCACATGTATTTCGTCCATTTCTTTACCCTTCAGGGGATCACGCGGGATCTCTGGGTAAAAGAGTGCGTGCAGGGAGGCCTGGATTCGATCAAGAATGGGCTTGCACTCATCACGAAAAACGCCCAGTGCGAGTACAAGAAGGATTTCTATCTCTACGACAAAGTGCTGGTGCGCATGCAGATCCGCAATATACGCGGTGCAAGCGTAGAGCTTGTGTTCAAGTTTTATAATGAAGACACGATGGAATTGCACGCCGAGGGCACCAACGAGATCGTGTTCGCGAACAGCAGCCACCGGGTATGCAGGATCCCGGAGAATTTCAGGAATGCGGGGAAAGAATATTCCGCCGATGATTGAATGGGGAGGCCCGTGGACGATCAGGCTTTCCGTTTATCGTTGTAGTTCTGGTAGTGCTTCTCGATCTTCGGGTTTTCAATATCTTCCAGGGACAACTTGGAGACCATCTCGAGCCCCATGATGTCGAGCTTGATCTGCTTGATCTTCTGGTCATAGAAGGATACCTCCTTCTTGAGCTTCTGCCGCTTCGTCACCTCCATGAAAGGCTTCGTGTTCAGATCGTTCTGGATAGAGTTCCGCGAGGCACTGATCTCCTTGAGTCTGGCCCGGAGGATATCCAGCTTGCCGGCCGCCCCGGCTTTCGCTTCCTCCAAATTGGCGGGCTTCCCGGGCCCTGACTGTGCATTCGGGCGGATATCGATATGGGGGGCGGCGGGCGCACCGGCTGCCATGGGGCTTGCCTGCGATGGTGCCTGGGCTGCTGACGGGGGGGTAGGCCTTGATTCCTGTTCGGTCCGGACACCGACAACGCCATATTCGACGGCCGATTTTTCATCTGCTTCCGTTGTCTTGATGCAGACATCGATAAAGAATGGGCCGGCTGCCGTGGAGAAGGGGATCACGATGCTCGGACTCTTCAGGATGTGGGTGATCGTGTGGCCCTGGCCGTACACAACGGTGGGTATGGCGGCAAAGACGGCCATTCCCATCTTTTCGAGTTGGGTCCGCGATGCTCCGGAGACCATGTTGGTCAACTCGCCCGTGGCATCGATGATGTCCCGTGTCACCTCGTGGTGTTCCTCGCCCAGCATATTGGAAACGATCTTACAGATGCATTTCTCGGAGAAGCTCAGCGCCAGGGACCCGATAGCGTCGCCCGTGATCCCGATGACGCCGGAGACATCCCCGGAGGCCGCCGCTTCTTTTTTCAAATAGGGTTTTCCAGGAACGGCATCTATAAAGGCCATCTTTTTCAAGACCTCCAGTGTGCCGTTCAGGAAGGGGTTGATGTATTTAACGTCCATACTCTTTGCTGCTCCTGCTGCTGGATCGAATCCGCATGCGGCCTCGATCGCTTATTGGATTTGGACTAACCATGCAAGTTTTCAGCCAATGGAGCCGAGATCTTCCTCTCTCTGAAGAACCTATCCTTATAGTCTCCCTCTCCCCATGAAAACCATGTCCATCCAGGCCCCCTCTCCCTATGACGAACCCATTCCCTGATCTTCCTCTCCCTTGAGGGGAGAGGATTGAGGTGAGGGTGAATAATCCCATTCCTTTTCCAGGAAGGGCCG
>Ga0316628_100004456_pt1 | contig 10996 bp, 8 predicted proteins | sample OWC_Aug_M2_C1_D5_FD_207648 | JGI IMG/M metagenome (GOLD analysis project Ga0316628, IMG submission 207648) | Wetland soil microbial communities from Old Woman Creek delta, Ohio, United States - OWC_Aug_M2_C1_D5_C | ecosystem: Environmental > Terrestrial > Soil > Wetlands | place: USA: Ohio... | reverse complement strand
AAAGGATTGAAGGGAGCGGCTCGAAAATTCGGTCTCAATCATCTCTAATACCTATGCGACCAGCCATACTTGCCCATTCCATCAAAATGATAGAAACCATCATCATCATCCGTTGAATCCGTATAATTGCCAAGCCCCGCACAGCCCGACAACGTCAGGAAAAGTATTAGAGTCAAGATAATCCTGGTGATACATTTCTTCATTGGATTGCCTCCTATCACTTTAAAAATAATTATCAGACCCCAAAGATTCAAGAAGAGGCGATCAGTTTTTGGAGTCCGGGAAACCCCCGTTCCGTGGACGGGAGGTTTACCGCTAACCCGCTGATATTTTTGGAAATGTTATGACAAGTCCTAGCGGGGTGGTTGCGAGTTAAAATCTTTCTTGCATTTAGATGAAAAGTAGTATATACTTCAATTGTTGCATAGGGCCTTTTGGGCAACGAGATGAAACCTGTAAAGAACTCTAGACAACTTCTTTACGGGTTTTTTTATTAACGCTTTACAAAAGGAGGTGGGGAACATTTTCCCCGTCCACGAGAAAGAGGCGAACGTATACTGAGTCTTCCAACCCGTTTCTCCGTGATTTAATCATTGCTTGCCCGCAAGTCTTGTGTAATCGTGGAAATCATCGGTTTGGCATAAAAAAAAAGGAAAGGGATAATTCTGTTCAATAATGATTATTGACCGAATTATATAAGGATTGAAGATGAAGTTTTCAGAATTAGATTTAAAGCCGGAGATTTTGAAGGCCCTGACCGACATGGGATATCAGGATTTGACACCCATCCAGGAAAAGACCTTCTCTCCTATCTTGGAAGGAAGGGACCTTTTAGCCCGGGCAGAAACGGGCTCAGGTAAAACAGCGGCCTGCGGCATTCCACTGGTCCAGATGATCGACCCTTCGCTCAATGCCATCCAGGTCCTCATCCTGGTCCCTACCCGTGAACTGGCACTTCAATATGTGGAAGAGATCAACAAAATTTCTAGACATGCCGAGGTTGTTCCCTTCGCCGTCTTTGGCGGATTCCCGATGGGGATTCAAAAAGCCAAATTAAGGGACAGGGTCCATATCCTCGTCGCCACGCCTGGACGATTGATCGATTTCCTATATCATACCACGTCGATCGACCTCTCCTGTGTCCGTACACTGGTTCTGGACGAAGCGGACGAGATGCTCAAGATGGGTTTCATTGAAGATATCGACTTTATCCTGTCCTGTCTGATCCACGAGCACCAGACACTGTTTTTTGCAGCGACGATGCCCGAAGAGATTGATCGACTGATCAAGACCTACCTGAAAAAACCCGTCAGGGTGGAATTAAATAAGGAACAGGTGGCTCCGCAGAGTCTTGTTCACCATTTTCAGTATACGGGGCGACGTGATCGCCTCAATGCCCTGACCGAATACCTGCAAAAGGAGAGGATCTCCCAGGCCATCATCTTTTGCAATTCACGGCATCACGGTGAAAAACTGACAAAGGAGTTGGAAGAAAAATTTGAATCCATCGAGTATATCCACGGGGGCCTGGAGCAATCGAGGCGAACGTCGATCATCGAGCGTTTTCGCCGAAAAGAGATTACCCTCATGGTGGCCACGGACATCGCCGGTCGCGGACTCGACTTCAGTCATGTCAGTCATGTGATCAATTATGACTATCCTTTGGGCCCGGAATCCTATACGCACAGGACAGGAAGGACCGGGAGAATGGGACGGTCAGGCATTGCCATGACCTTTGTGACAGATCAGGAACTGAGGGTCTTGAAATGCCTGTTGAAGATGAATCGTATTGATCCTGTCTGGCATGGCAGCATTCCCAGCCTCGACCCTCACCCCAGGGCTGTCTCCAAACATAACGGGAGACGAGATGGTAAAAAATACTTCAAAAAGCATTCCCGGTCAGTATCCCAAAGTCAAATTCTATCGCATCACAACACGGTTGAGAAACCGTGCGTCGTGTCAGCCTGAAGGAAGTGAATAAACCCTTTGATTGCGAGTTGTGCAGGTGAGGCATTGAGGTATTGGGGAAGCCCCTTCATCCCTGAATTCAGAATGCCTCTATCGGGAGACTCATGAAACGCGAAGACTTGAGGAACATTGCTTTGATTGCCCATGTGGATCATGGAAAGACAACGATCGTCGATGGCTTGCTCAGGCAGTCAGGCACATTCCGTCTGAACGAGAAGGTTCAGGATAGGGTGATGGACAATATTGACCTGGAGCGGGAGCGAGGTATTACCATCATGGCAAAAAATACCGCGATCGAATATCAGGGAGTCAAGATCAATATTGTCGATACGCCAGGCCATGCCGATTTTGGCGGGGAGGTGGAAAGAACGCTCAAGATGGTGGATGGCGTCCTGCTCCTCGTGGATGCCTCGGAGGGCCCTTTGCCCCAGACAAGGTTCGTTCTGAAAAAGGCCCTCGAGTTCAATCTTCCTCCTATCCTTGTGATCAACAAGATAGACCGGTCGGATGCAAGGATCCGGGAGGTGTTGAACGAGGTCTACGATCTCTTCATTGACCTCGATGCCACAGAGAAGCAGCTTGAATTTCCGATCGTCTACACCAACGCAAAGCTCGGGATTGCGAAACTCCATCCTGATGAGAATGCGAAAGACCTTCAGTGCCTGTTTGAACTCATTCTTCGGGCCGTTCCGCCACCCGAAGGCGATGAGGAAGGGCCGCTGAAGCTTCTGGTCACCAACATCGACTATAACGATTACGTGGGCAGACTGGCCATAGGAAGGATCTTCTCCGGCTCGGTCAAAATTGGGAATTGGGTATCGATGATCAACGGCAAAGAGGAGCCGATCAAAACGAAGGTGACACTGCTCTATGGATTTCAGGGGCTCGAGCGAGTGGAGATCAAAGAGGCCCGGGCAGGTGATATCGTTGCCCTGGCTGGGATTGAAGGGATTAATATTGGCGATACCATCACCGATATTGAACATATGGAGCCCCTCCCGAGAATTGCCGTGGATGAGCCCACCATCTCCATGGTTTTTTCCGTGAATACCTCACCTTTTGCCGGCCAGGAAGGAAGGTATGTTACATCGAGAAACCTGAGAGAGCGGCTTGAGAAGGAACTCCTGTATAATGTGTCGATCAAGGTTGATTTTGATTCCACAGATTCTTTCAAGGTGATGGGAAGAGGGGAGCTGCAGCTTGCAATCCTGATCGAGATGATCCGGAGGGAAGGTTATGAGCTTTCTGTGTCGATGCCGGAGAGCATTACAAAAAACGTGGATGGCGTTCTTCACGAGCCCATGGAGCATCTTGTCATCGATGTCCCGGAAGAATTCATAGGGGTCGTGACACAACAGATAGGGATCCGCAAAGGCAGGATGCAGAAAATGAACAACAACGGCCACGGAAGGGTCCGCCTCGAATTCAGGATTCCATCCAGAGGGCTGATCGGCTTTCGTTCCCAGTTTCTCACCGATACAAGAGGGACAGGGCTCTTCAACCATATTTTCGATGGTTATGAGCCGTGGCATGGCCTCATTACAAAGCGCTCTACCGGAACCCTGATTGCGGACCGGCCTGGAAAGACGACGACGTACGCGCTTTATCACCTCCAGCCGAGGGGGACACTTTTTGTAAGGGAGAACACACCCGCCTACGAAGGGATGGTGGTGGGTGAGAATTCAAGAGAAAACGATCTGGATGTCAATGTGACCAAGGAGAAGAAACTCACCAATATGAGGGCAGCAGGGTCGGACGACGCCCTGCAACTCATTCCCCCCAAGATTCTCAGCCTTGAGCAGGCCATCGAGTTTATCAAAGAGGACGAGCTCGTCGAGGTGACCCCGCACTCCGTGCGCATCAGAAAAAAGGTCCTCGAGTCAAACAAGAGACCCAAGTATAGGAGTTAGACGCCCCAATGGGGTTCTTCGTTTTGATTTCGTCAATTTTCAAGCCCGACCCCTTGGATCTCAGGAGGGATGTCCGTCGCCTTGCCCCGTTCTTTCGCCAATAGAGTTTTCTTTCGCTCCAGCCCCCAACGATAGCCACCCGTACCGCCGTCTTTGCGTATCACGCGGTGGCAGGGGATGACGATTGCCGTTGGGTTTGCGGCACAGGCCCGGGCCACAGCCCGAACGGCTCTGGGGGTGCCTATGGCCTCGGCTATCTCCCCATAGGTGCGAGTATGGCCATAGGGAATAGCCCGCAACGCTTCATAAACCCTACACTGAAAGGCAGTGACTTGTACTTCCAGGGGCAGATCCAGATTGAGTTGTTTTCCGCTAAAGTATTCGAGCAGAGCGGTCACGTACCCGAAGAGCCCATCCTGATCCCAATGAATTTCGGCAGCCGGATACTCGCTGAAGAGAGCGGCCTCGAGCGTTTTGTCAGTTTTCCCAATGCTTACTGCACAGACTCCATTCTCCGTGGCAGCGACGAGCAGTCGCCCGAGCGGGCAACTGACAATCGTAAATCGGATGCGCATTCCCTTACCTCCTCGTTGATAGGCACCGGGTGTCATCCCCATGCGTGTTGACACTCCTTCATAGAGCCTGCTGCTGGAACCATACCCTGCTTCATAAATGGCACGGGTTACCGTCTCTCCTTTTTTGATCAGTTTCTTCAACCGGTGCAAACGGCGTGCCTCGGCGTATTGCCGGGGACTAATGCCCATCATGTGCTTGAAGATACGTTGCAAATGGTTTGGGCTGACATGGACATGCCCGCTCATGTTTGCCAGCGTCAGCGGTTGGTCGGGCGAATCGTGTTGTTCAATGTAGCGACAAAGGCGCTGCACCACTTTTACCTTGGGATCTTGAATCACCGCCTCATGGGGTCGGCAACGACGGCAGGGGCGGAACCCGGCCCGCTCCGCTGCTTCTGGCATTTGGAAGAACACCACTTGATCCTGTCGGGGCCGCCGGGCAGAGCAGGATGGACGGCAGTAAACCCCTGTCGAACGAACCCCGTAAACAAAAGTACTGTCAAAACGTTTGTCCCGTGCCCTTACCGCTTCCCACCAATGTTTCTGAGCCATCGCCTCCATCTGATCCTCCTTTTATGAATCTCGCCTTTAGAAATAATATAGAGCAAGACACTTAAGGATGCTATCCGAATCTTGCGGTCAAACTTTTTTTTATCGGGACAAGAATGCTACATCAGAGGACCTTGAATGGTGAGGCGGCAAACTTCACATCTACTCCGGACACCCTAAGGGGGTTCCCGGGGCAGGCGCAGTTTCCACGTGGCCTGAGCGTTGACGGTCTCTTCTACTAAATTTCAGGATGCCGGAGCTTCTGGTAGTAGGAAGCCGAGAGGTAGATCGGTACAAGCGGGTTGTGGCCGGTCACCCGATCCTTCACGGCCAGAACCGTCGTCGGCGCCTTCGCGTATTTGAAGAAAAGGGAATCGTGGCCCACACAGAGGCCAATGAGAATGTTCAAATCGGTTTTCTCTTCATTGAGCAGTCTCGCTTGGAAGATGGGGTTGCACATGGATTCCTCCGTACCCCGGAAAATCTTTTCCTCATCTTTGATCCCGATCTGCTCTTTCGGGACTCTCCCGGCTTTACAGAGAATCGAGATCACCTCGAAGCCCTTCGTCCTCAAGATCTCATCAACCACAGAAGCCTCTTTTGAAAGACCGATGCAAAAAGCAAGTCCAAGCCTTCGGTACTTCATCTTTCGTGAAAACTCAACGATCTCCTCCATACGGGTCTTGGTGGGCTGCATGACGTAAGGCTGCTGGTGGCGATTGGCGTAGCACTCCCCTTCCTGAATGGATGCCTGCCTGGCAAGTTCCCTGATATTGGGTAACTCGTACTCTCGGTTGGACCGATCAAGAATCTTCCTCTGCGTCAAGGTCGGACAGTTAGCAGGACCCACCCCTTCTCGGGTCAGACACGCCTTCTTTCTCCCTTCCAGTTTGCATGAGGCGCAGGCTGCAGGGATTCTTGCTCTTCTCCTTCCCATAAGAGATCTCCTCTCCACTCTTAGGTTACACAACCAACCTCAGTATAGGGAATCTGCCGTTATGTGTCAACGATGACAATCCATTTTCCCCTATGTCCCCATGGACCCGCGCAGGTCCCGACCGGGAGGCCGCTAAACGATGATCATTAGGTCGTCGGCGCCTTTCCGGTCTCACAAATGTCTTATCATTGAAAAAATCAGAGAGTGACTATGTTATTCGTAAGTTATGGAATGGAGGGTGGGAGAAGCGAGCAATCCAAAGCTTCTTATCTCGGAAAGGACCCGCAGAGAGAGGGTATCGTTGGTTTCAGGGTAAGGGTTTATTGCTGATGACGATATTGTTCGTCTGCCGATCCAGAAGCTTCAAGCCTGGGATGCAGGAACCATCCTCGCGGTTCTAAAATTCTACCTGGATGAAATAGAGGTTGTTCATGTTTAAAGAGTCGCCGACTACGGTTCCTCCCCAGTTCATGACCGACTCCCGTGTTATTCTTTTTTGATCACTTCTCCTTTCGGGCAATAATCCGATCAAGTGCTGGGTCCCTGTTTCATCCAACCAATAGAATTCATAAGCTATCATGACTCATCCTCCTTTGCTCGGGCTGGCTTAAAGAGACTTCAGGGCAATCGGGCAGACAGCTCTATTCAAATGAATTTCTGCCTCATTATTTTCCGTCAATCATTCTTGAAAGTAAATAAGGTGAATCCTGTATTTAGGAGAAAGAAATGCTGTATTTTGAGGCTAATTTTAAGGGGGATTCGCGAGTTGCCACACGATACCCACGGGAGAGATGAGGAGCGCTCAAACCGTTCCAACATTTATTGATCATCGGGGTTTTCCGAAATCGCTGAAAATAGTGAGAAGAGCGAGAATATTGGTCGGCCCGGCAAATCATGAGAGGGGCACCGGCAAGTTTAGCAGAGCGGATGGGCAGCCTCATCTTCGAGCCATGAGGGGAGGAGCAGGAAATAGAGGGGGCAGGCTGTGAAAAGGATACTCAGATCATCACGGCGCATGAGGCCTCCCATGTGATCGTATAGAACCCTGACGGAAGCAAAACGCTCCCTCCGATCGGAGAGATCAGTCTGACGACCTCGATGGCGAAGGATGCGTCCGACCTATCTGTCCCCACCCTGCGACCCGATGCGTTGTATCCGATGACCCTGATGAAAGTCCTGGGTCGATTCCCGCGAGGCACGGGCACCTCCCAGTTAAAACTCGATCCCGTGACATTCTTGCTGATGAGATGCCAGGTCCTCCGGTTGTCCACAGAGTAGTCTAACCTGAAACGAACTGCTTTACTGGGAGCCCCCCACTGGATCGCAAGGATCGCCCCCGGGGAAATCATCTCTCCACCATTCGGAGAAAGGACGGTTACAGACTCGTATCGTTCCGCGCCCACTCCCGTAAGCTTTACCGGGAACGGGTTTTCGTCCGGGTCGTTTGACGAAACCGACAACTCCGCACTCTTCCCGCCTGCGGACGCAGGCATGAAGGTGACCTGCAGGGAGCAGCTTTCGGTGGGGAGGAGAACCTTCCCGGAGCACCCATCGTTCTGTATCGAGAACTCAGGCGCATCGGTTCCGGTCAGAGACATGCCGCCGATCACAAGATCCCCGAGTCCCTGGTTCGTGACCGTGAACGTCTGCGGAGGAGAAAAACTGCCCTCTTTCGTATCACCAAAGGTGTATGAAGCAGGAGAAACCGCGATATCAGGAATTGGGCCAAAGAGAGAACGATAGGCCTCCGCCGCGTCGATGAGACCTACCCCATAATCGTTATCTGCCCCGGGGTAACCGAGATCCAGCGCCGACTGAGCCAGGGCAAATTCCAGTTCATCGACGGTGAGGTCCGGAAAGGCAGACAGCATCAACGCCATCACACCGGCCACATGAGGTGCTGCGAAGGAGGTTCCCGAGACCGTCCTGTACGAATTCGAAAAAACACCTCCCAGGGTGAGGTCCGCCGTCCTGACGTTGACTCCAGGGGCAACCACCTCGGGATAGAGGCTGTTGTCGCACGCCGATGGTCCGCGGCTGCTGAAGGAGGCTATCTTTAGGGACGAATCGACAGCGCCCACGGCGAAGGACTCCGGATAATTGGCCGGACTGATACTCGTCGAAGAATACGGACCCGTATTCCCGCCTGAAAACACTACGGCGATTCCGGCGGCCCTGAGCGCCTGGATATCAGGCTGGAATTGAAGGTCGCAAACATTGATCAAATCGAGTTCCCATGAACCGTTGATGATATCCGGGGCGTCCTGGGTCGCTCCATCACCGTCCGGATTAAGGAGCCACTGGAACGCTTGATGGATGATGCTTGGAGAGGTCGTTGGAGCGCTACCGTCGTTGAAGATCTTGACGGCCATCCATTTGGCGCCCGGTGCCACTCCGATGGCCGTCCCGCCGGCACTGCCCCCCACCATGACGCCCATGGTCCCCGTCCCATGGCCTTCCGTATCGCAGGGAGCGGCAGATGAAAGCTCACAGGAAGTACAGTTGCCGGGATTCCCGCATTGACCGGAATTGGCAGGGTCAGAAAACGGGTTGAACCAGCTGTTGGATCCGCCGCGCCACCCGGTGTTCAAATCGGGATGGTCCACATCAACGCCGGTATCCAAATTGGCCACCACCACCCCTTGCCCGGTAAATCCCAGAGACCAGAGATCGGGGGCCCTAATAGCGCTGATGTTCCATTCGGGCAGCAGCGCGGTCCCCGCTGCCACCGGGGCGAGCTGGATCGGATAGTCCAGGGTTATGCCTTCGACCCCTGGAAGACTCATCAACTCAGGGACCGCCCACGCCGGAACTGAAGCGGCTATCCCATTCATGATCCACAGTGGAACGATCCGTTTCGAACCGACACGCTCCAGGTGAGATTTCAATGGCCCCTGAGAGACCTCGGCCTTTTCCTTAAGGGCCTTGATGACTTTTGATCGTCTAACATGCTTCTCCCTGACCTTGATGAGGGTGGGATCAATTTTATCGGAGAGGCTGATGATGATACGAACTTCCTCGTGGGGGGCATTGGCTTGTAATGCGGATACCAGGTCAGGAGACGGTTCTCCGCCAAAGGATGGAAGAGTTGCCAGGAGAACGGCTAACACACCGGCGACGAATACAATGCCCCATCTTTTCATTGATAAAGACATCACCCGCTATTCTACCGTGAGATTCTCCGCCTTGAAATCACCCGCGACCACGGCTACCTTACTTCCTTTCTTGACAATTTGGCGGGAGTTACCGAATATCATGAAGTAGTCTCGACCGGACTCAGGTCCGCCTTTGGCCCGGAGCAGCCCGGTTTTCGGCATGTTGGGAATGGAGAGCTTTGTGCCACTCGCTTGATCAACCAGGTAGGGCGTGACCCCCGGGGCAAACAGGGCCGAAGCCTTTTGGGGATCAACGATCCTGTACCGAAAGTCGACCATGTAGCCTCCTGCTGACTGTCTGATACTGAGTATCTTTATTCCCCACATTTCTTCGACGGACATCCGTTTTGCCGGGAGGTCTACCTTGGAGCCCTCGTTCTTCAGACTCGAAACACACCCGGCAAGAGGAAAAAAGAAAACAATCAGACAGCCAATGAGGATAAGATTGGAAAACAACATACCGGCTTTAAACGGGACAGCTACCATGGCAATATTTCCCCCCTTAGGTGACCGTGGATGAGACAGGCAAAACCGACTGACAGTCCGTTAGAACATGGCCACTTCACGGGTCAGCAGGGGCACAAGAATCTGAATATTAAGCAGGGTAAGCATGAGCAACCCTGCTCCATGAGTTTCTAAGGCACCGAAATAGTAAATGGTCCATTTGATGTATCTGTAGCGATGCGGCGCCCCCGTGCATTATACGCCTGCACCCTCACACGAGCTCTTGAGGCAGTCCGTGTCAAGAGAGGAACTGTCCAGACGTAACTTGATCCGGTCAAATCCCTTGCGATCTGGATCCATCTTGTTCCATTGGTCGAATATTGGAGTCTAAATGTCGTCCCGGCTGGATATGCTGGGGCACCCCACGAGATAGCATACGTGCTGCCAGCGGGGATTATCTCCCCCCCATTCGGTGAAAGAAGAGTGAGCCCCGAAAAAGCAGCAAAGGTCGCGGTCACGGTAGTATCCGCATTCAGAGTGACGATGCAGTCTCCCATCCCGCTACACCCGCCACCGGACCATGCCGTCAAGAGTGATCCGGGGTCCGGCGTAGCACCGAGCCTGAGCTGGGTGCCTGATAGATAAGCCCGGGAACAGACCAATCCACAACTGATTCCCCCCGGGAGACTCAGGGCTGTGATCGTGCCTGACCCGGTCCCATCCTTGGCCACCGTCAGGGTAACTGTCACAGCCGGAACATTTCCGGCACCAATATCTATCTGCAAATAGACTAGGTCGCCTCCTGGCGAGGCTGCCGCATTGGTGAGGTTGAGGCTCCTGTCGTAAACGGGGATGTAGCCCAACACGGCAGGCGTGAGGAGCACATCCATGGTCTTTCCTGCAGGAAGAAGCAGGGAATACTGATCCTTCGAATAGGGAAGAAGATTTCCGTCTTCGGCAATGATGGTCATAGACTGGTTTTGAAGGGTGGGGGTCTTTTCAACAAGGCCTGCGTTTAAGAACCGGATCAGTACCCTCTGATTCGCATTCCCGGCAGGGATGGGCGAAAGCCCTGGCCAATAGGGTTCCCCGTTGATGAGAAAGTATTTCGGATGATAGTCTTCCGGGCTCGTCCTCTGTCCTCGAACCGGGGTGGCAGGCGGGGCCGCTGGCGGCGTGCCGTAAAGACCTGATTGGATCGAATAATGGAGCTCCGGATCAATCTCGCTATACAGTAAAGTGACCTGGGAGTCATACGCCGTCGAGGCGTCATCGTAGGCCCGACCGGCTGTGGCCGGGTTGACGATAAGCGGTCCGTAAAGCCCCATCTGGACCTGGATCCCTGGATGTGTTCCGCTCTGGTAAAGGTAAGTCCCGGTCCTGAGACCGGTGAAAGTGTATATTCCGGTGCCGGCTACCGCTGTTTCTGTAGTAAATGATCTGACCCTTTGAGCGGCA